>AFSR01001296.1_pt1 | contig 77489 bp, 72 predicted proteins | sample 296848 | NCBI WGS metagenome assembly AFSR01 (sample SAMN02954305, study PRJNA68063) | hot springs metagenome | biome: terrestrial; feature: Mushroom and Octopus hot springs; material: microbial mat core samples; isolation source: Yellowstone National Park Mushroom and Octopus hot springs ...
ATGTATATACAAATTTGTTTCAAAAGATGACTGTCCTTTATCAGGAGAAGTAGAAAAGGATGAAAGCTATTTTGGAGGAAAAAGGAAAGGTAGCAGAGGGAGAGGCGCAAAGAGTAAAATTCCGGTATTTGGAATTCTTGAGAGAAATGGAAAAGTTAAAGTTGAGATAGTAAAAGATGTATCTGCTGAAACACTACTGAGAGAAACCATAAGGAAAGTAAAGAGAGGAAGCTTGATATATACAGATAAATTCAAAAGTTATGATAGTCTTGTAGTGTATGGATTTAAGCATGAGAGGATAGATAAAAGTGTAAAGTTTGCAAATGGTAAAGTGTATATAAATGGCATAGAAGGATTTTGGAGTTATGCAAAGGAGAGGTTACTAAAATTTCATGGTGTAAGCAAGGCGAATTTTATCTACTATCTAAAAGAGCTTGAATTTAGGTATAACTTTAGGGATAGTATTGATGATAGTTTATATACTTTTTCAAAAAAACATCAAAAGGTAAAAAATGGAAGTTATATTGAAAAATTCAATTATAGAACATATAATTAAAAAAAAGAATACAAAAAATTTATTTGAACAAGATAGTAATATTCAAACAGAAATCATTACAATAAACGGTGAAGAAATTCCCATTTTTATTGATGAATTCTGGACTTCTAAACAAAGACAAGCACATTCATTACACGAAATTTCCTATCGTGCTTGCTTCAAACCGCAACTACCGCATTTTTTTATCAAAGCGTTAACTAATGAAAAATCGGTTGTTTATGATCCCTTTAACGGCAGAGGAACTACCGTTTTGGAAGCAGCATTATTAAACAGAAGCATAATAGCAAATGATATAAATCCTCTCAGCATCATTCTCTCAAAACCACGACTTTTTATTCCAGACGTAGAATCGCTTAAAAAAAGATTGTTGCAAATTCCCATTAACTATGAACTGAAAGCCGATATTGATTTATCTATGTTTTATCATCCGAAAACAGAAGCAGAAATTATCAGTTTGAAAAATTATCTCAAAGAAAAGGAAATAAATCAGCAGAAAGATGAAATTGATTATTGGATACAAATGGTTGCAACAAATCGTCTGACAGGACATTCTGCTAATTTTTTTTCAGTATATACACTTCCTCCGAACCAAGCTATTAGTCCTGAAAAACAGAAAAAGATAAATCTTTTAAAAAATCAAAAACCGGAATATAAGGATACAAGGTCTATTATTTTAAAGAAAACATACGATTTATTAAAAGATATTACTTCTAAGCAAATTAGTCAATTAAAAACTATCGGCCATAATGCTTTGTTTCTTAATAAAGACGCCAGATTTACAGATGAAATTCCTGATGAATTCGTTGATTTAACGATAACATCTCCTCCTTTTCTGGATGTTGTTCAGTATGCAGATGATAACTGGTTACGATGCTGGTTTAATCATATTGATGCTGAAGAAGTCGGGAAAAAAATGACCATTACCGGAAAGGTTGAAGATTGGAAAAACGTTATGAAAGATGTTTTCAAACAATTATTCAGAATAACGAAAACAGGCGGCTATGTTGCATTTGAAGTTGGAGAAGTAAGAAATGGTAAGGTGAAGTTAGAAGAAATTGTTGCCCCCGTTGGAATGGAAGTTGGATTCAAATGTGAATGTATTATTGTTAATAAACAAATCTTCACAAAAACATCCAATATATGGGGGGTTAGCAACAATAAAAAAGGGACAAATACAAACAGAATAGTTGTATTTAAAAAATTATAGTTATGTGTAACAATGATTATACAAAAAAATTAGAAAGTATTATTAAACAAATGTTACAACCGCTTAAAGGTATTCCTTTAAAATTAGTTATTGAAAGTTTATACAATCATACTATTATCCCATTTGATTTTAATGACACAAGAGACCAAAAGTTATTAGAAGATTTGATTGTTGTTGCAGATAGAAGTGCAAAAAATATAAATAAAAAAGGAATATTACGTAGAAGAGCAAACGAAGTTGGTAATGATATTGAAAAATATGTAAAAGAAAGCTTAGCAGCCATTGGTTATGAATGTAACACCCCTATCACATCTGAAGGGAAAATGAAATCAACAGGATATCCAGATATTGAATTCATAGATAGATTCAATAGAACAAATTATCTAGAATGTAAAACATTTAATTCTGAATCATTAAATTCTTCACTAAGAAGTTTTTATTTATCACCTTCCAGAACATCTAAAATAACCAAAGACGCTCATCATTTTGCAATATCAATGGAAATTTATCAAAGTGGTAGTAAAAATGGGCTCAGCATATTCAAATGCAAAGGATGGAAAATTTTATGTTTAGAAAAACTTGAAGTAGATGTAAAATATGAATTTCAAGCAGATAACATCCATTTGTATAAAAAAGAAATGATATTAGCAGAAAGAAATATTAAATAAAAACAAAAGGTAATTACTCAAAATAATCCACCTATGCTATAATAAGTAGTATAGGAGGTAAAACATGAATTTAGTAGAATTACTACAAATAGCATCATCAGAGGAAAAAGTAGTATAGTTTAAGAGAAAAAGGCATACTTAAAACATTTGATAGCTGTCCTTTTTGTCATGATAGAAACATTGGTAAAATTAGGAGAAACTTCTACAAATGCTATAAATGTAAAAAGGAATGGAGCGTTAGAAAAGACAGTATCCTTGAAGATTTAAAAGTTCCATTTTCTAAATTCATATTGGCTGTAAAGCTATTTATCCTTGAAGTTTCAGTTAACAAAGCGCATAAAGAGCTTGGTTTAGCTTACAATACTACGCACAAAATCTACACAAAACTTAGGCAATGTATATACAAATTTGTTTCAAAAGATGACTGTCCTTTATCAGGAGAAGTAGAAAAGGATGAAAGCTATTTTGGAGGAAAAAGGAAAGGTAGCAGAGGGAGAGGCGCAAAGAGTAAAATTCCGGTATTTGGAATTCTTGAGAGAAATGGAAAAGTTAAAGTTGAGATAGTAAAAGATGTATCTGCTGAAACACTACTGAGAGAAACCATAAGGAAAGTAAAGAGAGGAAGCTTGATATATACAGATAAATTCAAAAGTTATGATAGTCTTGTAGTGTATGGATTTAAGCATGAGAGGGTAGATAAAAGTGTAAAGTTTGCAAATGGTAAAGTGTATATAAATGGCATAGAAGGATTTTGGAGTTATGCAAAGGAGAGGTTACTAAAATTTCATGGTGTAAGCAAGGCGAATTTTATCTACTATCTAAAAGAGCTTGAATTTAGGTATAACTTTAGGGATAGTATTGATGATAGTTTATATAAATGCTTGGGTGGAATAAATTGAGGAATTACCAAAGATAGCTTGAAAGCAAACATCAAAGGCAGGCTTTACTGCCCACCTTTTTAGTTGAGCAACAATTGATTTAGCAACATTTGTTGTAGGTTTTGGCGCGCTGCCTGAAGCAATTAGAAGTACACGCCAAGCATGGGTACAGCAAGAAGCCCACTACGCTGATTAGCGAACACGTAGCGTACATCAATGCCAACAAGCAAGTTCCGCAAGATGAAAAATTCTGGAATGCGATAGTAGAAGACGTTCCCTGCTGTGTAGAAAATGCTGTTTATGTTCATGTTAAGTTCCACGGGAGGAATCAGACCAGGAATCTCAAAGGTGATAGTAGCATTAGAGTTAAGTGAAGACCACAGACAGCCAATGCCAGCATAAGCACGGTTAGCAAACTGTCCGCCGAAGAGATTCATAGGCACTTCAAAACCCAGCTCAGTGCCAAGTATATTATTCCTAAGCCAAGGCCGGTTGATGGTTCCAACCGTAGTTACACCTGAAGAAAAGTCTGTGCCGAGCGAAAGAAGACCGATGAAACCAAGGTAGAGGCCGAAGGGAAAAGTGTAACCAAGGCGTGAAGTAGAACCAAACCCATAACCTTGACTAAAACCGTAGCCGAAACCGCTCATGACTGAAACGCCGGGCCTACGAACAGAAGAAGGAAGTGGCGTAACGCGTGGAAGAGAGGTATTGACAACAGGGACTGGTGGTGTGATAGAAGACAAATCGAGATATGGCTCGGGGCGGACAGGTTCAAAGCCAGTCACCGGCGAAGGTTTATCATCACGAGAAATATATGCGGGAGCAACCGTAGTTACTGGGAGCCCTTGTGGATGAAATGCAGGGCTTTCAGATGATCCTCCCATGCGTCCAAACAGTTGAGCGTGCGCGACATGTGCACTCAAGAGCAGCAGGGCTAAGAGTGGGTACCGCATATTAATTGGCGATTTTTCGTTAAGGCTTTTGCATTTAAGCAGGCTTACGATAGGAATATACCAAAGATTCAAGTTTCGTTCAAGTTTCAAGAGAAGAAAATTCTGTTATTGCAGTTTGCAAAACCCTCAAAAGAAAAAAAACGAGCATCAGAGAAACAATAAAGACGAGATAGCTCGGCGCACTTAGCCATGCCCACTACCGTGATGCGGGATGTGCGGTATTGAAAAGAGGTAGCTGATGCTGCATCGCTTCAATGATGGTTTTATTAGCTTTGGGGAAAGCATACTGTGGCAGGTCTTCGATGCGGACCCAGCGCACTTCTTGGCTGGATTTGGGCACAGCTTCACCAGAGAGATATTGACAATGAAACGCATGCAGCGTAATTCTAAAATGCGTATATGCGTGCTTGACTTCGGCAAATTTCTCGCCAACTGCAACCTGCAAGCTAGTTTCTTCAGCAATCTCGCGGCGACAGCATTCCTCAAGTGATTCACCGGGTTGCTGCTTGCCGCCCGGAAATTCCCACAGGTTACTCAAAAGACCTTCAGCTTTGCGCAAGGCAATGAGAACAGTATTGTGGCGGTGCACTACACCAACAGCTACATGGTAGTGCGGCGGTGGCGGCCTGCGAGACTTGATAGGCAATTGGTGCTCAGCTCCATGCTGAAAGGCATAGCAGCTTGAACGCACTGGGCAGCGCAGGCAATCAGGCTTTTTAGGTAGGCAGACTGTAGCACCAAGTTCCATCACCGCCTCATTGAAAAGCCCTGCTTGCCCCTTGGGAAGATGCTGCAGAGCTACTGTTTCAATTTGCGCCTTCGTTGAAGGCTCTCGCAAGTCGCTGTAGATGCCAAAGTATCGAGCAAAGACACGCATGGCGTTGCCATCAATAGCAACGCAATCCTGACCGAAAGCGATACTGGCGACACTTGCAGAAGTGTAATCTCCAAAACCTTTGAGTTTGCGCAATTCCTCACGGGTGCGTGGCATGGCGCCACCGTATTTTTGAAGAATGACTTGCGCGGCATGCTGCAAGTAACGAGCGCGTGCGTAGTAGCCCAATCCTTCCCATGCTTTCATCAAATCATGAGTGTCCGCTTGAGCCAGTGCTTCAATCGTAGGAAATTTTTCCAAGAAACGCTGATAGTAGGGAATCACTGTAGCCACTTGCGTTTGCTGTAGCATGACCTCTGAAATCCAGATGTGATACGGGTTGCGCGTGCGCCGCCACGGCAAATCTCGCTTGTGCTGATGGAACCACGCAATTAGAGCTGCTGAAAATTCACTGCTCATAAGATCTTTTTCATGAAGGAGTTATGCGTGCTCTAAGAATAACTCTTTTAGCTCTAATAGTGAGCGTATAACTATACAATCATCTCGCAAAGACTTGCGTCTGTCAAGCAAAATAGCAGACATACCTGCCGAGCGAGCACCTTTCACATCAATGGAATACACATCGCCAACATAGACACATGCACTGGGTGGTAAGTCAAGTTTTTGAAGCGCAATAGCAAAAATTTCAGGGTCGGGCTTTTCCACACCAACTTCATGTGAGTCAATGACAAACTCGAGATACGGTCGCAACCCATACTGAATCGTCAAGGCTTCGGCACGACCATCTGAGTTGGAAATCATGGCGAGCCGATAGCGTGCCTGTAGCGATTGCAGTACATCTAATGTATCTGGCAAAAGATACCGCCAGAGATTTTCACGATGATGTTCACGCAGGATAAAATCGCGAACATACGCCGTGCGGTCGGAAATCAAATCTTCTGGAATTGGTAGCGCATAGAGCAAGTGCTCAAAGAAAATCGGTAGCCGAGACGCATCGCTGGTATTTTTGTTTTCTTCCACAAGGCGACTGATGGCATCAGTTGCAGCAGATACAGCCTTGAAGAAATCATCCTCTTGCAGTTCAAACTGATACTGCTGCTGAAAAGCCTCACGAAAAAAAGGATAGCTTAAGTGCAGCAGCGTGCCACCTAAATCAAAGATGATGGCTTTGAGTGCCTTAGGATTTAGTGGCATAGCCATGTCGAATGGTCATGATGATTTAGCTGACTGGCGCTGCTGCGCTCGTGGCAAGAGTTGACGCAGGCAAAGCATCGAGATATGGTGATAGTGAGGTCTGTGCTTCTTCGTTGAGACGAATCGCCTCAAAAGTATTGTTCTTAGCCTTTGGATGCCAAAGTGAAAGCACAGCCAGCTCAGCAACATCGCTTCGGTCAATCACACCAGAAATTTTATCGCCAACATCCAATCGCAGCTTATGTCGGAGCGGTTCGCCATCTTTTAAGCCGCCAGGACGGATGATGGTAAAAGTTCGTCCTTCTGTAGAGAAGACTTTCTCGAGATGCTTTTCAGCACGACGCTTTTGGGACAGCACTCCGCCGAAGAGGTTCAATGGATGAAAAGGCTTAGTTACCGCAATCGAGCTGATGAGCACAAAATGCTGAACCCCAGCATCGGCTGCAGCATCAATAAGACGAATGGTGCCGTCTCCATCGACTTGCACTGGCGAGTCTTCACCAATTGGTGCAGTGGCGCCAAGTGCGCAGATAACAGCGTTGCATGTTCTCACGCATCTCCTAACGGCATCAGCATTTTGAATATGACCGAGCTCGACTTCGATATTATTGAACTCGGCGAGCTTATCGGCTCTGCGCGCAAATGCACGCAAGGAAATGCCGTAATGCAAAAGACGGCGAACGACCCACAGACCTGTGCGACCTGTTGCACCAGCAACTAAAACCTTGCCTTGGAACGGTAGTGTAGACATAGGATTGAGCAGTTACTTCAAAAGTGCAAGAGGTGAATTCTGCCAAAGTGAATAGTGTATGGAATATACGACACCAGCGTCAACAATTGCATGCAGGAAAACAATTCCCCAAACATCTCTGAAAAAGAAATACAGCGCCGACCAGCAAAGAACAAGCGCAACTTGTAGTGGGAAAAACAGTTGCTTGAAAATGACTTTGTCAGGTGGCATCTCGGAGAGAGGAATAACATGCGGCGGTAGAGCATTAATCCAGAGCACACCGTGAATAAATCCACTGAAAACCATAAACATCAAAATACCGCCAAGAAATAAGTAAGGGGACTTGTCAGTAAAATTGCGCATCATATTTTCGCCGAGCTTAAAGATCGCGAGGAAAACGAAAGTTTCGCAAGAACCATTCAGCACAGCAAAAATAATCATGCTCATGACATCAAACGGGCGACCGCCATTGCTTGTGGAATTGTAATACACATAGATATTTGCCGCCACAACTAAGAGTGATACAAGAAATAAGAAATTTCTCTTAATTGAGGTGCTGCGGTCAGTAGATGTGGTTTTTTCAGGGAAAAGTTCATCGCCAAGAAAAAGTATGGCGCATATGATACCAACTGCCCAGTAGAAAAGGATAAATAGTGTCATGTTCATAAAAAGGAGAGTGCTACGGTATTCTTTTAACTAGTAGTTAAGAGGAGATTACGGCGTATAAATCCAGTCCGCAATAAAGACATTCGTTTCACCACGCACTTTGCCATTTCGGTTAGAGGCAAAGATAATTTTTTTGCCATCTCGCGTGAAAACTGGGAAACCATCAAAGTCGGGGCAGTATGTAATGCGCGTTAGTCCAGTGCCGTCTTCATTGATAAGGTATAAGTCAAAATTGCGCCCACGTTCAGTATCGCCGAGATTTGAGGAGAAGATAATTTGCTTATTGTTTGGATGAAAGAAAGGCGCGAAATTTGCCTTACCGTTGTTCGTTACCTGACGCCGATTTTGACCAGAGGTGTCTATGACGAAAATTTCCAGCTTATTCGGACGGATTAGTCCTTGATTTAGCAATTCAAAGTAGGACTTAATTTCCGCGCTATCCTTAGGAGAAGAAGCCCGAAAAACAATTTTTTTGCCATCCCACGAGAAAAATGCTCCACCATCATAGCCAACGTGATATGTCAGACGTCTCTGATTTTTCCCATCAATATCCATGGTGTAGAGCTCAAGGTCGCCATCACGTGCAGATGTGAAGACAATCTTGTCGCCCATAGGAGAAACGGTTGCTTCTGCATCATAACCGGGCGTAGTGGTAATTTGACGCAAAGAGCGACCATTGGTATCTGCAAAGAAAATGTCATAGGTTTTGTAAAGCGCCCATGTGTAACCCTTTGAAAAATCAGGGGGCGGTGGACAATCGGGGCTTGCAGCATGGGTAGAGGCATAAAGAATCGTCTTACCATCGGGCAAAAAATACGAGCAAGTAGTACGCCCTTTACCTGTGCTAACAAGCCGCTTGCCTGAACCATTGAGCTCCATGATGTATATTTGGTCACAGTCCTGACCCAAAGGACGAGACTGAAATATCAGTTTCTTTTCATCAAATGAGAGGTAAGCTTCTGCATTTTCCCCACCAAAAGTAAGCTGGCGCACATTGGCTAAAAATCTCTCTTCGCCTTTGTAAAGCAGCGTGAGCGAGTCAAAGTCAGCCTCTGAGTGAGAAACTGTGTGAGTAGTTGATGGTGGAACTTGAAATGAAACTGTAAAAAAGAAAAAAACACAGAGTGCAAGACACTTGCTAAATCTGAGTTGCATGATAACAAATTATGAAAAAGTCAATGCGACTTAATGAATACTGCACAAAAATACATGTTCGCTAAAAAAACGCAAAAGACTCTGGTGCGATTCACGGCGCGTGTCTCTCATCAAGCAAATGAAGAAGGTTCTGCTTGTGCTCGCAACTGCTGTTGCTTATCTAAGAAAGCAAGGATGGCTAATGCTTCATTGATGTCTTCAAGACTGACCAATCCAAGGTAATCTGAACCGTTGAACACTGCCACGATGCGTTCACCACGTTCTGCCATCAAGGAATACACTTCATCGAGAGAGCTATCGGCTTGCACGCTAAGAAAATCGCGACGCATGATTTCTGTAACATAGGGGTCACGTGCATGCGTGGCTAAGGCGTTAAAGACGTCGCGGCGTGTAACAATGCCAATAATCTGGCTGCCTTGCATGACCGCAAAGTCAGGCTGATAGCTGGTTAGCAAGTAGTCTACGACTTGACTTACTCGGTCGCCAATATAGAGGCGAAGCGCATAACGGTTGTAAGTATCGCCCACGCGCCGCGTGCGGAGCATCGCCTTTGATGAGGCTTGCACAGTTTCTTGACCAGCACCAAAAAAGACGAAAACTGCTATCAGAATCAGGATAAAATTGCCGTTGATAAATCCTATCACGCCAAGTCCAATAGCAGCGATTTGTCCAATGGTAGCGGCGACTGTGGTTGCTGTTGAGAAGCTCATGAACATTGCCAAAAGCGCGCGCAGCACCCTGCCGCCATCAAGTGGGAAAGCTGGTATCATGTTGAACACAGCCAAAGAAATGTTGGCGGCAAACAGCCATAGTAGCATCATATCAAATGATGGGCGAGAGAAAAGTTCTCCAATAGAGCCACGTGCATCGAGCAGGGTGGCGTGCATGTGGGCACCAGTTACAATGAAAAGTATAATTGCAATTGCCACATTAACAGCGGGACCTGCAACAGCAATAACGAGTTCATGCACGGGCTTGTCAGGAGTCTTGGTAATCATGGCGATTCCCCCTAAAGGGGTGAGCACAATCTCTCGCACAGAAATGCCGAAGTATTGTGCCGCAAGGCTATGCCCCAGCTCATGCAATGTTACACAGGTAAAAAGCAAAAGCATTAACGCTACACCAAACAGAGCACCATCAAGTGGACTTTCAGGCGTGTGGCTTGCCCACTGTAAAGCCGCTAAGAGCAGGATGAGAAAGAACGTGACATGAATCTTGATGTCAATGCCACTGATTTTCGCAATGCGGAACGACCAACCCATAGAAGTAGCAGTTAAAGTTCAAAAAACGTGCAATAGACAAGATACACAATTTGACTGGGGCTTAAAAAGTCAATCACTACGTGGCCTTTAGCAGATGCCCATTCCATCAGCCTTGTTCAGTCATTGAGCTGGCCTGTTCTGCAGCGTGGTAGGAACTGCGTACCAGTGGTCCAGACTCTACATGGTGAAATCCAATTTCTAAGCCAATACGCTTGTAGTGTTCGAATTCTTCTGGATGCACAAAGCGTGCCACTGGCAAGTGTGCCTTCGTGGGCTGCAGGTATTGACCGATGCTTAAGATATCGCAACCGACCTTGCGCAAGTCGTGCATGACTGCAATCACCTCATCTGGTGTTTCACCCAGACCGACCATTAGACCGGACTTGGTAACAAGACCGTATTTTTCTTTTGCGTATTTAAGTAGTTCAAGTGTGCGTTGATATTTGGCTTGAGGGCGTACAAGGCGGTATAGGCGCGGCACAGTTTCTGTGTTGTGGTTGAGAATTTCAGGTCGCTCTTGCATTACAGTGTCCCATGCGTGCACATTGCCTTGGAAGTCGGGAATCAGGACTTCAATGCGAGTCGTGGGGTGAGCCTTTCGGATTTCGCGAATCGTTTCTGCCCAAATCGACGCGCCGCCATCGTCGAGCTCATCACGGTTGACGCTGGTAATCACCGTGTGGCGCAGGTTCATGAGCTTGACGGCTGCAGCAACACGCTTGGGTTCAGCAAGGTCAAGTTCATTGGGGCGCCCTGTTTTGACTGCACAAAATCCACAGGAGCGCGTGCAGGTATCGCCTAAAATCATAATTGTGGCAGTGCCGCTTGCCCAGCATTCAGCAATGTTAGGGCAGCGCGCCTCCTCGCAGACCGTATGCAGGCGATGTTGGTCAATGAGAGCTTTGAGACGTGCGTAGCCTTCACCAGAAGGCACTTTGACACGTAGCCAATCAGGGCGCGGCGACGGCTTGGGCGCAGCAGGGCTTTCAAGCACTTTAAGTTCGGGTACGGTAATCATTTTTTATTTCAATAAGTTACGAGACAGCTCATAAATTGCTCAAGAAATTTTTAGGCAGAAAGTGCTGCGCCGAGTACACTCAACGCTTGCTTGCGCTGGGCGAGGTTAATTTCTCCCAAGTCTGCCCAAGGTTTGAGACTTTTGCCAGAACGAATGATATGCAACACCTCGTCGCGCAGGTTTGGGTCTAAGGCTTTATGCTCCAATTGCATAGCTGCTAAAGCCAACTGGATTACTGCCAAAACATCTTCGTTTTTGGCAATCTCGCCAAGTTCCGACATAACACGTGCTGAAGCATCAGCTACCGAGAGACCTTCGGCAATAGCGTCCTCAAAGATAGCTTTTGCAGCAGCGGCGGCATCATTGTCGAAAATATCTGGTCCCCAAATGCCCATAGTGTTTTTTCGTTAGAGTGGTGTATGTTCGTTGTAAGATTCTAATTGCGCAACCAGTGCCTGTAAAAAGAATCCTGCCAGTGCCCCATCAATAATGCGATGGTCATACGAGAGTGACAAATACATCATTGAGCGAACAACAATAGCATCGCTGTCGTCGGGCAGAGTTTTCACAACCGGACGTTTTACAATAGCGCCTGTGCCCAAAATAGCAACTTGTGGCTGATTGATAATCGGTGCTCCAAAAAGATTGCCTGTAGTGCCATAGTTGGTGATGGTAAATGTACCACCTTGAATTTCGTCGGGCAAGAGTTTTTTAGCACGTGCCCTTGAAGCAAGGTCTTGAACAGCACGTGCTAAGCCAACGATGTTTTTTTCATCGGCACCTTTGATAACCGGTACAATTAATCCCCCTTCACCACGCTCGCCTAAAGCCACAGCAATACCGATGTTGATGTACTTTTTGAGAATAATCTTATCTCCATCCACAGAAGCATTGAGCATAGGAAATTGTTTCAATGTTTTCACAACAGCATCAATGAAGAATGGCGTGTAGGTGAGCCTGATGCCATTTGCTGCCTCAAAAGATGCTTTTTTTGCCTTGACCAGTCTAACAAGTCCTGTGACATCAGCTTCAGAGACAGATGTGACATGCGCAGAGGTTTGTTTGGAGCGTACCATGTGCTCGGCAATGAGCCGGCGCATGTTGTCCATCTGGATTACTTCCGAACGGCTAGCATCATAAGACACTGAGATAGGCTTAGATTGAACAGCTGGTGCAGTAGGCGATGCTGCAGTAACAGGTAGTGTAGAAGGTTCTGGCTGGTGCTCAACAGCTGGTGCTGACGGTGCGGCTGTTTTGGCAGTCTCCCGCTTTGATTTCAGGTAATTGAGCACATCGCTTTTGGTTACGCGACCGCCCATACCTGTGCCCGGAATCTGTTCCAGCTCTTGTATAGAAATCCCCTCCGCTTGTGCAATCTGCATCACCACTGGCGAATAGAAGCGCCGACCTGCAGGCGCAGCAGTAACTGGAGCCGATACCGTTTGACCGTTGCCCTGTACAGAGGATGTGGCTGAACCGTCAGAAGGCGAAGAAACTGATGTCTCTGCCGGAGAGTGAGGGCTCGAGGCGGTGCTTGCAGCCGGTGACGGTGTCGGGGCACTTGCCGCAACGGCAGCGCTTACATCGGTCTCAATGCGCGCAATCGGCAGCCCAACGGCTACCGTCGTATTTTCTGGATACAAAATCTCGACGACAATTCCGCTCTCTGGTGCAGGAACATCCGTATCTACCTTATCTGTTGCAATCCTGAGCAAATTCTCATCTTTCTGTACTGGGTCGCCGACTTTCTTGAGCCACTCTATGATGGTGCCTTCCATCAGGCTCTCTCCCATTTTCGGCATGACGACATCAATTTTCGCCATATAAGTAAAGTTTTTGTTATTTGATAAAAGGGGGATTTACTGTTTTGCAGAGCGAATATAGAAAAAATCTCTCGTGCAGAAAACAAGCTAAGCGCATATAGCTGAAAAAAGCTTGACTTAGCGCTCAAAAGAAACTTACAACCCGCACTTTTGTTATAGAGAAGGCGACACTGAACCAAACATTGAGTTAATCATGCCAAAGATTCAGGCTGTTGGTACAGCATTACCCAGCTATAGGGTTACGCGGGCAGAAAGCAAAGCGTTCATGCTAAACTTGTATGGTGAAGTCTACAGCAAAGGGCAAGACCGATTACTTGACATTGTCGACCACACGGACATAGACTCGCGCTATTTCTGTGTTCCTGCCGAATGGTTTGCATCCCCACACTCGTTTGAAGAAAAAAATAATCTCTACATTGAGGAAGGTCTAAAGCTTTCTGGACATGCAATTGAGCATGCCCTCCAAGAAGCTGGGGTGGAGTGTAGCGACGTGGATTGCATCCTCTTCGTTTCAAGTACTGGGCTATCAACCCCGACCATGGATGCCAGACTCATTCATCGCCTTCCATTTCGTAAGGATGTCAGGCGGTTGCCGATTTGGGGTGTAGGGTGTGCTGGTGGTGCTGCATCTTTGGCATGGGCAATGGAGTTAGCTAAAGCTCAGCCTACATACAAAATCTTGATTGTGGTACTTGAGCTGTGTGGCTTAACATTTGTCCGCAATGACCTCTCCAAGGCTGCCATGATTTCAAGTGCACTGTTTGCTGATGGCGCAGCTGCTGTACTGGTAACAGGGGACGAGGTGATGCTGCCGTATTCTACTTCTCGCCCGCGTCTGGTGGATTCTGTGACGGAAACAATGCCTGACTCCTTGGATGTCATGGGCTGGCAATTTGGTGATTATGGCTTTAAGGTTTTGCTCTCGAGAAATGTGCCTGAAATTGTTCAAACGTTTTTGAAGGACGTGATATGCAAGTTCTTACAAAAAAAGAACTTAAGCCTGCGTGACATCAAGCACTTTATCGTTCATCCGGGCGGGAGAAAAGTGCTTGAAGCCTACGAAGCAATCGGAGTTTCATCGTCGCAACTGGAGCATGCACGCATTGTTTTGCGGCAGTGTGGCAACATGTCAGCTGCAACCGTATTGTTCATTCTCAAAAGGCATTTGGATGCTTTTCCTGACGAAAAAAACGCCTTTGGGTTAGTGACTGCCCTAGGTCCTGGATTTTCTGCTGAACTAGTTCTGCTGCACTGGGATTAAGTCATTGAGACGATGTATTTTGCCATTTTTATTGCTGTGCTGGCTTTGCAGCGCTTAGGTGAGCTTTGGCTAGCAAAGCGTAATGCCATGTGGATTCGGTCGCAAGGCGGCTATGAAGTCGGTGCAGAGCACTACAAATGGATGGTGCTGATGCACATCAGCTGGTTTTTAGCAATGGTAGCAGAGTATGTGCTACTGAGACCTGATTTGCCAGCACTGTGGCCAATATGGCTTGGGTTATTTTTGTTGGCACAGGTTGGGCGTTACATGGTTATAGCTACTTTGGGAAAATTTTGGAACACAAGAATCTTTGTACTGCCTAATGCACCTAAGGTAGAGCAGGGAATTTATCGATATATGAAACATCCAAATTATTGGATTGTCAGGGTAGAAATATTCGTAGCACCCATGATTTTTGGACTTTTTATAACTGCCATCTTGTTTTCAATTCTGAATCACTTCATGCTGCAGGTGAGAATAAAAACTGAAGAGCAAGCATTGAAAGTTATGAAATAAAAGTATCCTTTGGAAAATGTGGATAAAAATAGCTTATGCCTGTTTTGTCTTAAATTTTGCCTACGGTATCTTGGCTAAAACGAAAGTGATTAATACAGCGCGTTTCAAAGTAGTTCATCATATAATCTACTTTTGCGTGATTGCTTCGTTAATTATAGCACTCCTAATGGAGTATATGGATGGAAAATTTCCTGTGTTACTGCTAATAACGGCTGCGCTACTTTTGGGCATGACGCAGTTTAGCGGGAAAACGAGGCGTCACTGGCAGTATGCACTGGTATGCTTCTTTGTATATTCAGCAGTATTGATTTATTACCTTTGAAAAAACTCAGAAAAGCAATGCAGAATACACCACGAGACATTTTCGAAGTGATTAAGCAGAGGCGCACAACGAATGGGTACTTTTTAGATAAGCCCTTGTCAGAGCATCATATTAAGATGTTGATGGAAGCAGCAAGCTATGCGCCAAGTCATTTCAACTCGCAGCCTTGGCGGTTTGTCTTAATTCGTGACCCAGAGCGGCGTAAGGCGCTAGGTAAAATTGCCGGTCAGTCCATGCGTGTTGTCATGGAAAAAGGGGATTTTTGGAGAAGGTACTTGAAGTATTTCCGTTTCAGTCAGGAGGAGGTAGAAAAATCTGGCGATGGCATATACATTGATAACCTACCTGCTCCGCTTAAGCCGTTTATTCGCTATCTCTTTTCTGAAAAGGGTGGCGAGATGATGAATAAGCTGCGTGTGCCATGGATTCTTGCTATTGATTCTAAGAAACTGGTTATGAGCTCGCCACTGATTTTGGGGATGCTGCTTTCAAAGGATGAGTACAAGCCTGAAGAAAAGTCTGGCATGTATTGCCTACTTGCACTTGGTATGGCTATTGAAAATATTTGGCTTACTGCTACTGCATTAGGTATCGGGATGCAGTTTATCTCCTTGCCTATGGAGGCTGGAGGGGAATACTGGCAGAAGTGCATTGAGTTGGTGCAGCCGCCGCCAGAGTATGAGCTGATTGCTTTATTTCGCTTGGGGTATATTGATGTTCATGCAAAACGACCGAGGATTGACTGGACTAGCAAGCAGCGCAAGGATGTTTCTGAGTTTTGCTACGAGGAGTTCTTTGGGCGTGCGTGGCAGCCAAAGCTTGATGGTATGGCGTAGCACGGTGGTGCGTGCAAGAGTGTTTTACTTTACATAATGTTCATTATGAAACAAAATCAAACGCCGTCCAAATAGCAAAAAAGTGCTGCAAAGGCGCCACTAATTTCCAGTGAGTTCTTTATCTTTATCTGCTTATTTTTAACCAAAGACTTAGAGACCTATGCATAACATCGCTTTTCTTAGGGCTATGCGGCGGCTGTGGTATCCGAAATGCTTTTTTCTGTGTCGCTGCGTGACGCTAAGTATTGCTATAACTTTAAGTGCTGACTTGGCAACAGCAAGAACACCAGCAGACACTTCAGCCGACTACAGGAAAGATGGTGGTTCTAAGGTCTATGACGACGCAGAAGATGAAGAGATGGCATTCTACGGAGGAGCATTCAAACCGCGCTCTGGTATCGCTGGTGTGTTTGGACTAACGACAAACAGTTTCGTCATCTCATTTAATTTTGTTAGGCAATACACACCAGACTTGATTGGTATCTTAAGCATCGGTGTAACTACTGGTAGGGATCCTGCTGAAGTCGACAAGCCTGACCCATGGACGGGACAGATCTTTACTCGCGGTCCGGATAATTTTCCTAAGCGCTCTGGGTTAGTCATGCTGACTACAAGTGTGGGGCTTCAGCAAAGGCTATTCCGTCGTGATATCGTCAACTCATTTCGCCCCTTCTTGGAGGCTGGTCTCGGTCCCACAGTGGGCTACATCCATGTGATCTCTCGCCTACCTGAAGGACTCCCAGACTTACCACAGAACTACGACATTTCTGGCTCTATATTTAATCCCCAGGGCGTCACTTTCGGTGTAAACGGCTACATAGGCGCAGGAACCTACTTCGGCAACAACTTCTTAGAGCTACGAGGTATCTCTGTACGATACATTGTCAACTACTTACCTGCTGGCGTCGAGTTGTTGCGCAATTCTCGTACTTACCTATTTCATGTAATATCAATCAATCTGATTTTCGGTGCTTTGTTTCAGTAGCAGGTCCCTGCTCGACTTGCATGTTTGAAACAAAAGTTGTATTTTTGCGTCTACTGCAGAGGACACCGCGGGGTGGAGCAATTGGTAGCTCGTCGGGCTCATAACCCGAAGGTTATAGGTTCAAGTCCTATCCCCGCCACACAGAGAAATATAAAGCCCGCATGCTGCGGGCATTTTTCTTGTTATCAAACTTTGCTTCCATACTCCCCTACGGCGAGGCTTTAGAGGCCGAGCTCTTTTCTCCAAGATATTTTTCAAACCACTCCAAGTTCGATTGCATGACAACGAGCATCATTTTCGGTTCGTTGGGTGCATGTGGCTGGCGTGGCAACTCTAACATGCGCGTAGGAACACCACGCGCCTTGAGAGCATTGTAAAACTCAAAGCCTTGTGAAATCGGTACGCGCACATCTGAGGTGCCATGCTGAATCATTGTTGGCGTAACAACAGACTTGACAAAGGAAATCGGTGAGTGTGCCCGATATACTTCTGGTATATCCCAAAACTGCCCACCAAAGTAGTCTGGAATGAAAGCTGGAATATCAGCTGTTGTCGTGAAGCTGATTAGGTTGGTTACAGGAGCGCCTGCGGAAGCAGCCTTAAAGCGGTTGGTTTGCGTCACAATCCATGTAGTCATGAATCCGCCGTAGCTCCAGCCCATTACTCCCAATCTATTGCTATCGGCTACACCCATCGCAATGACTTTGTCTACGCCTGTCATGAGATCTTGGTAATCCATGCCACCCCAATCCTTGAAGTTTGCACGACGAAATTCCACACCGTATCCAGAGGACCCACGCGGGTTAGGACGCAGCACTGCATAACCTTTTGCAGAGAAAGCGGCTATGGGGTAGATACTGCGTCCACCTATAAAGGTCTGCTGAAAAACTCCAGCTGGGCCACCGTGGATATTCAGGATAAGTGGAACTCTCCTTCCCTGCACATAGCCGACTGGGTAGGTCAGCAATCCTTCAATTTCTTTTCCGTCACTGCTTTTCCAGCGGATGAGCTCTGTTTTGCCAACAGGTGGTAGCTTCAAGTCAGAATTAGCACGAGACACCTGCACTGCAGAGAGTGTAGAAAGTGGAGCTACAAAAATTTCTTGCGGGGTATCCGAGGTCTGGCGCACGAATGCTAGCATGCGTCCCGATGCACCAATACTGACGGACGTGTAGACAGCAGGCGTCAGCTTGAGCTCATTAATTTTGTTCGTAGCAAGTTCTACGCTGTAAATTTGAGATAGAGTGCCTTTGGCTTCACTGAAGTAAATCTGCTTACTATCCGAAGACCATCCAATGATAATCGGTTGCCCATCGTACGATGGCGGAAGGCTTACGGGCTTACCACCAGATGCAGGGGCTACCTGAATCGTGCGACTTTGCGCCCAGCGTGGCGGAGTGTCACTTGATAGAAAAGCAATGTAGCGCCCATCTGGTGAAAATCTAGGGGAAGTCTCCGACGCCTCAGTGTTAAATAGCGTGGTTATTTTACCAGTCTCTATATCAACAACAGAAAGGTCTGCGGTGACCCAGTCGTTAGGACTTGGAGATTTCGTATGTGAAAACACAATACGCTTGCTGTCTGGCGACCAATTGAAGTTATCCACCGAATAATTTCCGCTAGTCAGAAGACGTGGTTCCCGAGTACCGCTTTCATTTTTCTGAATTGGCAGTAGATACAGTCGCGACATCTTGACCTTTTCATCTACCCACCGATAATCGTTTTTACCTTTCTCGTTTTTTTCTTCTTCATCAGTCTTTGGGTCTGTCATTGTGAAAGCGATATAGCGACCATTTGGTGCCCACTCAAAGTCCGTAATGCTACTTTTGACATCGGTCAGTGGTTCAGCTTCTCCACCTGAAAGTCTCAGCAGGTAGAGGTTATTTTTGTTGTCTTTACGAGTGGAGAGAAAGGCAATTGCTTTACCATCAGGTGACCATTTAGGGTTAGTGGAGGATTTTTCACTGAAAGTTAGCTGTACATTCTCTTTTCCATCCGTTGTGCCTAACCAAATTTGCGTGAGGTATTCGCTTTTGTCTGGGGTCATGATGGCATCCGTAATAGTATAAACCACTGATTTGCCATCGGGTGAAATTTGCGGCGACCCTACGGTCTTAACTTTCATATGCAACTCCGGCGACCAGCTCTCCGCTGTCTGTGAGTATGCACTCGCTACGCTGAGGTGCGCAGCCAATATCAGCATAATGATGCGTGTCATAGCTCCCTCCGTTAGAGTGTAGGTAATTTTGTTGTCGGTAAAAGTAAGTGGTAGCTGAAAATATTCAGGTTAATGTTTCACTGTTTCACTTGACGCATAGCGCTGATTGAGTGTTTGCCTTTTTGGTTTCCCCTTCTCCTTCGAGTTTTCAGCTTGCGCTGCTGCAGTTAAAGAAAAGCATAGCGCTAGGGTGTGGTGTACCTGCTTATTGTCGCTGCTCTTCCTGCTGTCCTTGTTGCTTTTCTTTTGTGTAACTTTTTACAATAACAGATATTTGTTATCCTAACAAAAAAGGCAGTTTTTTCAACTGCCTTGAAAATAGCGCCTTTCCCACGCTTAGCGCAGAAGCATTGTTCCTAGAATACCAACCGAATTCTTTGTTAAGTTCGCTAGCGGTGTAAAGAATAGCCCGAGCACCACTGTCAATACAGCCAAAAATCCAACCATTGCATTGGACCACACACCGACACTAAGCTCGGATGTACTACCATCTTCTGACTCACGCAGGTACATGTTGAGCGGAATCTTGAAGTAGTAATACAGCGAAATCACGCTGGTCAAAATACCTACCAATGCCAGCCCCAGATACAGCGTGCCCTTCTCTAGCAGTGATGCAAAAATCATATACTTGCCGACAAAGCCAACCGTCGGCGGCAAGCCAGTCAAGGACACCAGAAAAATTGTCAGTGCTGCAGCAGCCAGTGGCATTCTCCTGCCCAAGCCTTTGTAGTCATTGACATCATCACTGCCGATTTTATTACTGATGAGCACAGCAACGAAAAATGCTCCCACATTCATCACTGTGTAGGCAACTAAGTAGAACATTACAGCTTGTGTGCCTAAATCATCAGCGACTAAGACGCCGAGCAACAAGTAGCCAGCATGAGCTACTGAGGAGTATGCTAACATGCGCTTGACACTGCTTTGCCAAATAGCAACCACATTGCCAAGAATCATGGAAACCAAAGCAAATACAGAGAGCATAGTTACCCAGTCAACTCCGATGATGCCCTCACCTGTGCCTGTTGGTACAGTTACCCGGAAAAAGCGAATCAGCATAGCAAATCCTGCCGCCTTTGAACCCACGGAAAGAAATGCAGTCACTGGCGTGGGCGCACCTTCATAGACATCTGGCGACCAGAAATGAAAGGGCACAGCACCAATCTTGTAACCAAACCCAGCCATGATGAGCAAAGCTGCAAGCAACAGCGTAACGCCATCGACAGGATGACTGACCAGAAACTCGTTGATTTTGAAAATGTTGGTATGCCCTGTTAAGCCGTAGAGAATGGAGATACCATAAATCATCAAGCCAGAAGAGACTGCGCCGTAGATGATGTATTTCAGCGAGGCTTCAGAGGAACGCACTTGTCCCTTCAAATAACCTGTTAGGATGTAAGAGGAAATGCTTACCAGCTCGAGAGAGAGGAACATCATTAGCATGTCCGTTGCAGATGCCATCAGGAACATGCCCAGCACCATGGCTATCAGGATGGCATAGTATTCGCCCATGCTACGCGATTTCGGCTCGTTGAGCTCTTCGGAATCCATAGAAATCAGCACCGCTAGAATGCCAGCACCCAAGAAGAGATACTTGAAGAAAATAGCAAAGGGGTCAATTGCAATCATCCCAAAGAACTTCTGCGCTGCTGATAACTCATGCTGCTGGTAGACAAATATGCCTGTTATCAGCATGCCTACAATGGTGAGGGCTGGAATCAGCGTGCGGTTTCCTTTTGTGAGCATATCTGCAATGACCACTACCAGAAAGAGCGCCGAGAGTATTAGCTCTGGGATAAATGCAGAGACGCTGTTCTGTAAGATTTCCCCAATTGTTTTGAAGTCAAATGGCATAGGTCTTCAGCGATGTTTGAAATTAAAGTTTTGTATCACTTTTGCTACTTCAACAGGGCTGTACTGGCTTGCATAGCCGGCGCCAATATCTCCACGATTTTATTCATGCTCGGCATCATTAGGTCGGTCAGCAGCGATGGATACACACCCAAGATGATGACAATTGCAGTCAACGGCGCCAGCATAAGCACTTCTCTGCTATCTAAATCCACGCTACCCTTCCAGTCGTGAAAATGAGCATGTTCATGACCATGCTCGCCTTTGACATCATATGCTGCATTTGGCTTGCGCTTTCCGAAATAGACGCGCTGCAACGCCCACAGCAGGTAGCCAGCGCTCAGCAAAATACCCAGTGTAGAGACAACTGCTACAGGTCGTGTTAGCTCCGCACGGAAAGCACCTAAGAAAATGAACGATTCAGCAATGAAACCTGATAGACCAGGCATCCCCAGCGACGCCATGAAAGTCGTAATTACAAAGCCTGTATAGACTGGCATATACTTGGCAAGACCACCGAAGCGCTCAATTTCACGGGTATGGGCACGGTCGTAAATCACACCGACCAGCAAGAATAGGAGTGGCGTCAAAATGCCATGACTAAACATCTGCATCATCGCTCCTGTCATGCCTTCGGTAGTCACAGATGCAATGCCAAGCAACACAAATCCCATATGCGATACAGATGAGTATGCCACCATTTTCTTCAAATCCTTTTGTGCAATTGCACAGAGTGCACCATAGATGATGTTAATTGCACCCAGCACTGCCAGCAAGTAAGCCAATGCACCGAAGACTTCTGGGAAGATGGGAAAGTTGATGCGCAAAAAGCCATATCCACCAAGTTTTAGGAGCACGCCGCCCAGAATGACTGACATCGGAGTTGGCGCCTCCACATGTGCATCTGGTAACCATGTGTGAAATGGGAATACTGGCACTTTGATAGCAAATGCTAAGAACAGCCCGATGAATGCAAGATAGCGCATCACCGTCCCCGAACCGCCTAAAATGCTATCAGGCAAAAAGTTATTCGGGTCCGACATGGCTACAATGCTGAAAGTATTTTTACCTGTCTCAGGGTCAACCACGCTAAAGTAGAGACCGATGGTAACCAACAACATGAAGACGGAGCCAAAGAGCGTAAAGAGGAAAAACTTCATAGCCGCATATTCGCGGTCCGGTCCACCCCAAATGCCGATGAGAAAGTACATCGGCACTAGCATGAGCTCCCAGAAAATGTAGAAGAGGAAAAAGTCTAATGCCAAAAAGCAACCGACCATCGCTGTCGAGAGCACATTGTAGAGCAGGAAGTAGCCCTTCACGGATTTTTCAATCGTCCAGCTTGAAATCACACCAATTGCTGAGACTATTACTGTCAGGATAACCATCGTAATTGAGAGCCCATCGACTCCCATGAAGTAGTCGACATTGAACGAAAAACTGCCGAACTGCAAATCAATCCATTTGACTTTCTCGACAAACTGGAACGATTTGGGGTCGTTGATTCCTGCTAAGGAGTAGTTATAGCCCTTCCAAATCCACAGGCTAAGCCCAACCTGCCCCAGCGCAGCTAATAAAGAGATGATGCGAATGAGCTGTTTTTGTGTCGATGGCACAAAGAGAATGATAGCTGCTGCCACCAGTGGTAAGAATGTAATCAGCGTCAGTTCCATGTTAGTTCAGAGCAGTTAAGTCGTTTCTACAAAATTTCTTCGTACTGCTAAGTTCCTTAAAGTCGTAGTGCAAATGCAAAGTAGGTCAGCATCGCCAGCAAGAGAATGGCGATGTAAGTTTGTACCCTGCCTGTTTGCACTTTTCGGAGCACAATTCCAAACACTTGCACCAGCGCTGCCGATAGATTCACCAGCCCATCGACCAAGTTTTTGTCCAAAAGTCCATTGAGGTTCGAGAAGGACTTCCCAAAACTGGCACCGCCGCTTACAATGACGCCTTCAGGAATCAGGTTATTGAACCAAGTCATAGCTTTGCTCAGAAATTCAAACGGCATGCCGACTGCACTTATGCCCTTTTGATACACAAGGTAGGATAGCAGCAATCCAATCAGGGCGAAAGTAATGGAGAGTGTTACGGCTGTGCCATGCGCCTCGTGTGCAGCATGCTCCAGTTTTGCCTGTCGCGATTCACCATGAACTGCAGCATGCGTATTACCTGCATGTGCATCGTGTCCGCTATGCGATTGCGGCGACCCAGCATCCATGCTGACGGTTTGAACTTGCATTGCTGCATGTTGCATAGCTTCTGGCTCGGCTTTCTTTTCCTCGAACTTGACCAAAGTCTCGGGCGTCTTAATCAGGCTCAAAAACCAGCCATTTTCTCCAGAGAGCGGGTTAGGGGAGAAGACAAACCAGAACGACATCACCGACAGCACAATCAGTGGGGCAGTCATTACCCATGAAGATTCATGGATTTCGCCATGGGCTTTGCCATGCCCATGATGATGGTCGTCTTCGTGCGCAGACGCTGGCTTTTCATGCGCGCGGTTTTCGCCGAAGAATACCATGAACCACTGGCGCCCCATGTAGAACGGAGTGAGCAACGCTGCACCAAAGCCTAAGATGGGCACAATCGACCATGAACCGCCTTCAACAGCGGCAAAACCTAAGGCGCCAGCCAAAATGGCATCTTTGCTAAGAAATCCTGTAAAGAGCGGCAAGCCTGAGAGCGCAAACAAGCAGATAGTGAAAGTAGCGAATGTGATAGGCATTTTCTGACGTAAGCCACCCATGTAGCGCATGTCTTGCTCATGATGCAAGGCGTGAATGACCGAGCCTGCACCTAAGAACAAGCCTGCCTTGAAGAAGGCGTGTGTTACCAGATGGAAAAATGCCGCTGCATAAGCACCTACACCCATTCCCATCACCATGTAGCCCAGTTGTGAGAGCGTAGAGTATGCCAGCACACGCTTGATGTCATTTTGTGTAATAGCAATGGTCGCTGCAAAAAACGCCGTCACAGCTCCGATGATGGCAATAACATGTAGTGCATCGACCGTCAGTATCACAAATACACGTGCCAAGAGATAGACGCCGGCGGCAACCATGGTTGCGGCATGAATGAGTGCCGAGACTGGAGTTGGACCTTCCATGGCGTCTGGCAACCATGTATGCAGCGGAAATTGTGCCGATTTGCCAACACAGCCCATGAACAGCAAAATCCCTGCTACCGTAAGCCAGCCTTCGGAGAGTGTCCACTTGCCTGCCTCAATAGCAGAGTAAATCTCCGTATAGGTAAAGGTCTTGAATTGGGAGTAGAGGATTAGAATTCCTAGCCAAAAGCCAATATCGCCAACACGGTTAAGGAAGAAAGCTTTGTTTTGTGCGTTCGTGGCAGAATCTCGTTCAAAATAAAATCCAATTAGCAAAAATGAAGACAGCCCAACCAGTTCCCAGAAACAATAGATTGCAAAGAAGTTATCGACCAACACGATGCCAAGCATGGAGAAGGTGAAGATGCCAAGATAGCCAAAATAGCGTCCGTAGCGCTCTTCTCCTTCCATGTAGCCTGTTGAGAACAGATGCACTAGGAAACTGATGCCAGTTACCACCACGAGCATAATCGCCGTGAGGTTATCGAGCAGAATTCCCATTTTGAAACTCAGCTCGCCTAAGCCTGGCACATTGCCGAAATTCACCCATGTAAAATGCCACTCCTGCAGATAGTTTGGATTCCACTGCCCAATCACTTGTGCGGCCACATAGAGCGAGAGCAATAGAGCGATGCCCACAATGCCTGTCGCAATCAAATCACCTTGGCGTGGCAGCTTGCCTGAAAAGAAAATCTGCAATGCAAAGGAGAATAGCGGCAAAAGCAGGATAAGGATGCAAAGTTGAATCAGCGGTTCCATCAGCATTCAATTTTTGATATTGAAATTTTCGTTAAACCGTTTTAGTAACATCAAGTCATCACACCTTTACCGTCGGTGCTTTTTTCCGTGACGGTTTCTACTTCCGATACTTCTTTTTGTACTTCTATTGTACTTCTAGAATTGTTTTGGGGAACTACTCACGCATGGTATCAATTTCGCTCAAGTCTACGCTTCGGAATGTTGCATAGATGTTGAGCACAATTGCCAAGGCAATTGCCGCTTCTGCAGCAGCCAGCACAATCACAAAAATGCTGAACATGATACCATTCGTCGTGCCGGTGTATTTGGAAAAGGCTACCAAGTTAAGATTGGCAGCATTGAGAATCATCTCCACACCCATGAGTGCTACCACGGCATTTTTGCGTGTCATCACGCCAAAGAGTCCCAGCGAAAACAGCACAGCTGAGAGCACCAAGTAATGGTTCAATCCAATTTCAGGCATTTTCGTCAGCGATTTGGTTGCAAGGTTGATTTTCAGGCTAATTCTCCAGACGGCGAATCACTTCTGAAATTTTGCTGCGGTCAGGCCGGGCAATGTAGGCTGCACCCATCAGTGCAACTAGCAAAAGAATTGAGACAATCTCAAATGGCAAAACATAGTTCGACATAGTCTCGTAGCCAATGAGTTCAACTACAGAACCTTGGCGCTGTGGAGCTTCTACCCACTTTGCACGGTAAAGAAAAGCATAGAGAATTGCCGCTAAAATCCCTAGCATCACAATGAGCCCGGGCACAATGTTAAGCACATCAGTGCGCAAGGTCTGTTGTGTGATTTTGTTTGTGAGCATCACGCCAAATAGCAGAAGCACCAAAATCCCGCCCACATACACCACCACTTGCGTTACGGCAATAAAATCTGCATTGAGAAAAACATACATTGCTGCTATACCAAAGAGCGTAAATAGCAGCGAAAATGCTGAGTAGATGATGTTCTTTGAAAAGACCACAAACGCTCCAGAGACCACAATAATTATGGCAAAGAGATAGAAAATTACTTGATATGTTAGGTCTTGCATCGTCTTATTCTTTTAGGTGTTAGTTATTGTCACTGCACATTCTCAGTAATTACTCCTATCCACTTCTTTACATCGGGGGATGTGCATAGCATTTGTGCTATGCATTGGTTTCGTCACTACCTTCGGCTTTGCGCTTGGCTTCAGCTTCAGCCAACTTCTTCTGCATCATTGGTGAAAGCTTAGGTGTTGGCTTTGGTGCATCGTCAGCTGGTGTTGTTGTACCGCTTGTAGCTGCAGCAGTTTCGCCAGCTGGGGTACTTTCACCTGCTTCAGCTTTCTTTGCAGCCATTCTTGCTGCCATCATCGGTGAAAGTTTGGGCATTGGCTTTGATGCATCATCAGCTGGTGCGGATGGTGTGTCAGTTGTTGCAGCAGATTCTGCCCTTGCAGCAGCAGCTTTGGCAGCCAGTGGTGTTCGTGCAGCGCCCACAGCAGGTTTAGGTGCCGCCGCTTTCTTGGCTTTTTCTTCTTCCTCGTACTTTGCCAGTTTTGCGCGCTTTTCTTCTGCTTTCGCTTTTGTCAGGACGCCAAAGTGATAAATGAAGTTGCTGCGGTCAAATTCGGAAAAGTCGTACACTGGGGTCATCGTTAGGCATTCTGTCGGACATGGATAGGTGCAGTAACCGCAATACATGCACTTTGCCATATCAATGTCAAACTGCTCGAGCCAAAGTTTCTTTTTGCTACCATCCGAAGTTGTTCCCAGCTCTTCGAGGTCATCTGGCGTCGCTTTGAAAGATTTGATGGTGATGCATTGCACTGGGCAGGCGCGTGCGCATTGGTCACATGCAATACAATCTGCCGCATCGTTATGTAGCCGATAGCGCGAAAATGGCGGTGTTGGAATAGCTTCGCTAGGGTACTGAATCGTAACTAAACCCAGTGGCTGTTTGAAGTAGGTATCATCTTGCACCGACAGTGGCATGCGACGCTTGGTTGCACGCGCAAAGTGCTCAATGGTGATTTTTAGACCTCCTAAAACAGTTTCTGCTCCCCTTTTTATCGTCCCAAAGTAACTACTCATAGAAAGTTTAAGGTTAAAGTTGAAGAAGTTACACTTGTTGCTTACATCGGGTTACGCACATACATTTCCCAGAACGCGGTAATAACGAGTGCTACCATCGCAAACGGCGTCAGGACTTTCCAGCACAGATACATAAGCTGGTCGACTCGGAAGCGAGGCAATGTCCAGCGCACCCACATTTGTACAAAGATGAAGAAGAAGCCTTTGATCACAATCCAAAACACTCCCCAAACAGGTCCATTTGTCCATTCATTTAGCCGCAGAGGTCCGAGGTTAGGTAGCGGTGAATTCCAGCCACCCAGAAAGAGCGTGGAGATAATCACACTTACCATAAACATGCTGGCATATTCGGCAAGGAAAATCATTGCAAATTTCATTCCGCCGTATTCTGTAAAGTATCCTGACACCAATTCGGACTCTGCTTCAGGAATATCAAATGGGGCGCGGTTACATTCTGCCAGCGAGGCAATGAAGTAAATCAGAAAAGCTAGCCATGCTACAGGAGATTGAAAAATGAAGAAGTTTAGAATCCCTAAGCCATTGTTTGTGCCATCGGCTTGCAGTCCGCTTTGTGCCAGCGTAATACCATGCATTGAGAGCGTGCCTGCCATCATTACGCCGCAAAGAATGGCTAAACCTGCTGGGATTTCGTAGCTTACAATTTGCGCCACACTGCGCACTGCACCAAACAGCGACCATTTGTTGTTTGAGCCCCAGCCTGCCATCAAAATCCCTACTGCCTCAATGGAAACAATAGAGGTGGCGTAAAAGACGCCCACATTCAAGTCAGCACCAATAAAGGCTGGTCCGAATGGCAGCACTGCATATGCGGCGAATGCTCCGACAAAAATGATGATTGGTCCGAGCACATAGAGTGTTTTATCGGCAGCGGCAGGCACCACATCTTCTTTTTGAATGAGCTTCAAAATATCGGCAATGGTCTGGAGCAGTCCCCACTTGCCTGTCTCATTCGGTCCAATGCGGTCTTGAACGAATGCTGACACTTTCCGCTCGCCATAGACGCCCACATAGAGCGCATACACAGCAATAAACACAAGCGGGATAGCCGAAATGAGCAACAGACCAGGTATGCCTAATTCGCTTAGCTGGTTGCTCCATTGATTGAGCTCAACACTTGGCACCGCTGCCGCTACGCCTGATGAAGCTAAGAGCAAGTTTATCTTCGGTAGCATAAGTAATTGTTTTTCAAGAAGTTGCGGCTTTTACCTATCTACATCTCCCAATACAATGTCAATACTTCCTACAATTGCTACGACATCCGAAATAAGTGCTCCTTTTGCCAGTTCTGGTAGCACTGAAAGGTTGCTGAATGATGGCGCTCGTGCCTTAACGCGATACGGCTTGACGCCTTTTCCATCTGAAATGATGTAATAGGCAAGCTCGCCGCGTGGATTTTCGCCACGCGCAATAGCCTCACCTGCTTGTGGTTTTATGCGCTTCGGTACTGCTTTGTGTGGGTCAAATCCCGGCTCATCAGGCATCTTATCTAGGCACTGCTCAATGATTTTGATGCTCTCATAAATTTCGTAGCATCGCACTAGGTGCCGAGATAAGCAGTCGCCAATGACGCTTATATCTCCTTTTGGAACCACTACATCGAACTCCAGCTCTGGATAGACGGAGTATGGCACATTGCGTCGCAAATCCCACTTGACACCAGAGCCTCGTAGCATTGGACCTGAACAGCCGTAGTTGATGGCTACATCGGCAGGTAGCACCCCTATACCGCGTGTGCGTTGCACAAATAGTTCATTTTCTGTCAGCAGTTTGTTCATCTCATCCACACGCGGCTTGTAATACTTGAGAAACTCTGCTACACGCTCCTTGAACTTTGGAGGGAAATCGTGCGATACACCGCCGACCCAGATATAGTTGTAGAGCATGCGGGCACCGCACAACCATTCCAATAAGTTCATGATGTGCTCTCGGTCATGGAAAGTGTGCAAAAATGGCGTGAAAGCCCCGATGTCCAGACCGTATGTTCCTATGGCGATGATGTGCGATGCAATCCGATTCAACTCTGCTACAATTACACGCATGAACTCAATGCGGCGTGGTACTTCAATCTTGAGTAGCTTCTCTACAGCCATGCAGTATACCCACTCATTGTTCATCGCCGACAGGTAGTCCATGCGGTCGGTGTATGGAATCACCATTTGGTACTCGAGCGACTCCGCATGCTTTTCAAAACAGCGATGCAAGTAGCCAATGTAAGGCGTTGCTTTTACGACAATCTCGCCGTCGGTAATCAGCTCCACACGCAGCACGCCGTGTGTTGCTGGATGCTGAGGTCCCATGTTAAGCACCATCACATCGGTATCTAGACCACGCTCCAACACATACTGCGTGGCACCTACCTCAGCATAACTTGATAGTTTCTTTCCTTCAACAACTTCTGCCATGAGACTTTTAGTTAAGTTTAGTAGGGTATTCGAATGCCGTGGTAATACTCTGCGACTTTGTAGTCTTTGCGTAGCGGATGACCTTCCCAGTCTTCTGGGCAGAGAATTCGCCGCAGGTCGGGATGTCCGATAAACTTAATGCCGAACAGGTCATATACTTCGCGCTCGTGCCAGTCTGCTGTGCGCCAAATTTCTGACACGGATGGAATTTCTGGCTTTTCTTTAGAGCAGTTTGCTTTTACCTCTAGGCGATGTCCATGAATTCCCAGTGACTCTAAGTGGTAGACTACGGTGAATGTCCCGTCATTATTGTCGACTCCTGAAAGGCAGTAGAGGTAGTTGAACTTTGTGCGCTCGTCTTCTCTCAGAAAGTACATTACTGCCTGCAGGTAGTCCAAATCAGTTATGGTGAAAAATTCTGCTGTCGGAGTTTTTTCAGGATCCGAAATCACGTCGCCGAATTTTTCACGCACAAGCGCTGCTATGTCGTCTATTGTCAAAGGGTTCGGTTGCATATTTTTCTCTCTAAATGTGTTTATGCAGATTCTGTGGTTTCAGCTTCTGCTACTTCGTGTTCTTTCTTTACCTGTGGCTTAGGTAGATTTGCTTGAGGATGCTGTGCGGCGATTACTTCTTCAGCTGGTGCCGCTTTTGCTGCAAGTCGTTTCTTTGCGTCTTCACGCTTACCGCCCAGTTTCTCTTCTCGAATAAGCTCTTGGATTTTCATCAGACCGCCAATCAGTGCTTCGGGACGCGGCGGGCATCCGGGGACATATACATCCACAGGAATGATTCGGTCTACGCCCTTTACTACATGGTAGCCATGTTCCCAATAAGGTCCGCCGCAGTTGGCACAACTGCCCATGGAAAGCACATATCGCGGTTCTGTCATCTGCTCATACAGGCGCTTGACTCGCTCTGCCATCTTGAAGGTGACTGTGCCAGCCACAATCATCACATCGGACTGACGCGGCGACGAGCGTGGGAAAATTCCAAAGCGCTCCAAGTCATAGTTTGACGCATTAGTTGCCATCATTTCAATTGCACAGCATGCTAAGCCAAAAGACATGGGCCACATCGAGGAAAGACGAGACCAGTTCAGCAGGTCTTCCACCTTGCTGATAATTACGCCCCCTTTCTCGAACCTTGTGTCCAATAAACTCATCTTCTTCTCCTTTCGGGTTTATGATAAGGTTGAAAAATTAAACCGTTTCAGTAGGCTCTGCCTTTGGTGCCGTTTTCTTTGGTGGCATTTCAAACCGCTTCGTTGGCATTTGAGGTACATGCGGTTGCGGCACCACCCACTCAAGGTCACCTTTGACCCATGCATAAGCCAAACCAACTGCCAAGATACCTACGAAGATAAGTGCCTCAATGAGTGCTAAAGTACCTACATCCTTGAAGACAGTAGCCCACGGAAAAAGAAACAACAGCTCTACATCGAAGATGATAAATATCAGAGCCACTACATAGAAGCGGATGTTGAACTGTATCCACGCCGTCCCTACGGGCTCTTCACCACATTCGTAAGAAGTTAGCTTTTCTGGATTGGGTCGATGAGGTCGAATCAGGCGGGAGGTCAGGAACCCTAACACCACAAACAAGATACCAACAAGAAGAAATACGAATACTTTGCCAAACTCTGAAAGTTGTGCATCCATTTGAACTTGCTGAGTTTTAGATTAACGCTTGTTTCCATACTAAACTACTTGCTACTTAGCAAACTTTGTTTTCAGCGTATAAAGTTTCATTAGTTGTTTTCTTTTGTCAGGGAGGGTTTATAGTGCAATAACGGAATATAGGCAGGAGCAGCAGCTTTGCACTCTATTCTTGCGAACTGTTCAACCAGAAACTGTTGCTTGATGTGTTAGGTATGCTGGAGATTCTTCGGCTACGCTCTGTGCATGACTTTGAACCGTCAGCGCAAACGCCACACCGATGTATAGGCTTGCTATCCACTGATGGAAAACTTGCATCACAGCTGGAATGCCAACCCACACCAACGACAGCCCTACGACCACCTCGGCTAACGACAATCCCATCATGGTCAGCATGCAGCTATGTGCGATTCCAGATGTAACTTTGCGCTCCATAAGCATCTTGTATCCCACTACCCAAGTCAGTGCTGTAAGCATTATGCCTGTCAAACCATGCAGTTTTCCTATCCAGCCGACCTGTGCCAGCCACTCTGCTTCAGTAAAAAGCGGGAAATTTCGCGACAGCCACTCCAACTTTTCTCTCACCTGTGTTCCCAGCACTAGTTGCATCATCGCAAACAGCCATAGCCCAGCAGCATATTTTGTTAGAGGCGTCTTTGAGCGATTTTCTGCCGTGTGTGCCCGCTCTTCTGCATACGCCTGAAGCATCAGGTAAATGAGCACGCTAACAATAATGAGCGCAAGCGAAAGATGCAGAGTTACAACGAAGGGATTCAAATCCGTTTTGACCACCACTTTTCCCAGCCAACCCTGAAAGGCAACCAGCGCAGTTGCTGCAAAAGCTGACCAGAAAAGCTTTGGCGTGCGCAGAAACCGTACTGCCGTATATGCAAACGTGATTAGGATAATCAGTCCCACCAATACGCCTATCAAGCGATTGATGTATTCAATCCAAGTTAGCGTGGCATTGAAAGCCACAGGGTCATACGGCGGCTTAAGTTCGCTGGCATGCGTCGGTGGAATCCACATGCCATAGCACTTTGGCCAATCAGGACAACCCATACCAGCACCAGACACTCGTACCAACCCTCCTGCAAAAATCAGCAGGTAAGTTGCTACCACCGATAGGGTAGCTAAGCGGCGTAAGGTGCGTGCAAAGTTCGACCTATTACTTTCCTTGAGGTTGAGCGGGTTTATCTCGGGCTTCATTGCGTTGCTTTACTTCCTTAAGATTTGCTCCTTGTTTAATCTCCTGCATCGTATTCTCGTAAAGCCCTTGCCGGCTATTCATGTCAATGAGCACAAAAGCCAGAAGAAAGCCAATCATGATGATGGAGGCAAGGAAAATGTTTGTAAAGAACTTGTTATCGTATCGTAGGTGCATGAAGAACCCTGCAATTAGCATTGCATTGATGGTTGCACATCCTAACACTAATGCTGTGCCAACTCCTCCCCAGTTCAGCTGCGAAATGATAATACTCAGCACCGTTAGCACAACCAGTGCAAGACTCACGGTCAGATATACCTTCAGCGGCACAATATGTGATGCAGTTTTATGCGATGATGCGTTCATGTTTTGCTCCTTTCGAAGTAAGTAGATTTGTGCTGCGGTTCCCTCAGCCTATCAAATACAGCAGTGTGAAGACGAAAATCCAGATGATGTCTACCAAGTGCCAATACAAGCCACTCATTTCCAGCGGCGTGTAGTATTCGGCTGAAAAATCACCTCTTGCAGTGCGCACCAGCATCCATGCAATTACTGCCATGCCTGCAATTACGTGCAAGGCATGCACACCCGTCATGGCAAAATAGATACCAAAGAAAATGTGTGGGTTTTTGCCCACAATAGCGCCTTCGGAGCCATCGTAGGTGTAGTAGATTCCAGGAAGCAGTCCCAGATGAAATTTGTGTGAGTATTCAACATACTTTATGCCAAGAAATGCGGCGGCACACACCAGTGTAAAAATCAATAGCATCACCGTTTGCTGACGGTTACCCAGCTGCATAGCTCTTATCGCAAATGTCATGGCGATAGTGCTTGCCATGAGAATGAAGGTATTTGTGGCACCCAGCGGCACACTAAGAAGTTTATGCGCGCTATGGAACATCTCAAGGTTCTGCCCTCGGTAGACGACATAGGCACAAAAGATGCCGCCGAAGAGCAGAATCTCGGTCAGCAAGAAAATCCACATCCCCATTTTTGCAGCTTCAAGTTGCTGCTCAGGCTCAGCAAAGTGGTGCGCTAAGTAGGGTGGATGACTATGCGCGTGATGCAGAGAGGCGGGTGCAACACTCTCTTGTGCTGGAGAATTGACTGCGGTGTTCATACTGCTCCTTTTTCAATGCGTTATAGGGTTACTACCAAACTGCTCGAATGTAATGTAATAAAATTGCGCTACAAAATATAATTAACTACTTACTCGCTGGTCTTGCCCACTACGTCGGTCACGACTGCCTATCCAAAACGATGATACTTTTCTTCGGTCGCCGAGGTATTGGCTTTTGCCATTTTTTCCTTCTCTCAATGCCGCACGTGCTGCTTCCATTTCTTGACGTGACCTGCGCTCCAGTGCAATGAACTCATCGACCGATAATTCTGGAGAACTTAGTATCTTGATGGTTTTATCTCCGCTTGCTATAGCCATTGTGCTACTATCTGGACTGCAGGCGACGGCGTAAAACTGCCCTGCCAGCGCCTGTATCTGCTCACCTGTTTGTACATCCCAGAGTTTGACTTCGCAAATTTTGCTGACGCGGTTGTAGCTCGTGGTCACCAAGTTTGTGTCATCAAACGTAAATGAGACACTATCCACGCCACTGGTATGCCCAGTCATGGTCTTGATTTCTGTCCCCTCCTTGAATCGCCATAGCTTGATGCTTTTGTCCCAACTTGTGGTTGCCATCAGCTTTGCATCTGCCGAGAATGCTATGCCAGTTACATTGTGCGTGTGTGCTTTGAGCGTTCTCGTTTTTTTCCAGCTTTGTGTCTCCCAGTAGTTAATCAGGGCATCGGCACCTGCGGACACAAGAAACTCACCATCAGGGCTGAATGCCAAGTATGTAACGCTTCGCTCATGTCCCTTGAGTGTTTTTAGCTTGCTACCTGTCTTTACATCCCACACATTAATGGTTTTATCGGTGCTTGCAGTTGCCATCTTGCTTCCATCCACACTGAACGCCACGCAATTGACACTCTGTTGGTGCCCTGCTAATACATGGATTTCCTTCCCTGTTTTGACATCATATATTCTTGCAGTCGTATCACTACTTGCCGTGGCTATCTTACTGCCGTCGGGACTGAAGGCAACATGATTAATAAACTCTTTCATGGATTGCCCGGCAAAGCTCTGAATTTCCTCTGCCGTCACTGCATCCGAGATAATCACTTTCCAACTTGCTGATGCTAGTTTCTTACTATCCGCACTAAAGACCATCGCATTGACTCGCAATGTATGGGCTACAATCATGCGTTTGATTTCAAAGACAGTAGGCATGACTTTCCATTTTCGCTCGCGTTGGAGATCATCGGCGCCGCTCAAAATTGCATAGTAGTTGCGCTGCCTGATACGCTGCTCAATCTCGTCTAGAACTGGTGCAGCTTGACTGTTTGGAACCATCTCGGCGCGGCACTTTTGAATGTGTATCGTGGTCTTGCGAAATGCTTCGTCACGCAATTTTGCAAGTACTGCCTGCGTCACTGGCTTTTGAAAAATATCCAAGTCCATTGCAGCTTTGAGGGCGTAGAGGCGTTGCTGTTTAATGACCTGCTCCAGCACAGCAGCCGCTTCTGCATCTTTGCCAATCAATATCATTGCCTTTGCCTGCAGGTACCCTGCTTCAGGTAGCGGATAAAGTTCTTGGCTTTTTGTAAAAATATCCACTGCATCGTGCAGCTCCGCTTGCATCAAGCAGGCTATTCCTGCTTGGAAGTATGACTCTGCTGCCGCTCGCTTCATCAACAGTGCCAGCTCCTCAGCCATCCCTAAGCTACCCATGTCGGCAATTGCGCTAATTAGGCGCTTGGCTTGCGGGTCGCTTTCCTCCATGATACATTCTGCCGACTTGATGAAATAGGCTTCGGCTTTTGCCAAATCCAATAGCGCTGGCACATACAAGTAAATTATACCAATGCGATGCAACAGCAGATAATCACTATGTGGAATCTGCCCTGAATCCAGCAGCTCATTGAGTGCATCGATTGTTTTCTGAAAATCTTCTGCTGTGGAAGCCTGACAGTAAATTGTTAGCGCTTGCTCTAACTGTTTTGCCCACGGTGCTTGCTGCGCCGAGGTTCGCAAAAGCAAGCTCAAGTCATCGGCAAGCATTTTCTTGACGCGTAGCTGGTCGATTGGCAAAGACAACCGCCAGTCTAATACAGGTCCTAACTCTCCTAGCTCGCTAAGGTCAGCGTTCATCAAGTAATTCACCGTTGCTGCATACATGCCCAGTCCTGTCAGAAAAGAACTGGTTACCGTTTGCATTACTTGATAAATCTCTCGTGCCTTGTTGCCTTCGACATTGTCAATTGCAGTCTGGGCTTGCTGATTTAGCTGTCGAAATAATCTACTGTACTCCTCTCCTACAGTCTGCAGTGCGAGTTGAATGTCATTTGGGAGTTGCACCAAGTATTTTCGATAGCTCGTCAGCAGTTCTCCGCCTGTTCGTGCCGCATCCGTGAGGTAAAAGCTTGGCATACTTTTGTGCAGTTTGCAAGTTTATGCTGGGATACTCCGCAAGTAAAGCTATTTTTCGTAAAGTTCAAAAGCCATAATCACGGCACCATCTCTCCTATTGCTTCACTTCTTTGATGTAGTGTAGCACTTGCAGATTGGGTTCTTAACCTTTGCTGCTGCACTGCAAGGTCTCTGCGCGAGAGTCCATACATGTAGATGTAGGCAAGGTTGAACATCAAGATTGCATGCTTGATGCATGGCGCTCGAAGCGTGCGCTTAATAGCGTTCCTAAATGTGTATAGCCTGCGTGTCAGCCCAGTGTATGCCTCAATAAACTCATCAATCGCCATGCGCTTTGGCTTGCACTGCATTTCTTGCCCCCAGCTGTAGCGAAAAGCTTCAATATCGTCTTTTGGAAAAAGTAATCTTCCTTCGTTAGCCAGTCGTTCAAAGAGTGCTGTTCCGGGTATTGGTCGCAACAGATTGACACCAGGCACATCAATTTGAGTGTCTTCAATAAAATCGTAGAGCGCATCGGCAGTCTCCTTCGTGTCGCCATCGAGACCGTAGATAAAGCTGCCATAGACACAAATGCCTGCCGAGCGAATGGCTTTGATATTGCGTGCCAGCGTGCGCTCACTATTTTGTTTCTTCCGATGCTGATGATTGCTTGCGTCCGTTACGCTCTCAATGCCGATGAGCAATCCCGAACAGCCTGACTGCGCAAAGATTTTTAACAGCTCATCTTGCTGCCCCAGCATCGTGGTCGCTTGTCCTACCCAGCGAATGCGATATGGAATCAATTGCGAAAACAGCTCTTTGGCATATTTTGGGTCAGCATTGACCGTATCATCTACGAAGAAAAAGATGCGCTTATCGTCTTTGAGAAAACGCTCCACTTCGCTGACAACATGCGCAACTGGTCGATGTCGCACCCTTGAGCCATTCATCACATACACGTTGCAAAAATCGCAGCGATACGGGCAGCCTCGCGAGGTCTGAATCAGGTTCGTTGTAAAGTAACGCTTTATTTTCAGTGCGTCTTTTTTGACCGGTCGCTCCACACTCAAGTCAGGCAAGACTTCCGCTCGGTAGCGCGCTTTGAGACGATTGTGCTTGAGGTCCTCGAGCACCTCGCGCCAAATGTCATCAGCTTCTCCAATGACAATCACATCAGCTTCTTTGGCGCAGTGTTCAGGGAAAAGCGTAACATGCGGTCCGCCCAACACCACTTTCATGCCCCTTGCGCGAAACTGACGTGCCACGCCAAAAGCCGCTTTGGCAGCCCCTGTATGCACCGTGATACCCACCAAATCCCAATGCTCGTCTAAGGGCAACTTATCGAAGCGCATGTCGCAAATGTGCTGCTCTACGCCCTCGACTTCAATTGAGCTGAGCACCATCAACGCCATATTCGGCACAGCAAACTGCGCACGCTGAATGATATGTTGCAACACTTCTTCCTTGAGGCGCTGAAGTCGTGAGGAACGCGCCGATGCAAACACTGGTCTGGGTCCATCGACGCCGCTATCGGAGCGGGCGAAGACTAAAAGTACGCGTTTCATTTTGAGTATGTTATTCTCCTTTTTCTCTTGTGAGGAATTTACAGAGAACTTGGAGCGAAACCAATGAGAGGGGAAATCTGTGCGCTACTTGCTTTCTTTGCGCATTCTTGCGCTCATTTCAGCTTCAAGTTGCTGTGCCAAGTGGCTGCCGCCATCTACTGCATACATCTGCCTTAGCAGTTGCGTCACTTTTTCAAACTGCCCAGTCTTCAGGCACAGCAATGCCGCTCGGTAAAGGCACTTTAGTCCATGTTGCACGAAGCCTTTTTCAATACAGGTTTGTGCCATGCTCTCGTAGATAAGCACATCGGTTGCGTTTTGCTCTAACTTTTCTTCACAAGATGGGTTCATATTTGGTCGTTACTTGGCGCTTGCAAATTGTTAATTGTGCAAAGCTACCCAAGGCAGAGGCAAGCTGGGGTGACGTATATCACATTATGCTCATCATCTCACGCGCTGGCTTCTCGCTTTGCGAAGGTTTCCAGCGCATCTAAAATTTCGGCGGCTTCGTTTTGTGCAATTGAGCCTTTGTGAATTGCCACGCGCACGGTTTCTATGGCAAGGGCAACATAGACAGGCACAATATGCGGCAATTGTTCCGAGAGCTCTCGCAAATGGCGTTGAACTGTTGCGGCATCGCCTCGTTCAATAGGTCCAGAGAGCGCTTCGCGCAGGTCGCTGGCTTGACGCATGTTGTGTAGCGTGCTTTGCATGATTGGCTCAAAGACGCTGAAGGCTTCACTTGGCTTGAGTCCTAAACCAGCAAAGACTTCGGTTGCCAGACTGGTCAGTGTTACAAGATAGTTGCTCACCATCGCCCCTGCAATGTGATAGAGCGTCTTGGCTTCTTTCGGCACCATCATCACCTTGCCGCCCAAGTCGTGAGCGAGTTTTTTTCCAATCTCAATGCCCTCGAGCTCAGTGGCTTGCAAGCCAAAGTAGCACTTGAAGCATTCGCTGATGTTTTGATGCGAGGTGCGAGTAAAGGTTTGAAAGGGATGCAGTGAGAGCGTAATAACTTGTTTTTCTGCAAGCGGTTTTAGGGCTTCATCGGTCAAGGCTCCTGAAAAATGCACCGCCGCTAAGTTCTTAAATCCTAATCGCAATGATGCCACGCGCTGACTGACGGGCGTAATTGCTGAGTCGTTTACTGCAAGCAAAAGCAAGTTTGTCTCTTCTGGAATATGCTCTACACTGTCCGATACATGTTGAATATTCAACTCTTTGGCAAGCGATTCAGCATCCGACCGTGTGCGATTGATAAGTGAGAGGAATTTGTAGCCTTTTGCCGTCAAGCCCTTCGCAATTGCCGACCCTAACGCACCGGTGCCAACCAGCGTTACCTTGAACTGACTTGCACGAATCGTGGAATGATGCGTTACCATACCTGCGCCATCTACTTTGAAAACGCCACCGCAAGATACAAGTTTTCTCTATTTGGGCTTAGACCTTCGGCGATTTTTGTTACGCATTTTACAGACAGCTCCTTTGCTACTCTTGCCACAATTGCGGCAATCCCCAGCCCTGTGCCAAACGATTTGCCATGCAGCACTGCATATCGCATCAGTTCGTCGTAGTCGAGCTTCTCTAACGCCTTCAAATAGCTTTGTATCTCACTCTGAGCGGTCGCACTAAAATTGCAGTGACCGATAATCAAGACATTTTTGCTCATGAGCACTTCACTTAGGGCGGCGGCGGTTTCATCGCACAAATCTACCGATTGCTCGCCCATGAGCACGGGCAAAATTTTGAACGGTGCATTTTTACCAATCGTGCGCTGCAAAATTGGCAGTTGCGTTTCAATAGAGTAGCCTTTTGGCAAGCCTTCTTCCGAGATAAAGAAGTCATCATCTTCATCGCATAACTCATTGCGCACATAGTCGCTTAGTTCTACTTTTCCAAGTGGGGTTTCAAAAGCAGAATAGCCCGACATGGCAATTCGATGGAAGGTATCGACCGCTGGAGCGATAAACACCACCAAGTCTGGCGACATCGTTTCGACCTGTTTGTAGGCTTTTGCCAAAATCGGCAATACCTCGCTATATGCGCCGTAAGGCAACAGCATGGCTTTGATTTCCCCGAAGTGCTCCTTGCTCGATTCGGATAGCGCCTTATCAATGACGCTCGCCAATTCCTCTGGCTGCTCCGGATACAGTTGCCCGGCAAACTTCGGCTTGCGGACGGTGCGAAAAATTGTCAGCATGGTCTCGCTCTGATTTTGCGGTTGCAAAAAAAGCGTTTGGCTCATTTGATGCTCACAGTTAATTGGATAATGTGTGGCCTAAATTTTGAAAAGAGATCTTGGAGTATAACCTTTGTAGGGTCATTTTCCAACAAAGCATGGATGCACTTGACTTGCACACCATCAATACGCTATCATCGCCCAATCGTAACATGCAAAAAACTTGGTCGCTCCTTGGCAAAAAGGCGCTGATTACAGGCGGCACAAAAGGCATTGGACTTGCCATTGCCGAAGAATTTCTGATGCACGGCGCAGAAATCTTTATCGTGGCACGCACAGAAGCCGATGTTCAAAATCGTCTGAAAGCATGGCGACGATACAAGTGGAAAGTTCACGGCTTAGCGCTCAATCTCCAGCAGCCCGAGGCTCGCACAGCACTTAGCGACACCATCAAGACGGTTTGGGGACGCTTCGATATCTTGGTCAACAATGTCGGCACCAATGTTCGAAAACCTACCCTCGCCTACACGGATGAAGAAGTCAGCCAGCTGATGCAAACAAATCTGCACACCACGTTTGAAATGTGCCGTTTGATGCATCCTATGCTGCGTTCTCCGGAAGGCGGGGTCATCATCAACATCAGTTCAGTTGCAGGTTCTCGTGTGGTTCAAACTGGCGCCGTCTATGCCATGACCAAAGCTGCGATTGAACAGCTGACGCGCTACCTTGCCGTGGAGTGGGCGGCTGATGGCATTCGTGTCAATGCCATTGCGCCTTGGTATATTCACACGCCGCTGGCTGATGAGGTCTTAAAAAAAGAGGATTACAAACAGCGTGTGCTTGCCCGCACGCCTATGGGTCGCATTGGTCAGCCTGAAGAAGTGGCGCGTGTTGCCGCTTTCCTTGCTATGCCTGCCTCATCATACATCACTGGGCAGTGTATTGCCGTTGACGGCGGATTTTCTGTCTTGGGCTTTTAACTTCTTTTTTGCCTTCTCACGTTGAAACTTTTGATGCGCTTTAGAGTAGTTTTTGGCAAAAACCTAACTTACTTAAAAATTTTTTAGGACGGACATGTTTGGTTACCAGCGTTACGACGAACACCCATTCTTCTCACTGCGTCTTATTTTAGCTTTGGCTATTGTTATCATCTCGCTCGTGTCTTACTTTTCTTCCTGCGAACGCAATCCGATTACGGGCAAAACGCAGTTTGTCGACCTTACGCCAGACCAAGAAATTGCCTTAGGCTTGAAAGCCACGCCGCAGATGATTCGTCAGTATGGTGGGTTGCATCCTGACGCACGCATTCAAGCCTTGATTGACAGTGTCGGTCACCGCATTTTGCGAAAAAGTTCAGCTGGCGCCACCAAGTGGAAGTTTGAATTTCACTTGCTTAATGACCCTAAAACGATAAATGCTTTTGCTTTGCCGGGCGGACAAATTTTCATTTCCACGGGCTTATACAATCTCTTGCAAACTGAAGGACAGCTGGCAGGCGTCTTAGGGCATGAAATCGGGCATGTTGTTGCTCGGCACAGTTCGCAGCGTTTAGCCAAAAGCAAGCTCACGCAAGGGCTAACTGGTGCAGTGGCGGTTGCCACAGGTGATGCGTCTGCCACACAGGTTGCCGCAGTCATCGGTGAGCTTATCAATATGAGTTATGGACGCGAGGATGAATTAGAATCCGATGCGTTAGGTGTGCGCTTTATGTCCGAGGCAGGCTATGACCCACGCGCTATGATAGAGGTTATGAAAATTTTAGCCAAAGCGTCTGGCGGTGCCCGTCAGCCTGAATTTTTCAGCACTCACCCCAATCCTGAAAACCGTATTGAAAAAATTCAGGAAACCATTCGCAAGCTCTACCCTCTTGGTGTGCCAGCGCATCTAATCAAGTAATTCCTTTTTTATTTTCCTTTCCCCTCGCCTGTTATTGTAGCTGTCACGCTTTAGCGTATATGCTTCGTGAGCATTACTCGGTAATGTAAGATGGTCACAGTATCGTCACTTTTTTGAAACCTTTTCTCAGGGTTTTGGTTTGTCTTAGCACTTTCATAATTCGACTGCAGGTTGTTTTCGGGTTGAATCTTCTTCGAGTGTATCATAGCAAGGGCGTCCAACGGGGCGCCCTTGTGCTTTTCACCACACGCATGAAATAGCATCGCAATCATTTTTCCGTCTTATCCTTTTGTGTGAAGTGAAAATCCACTTTTAGTTTTTCAGCATGTTCCCACAGCCAGTTGTTAAAGGCAATTCGGTCGTAGAGATATTGCCTTTTGACTCGTTTGCGCACTGGAAGTTCAATACCACGCTGTTTTGCTACATGAAGCAGAATCTTTAGGCTGGGCACGCTTAGGTTGTATATCTCACTTAGGCGCTTTAGGGGTAAGTAGCGTTCCACAAATGAATTTGTCTTTTCCATATACAAAGAGAGATTTAAGTTATTGAAATCACGGAGTTTAACAAAACAGGTGGGGCAAGGGTTTCAAAAAAGAAATTGTTTTAATTTACCGTCGGCGGTTGGTAAATTATTTTTCTCCACGCTTTAGCCTTCCAGTTACCGTAGCGTTACGGATGAGATATTCCGCAAAGTGAGTGTAGTAGTAGATTCATCACGATTGAGCATTTTTCATCGTGTGAGTTGAGGGAAAATATACACGGGAAAGTTATAAGCAGCGTTCCAGTTCTCATTTTCTCTTAGAGTTTTTGTGTTCTAAACATGTTCTAATCTAAGAGATGCTTTTGAGTTATGCGAAGGTTTTAGCTTTGAGTGTGGAAATCGTAAGTTGTTGTAAAATAGAGACTTACAGTAAGACCATGGTAAGGTCAAAGACAGGGGGGTTTGGGGTGAAGATTTTGGAAAATGATTATGAATATGGCAAAGTATATGAAGCTATGAAGTTTTATTATGGGGAACAAAGGCTTGCGCCACCATTTGTGGTATGATGTGAAAATCTATTGGAAATGTAATTCATCAGCAACATGATGAGAATTTTGCATAAATATCAGGAGCCCAAATTTATGTCTCTTTACAACCAATGTCTTGCAATAGCACGAAGTAAAAATCCTGATATTAAAATGTTGGAAATGGTATCGCAAGCATTATTTGATTATGTGCTGCCAGTTGTCGTGCAGTTAGTTGAATTTTACAAAAAAGCAAAAGAATATAAACTCTTTTAGGGAGGTTTAGTGGGGCACTTAAATCACTTTTTGATGTCAAGCAAAAAGGGGTTATGAAACAATTTGATAACATGACCTCTTCTTCCCCTGCATCGAAATATGTTTCATCTAAGCTATCAAAACTGGATTTGTATCGCGCATTATTTACACATATACTGTCAACTAATACTAATATTGATATACACTTCGCCAAGCTTTACTTCGGCAATTCGTGCGGCAAAGTACTCTAGACCTTTTAGCATTGAGATTCCATATCAATGGACACAGCGGTCATAACATTTTCAAAAAGGCAACATGCTGCTTTTTCCTGTGCAGCATGTGCTTCCCTGCTTCTAAATGCCCGCACCCTGTCATGCAGAACGGAGCGTAGCGCAGTGAAGTATCCATACTGGATTCCTCGCTGGCGCTCGGAATGACTCCGCCCTGTCATAACTTGCCTAACACGAATGCTTTACTTCTTCTCTACTTTTAGGTGGCTGATGCTTTTCTCGTGCAGTATTTGTTGTAGATGTTTCTTAGTTCATCGGCAATCATCTCTGCTGAACGGACTTCAATTTGATGGCGATGAATCATGCCCATGAACTTGCCATCTTTCAGAAATGCAATAGATGGTGAGGACGGGGGCTGATTGGTAAAGAATTTGCGTGCCGCTTCTGTTGCTTCCTTATCCTGCCCAGCGAAAACTGTAAAAAGATGGTCGGGCAAGACTTCATTACTCAGCGACATTATCAATCCTGGACGCGCCTTGCCTGCAGCACAACCGCACACGGAATTGACAAAGACCAGCGCAATGCCTTTGGCTTGACTCAGCGCTTCCTCGACTTCTTCTGCTGTGCGCAATTCTTTGACGCCCGCACGCGTTAGCTCATCGCGCATGGCTTGAATCATTTGTTCCCTTTCCAGAACGGTGAACATGTTCCCTCCAAGTTTAATGTTTGCAAAGATTTGAAGTTTGGAGGCAAAGATACGCAAATTTTGCCGCACCTCCTGCGCCCGATTCACTCCATGCGGTTGTGCTTTGCCTTTGCTCTAAATAAAAACGCCCCGAAGACTTGAAAGCCGACATAACAAGTCTCGAGGCGCCGTAGCAGAAAGAACAACATCACAACATCGCTTATGACACATAGCGGCAGTAAGCTAAAACATCTGCTTCGATTTTTCAGTTGGTGTTTGCAAATTTGACAATTTTTTAAAACGCGGCTATTCACCTCGTCGTTCGCGTATTCGCTGCATCATTCTTTCGCGGCGTTCTTTCTTTAGCTCTTCGTAGAGTGCCTTTTGCTCATCTTGGAGTTCGCTTTCGATTTTTGCATCCATTTCCTGAATACGCTCGCGCCAGGCTCTCATAAGCGCCCAGCGATTGCCCTCTGCTGATTCTCTATCCTTTTTCAGTGCCTCTTGGGTGTCATAGATAATTGCCTCGATTTTCTTTTCCTGTTCAGGCGTGAGCTTTAATCGGGCACTTAGCTGTTGAATTGTCCAGTCTAAGCCTTCGCGGGTTCTTTCTTGTGCCTGCACTGGCAAGGCTGCAATCAGACAAAGCCAAGAGAAAAAAATTATGCGTTTCATGATTTGATGTTCTGTTATTTTTTGATAATTAACTTATTTTAATGAAACATCTTGCATTTTTTTAGCTTAAAATTTTATCATGCGCCTACTACAGCAATCAGTTTAGCGTGATTACGAAAACAATCTGGTGAATTGCCCTCGTTGAACGATTGATTTCACTTATTTCAGCAGCGGAAAACGCTTGCCAACCCAGCCCGGAAATAGCGCTCTATCATCCTCAATGCCGAAATGTTTCCCTGCTACTTCCGCAAAGACGGCACGGAAGTCGGTGGTTACGGGCAAATCTCGTCCGTCCTCGAGATTTTCTGCCGCCAGCGGCGGCACCTTGCCATGCACTTTGCCCCCATCGACGGCTGTGCCTAACACAAAGAGACATGATGCTCGCCCATGGTCTGTGCCGCCAGAGCCGTTTTCTGCCAGCGTTCGTCCAAACTCGGTCATGGTCATGAGCACAATGCGGTCTTGATAGGGCTCAACATCTTTCCAGAATGCGGCGATGGCAAGGGCAAGGTCACGAGCACGCTGCGCAAAAAGTCCGCGCGTTGTGCCTTGTTGCACGTGCGTATCCCAGCCATTAGACTCGGCAAATGCAATTTCTACGCCTACATCAGCTTTGATGAGCTGCGCAATTTGCTTGAGACTATTGCCCAACGGCGAGCGCGGATACTCTGCCCCTTGCTGAGGGCGATAGTTTCTTACATCCAGCTTCTGCAGCAGCTTGATGGCTTCAAAACTTTCTTGTCCAACCTCGCGCAACATCTGCTGTGAAGTTTGCTCATAGAGCGCTTCAAAGCCTTGTCCTGCCGCAATTGCCATTGGCATTGCGCCAGACGACTTTAAGCCAAAGTCAGCCAGATTTGGGATAGCCAGCGCTGGGGCTTCGCCGTAGAGTGAGCGAGGTAAGACACTGGTCATTGCCACTGCGCGAAACGGCGATGCCTGTTTGCCTAATTTTTTGGACAGGCGATTGAGCCAGCCGTCGGGTGTGCCCTTTTTGCCCGGCGTGCCTGTTTCCATGTAGTCTTGCTGGTCGAAGTGTGAGCGTGTCGGTTCTGGTGAGCCGACGCCATGCACGATTGCCAAGCATTTTTGCTCAAACAGCGGCCGGAGCGGCTGAAACGCTGGGTGCAATCCAAAGTAGCCATCAAGCTCGAGCAGTGCTTCTGCGCCTGTGTTTGGCGCAGGCAACGCCAGACGCGGACGCCACGCTTGAAGGTGCTTATCGGTATATGGGGCAACAGCCATCATGCCATCCATTCCCCCACGCTGAAAAATGGTTACCAAAATTTTTCGCTGATGTGGCACCGTTGCCCCTATGGCTCGCTGCAGAAACTTTGGCGTTCCTCCCAGTCCAATGGCGACCAGTGCCAAGCCAGACGATTTCAAAAAGGCTCTGCGTGTTAGCATCGTGAATGTGTTTAGTTTGAAGAGTTTGGCTTACTTGCGCTGGAATTCCGGTGAGCCAAGAATGATACCGACAATACTTGCCAGTGTTACTTCTTTGCTCGTCAAAACAGGTGCAACCTCCTCTTGACCTGCTACTGGCTCTTCATGCAGGAATTCTCGGATGGAATCGCTCTCAAACGGCAATCCTTCAACATGCTCCTGCATGTCCATTTGCTTTGCTGATGCCGCTGGCAAGGATGTTGAGATTTTTTCCACAAAGGTTGGATTTTGAACGAGTGGCGTGAGCAATCGCAGTGTCTCGCTCAAATCTCGCTCGGGCATGAGCAATGCAGCGTAGGTTTTTAGCGCCTCTTCAATGGACTCGGGTTCATGATACTGATTGAGTGCAAAGAGGTCAAACTTTACGCCTTTGATATGTCCGAGGGCAAGATGCAAGCCAAAGTTCATGCGGGCGATGAGTGCGCCAGTGTTCACCCAAAATTCGGCGCGGTCGGCGTAGCCTGTTGGGGCTTGGCAGGCGTAGAGCGGCTGACCTTGTTTTTCAATCCATTGAGAGAGTTCGCGCGTGTCTGTTACATCCGCATCTAAGGCGCGCAGCGCACTGACGACCAATTCAAACGGTGATTTAATCTTTGCACGCCGTGCTTCTTTGCTCCAAAACTCTGGCGATTGCACCATGACTCGCATCATAGCTTTGATATCGCCATTTGTTTGCAAGAATGTGGTAGCCAGTCTTTCAATCAGCGATGGTGGCGGCATATCGCAAACGAATCGACGTGCCAACTTTGTGGCAATAAACTTTGCCGTGGAAGGGTGCGTCGCAAGCATATCAAGCACTTTTTCTCCTTCTTCTTTGCCACCACCTGCTGGGAACACCGTGCCCAGAATGTGTTTTTCTCCCGCATCGTGCATATCTGGACGAAAAAGAAAATCTCCTTCTTGAATTACGCCGAGAAGTTTGCCGCGCTCAAGACGCTCACGCAGTCTTTCCGCTCGTTTGCCACGCGGATAGACGCTCCAACCAGTCAGCGCGCGCGCAACTTCCACCACATCTTTTTGCGTGTAACCGCCATCGACGCCCATTGTGTGTAGCTCCATAAGTTCGCGAGCATAGTTTTCGTTAATTCCACGTTTTGGGCGCAATTGCTTGATGATGTCAGGTAGTTCGTTTTGCAGGGTTTCCATTTCCATTTTCTGTGCGGCGATTGCTGCCTCCAGGCGCTGTGCGATGAGCGGATTTCGCTGATAGCGCTGTAGGCTTTGTGTAAGTGTGGTCGGAGCGCCTTCTGGGGCGGAAGATTGCGCATTGTCGAGGTAAAGCAGCATGGCAGGGTGTTTTGCCGTTGCTCCCAGTAGGTCACGGAATTTTCCTAATGCGTTGGGGCGAATCGCATCGCGTTCATAGAGCAGCACGTATCCTTTTGCCTTGTTGTTGGTAATGGACACATTGAAGTGATTGAACCAAAAATCTGTCAGCACTTCTTCCAGTTGATTTTCGCTATAGACGGCACGCAAAATTTTTTGTGCGCGCAGTTCGCTGATGAGCTCGCGTTGCGGTCTTATGCCTTCTTTTTGATAGTAGTCCATGATTTTTCGGCGCAGTGCGGCACGATTTTCTTTCGCAGTATCCACTCGCGAAATGATGCCATCGCGATAGGCTTGCGCTAGCAGCACGCCCGGATTGGGGTAAGTGGAAAGCATTTCTGCACTGCTCATGGTCAGTGTCTTCAGCGACGCAAGTTTTTCGGTCAGTTTTGGGTTTGGCAGGCTGGCGTGGAGCTGCATTTCTACCCAGCGTTCTAAGCCCATTTTCACGACTTTCTCCACTTCGCCGGGGCGTGCCCCGAAAGCAAAACGGTCTAAAAGATGCACCGCAGCTTCTCGTTCAGAGAGACCTGCTTCTCGGTAAGGCAGCTTGAGTGTGGGTTGGCGGTCGTCCGTTTGATTGGGTTTGCTCTCGAAGCTTGTCAGCGTCAGCACCAGCAGCAGTGCGGCAGTCAGGCGAAAGTAAAGCGTTTTTCTCATCTGCGTGCAATTTATTGAACCACGCTTTAGACACACGCTTTGCACGCACGGTTTAAGGCACAGGTTTGCGCTGAGCTCGCTGCTGCAGGCGAACTTTTTTAGGCGCAAATTTGCTTTTCATTGCAGAAGTTTTTCACCTACATTTTTCAAAAAACACATGACCATGAAAACACCGCTTCTTTCTGACGCTGACATTCAGGCGCGTCTTGCCACGCTCAAAGGTTGGAGCGTAAAGGATAACAAGCTCGAGAAAAAATTTTCTTTTCCCTACAAGCAGGGCGAGCTCAGTCCATTCATGAAAGGCTTACTGCTCATTGAGCGCATTGCCGCACTGGCAGAAGCGGCTGACCATCATCCCGATATTCTCTTCACCTATCCAGCGGTAACCGTCCAACTGACCACGCACGATTCAGGCGGACTGACCGAGAAAGATTTTCAACTTGCTCAAAAAATTGATGCTATCACGGGCGAATAGGTCTGCGACCTTACTTGATGAGCATCATCTTTCTTGACTCTGCAAATGCCCCTACTTGCAAGCGGTAGATGTAGATTCCACTTGCTAAACCTGCTGCATTGAAATGCACTTGGTATGCGCCTGCCGCTTGCTTTGCTTCGACCAATGTTGCCACTTCCCTGCCCAATTCATCATAGACTTTCAGGCTCACATCCGAAGGCGTCTTCAATTCGTAGCCAATTGTCGTTGTCGGATTGAATGGGTTAGGATAGTTTTGCCACAGTTTGAATGACCGAACTTGCACCTGCATCTCTGGCGCACGACTTGCTCCTGCTTGATGAATTGCCACCACCGCATCAAGGTCAAATGAATTGGCAAGGATGCCGCCATCATTTACTCTGTCGCCAGCATCTGTAATTCGCACATAGTGAATAGAGTCCATTCCTACGACTGCTAAGTCGAAGGCATCTCCGCCACTGAATGGCGAGAGCTGTCCATTTATCAAGGGCGGTCCGTGGCGCTGTGGATTGGCTGTGCCATTGGTTGGCGTTACACCTGCCAAGCCACGGTAGCGGCGCGGCGAATTGATGGGCAAGGTATCGATAACGCTGAAGGGGAACTCCACGAAGCGCTGTCCGTCGCGGCTGACACTCACAATACCTGTTTCCATGAATGCTCGGTTGGTATCACAACCGATGTAGAACGCATTTTCAAAGACGATAAAGTCTGGTCCCTCTCGGTCGATAATTGGTCGGCGAAAATACAGGGTGATTTCTCCGCCATCGCCCAGCGAGAGCAACTCTCTTGGGTCAGCTGAAGGTGCGCAGGGTCGTGCTGTGGAATCTGGTCTGCCCAGCACGCATCTTGGAAAGTGCGGGTTATCTGGTCCAAAGCCTACATTGAAATTAGGTCCAAACCGCACCGATACCACGCTATCGGCAAATTGTCCAGCGGCTTCTGCAATGCCCATCAGCGCGCACACGCCCAAACATACTCCCCACTGCACGATTTTTGATACGCTGCGTCGGACTGCATCTGTAATTTGGTTTGCATTCATGGCTTTGAGAGTTTTAAGAGTTCTCGAGTTTCTGTGCAAAAGGTATTTTTATTGCAATAACGGAATTTTATTTTTTAGTAAGGCGCACCTGCACCAAAGGGCGCACTGCACCATGACCTGCCGCCATGGCACAGCACGCCACTTCCGTTTCTCACTTCACCAACATCATTTTCTTCGTTTCCACAAACGAACCAGCTTGCAGACGGTAGAAATACATGCCGCTTGATAAGCCCGTCGCCGTAAAAGGTACCTGATAGCGCCCCGCAGCTTGCCGACCGCTGACCAGTGTAGCCACTTCTCTGCCGAGTATGTCAAATACCTTCAGACTGACTTCACTGGCAACAGGCAATGTGTAGGCAATGATTGTCGAGGGGTTGAAGGGGTTCGGATAATTTTGCGCCAATTCAAATCGAGTGGGGCGCTCTGTGCTGCGCTCGGTTGATGCCACACCATCTGGACGCAGCGTTACTGGGGTCAGCGAAAGGTAGGGTTGCGTGCTTCCAAGCTGGATTTGCGTTAGGCTGTCAAGTGTGCGGGCGTTGAAGAGCACCAGTCGTCGATTGCCTCCGGGCGTGGTTCGCACCACAAAGAGCGTATCTCCAAAGCCTAGAAAGAGCGTATCTTCAAAGCCCAGCGTTCCGCCCACGGCTGGTGGTGTTACCAAAGCCAGCGTTGAAGTGTTGTAGCGTGTTCCATTGCTCAAAATGCCGATACCTTGCGAATTGATTACCACGCCGCTCGGGTTGCCGCCTACTGCCAGTGTGCCGACCACTTGGTCAGTTGCTGGATTGATAACGCTAACAAAGCCTAAGCTATCGGGACTTCTTGCGCTAAAGAACCCTGTGCAGACAACATGCAACCGACCTTGTAAATCGGGCTTGATTTCCTGCGGATTGGGACGCACGCGAATCTGGCGTAGCACCGTATCGACAGCTGTATTGATGACAAACACGGTGCTATCGGGCACAAATGTGCGCTGATTGACCGAGCGCGAGACATAGAGCTTGTTATTTGCAATAAACCCGTTCTGCTGCCCCGGCACAATGCGAATGGAGCCCGAGAGGGTATTATTTGCCGCATTGAAAATCGTTATGGTAGAGTCTAAAAAGTTGGTGATGTAGGCTTTGTTATCGTTCAAAAATATCAGGTCGTAGGGGTTCCGACCGTCTGGAATTCGCACAGTGGTGATTGGCAGCGGATTCACGTTATTGACAATGTCGGCGATGTTGATAATCTGCAAGGAATTGGCGGTGCCGTTGAAATTAGCGCCAGAGTTGACGATGTAGAGCCGATTGTTGCGCACGCGAATCACATTTGCAATTGGTCCAATGGCGGCGACGCTATCGCGAACCTCGCCCGTGCTCAGGTTGATAAAAGTAAGCGCCTGCGTTGGTGCTGGGTTGGTGGAACTGCCAAAGCCACGAATGGCAAAGAGCAGACGTTGCGGTTGTGCTTGTCCCCAGCTTGTGCTTACGGCGGCTATCAGCCACAGGTACGCGGCAAGTAGTAAGCGTTTGTTCATTTTTCCTCCTTTTGACTATGTTGAAAAAGTTTGGTTAGCGTAGAAATGCCATGCTTGATGGATTCAAGCCGGCTTGAAAAGAAAACTTGCGCCGCCCGTTGCGGTCAAAGCAGATGACCTCGCCGCGCACGACATAGTTGATGGCATCCATGCCGTAGATGTCTCCATTGGTTTCATCGACCTCAATGCTGTAGAGCAAGCGGAAATGACTTGCCTCTATGAAATTTTCTCGGATGAATGTTTCAGTGCGTGTATCAAAGAGTGAAATGGCATTTCGTCGTGAGAGATAAGCGGTATCGCCTTTGATGCAAAGATGGTCAATATCGAATGGCAGCATGGTTTTGACTTGGTCGGTGCGGCTGTCGATAATCATGAGACGCGGGGGCACATCTTGATAATTGCCACGCGAGATGACATAGACATCGCCTTGCCTGTCGGCAGCGACTGTCGTCGGATTGATGCGCAGCGGGATTCGTTTAATTTCTCGCATAGTCACGGGGTCAATGACCGAGACGGTGCTATCGTAGTTTGGGAAATCGAGCCCACCTGAATTGGCGACGTAGAGTTTTCCGTTTTGCAGCGCAATGCCTTCTGGATTTCGCCCGACGCGAATGACCTCTATGACCGCTCGCCGTGCTGTGTCAATCACGCAGACGGTGCCATCAAAGCAGGTTACAAACAGCCGTCCATTTACCAGTATCATTTGTCGAGGTTGGCGTGCAATTGAGCCGTTGAAGAGTGGAATGGTGCTTATTGCGCGACCGGTGCGTGCCTCTAAGACTTCAATTTTGCTTGAGACATTGACCAGCACATAGAGCTTATCGCCTGCCAGCAGAAGGTCGTTGCCTGTATCGCCTAAGGTGCGGCGATTGACCAATTCAAAGAAGTCTGTTATCGCTTTGCTTGAATCGAGTGAGTAGAAGGTCAGCGTGGAGTTATTGCGCTGAAATAGCCCTTCGTTGAGCACGTATATGCCGCGTGTTGTCACGGGATTGGCTTCTACGGGCTCGGTTGGCATAGGTCGGCATGTCGAGAGCGCCACGCTCAAGCCGATTGCCACAGCAGCCGTGAAACAGGCACGTAAGGCAAGATGCATGGTCTGCATTTTTGCTAAGAAGTTTTTAGCGATGACTTTCATGAGCTCCTGCCGCCAGAGTTGCTTATGACTTGCACCTTTGCACAGGCGGTTTTGCAGTGCTTCCGTGAAAGTTCATCGCAAAGGTTGTTGCATTTTTGGCGCGTTGCCAGACGATGTTCCCGTCGTCATTATGGCAAGCATGGTTCGGCAGGTCTCCTGACTCCTTGCGCATCGGTTGAAGTGGCCTTCCCAAAAGCGTTTTGGGGCGCTTTCAGTGACACACTTCAAATGGTAGCAAGTTACAGTTGCGGGCACAGTTCCCGACTACACCAGTTGCGACGCTCGGCACTGGCACGAGCGCGACTTTGGCTTCACGGGATTCCCTATTCTCCCCAACGTTCTTGGGGCACCGAACCAGACTTTGAATGAACATTTTCTTAAACGTAGCATTTTGCGGGCAACTTTGCAAAACAGAATCTCGAGTTGATGCTTCATGAGCAGAGGCTTTGATAAGCTACTTTAGCACAAGTGCTTTGAACTCTATAGCTTACGCTTCTATCGTTACCACTCTACTGCAACAGGAGGCTTGCTTATGAATGAAGTTTTAGAAAAATACGCTTTGCATCACCGTATTGGTTTGATTTTGGGAGCGGCTGTCTTTCTTGTGATGCTTGCCTTGCCAGCGCCTGCTCAGATGAGCGCCCCAGCTTGGAAAACCACTGCCCTGACCGCCCTCATGGCAATTTGGTGGATGAGCGAAGCAGTACCCATTTTTGTCACGGCACTTTTGCCCATCGTGCTTTTGCCCGTGCTTGATATTGCCAGTATCAAGGATGCCACGGCACCATATGCCAATCCCATCATTTTTCTTTTCATGGGTGGATTTTTCATTGCATTAGCGATTGAAGCACATGGTTTGCATCGCCGCATCGCGCTGTGGCTTCTCACCAAAATCTCACCGCAACCGCCTTACATCGTTGGTGGATTTATGTTAGTTGCTGCTCTAATTTCTATGTGGGTCAGCAATTCCGCAACAACCTTAATGATGCTACCGATTGGGCAATCAATTATCGAACTCTTGATGCAAGAAGAAGACGACGAGAGTCTGCGGAAAAACTTCTCGGCATCATTGATGCTCAGCATTGCGTATTCGTCCAGCATTGGCGGTCTTGGCACGCTGGTCGGCACACCGCCCAATGCGCTTTTTGCCGGATTTATGAATGAGACTTACAAGGTCGAGATAAGTTTTATGAGGTGGGCTATGCTTGGTGTTCCAGTCGTTGTGCTGTCTCTGCCGCTTGCTTGGCTGGTGATGACTCGCTTTGCTTTTGCGCTTCCCCGCACACCGCTTCGAGCCAGCCGTCAGGCAATTGCTCTTCAACTTCAGGCGCTGGGTCCAATGACGCGTGGTGAAAAACTTGTTGGCACGGTTTTTATCATTACGGCACTTCTATGGATATTTGAGCCTCTTCTGTCGTCAGCTTTTCCTAAAGCTAAGCTCTCTGATGCAGGCATTGCCATTTTTGGTGCCGTGCTACTTTTTCTTCTGCCAGTTGATTTCAAGGCTGGTCAGTTTGCTTTAGAGCTCAAGCAAGCTAAGAAACTGCCCTACGAAGTATTGATTCTTTTCGGTGGCGGGATTAGTTTAGCTCAGGCTATTCAGAAGTCTGGGTTGGCGACATTTGTCAGTCAGTCTCTTTCCCACCTGAACGACTTTTCTCTGCTTTTGATGATATTTCTGGTTGCACTGGCGGCTATTTTTGCCACTGAGCTTATTGGCAATACTGCCCTTGCTGCGACCATGCTGCCGATTGTTGCACCGATTGCCCTTGCTATGGGCGAGAATCCAATTTTTCTTTTGCTGCCTGCTACGCTTGGCGTCAGTTGCGCTTTTATGCTTCCTGTTGGCACACCGCCCAATGCAATTGTCTATGCCAGCGGGTATATCAACATGCCGCAAATGGCGCGTGCTGGACTCTGGCTGAATGCACTCTTTACAGTGCTCCTTACTTTTCTCGTCTTTTTCTTGGCACCGCTTGTCTTTGAGGCGCAGTTTGGCACTTTGCCTGAATGGGCAAAAATCCAGAAATAACAACTGCGCGGCGCAAAAAAATTTGGTAGTTTGCCGAAAGGCTTTTACCTTTATAGCAATTGAGAAAGGAGTAATGTAGTATGGACGAATTATTTCCCAGAGTGGACCCAATTCCACTTCCTGCCCCTGTTTGGCTTTTCAAACTTTTGCACATCGTCACGCTTGGCTTGCACTTTGTTGCCATGGAGATGTTAGTTGGTGGGTTGCTGGTGGTTGCCGCCATGAACCTACTGGCTTTGCGTCAGCCTAAGCATCCGCTTGCGCTCAGTCGGGCGCAGACTGGGCAAGTGCTTGCCAATCGCATGCCGATTGTGATGACCTATGTCATCAATTTGGGTGTTCCGCCCTTGCTCTTTACGCAAGTGCTTTATGGGCGCGCCATTTACACCAGCAGCATTCTTATCGGTCTTTTTTGGCTGGCGGTCATCTTTCTTTTGGCGGGCTGTTACTGGCTACTGTATCGCACTTCGGCGCGTGCCAGTGCGAACCAGCCTTATTGGCATGTCGCCTTAGCGGCATGGGTGCTGGCAGTGGTCATTGCGCGCATTTACGCCACGAACATGACGCTGATGCTGCGTCCAGAAGTGTGGAACGGGCTTTACATCAATTCGCCGCTTGGTGTTCAATTGCCGATGGATGACCCGACCACGACGCCACGCTGGCTGTTCATTCTTGCCGGTGGCTTTACGACCGCTGGGTTTTGGCTTCTGTGGCTTGCCCCATCCAACAAACTTTTCTTGGATGTGCAAACCTACATGAGCGGACTTGGCGGAAAACTTGCCAGTATTGCTCTTTTGGCACAAGGCGCTTGTGCTTACTGGGTCGTTAGTGCGCAACCGCCTGCAGTTCAGGATGCACTTGGTCAAACTCTTTTCACCACTCTTTCTGGCTACGTGTGGGTTGGCTGCGCGGCTTTACTTTTCGCTTTGGCACTCTACAGCAGTCTCCGCCGACATCCTTCACGGGTGATTGGTTGGACGGGGTTTGCCGCCACTTGCCTTGCCATGCTTGCCATGACTGCCTTCCGTGATGGACTGCGCGACATTACGCTCCTTACCAAAGGCTTTGATGTGTGGGATAGGGTCGTGGTCACGAACTGGTCGGTGGTCGCAATTTTCCTGATTCTGTTTGTCTTAGGGCTCGGTATTATCGGCTGGCTTTTGACGGTTGTCTTAAAAGCCAAGCCTGTAATTCTGGGCGTTGACCAGAGCATTTTTGAATCTCAATCCAGAGCGGAGGTACACGCCAATGAGTAACGCAGCTGAACAACCCATCTCCAATTCGCTTGGGGCTACATCTTCTCAAGAAGAGTCTTTGAGCCGGCGAGCCTTTACCAAAGTTCTTTTCACGGGCATTGGGTTATGCTACGCCGGTGCGATTGGCTATCCAATTTACAAATACTTAGCCTCGCCGATTCAAAAGTCTATGGAGGCAGCGAAGGTCTCCGAAGTGCGTTTGCCTGAGGCGCAGAAACTTGCGCCCGGCTCAGCTCTTCTTTTCAAGTTTGGCACAAAGCCCGGCATTTTGATTCATCATCAAGATGAGACTTGGACGGCAATGGAAGCGGTCTGCACCCATATGGCTTGCACAGTGCAGTATCAGCCTGAATCCAATCGGCTCTTTTGTGCCTGCCATGATGGGGTTTATGATGTCAAAACTGGTCAGGCTGTGAGCGGTCCGCCGCCCAAGCCCTTGAAAACCTTCAAGGTCACAGTTGAAAACGACGCTGTTATCATTTCAAAAGTTTAAGTTTTGAAAGGAGTTTGTAACTATGATGAAAGCCCTCTATCACTGGGTGGATGAGCGTTTAGGCTTAAGTGAGCTTGCCAAGCTTGCCGCCAAAAAGACGGTGCCGGTGCATCGGCATTCGTTCTGGTATTTCTGGGGTGGCATTTCCCTGTTTTTCTTTTTGGTGCAATGTGTGACTGGCGTGTTACTTTTGGTCTATTACCGCCCCGGTCCAGAAGCATATGAATCGGTTCGGCAAATTACCAACGAGATTCATTTTGGCTGGCTCATTCGCTCTGCCCATTCATGGTCTGCCAACCTCATGGTGGTGGCGGTCTTTGTTCATATGTTTTCTGTCTATTTCATGAAAGCGTATCGCTCGCCACGTGAATTTGGTTGGTGGAGCGGTATGCTGCTGTTGATTATCACCTTGCTTTTTGGGTTTAGTGGCTATCTCTTGCCCATGGATGAGCTGGCTTATTTTGCCACCAAAGTGGGGCTCTCGATTCCAGAAGCTTTGCCTATTATCGGTCAGCCGATGACTAATCTTTTCCGTGGCGGCTTGGAAGTCAGCGAGCTTACGGTGCAGCGGTTTTTTGCGTTGCACGTGGTGGTGATGCCTGCAATTTTCTTGCCTATTTTGGTCTTTCATCTTTGGCTGGTGCAAAAGCATGGCAATGCCACCTTGCCCAGTGAAGAAGCCAAGCCTGAATCGGAACGCAAGTCCATTCCCTTCTTCCCCAATTTTCTGATGCAAGATTTAGCCATGTGGCTCATTGCACTGAATGTGCTTGCGCTCTGTGCCTCGCTTTATCCATGGGGCATTGGAGAAGAGGCTGACCCGCTTAAGCCTGCTCCTGAAGGCATTCATCCAGAGTGGTATTTTATGAGCGCTTTCCAGACGCTCAAACTCATCGGCAAGCTCTTCTCTGGCGAACTTGCCGCTTTTGGAGAAGGCTTAGGCATCACGCTCTTTACTTTAGGGCTTATTCTTTGGACGCTCATTCCGCTCTATGATGGCAAGCACGAAAATGGTCGGCGCGCCCGCAATGCCACCTATTTCGGCTTGCTCGCGCTGGGCATTATCGTGGTTACCACCATCTGGGGTTACATGTCACTTTGATTTCATTCAATTTGAACTAAAAAAGGAGAAATCGAACTATGAACTATCCATTTTGGGATGTCCCCATCATTGGCAGTGGCTGGGTTATCGGCATCATTTCTATTATCCATGTTTTGGTTTCGCAGTTTGCGGTTGGCGGCGGTCTGTATCTAGTGCTGGCTGAACGCAAAGCCTTGCGTGAAAATCGTTTAGATTGGCTGCCGCGACTCAGAGAGCACTCGCGCTTTTTCCTGATTATGACCAATGTTTTCGGTGCAACCTCTGGCGTCGGTATTTGGTTTGCTATCGGTTTAGCCCATCCTGAATCGACCAGCACGCTCATTCATAATTTTGTCTTCGGATGGGCGATGGAATGGGTGTTCTTTGTCGTGGAGCTCAGTTCGGCGGCAGTGTATTACTACTCATGGAACAAAATTTCACATGAGATGCACCAGCGTGTCGGCTGGCTTTATGCGATTTCTTCGTTCTGCACTTTGGTCATCATCAATGGCATTTTGACCTTTATGCTCACGCCGGGCGATGCTTGGATTGCCGTTGCGGGCACAGGTCAAGAAGCCTCGCAATTCTGGTCAGCCTTTTTTAATCCCACTTATTTTCCAAGTCTGTTTCTGCGTATTCTGGTCTGCATTTCGCTGGCTGGAATTTGGGCGCTGGTCTCATACAGCCGCTTAGACCACGATGCGCAAGCAAAAGGTGAGCTAATTACATGGAGCTCAAAATGGCTGATTCCGTCGTTCGTTGCCACGCCTATTGCCTTTCTGTGGTATCTTGCCAGCGTGCCTGAAGTCAATCGCGCTTTGCTTCAACTTGGTATCTCGACCATTGGGTCTGGAGCATTTACGCAAGTTACACGCATTGCCCTTGTGGTGGTGATGACCTCTGCCACCATTGTCGGTGTGGTCTATTTCTTTGTGCGCAAAGCTCCGCAAGATTTTTCCTTTGGGCATGGCTTAGCGGTCTTGTTCCTTGCTGCTGTCATCACTGCTTCTGGCGAATATGCCCGCGAGATGCTTCGCAAGCCTTATGTAATTGCCCGCCATATGTATTCTAATGGCATTCGTCAGTCAGAAGTTGCTCAAATGAATGAAAAAGGTTACTTAGAAAAGTCGCTCTGGGTGCGTCCAGTTGCAGATAAGACCAATGAGCCAGAGGTGATTCTTGCCAAAGGTGAAGCCATGTACCGCGGTCAGTGCCTCAACTGCCACACCACGACGGGCTACCGTGCCATAACCAAGTTACTTTCGCGGCGCGACCATCAGTCTATTGGCAATTTTCTTCAAACACTGCGCGAATACAAAGACGACTCGCCTTACAAAAAATACATGCCTCAACTTGTCGGCAAGCCTGACGAAATTGCCGCTCTGAACGATTATCTTGACTATGTGGTCAATAAAGATAAAAGTCGGATTGCCGGCTTGATGCGTGCGAGAGAGAGCAAAAACGTGGCACAAGCTCAGTAAGCTCCATTTTTCCACCTGCTCTGAAAAAGCAAGCGTTTAGCGCTTGCTTTTTTCTTTTGCTCAAAAAAGGTTGATAAGATTGATATGCACTTTGCCGCGTAGCAAGGTATCTCCTTCGCCGAGTGCGTAGCTAATGCCAAGCAAGCCCAATGGTGTATCTACGCGAGCGCCGATGCCCACGCCTTGTCGCCAGCCCTCGCGTGCGCCATCCAGCGCATTGAGCGGATTTTGCGGTTTGAAGAAGTATCCCACATCGTAGAATAGGAAGGCAAACGATTTGCGTGAGAGTTGCAAGCGATATTCAATGTTGGCAAAGCCGTATCGTGATGCTAAAAATTCTTGTTCGCGGTAGCCGCGCAAGGTTTGTGCACCGCCGAATCGGAACAGGTCGCTAAACTGCACCTCTTCTGCCAAGAGCGCTATGCCGGCCACACGCAGCGCCAGCACCTGCCGCAGAAAGGTGGGCTGATACCACTCCACTTCTACGCTGAGGCGCTGCTGCACCACACTTCGGCGCACTTGCAATGCCTCAAGTATGGAATCGGGCGCATTGAGGGTCTTGGTGCCGATGCGATATTCATTGCGGAGCAGCACGCCTGATGTGGGATTGAGCGGATAGTCGCGTGTGTCGTAAGTGAGACTCACTCCAGTCAGCAAAATGCCACTTGGCAAGATTGGGTCTTTTCGTCTGATGCCCTGCACAATCGGATTGATGCGCTCCAGTTGTGCCAGTGCGCCCACCGACAAATTCTCACTTAAACGATAGGCAATACTTCCTGCCAGCATCAACTGTGAAAACGATGAATCTTGCTGCAGTTGCATGGCTTCAAACGAGGCATTGAGCGGCAAGCCCAGAACCCATGGCTCATGATAGCCGACGCGCAATTCTTGCGTGAAATTGTTCGGACGCTGCCAGCGCATACCCAGTCGTCGCCCTGAGCCAAATAAATTTTTCAAGCTGATGCTCATCATTCCTGTCAAAAAGCCTGACTCTTCAGGCGGCACGGGCGGCTGATAGCCAAGAATGCCGTCAAATACATTTGTATTGCCTTCTATCAAGTCCAGCTTAATGATGGCTTGAAGCGTGTCGTCTTGTGTAGATTTTTGCAATATCAGCAATTCCGGCTCGCTTACATGCTCAAAGAAACCCAGTCGCTCCAAGCGCGGCTTGATTTGTGCAAACTTTTCTTCGTTATAGAGTTCGCCTACTTTGAGTGGCAACTCGCGCAAAATGGTTTCATGCTGCGTGTTGAGGCTATCGGAAAACTTATAGCCGGCGATTTTTACCGATGCGCCTTCATGGATGACGATGCGCAGTTTCAAGCCCGACTCACTTGCACTGTTTATGTTCCTTTCAATGGCAGCGATGGAAATTTTGGCAAACGGTCGCCCCAGTGTTTCATAGCGCGAAAGAATAGCATTGAAATCTTTTTCAAGCACTTGACCATTGAGCGCGTCGCCTTCATGGGTTTGCATCAGCAGTCGCAGTTCATTTTCAGATAGCAGGCGGTTGCCACTGAAATGAATTTGGCTAATTTTTGTTATCGGTCCCTCGCTTATGAATATCTCGGCGTGAAGGTGCTGATACGCTTCGGGCTCTACTCTCCAGCGCACGCTATCTATTCTCATGTCGTAATAGCCAGAGCGGATGTAGCGCTTTTTAAGTTCATCCAGCTGTGCCTTAAAGGTCAGTGAATCAAATGGTGCGGGCGTGGGAAACACTGTTTGGAGTTCTGCATTCGTTATCTCTTTTGCGCCATACAGTCGCACGCTTTTCAGTATCATGGTGGTAGGTGGCATTTGTGCAGTGCTTTCGTTCGGATGCATCGCCATCACACTCCAACACAGGCTCCACATCCAGCTTGCCACAACGATAGGCTTGATAGCTTTGCACAAAGCCGACATATACCTTCCTTGAAAAGCACAAAGGATTTTGTAAATTTGCACCGCTAATGCATATCAGTAATTCTCGCAGATGAGACTAAAAACTTTGGTGCGCCAGCATGCACTCTGCTCGAGTGCCCCGAAAATGTACCACTTAAATCTACTATTCCAATAATGAAGTGCTTTGGATTTCTTCTATACCTTTTCTTTCTTTTTTCTCTTTTGATACCCAACCGTGTGCTACGTGCACAATTTACGCCGTATAGCGCCGATATTGCCAGCACCTTCAATAAGTTAGAGCGTGTTGGCGACCCGCTCTTTGCCCGTGATGGTGTAGCGGCAATTTACGCTGAAGGCGATGTGTTGTATGTTGCCTTCAACACTGTTGGGCTCTACACTTACGACATCAAAAATCGTCTGCAGCCTACTCAACTTGGCTTCACAAAAGATATTTCATTGCCGACTAATGGTCTTGCCAAAAAGCAGAATTACCTTTACCTAAGCGACAACACCAAAGGCATTGATGTCTTCGATGTAGCAGACCCGACCCAAATTAAATTTGTTGGCAGTTTTCAAACCCTTTCCAAAGAAGCTTACGACCTTTGCACCGACGACAATCGCGACTATCTGTTTGTTGCCACTGGCAAAGGCGGTGTTGAGGTGTGGAGTTTGCAAGACCCTGCACGCCCCAGCCGTATCTTAGAGACCTCTACCCTCACGAAATGGAACTACGCTTGGGGCATTTCTTATCACAAAGGCAAACTTTTTGTCAGCGACCGCGAAGGTGGCTTGCGCATTCTTGATGCCTCGCGCCCAAGCAACCTGACACTGCTTTCCAACTATCCCAGCGCCAAAACTCTGCGCTACGCTATTGCTCAAGACACGCTCGTTTTCTTAGCCAATGCTGCCAATGGCATTGAGGTCATCTCTATCGCTAATATAAACCTGCCGAAGCGGGTCTTCTCATACAATTTCCGCACATATGTTGGCGGTCTTGACTACTACAAGCTCGAGCCGCGCTACTTTTTTGTTGGGGCAGGACGTGGTGGCATCACAGTCTATGACCTCAAAAAAATGTTTTCCCCAGATGACTTCGACGACCCAGTTGATAAATCCGACAGAGGCATTGGCGAGATTGGACGAGTCTTATCCTACGACCACGCCCTCTATGTTGCCACTGACCGCAATGGCTTGCTGGTCTATAACTTCAACCTGACGCCGCTTCTGACCAATGTCAAGGACCTTTCCATTGACGAAGACCAGCTTCTGACCTACACCTTTGAAGGAAAAGACCCTGACGGCAGTCCTGTGCGCATCTCTCTTGTGCCTGTATCAGGTAAAATGCCTGATAACCTTACCTACGATGTCAATACACGCACACTAAGCTGGAAACCGACCTATGAACAATCTGGCATCTACGACTTCAAGGTTCGCATCACTGAGCTCCACCCTGATTCCTTAGCCAGTGAATTGCCGCTTCGTATTACGGTCAAGCATGTCAACCGTCCGCCCGTGCTGCCCGATTTGCAGGCTCAGTTCACGGTGGAAAATAAAGAGCTTAAATACCAAATTCCCGAAGGCAAAGACCCTGACAAGGAAGATGAAGGCAAGCTCACCTACTTTGCTGAAAACCTGCCGCCGGGCGCTAACTTCGATGCCCAAACCCGGACCTTTACATGGAAACCTGACTTCACTCAAGCCGGAGACTATGTGGTGAAATTTACCGTCAAAGACGCCAACACCGATGGGCGCGGCGCTAAGACAGACTCAAAAGAACTCAAAATTCGCGTCGATAACGAAAATCTGCCGCCCAAATTTACTCGCATGGAAAAGCAGATTTTCACCGAAGATACAGAAGGCAGTTTCACGATTGAAGCCATTGACCCCGACAAAGAAGACGACGGCAAGCTCACCTACACGGCTACTTTTCTGCCCAAAGGCGCAACCTTCGATGCCGCCACGTGCACCTTCAAGTGGAAACCTGATTTCACACAGGCCGGCGAATACATCGCTCGCTTCAAAGTCGAAGACCAAGGGCTTGATGGGAAATTCACCCCCAGCAACAAGCGCCTGTCCGATACGATGGCAGTTGCCATTTCTGTCAAGCAAAAGAATCGCCCGCCTGTCATGGCAGCTATTCCTGAAAAGCGAACACGCGAAAATACGCTATTGACCTTCACAGTCAGTGCCAGTGACCCCGACAAGGAAGATGAAGGTAAACTCTCTTTCTCGGCAGATAGCTTGCCACGCGGCGCCACATTCGATGCCAAAACCCGCACCTTTTCATGGAAACCTGATTACACGCAGTCTGGCACCTATCGCGTCATTTTCCGCGTCACTGATACAGGCATAGACGGCACGCCGCTCTCTAGCGAAACGGTTGCCACCATCACTGTTGAGAACGTCAACCGTCCGCCGAAGTTCGACCCCATTGCCGATGTCAAGGTCAATGAAAATGAAGAACTCAAGTTCGATGTCTCGGCGCAAGACCCTGATGTTGAAGATGAGGGCAAACTGAAAATCACCGCCGAAAACTTACCCGAAGGCGCAAAGTTCGATGGCAAAACCTTCACTTGGACACCGACTTTTGAACAGTCAGGCTCATACAAAGTCACTTACACTGTAACCGACGCAGAGGGCTTGACTGACAAGAAAACCCAGACAATTACGGTTGTCAATGTCAACCGCGCTCCAAAATTCAGTCCTGTTGCTCCTATTCAAGTACTTGAGCGACAAAAAATTTCCTTCAAGGTCTCGGCAACGGACGACGATAAAGAAGACAAGGGCAAGCTCATTTACTTGGCAGAGAACTTGCCAACTGGCGCACAGTTCGACCGCACTACCCAACGTTTCTCATGGCAACCTGACTACGGTCAGCGCGGAACCTACGCCATGAAATTTACGGTCAAAGATGCTTCTGGCGGCGAAGACACCATGAGTGTAGGTATCGTTGTCGTTCGGCTCAATCGTCCGCCCAAACTTGAAAAGCCGCGTGATGTCACTCTCAAGGTTGGCGAGCCGTTTGAGTTGCAGTTGGTTGCCACCGATGAGGATAAAGAAGACAAGCTGACTTTTACGGCAACGGGCTTACCTGATGGCGCCACACTCTCACCCGAGGGCAAGCTTACTTTTACACCCACAGAAAAGACGGTTGGCAAATTCACAGTCCAAGTCAGCGTCAAAGATGACTTCGGCGCAGAAGATACCAAGTCGTTTAGTATCACGGTCTCTAAGCCTAACTTACCTAAACAACCTAAATAATCTTGTGATGCCTTAACAGAGCAATCGGCACGATTGTCGATTGCTCTATGTTTTTTGAATAAATCATGGTGCGCTATTTCTGTACACTTCTCTTTTTGCTGCTCTACAGTGTAACTCTTTCTGCCCAAAATCCTCGCTTTGCCTTTCTCAAGTCTAATTTTGAGCCGCTCTTAGCCGACCCAAAAGAAACACGCATTGCCGCGCTGGTGCATCTTAATGATGCTGGTACCTTGCTCGATATTGGCGCCTCATTAGACTTGCTACAATTTGATGTCGGCTCTGATTCACTTTACCCTGCAACATTTGGCTTAGGCGCAGACTTTGGCACATTTTCTTTGCTACGTCGGCTCGAGGGCTTCAAGTTTCCTGTCGATGCAGCCGATTACATTTTTGGTATCAATGTCAGTTGGCGTCAGCCGCTCCGTACTTCAGATGTGCCGCTTACCTTATTGGCTCGACTGCGTCTCTCGCACATTTCTGCACATCTCATTGATGGCAGCTTTGACTTAGACCGCTTAGAGTGGCGCAATGCGCGTTTGCCTTTTACTTTCAGTCGTGAGTTTATCCATTTGACTGTGGCGCTTTCTTCTTCTTTTGCCCGAGTATATCTTGCTTATGAGTGGCTCTTTAACACTGTGCCAGTTGATGTTGCTCGCCATAGTGCTCAAGTTGGGTTGGAGCTTTTTTCTCAAGTAACTTGGATAGTGCCTTGTATGCCGTTTATTGCGTGTGATGTGCGCCTTTCGCCAATTTGGCAACCAGCACTAGAGCGCACCGAGGGCTATGGCGCCACCCTAAGTGTTCAAGCTGGGATTAAGACAGGCTATGCAGGCACTCGTGGCGTGCGCCTGACCTACCACTACTATACGGGGTTGAGCTGGCGAGGCATGTATTTTGGTGAACGCATCTCCGTTAGTGCAATTGGTTTAATGCTTGATATTTGATAGTATTAACCCCGTTACAATATGCTCATCTGGTTATTGGCTCTGTCATTTGCTTTCCTACTCATGCACTTCATACACAAAAAATGTTTTGAACTCTGCATCGCTTCTGAAAATTTCTTAGCTTTTTTGCTTCAGTGCCGCACTTATTGCACGAACACTAATTCGTGTCATTTTGCTCTTTCTCTCCTGTTTCGTGGCAGCATGCCTTTTGCTATGCGAAATTTCTTATGCACAAAATGAGTTTGATATCCATGATTTTCTAAACCATTACCTTAGTACCAATATGGCGGAACCACGCAATGTGTTAGGCGGCAAGCTCGAGTGCTGCTGCAAAAATCCTCTTACAGGATTCTATCGTGATGGCTATTGCCGAACTGGCGCCGACGATACCGGTCGGCATGTTGTTTGCGCCATCGTGACTGATGAGTTTTTGCGCTTTTCTCGTGCCATGGGCAACGACCTCATTACGCCTCGCCCTGAATATCGCTTCCCCGGTCTTAAGCATGGCGATAAGTGGTGTTTGTGCGCCTTGCGCTGGAAAGAAGCCTTTGATGCTGGACTTGCGCCCAAGGTCGTCTTGGCTGCCACGCATGAGCATGCTTTGAACTATGTGTCGCTTAAAGCTCTCAAGCTGCATGCCGTTGATTTGCCTGCTGAAGAAACAGGAAACAGCTAACTTCAGCGTGTCTGCGGTTGTTTCTTTTTCGTCATGCTCTGCATTGCCATTGCTCGTTCTTTCTGTCGTAGTGGGCGCCTTCTATTTGCTCATTCCCAGCACTCTTCTCTGCCATGCTAAATGCTCTTTCTGTCATTCCTCGCATGCTTTTTGTTTATTCTGAGCGCTTTTCCCTTGTCATTCCGAGCATAGCGAGGAATCTATGATATTGCTGTTTGTTATGGCAAAAGTGGATTCTTCACTACGCTACGCTCCGTTTAGAATAACTGGAAAAGATCATTCCAAGCACCAGTGAGGAATCTAGCTTACCGTGCACTTATTGATTCTTATGCAGCCGATGGGGCAAGGCGTTCTTCTGTTTGTGTGCTTTCCAAAATCAGGTCGTAGCCAGCTTTTAGCCAGACTAAAATGCAGCTTAATGCCTTAAGTTCATATTTCCAGCCGTATTCTGTCCAAGATTTTGGCACGAGGTCTGAGGGCAAAATTGCTGTGCAAAACAGCGCAAAGGTTAGCAGGATTACGTTTAAGACAGTTTTCTTTTGTGCAAAAAACCATAGCATCACTCCGCAAATTGCAATAATAAATGTTGGTGATTCCGCTCGATGATTAAAAATCACTCCCCATATCATCAAAAATCCAAGGTATGTTATTCGAAAATTCAAGTTTTCATACTTCTTCGTTTGGGCTAAGGGCAAAAGTAATGCCACTACTCCTGCAAGTGTTAGCCACATTCTTGGTGGTTCATTTTCAAGCCAAGCCAGCCAGCAGCCATAAATTGATGCACTTCTGAGCGGCTCATAATCTTCTTTCAGTAAATTTAACCAGTTTTCATATTGTGCGATTAAACTGCTGGGTTGCACCACCAGCAGTGGCAAACAGAGCCACAGCACGAACCATATAGCACCGAAAGTTATTACCTTGTAGCGGTTTTTACCAAATACTGCCAGTATACCACTGAGCGCTCCGAAAATTTTAATAAACGCTGAAAGTGTAATTGGCAATGCTGTAAGTTCCCATTTTTTATGCTCAATTGCTACAAAAGTTGCTATCATGCATGCAGCGACTAGTCCATTACTTTGAGCATTTTGCATGTTAATTATAAGTTCCGGTAAAACAAGCCAAGCGATAAGTGCTTTTTTTTCTTGTGGCAAGGGTAGCCGCCATATCGCCAAAAATAAGGGAATTGCGTTAAGAAGATTCCACAGACAGAGTCCTATAGCATCAGGCAGATACAAAAATGGCAGCATCAATACTGCAAATGTTGGACTGTATTTGTATAGGTCATCATGCTCATCTGGGTAGCTGATGTAGAGATTTTCCCCTTCAAGTAGGTGTTTGGCGGAGTATTTGAAAATGAGGTAATTATTGTAGTGACGCAGTGATTTTTTGTCATGTTCCACCCTATCGAGCACATATTTCTGCACGCTTACTGCAATTGCCAGCAGTGCATAGAAGCAAAAAATCAAGCGACTATCTTGAAGATATCGCATGATGCAAGATTAGGTTTTTTGCTTTTTCTTTTGTGCTGCAGGGAAAAGAACATTATTCAAAATTAAACGGTAACCTGCTGAATTTTTGTGCAGAGCCAAATTAGTTGGAGGGTCTCCAATATGATGTTGGTAATCTTCTGGGTCATGTCCGCCATAAAAGCAAAACTGTCCTTTCCCGAAATTGCCATGTAAATACCGTACTTCTTCTGTTCCTTTTTTTTCTCCCATAATCACTACTGATGACTTAATCAAAGACTTTCTGAATGATGTTGTTTGCCCGTAGAAACCTTTAATAATTGAGGTATGATTTTGCGTCAGCATCGTTGGCACAGGGTCGTATTTTGCACTAAATTCAAAAAGCGTAAAGTAATCATTTTCAGGACCAGTTGCGCTGCCTGTCATCTGTGGGTTGATGTCAATGTTAGATTTCGAATATTCGTACGGGTTGAGACTGACCGTAAAATTTTCGAAGGCAAAAGTTTTTGAAAAGTCTAACTTTTTATTTGCGTCGGGGGTTACGCCATCACCATCAAATTCAGCTGGGACAATATCAATTCCTTCGGCTGCCAGAGCAATATCGTAGCTATCGGGCGCAGAACACATGGCAAACATAAATCCACCTTCGGCAACGAAATCGCGTATGGCTCGAGCAACAGCTTTTTTTTCTTCACTTACTTTCGTAAATCCTAATTTTCGCGCAACTTGTTCAGCATCTCTGACCTGCTTAATATACCATGGTGCATAACGAAATCCAGCGTAGAACTTTCCATACTGACCTGTAAAATCTTCATGGTGTACATGCAGCCAGTCATATTTTTTGAGCTCGCCACGTAAGACTTCTTCATCCCACACTTTTGCAAAGGGAATTTCTGCATAGGTGAGTACCAGCGTTACGGCGTCATCCCATGGCAAATTGGTCGGCGGCACATACACGACAATTTTTGGGGCTTTTTCAAGACGCATGACTGCCATATTATTGTCTTCGCTCTCAATTTCTGCAGTAATGCGCTGTGCCTCAGCATTTGAGATTTCTTCACCACGCACCCCCCGCACTGCCAGCTCCGACATCACGCTCGGCAATGCATCAATGAGAAATGACCCGCCTCGGTAATTTAGCAACCAATCTACAGGAATACCCTTCTCTAAACACCAATAAGCCACGCCATAAGCCTTAAGGTGGTCAGATTGCGTTTTATCCATCGGTATCAACACCTTCTGGGCAAACCCTTGCTCTATGCCCCAACTGGTCAGCAACATTTGACAAAGTATGAGTAAGACTATCTGTCTCATATTCTTGTTACTTTTGGAACTTATCACACAGTAAAAGTTAGTTACTTGTAAAAATCACACCAAAATCCTAAGTTTGCAAGACTTGCCTTTACACTCAGAACACTATGGCATGGCGCTTCGCTGCAAGCCTAACAGTTTTTCTTGCGCTAACGATAGCGCTGGTTCCTGATTCATTCTCGCAAGCTCGGCTCGTCGGTAGAGTTACAGATGAAGAAAATCAGCCGCTTGCCGCCGCTATTGTCTATGTTATCAGCCCAAATTTTACGCAAGCAACGCTGACCAACGCATCAGGCTATTTTACCTTCTTAGACTTGCCCATCGGCAACTACCTCCTCAAAGCCTACAAGCGTGGGCTCCCAACGTGGCAAAAAGACATCAGCCTCTCCAGCCCCTCCACCATTCGCTTGGATGTGAAGTTAGCAGAAAAATCCGCTACGCTTGCCGCCGCTAACGCCAAAACCCCCAGCAAAGTCACTGCCAAAGAACCCAAGGAACGAGACCTTGCCGAAGCCCGACCCGCTCGCCCAAAACCTGAACAAGAACCCAAACCAGCACAAGAGAAAAAAGAACCCGAACGCACCACTGCTCCTACACCGCCCGAACCCAAAGCAGAGACCCTTTCTGATGCCGATATTGACAAAGATGAAGGTCTGCGTCAATCGGTGGAAGAGGCTAAGCTTACCAATGCCAGTGATGCCATCAAGCCTGATACCAAACCTGAGCTGATTGGTGGCATGGAGGCTCTCAATCAGAAAATCATTTATCCTGCTATTGCTCGGGAGCGTGGTCTTCAAGGTGGGGTGATTGCCACAGTGAGTGTGGATTCCCTTGGTCTTGTGAGGAAGGTGACCATTTTGCGTTCTACGGATGCCTCGTTTAGTGAGGAGGTATTTCGTGTGCTTAGTGAAGATGTTCGTTTCAAGCCAGCTATGCTGAATGGCAAGCCCGTCGCCGCCACTGCCGTCATCTATGTTGAGTTTAAGCTCAAATAACGCCAAAGTAACCGCTACCGCCATAAATCATTCCACATACCTTTTCTTGCTCATTCCGAGCGCCAGCGAGGAATTCACTCAATGGATGCTTCACTTCGTTCAGCATGACAAATTGGGGAATGTGGATGCTTCGCTTCGCTTAGCATGACAAGGCGATGTCATTCCGAACGCAGTGAGGAATCCAGTGTGTGGAATGCTTCACTTCACTTACGCTTTGTCCAGCACGGCAGACCTGATGCCATTCCGAGCACCTTTTTCTGTCATTCCGAGCGCCAGCGAGGAATCCAGTGTGTGGATGCTTCGTTGCATTCAGCATGATAGGCTGTAGCGTTTTTGCTCCACTCACAGCGCAAAAATGGCTTGCCCGATTCGGCACTCCAAACAACGAAGAGCATCGCAATACATTTCCCTCAACTCCAAAAGCCCTTGCTCCATTGCTGCCGACTTAATTTGATACGACTCGCCTAAAACATCATGCAGCATGCGTTCAGAAACTTTGCTAGTGAGTCCTTTCGGATAGTCAGCATAAAGTGAGAGAATTGAGGCGGAAAGTGCAGCATCGTGATGGTGCTGAGCATAGAGAGCCAGCACTGGCAGAAGCGTGTTGATGACCAGTTCAGCGGCACGAGTTTTTCCGACCAGCGTGCGAATTGGCTTCTGGCTTCGTTCCCCGAAGCGATAGTGATGTTGCCAATAGTCTGCAGCATCTGCACGAAACAGGTGTTCCAGCTGCAAAATTTTACGCCGATTCGGGAGTGAGGTGCGAACAATTTCAAGCGCATGATGTAAAAACCCGTGCTCCAAATTTTTGGAAAGAATTTCTGCAAGTCCAGCCAGCCGAAGCGTAGGAAAATTCTGTGGGCGCAGACGGAAAAAAATCCAAGCTAACCTATCCAACGCAGAGCGCGTGTAAAATGGCGTGTTAGCAAACCGTTTCGCCAAGTCAGCAACATACGCTGCCGTCTCTTTGTCTTCAGATTGATTGGGCAATAGTGAAGACAGTGAAAAATAAATCGCTTCCAGCATGCGCCGCCGTTCGGTGAAGTGATAGGCGCTAAGAAAGCGTAGTTCAGCAAAACTCACGAGCTGAGCCAATGCTTCAAATGCAGAAGTGTTTTCGCGATAGCCTAGTGCACGCATAAGACCGCGGTATATCAGTTCGTCATACTGCTCCTGAGCAAGGGCAGAAGCAAAGCGATTCATTTTTCTTTGGAAGCGTTGCTCGGAGAGGGTGTAAATCCACTCGAGTTTGAGAGTGTCGTCAATATGCTGCACGGTAGGAAAGCAAGCAATGGTGCATGGGCGGCTGAGCATAGCATCGTCTTTGATGCACTGTGCAAGCACCTTATGCACATCATCGTTTAGGAAGCGGCGCAGTTCCAAGATAGGCAAAGTGTCTTGCAAGGGCAGGTCATGCTCAAAGACAACATGCAAAATTACTGACGCATAGCGCGGGTTGAGATGATGGTGATGCTTGAGCCAATCTGATGTGCGAGAGTGAATCTCAACAGCGCCACAGTGCTCTACGCCATCAATGATAATACGAGCATCAAGAAAATCTGCACCTTCGTTGGAATTGAGCTTGCCAGTGGAGAGAATTTGCAAGGGGCGTCCGTCAGTGAGGGCAAGGGTATGAGAGTGGAGATACAGATTTTTCCAAATGTGTCGCACATATTTCTCAGGTATAGGCATAACGTGTGCGTCAGCTCATAACCATTGTGTCAGGAGAGATGAGCACAGAACCCAGAGTGTAGCGTGTATGGGATTCGAACCCATGATTTCCGCCTTGAGAGGGCGGCGTCCTAGGCCTCTAGACGAACACGCCATAAGTAAGTACAAAATTATGCCAACTGACGCATTCTTGCAAATCCGAATGTTCTCTTGTCGGGCAAATGTAGGCTTATGGCTGTTGTCGCGACTTAGCAATCACATCAAAAATGCCAACGCGAATCATCATGACGGCAATTGCAGCCAGAAGAAGAGAAGCTATTTTGGCAATTGCTTTCGCGCCATTAGGACCGATGAGCCGCTCGACTGTGCCTGAGAAGTAAAACAGCAAGAAGGCAATCAAGAGATTGAGCATAAGTGCCAGCGTGGTCATCAGCCAGCCGTGTGCTTCTTCAGAGATAAGGATAGTCGTCATGGAGCCGGGACCAATAATGAGCGGAATGCCTATTGGGACGATGCCGATGCTAGTCGGGTCAGCAGGTTTTTTAGATTCATCTACATCGGAAGTGGTAAGGTCGCGTATTGCTAACAGAAGCAGAATGAGTCCGCCTGCAATACGGAAGTCAGAGATGGTGATGCCCAAAAATGCAAAGATATTTTTTCCTGCAATCATGACCACGACGGCGATAGTAAAAGCTGTAAAGACAGCTTGTACAGTAAGGCGCCGCTTGACTTTCTCGGGCAAACTTTGTGTTAGACCAATAAAAAGCGGCAGCGTGCCCGGAGCATCAATGGCTACAAAAAGCGGAATAAAAGTAAGCAAGAATGCTTCGAAAGTGAATGGATAGGATGTGCCTTCGAGAATGAAGAAATCAAGCATTTGCCAGTGTAAGCTGTTGCAAATGTTTGAGCATTAGCGTATTGAAAATTTCAGGTTGCTCGAGATTAGGCAAATGTCCAGCGCGTGGGATGATTTCTAGGTGCGCATGAGGCAATTTTTCTACCATAGATTTTGCAACGCTGGGCGGAGTAAGTACATCTTCCTCACCGACAATAACCAACACAGGGCACTCAATAGAGGCAAGATGCGAGGTAAAGTCAGGGCGAGAAGCCAAGGCTTTAAGCTGCTCAATGACAGCCTCTACACGATGCCGCTCAATCATGACGGACAATCGCCCTGCAATTTCAGGCTCGGTGGCATGCGTGGTTTGACCAAGCAGTTTGGGAATCATGCGTGCCTTAGCTTCAGAGATGCCGCGCTGTTTGAGCGCCTCGATAAACTCAAAGCGTTTTTCGCGAGCTTCATCTGTATCTGATTCTGCGCGAGTGTCGGAAAGAATCATTGAGACAGTCATCTGTGGGTAGCGTCGTTGAAAGGCAAAGGCTTGGTAGCCGCCCATGGAGACGCCAACCAGTGAGACAGAAGTAAAGCCAAAATGTTCGACAAGCTGATGCACCGATTCAGCATATTGGCGCATAGTCCAATCCTGACGTGGCTCAGAGCCTTCGATGCCGTAGACATTTGGCGCGAGCACAGAATAACCTGCTTGACTGAGGCACTCCAGCTGCGGTTTCCACATCTCGCTGGAAAGTGGAAAAGCATGTAGCAACACTACCACATGGTCGTTTTGCCGAGAGGGCTTTTCAAGGTGATGACCGAGAAATGACAGCATTTTGCAGCAAAGGGTTTAGCTTGGATTGTTATTTCGGAGCGCTTTGACATCGCGCAAAATAGAGTTTGCTTCGCGTAGCAGGCGGTCGGCTTCAAGTTGGGCTGCCAAGACAATTTCTTCAGCGCGCCGCTTTGCTTGATTTTCAAGTTCTGCAGGCGGCTCTGCCCCTTCCTTAGGTGGAATCGTGTTGGGCACAGGCATCTCTCGCAGAGGCAATGTGCTGGAAACTCCACTTTCTTGTAAGCTCTCGTCCAAACGGCGAAAAAGTACATGCCGCATCTCTTCACCGCGACGAGGCGCAAAGAGCATCCCCAATACCGTGCCAATTGCCGCACCAAGTAGCGTGCCAACAAACAGTCCCTTGTAGTAGTTATCCTTTTGCATAGCGTCTTACAATGGGTTAATTGGTCATGTTAGTTAGTTGCCGATTGAGTTTGCACTGTTGCTTTATACCCCAGAGATTCTATCGCTGCAATCAACTCCTTTTCGCTAACTTTTGACGCATCGAATTCAACCGTGGCGCATTTCTTGGCTGTGCTGGCTTCTACAGACTTGACACCCTCCATTTGCACGAGCTTGGTCTGAATCGATTGCTCACAGCTGGTGCAAACCATGCCGCTAATTGAGAAACTAACTTTCTGAGTCGTTGAAGTGACTGCGTTCTGAGAGCGTTGAGCGCAACTGGAAAACAGTAGCAAGAAAAAAAGCGGAAAAACGATAAGTCTCATAGTATTACTCCTTCTGGATGGTGATACAGACCGGTCTAAATTTACAACTTTTGTTTTGACTTTCCACGAGGACGCGAAGTAAGCTCGTCAAGACTTTCAATCACGGCATCGTGTAGCAAGCGGCGCACCGCACGAATTTTATTATTGGCAGAGGTTGGATACACTCGGTTTGTCAGAAACACCACGCACAGCTGACGAGTGGGGTCGACCCATACGCTGGTGCCTGTATAACCTAAGTGTCCGTAGCTTTGCATGGAGAAATACTTGCCAGTAGAGGCTTTTTCGCCACTGTCGCGCATATCCCAGCCTAAGGCACGGACTCGATGCACACTATCGCGCTGCGTAAAAAGTGCTACCGTTTCTTTTTTGAAGAATGTGCGACCGCCGAATGACCCGCCATTCATCACAACTTGCATGAGCGTGAGAATATCCGAGGCAGTAGAAAACAATCCTGCATGACCCGAAACGCCGCCAAACAAAGCCGCTGTCGGGTCATGAACTAATGGACGAGCAAAGGGCAACTTCCATGTGCAATCGACTTCAGTAGGGGCAATGCGATAGCGCAGGGAATCAGGTGGAGCAAAGAAAGTATGCCGCAAGCCAAGCGGTCGCACAAAAGTTTCCTCAAAGTATTCGTTGAGCGGCTTGCCTGTAATGCGGCGAATAATTTCGCCAAGCAAAATAAAGTTGAGGTCGCTGTAAATCGTGCTATCGCCTACAGGTTTAATGAGGGTATCGTTGTAGATGTGTTGCAAGGCAGAATCTGCATTCGGACAAAATTGGCTGTAGCGGCGAAAAGCAATCAAGCCTGAATCGTGAATCAGCAAGTTGCGAACTAGAATTTTTTCTTTGCCACGATTGCCAAATTCCGGAATGAAGGTCTTGACAGAATCGGTCAAGCGAATTTTCCCTTCGTCGTAGAGGCGCATAATGCATAGCGTAGTGGATAGAACTTTTGTCAGAGAAGCGAGGTCGTAAATTGTGCTCGTGTCGGTGCGTGCCGAGAGCGTGTCGTAAGTGAGGCGACCAAAAGCTTCATGGAAAAGCACACGACCGTTCTGCATGACTGCGACCACTGCTGAAGGAAAGGCGCTATCCTTGATAGCCGCCTCTATGGTTTTGCGCACTTTCTCAAAAGGCTTGGGCGGATGCCAAAAAGCATCAGGCATTGGAGTGATGCTAAGCGAAGAAAGTGCAAAAATAAATGCCACAAGAGATGTTAATCGGACAGGTAAAATGCAAAGGAAGTGCAGCATGGACTTAACATTTACTTTACAATCAATGGGTAAGTTGCAGCAAATGCCAACAACAAAGCTAAAAAACACACTATGGAAAAGAAACTGCAACTCACCGTTCTATCCTTACTTTGCTTTCTCTTGCTGACACGCACTGCCAACGCACAAGTAGATTCTTCGCTGTTTCAAGGCTTGAGCCTTGAAGATTTGCAAAATTTGCAAGTTGTCTCGGTGACGCGTTCGGCACAGAAATCCAACGATGCGCCAGCGACCGTTCGCATTGTTACTGCCGACCAGATTCGCTTGCGTGCATATCAATCGCTGCTGGAAGTCTTGCAAGACCAGCCCGACTACAAAATCGAGACCAACAACGACCCACGATGGCAACATGATGTGCAAACACGCGGTGTGTTCGGCATGGATAAGTTCATCATTCTGCTCGATGGCGTGCGCATCTCTTCGCCAACGAATGACATCTTGCCTGTGATGGAAAATTATCCCGTGCATTTGGCTAAGCAAATAGAAATTGTCTATGGTCCAGCCTCGGCAGTCTATGGTGCAGACGCCCTATCGGGAGTCATCAACATTGTCACACGCAAAGCAGAAGGCAATTTTATCACTGGTTCGGCTCAAGGCGGAATGTATAACATGTACATCGGCAATCTCTCGGCAGGTGTAAAAATAAGTGACTTTGCAAGCCTCACCGTATCGGGACAGTATTTCTACGACCAGCAGCCAATGCTTAGTGCTGTAAAAGATTTTCGAGTTGGCAATGAAGGCATTGAAGATTTTTTACGCAACAATCGCTTCCCAACTGACTTAGGCTTTCCGCAAAGTTCAACGCAACCTGTTTCAACCAGTATTGAATTTCCGCTCTCGGCATATGCGGTGCATGCGTCATTAGAACTTGGTGAGGCGAGGGATAATGTGCGGCTAAATTTTTTCCGCAACGGCTCATTTAACCCCTCGACGACCGCCAATCGACCGAACAATGCCGTCTATAATCGGGATTCATTCTTCGGGCATAATCTCACCGTGATAAGTAGCATCTCGACAGATTACATTACCAGTAACTTGGTCAACACCGGATTTTTGATTTATAGCCAGTATGATTTGGATAACCGCTCTAATTTCCGCAATGCCTATACTGGCATGAACACGGCTTACCTTTTCTCGCATGGCAGAATGTTCAAGGTAGAAGACCTGCTATCATGGACGGCAAGTAACCAGCTTACCTTATCGGGCGGCATCACATTCGAAGATTTTTTTGCTATTCCGAGAGGACATGATTTGCAGGCGCCGTATGATGGCAAACTTGAAAATCAGCCTGTGATTGTCAATAGCATTGGACTGCCGGGTGCGCCAAATGGTGTGCCAGCACGAATTTTTCGCTTAAGCTACACGAACTTCGGCGGATTTGTCAACATTCAGTACGCACCGATTCCGGCGCTGATTCTTACACTGGGCACGAGAGTCGATAGGGACTCACGTTTTGGCGTGCTGGTCAATCCGCGTGCAGGCGCTGTGATTCGTCCAATCGAGACGCTGACCATCAAAGCCCTGTATGGACAAGCCTTTTTGGCGCCCTCACCCCTTTCAGCATATGATGAGTTTGGCACCTTTTTCAACGCAGGCGGACAAACCATTTCTGCCTTTTTCCGTCTGGCTAATCCAAACCTCGGACCACAGCGCATTCAGACCTTTGAACTCAATGCCCGCTTAGCCCTGACCAGCGATTTGAGCCTGACACTGAATGGATACTACAATCTTTTGAATGGACTATTTAGCCAAGTTGCCGCTGTGCCAAATGGGCTCTATGAGGGCAACCCCAACACGCCAAGTCCCGTGGATGGCTTCTATCCAGTGCCCGGCTTCCGCTTCCCTGTTAGCTACATTGAGAGCATTGTCAATCAAGGCAACCAAACCAACTTTGGCGGCACGGTGCAAGTCGATTATGTGCGCAATTTTGGCGAAGGCACACGCGTGGCACTCTATGCCGCACTGAGCTTGATAGATGGCGAAGTCGAAGTGTTCGATATCAGTCAGGGGAAACTGACGAATCGCCAGATTGGTGGCGTCTCGCCAGTGATGTTCCGACTCGGAGGCGATTTGGTATTTGGCAAGTTCTCCATTTCACCACGCTTAGTGGTAGCTGGCGAACAGCGCACTCACCCGCAACAGGGGTCAGCCTTTAAGCCAGAACCTGACCCAAATAACCCTAATCAGGTTCAAACCACGAATAGCCGTTTTCGCCAAGTGCTGCCCGGTTATGCCTTGCTCAACATCACAGCGCGATACGAAATCGTGCCGGGCGTTGCGCTCTTTACACGGGTGCTCAATGCGCTTAACCAAGACTACCGCACGGTGAACTTAGGTGCAGGTCCTCAAGGACTGGCAGGGTCAGCGGCAGTAGAGTTCCCAGAAGGTGCGCCGCAGCATCCAATCAGGGTAACGGGCGGCTTGCAAGTCAATTTCTAAGTGGCACTCATGTCAGACGAGTACAACACTCGCCTGAATTTTTTACAAGAGCCCTTTGCGGAAAGTTTGTTCGAAGCACAGCCGCCTGTCATGCTGAACGGAGCATAAGCGAAGTGAAGCGTCCACAATGGATTCCTCGCTTCGCTCGGAATGACAGAAAAAGGCGTTCGCAATGACATCTTCGGTCTCATCATGCTGACTCGCCCCGTCATGCTGAACGGAGCGTAAGCGTAGTGAAGCATCCCACACACTGGATTCCTCACTGGCGTTCGGAATGACACTGCCCTTGTCATGCTGAGCGAAGCGAAGCATCCACATTCCCCAATTTGTCATGCTGAACGAAGTGAAGCATCCATACACTGGATTCTTCGCTGGCGCTTGAAATAGTAGCTATTTGGCAAAACTGACTTACTCTTTGGTATCAGACTTTTTGATGCGGAAGAACTTGCGTTTGCCGACCCTGATGATTTTTTCACTATCGAGATAGAGCATTTGTTTGGTATCGCTGGCTCGGACATTATCTACCAGCACACCACCCTGCTCAATTAGCCGTCGTGCCTCGCTTTTCGAGCTTGCCACTTTGGCTAAGACCATGGCGTCGAGCAAACCAATTTCGTTGGCGGCTACAGCTATTTCCTCAATATCTTCTGGCGCTTCGCCTTGTGCGATGCTTTCGGCGGCTTGTCTTTCGCGCCGTCCAAGTTCTGGTGAATGGAAGAATGCAACCACTTTTTCACTCAGGAAATGCTTGGCTTCTCTTGGCGACTCTTTTATGAGTTGCTCGAGCATTTGCAGTTCTTCTTTTGTTAGCACACCAGTGTATTGTGCATACTTCATCATGAGTTCATCTGGCACTTTGAGCATGCGCTGATACATCTCACGCGGCGAATCGTTGAAGCCGATGTAGTTATCGAGCGATTTTGACATTTTTTGCACGCCATCAATGCCTTCAAGAAGCGGCAATGTGATACAGACTTGTGCATCAGCGATGCCATATTCGCGCTGTATATCGCGCCCGACCAGCAGTTGAATTTTTGGTCAGTGCCGCCGAGTTCTACATCATTTTTCAACTCCACAGAGTCCATTGCCTGCGCCAGTGGATAGAAGTAGTTCG
>AFSR01001270.1_pt1 | contig 62873 bp, 41 predicted proteins | sample 296848 | NCBI WGS metagenome assembly AFSR01 (sample SAMN02954305, study PRJNA68063) | hot springs metagenome | biome: terrestrial; feature: Mushroom and Octopus hot springs; material: microbial mat core samples; isolation source: Yellowstone National Park Mushroom and Octopus hot springs ...
CGGCGGCACCACCTACGGCGACCTCTACCTACGCCCACCAACAGCAAGCGTTACCGGCGGCGAAATTATTCTCAACGCTAATGGCGCGGGCAGCAACCAAACCTTTGACATTGATTGCAATATCGCCCTGAACGCCTTAACCATCACTGGAAGTGCAGGAAATGTTGCCACAGGACGCTTGCGCATCAATCCGCTGACGCTGACCAACTCGCTCACGCTGTCAGGCACGCTCACCATCAGCAACAATAACAGCATCTTTGACGCCAACGGGCTCGATGTCTTTATCGGCGGAAACTTGATTGATAACAACTATTCAACCACTCCGGGCTTAAATGTAGGGGGCTACCGACCACAAACCGCTACGCAAACCACGACCTTCAACCGTGCAGGTGCGCAAAGCATCAATAGCACAGCCCCTGTGCTAGCTAATCTCACCAACTTTGCAAACCTTGTGCTGACCGGCGGAAGCGGCACGCTGACCTTGAACCGCAACATTTGCGTCAATTCCAACCTCACCATCAACGCAGGCAAAACACTGAACGATGGCGGCAACACTGCAACCGTGCTGGGCAATGTCACGCACAACGGCACGCACACGGGTTCAGGAAGCATCACGCTGGCAGGCACGGTGCAACAGCAACTCTTCGGCACAGGCACTTACCAAAACCTCACGCTGAATAACAGCGCAGGCGCAAAAACCAACGCAAATACGACCGTCGCCGGTGTGCTCACGCTCACGAACGGCATTTTAGACATCGGCTCAAACCTGCTCTCGCTGACCAACACCAGTGAAACTGCAATTGCGGGCGCACCATTTAACAGCACGAAAATGATTCGCACCACTGGCAATAACACCGACCAAGGCGTGCAGAAATCATACCCTGCAGGCGCAAGCAACTTCCTTTTCCCGATTGGCACAGGCACGCGCTATACGCCCGCGCGGCTCAATGTAACTGCAACCGGTGCCGCAGGCACCATTCGTGTCGTGCCCGTCAATAATGTGCATCCGGGCGTGGAGTTTGGCACCAATGTCTTGCGCTACTACTGGATTGTGCGAAGCACTGGCTTTTCAAATCCCACGGTTCAGCATTCTTACAACGCACCCGGCGATGGGGGCGATCCAAACTTGCCCGTTACAGGCACGCCAGACCGCGTCGGACGGCTCAACCCTGACCTCTCACCACCAAACTGGGACCCCATCGACGGTTTTGCTCCTGGTCTGGTTGGACTTACAACAACACCAATCGCTCCATTACTACCACAACAGGTGTTAATTACATCAACGGCGATTACACCGCAGGCACAAGTGCCGAATTTTCATCTATCCCTGTCTACACCAGCATTGCCAGCGGATTCTGGGAAGACCAAGCCACTTGGAATGCCTCCACCCCACCACGCGCAGGAAGCAACGTGGTCATTAACAGCGGGCATACCGTTACCACACAGCCCAACGCCATTATCTCTGTGAGCATCAACAATGGCGGAAGTGGTTATGCCCAAAACAATGTGCTGACGGTATTAGGCGGCGGCACAGGCGGACAGGTTACGGTAGAGGCTGTCGATATAAATGGCGCAATTACAGACATTCGTTTAACCAATGGCGGCACGGGCTATACCACCGCAACAGGTGTGGCTACTTCTGGCGGTTCAGGCACAGGTGCAACAGTCAACATCGTGGCATCGCTCGGCAAAGTCGGCAATAGCGTCACCATCAATTCAGGCGGCACGCTCAACCTTGAAAACACGATTGGGCATAACTTCAGCACCATTGCAGGACAAGGTACCTTACGGCTTACGCCAACCAGCGGCGGCTCATATGTCTTCCCCGGCGGAAGTGCGACAGGCTTCCTCTCATCAGGCGGTGGCACCGTCGAATACAGCGGCACCACCAATGGCGACCTGCCACCTGCGCCAACCAGCTACAACAACATTCGTTTCAGCAACAGCGCAGGTAGCACGGCATCGTATCCGAATGTCGACCTCACGCTTGCAGGCAATCTCACGGTTGATGGCGGCGGCACCGTCAGCAATCCTGACAACCGCAACATCACCGTCGGCGGCGATTTCAACATCTCGGGCGGTAGCACTTACAACGCCGGCAACGGCACGCTCTCCATTGGCGGTAACTTCACGGGAAGCGGAAGTTACACCTTCAACGCCAATGGTGCCACGATGCCCATTACAGGACGGCTCACAAACACAGGCACGTTCAACGCCAATACCAGCACCATCACGATTTCAGGGGCCGATGGCGGCGGCTCCAATTACAGCTTCGCCAATACTGGCACATTCAATGCAGGCACTGGCACCGTGATTTTCAGCGGCGGCAGCGCACAAACCCTTGGCGGCTCGTTCACGACCTTCAACAATCTCACCATCAACAAGAGTAGCAATAACCTCACGCTGGCAGGCACAACCGACCAGCAAGTCAATGGTACGCTAACCCTCACCAACGGTAACATCATCACAGGTAGCAATGCCCTGATTTTGGGGAGCACCTCTACCGTAGCTGGCGGCGGAAATAGCAGCTATGTGGAAGGAAATATCGGCGGTATCTATACCACAACGAACGCGCTGCGTATCTACCCGTTTGGTTCAGGCGGGCTCTACCGCAGAATTGGCGTAAGGGGCAACACCAGCACAGGCACTGCCACCTTGCAGGGCTCGCTTATCAACGCAAGTGCATACAGCGTAACATCAGCGCTAAGCGGGCTGACCAACGTCTCAACCATTCGTTACTACCAGTTCCAAAATTCTGGACAAGCCCTGACCGTTACGCAAATAGAAAACTTCCGAGGCAATACAGATGATAATATCGGGTCATTTGCCAGCAACAACACGTTGCGTATCGGCACAGCAGTGAGTGATGCATCACCAGTTTGGACGGGAAGAACACTGTTGTCTGTGCCGAACACGACCACCTTACCGATTGACATTTCCACGCAACCGTTTAGCCAGTCTGTAGCAGCAAGCGGTTCGGGTAGCATATTTTATGCCACGCTGGCTTCTACATTATTATCCGACAACCCGTTGCCTGTGGAGCTTATCAGCTTTGCGATTACCGCCGTGGATGAAGGCGTCAAACTTAAGTGGGAAACCGCCTCCGAAGTCGAAAACGCCGGCTTCATCCTCTCGCGCTCTCGCTTCCGAGACGGCGGCTTTGAAGAACTCGCTTCCTACCGCACGCACGAGGCCCTGGTCGGCAAAGGCACCTCTGCCACCGGCGGCAAATACGAATGGCTTGATAAAAGCAAACTATTGCCCGGCGAAACCTACTACTACAAACTGGAAGATGTGGATTTCAACGGGGTCATTCACACTGTGGAGGTGAAAGAATTTACGATGCCGAAGGAGTATAGTTTGAGTCAGAACTATCCGAATCCGTTCAATCGAGCACGGTGATAGAGTTTAATTTGCGTTTGCCGGGTCGGACGGTGTTGGAGGTGTATAATGTGTTAGGTCAGCGGGTGATGACGGTGGTGGATGGGGAGTTGAGTGCGGGGAGTTATCGGTATCAGGTGAATATGTCGGGGATGGCGAGCGGGATGTATTTGTATCGGTTGCGCAGTCGCGATTTTGTGGCCACTAAGAAAATGCTGCTCATCAAGTGAGCTGATTCAGAAAGCACACCGTCACTAAAAAGCGTATAAAAAGGCAAAGAAACGGAGGGGCAGTGCTGTAGTGCCCTCCGTATTTTTTTGTGGTTTCTCAGAGAAGGTAACTCAAAGCGGTCATGCTGAACGCAGCGTAAGTGCAGTGAAGCATCCATACTGGATTCCTCACTGGCGTTCGGAATGACATCGCTTGTCATGCTGAGTGAAGCGGAGCATCCATGAGTGGATTCCTTGCTGACGCTCGGAATGACATCGCTTGTCATGCTGAGTGAAGCGGAGCATCCGTGAGTGGATTCCTTGCTGACGCTCGGAATGACATCGCTTGTCATGCTGAGCGAAGCGAAGCATCCATGAGTGGATTCCTTGCTGACGCTCGGAATGACATCGCTTGTCATGCTGAGCGCAGCGGAGCATCCGTGAGTGGATTCCTTGCTGACGCTCGGAATGACATCGCTTGTCATGCTGAGCGCAGCGAAGCATCCATGAGTGGATTCCTCGCTGACACTCGGAATAACACGAGAGAAAGGGCAGGAAATTGCGAAAAAGAGCGCATGGACGGAGCTCAAAAGAAATGACAAAAAATGTTTGGAGATAACGGTAGCGAACCCCTACTTGCTCTATATTGGTCGCTGAAAATCGCACTTGCATCAAACTTTTTAGGTAGAGAAAATGACCCCAGACTATCGCTATGTCTTGGTGTATGTTGAGCATTCGTTCAGCGACCGGGCGTATCCCTATACGGTGCCTGAAGAGTTGGCGGAGCTGATTGAGGTAGGCAGTCGGGTATTGGTGCCGTTTGGGCGTCGTAGGGCGGCAAAATCGGAACGCTTAGGGTTTGTTGCCTCGCGTCTAAGGGAAGATGAATTGCCAGCGCAGCCCGTAGGCGAAATTCTCGATGTCTTTGATGACGGGGAGCCGGCGCTGTCGCCCGAGCTTATGCAGTTGGCACTCTGGATGTCGGAGTATTACATCGCTTTTCCGATTGAAGCCATTTATGCGGCGTTGCCCTCGGCAATGCGCATTCGTCCGAAAGAAGTGGTAAGCCTAAGTGAGTTTGCGCTGCAACATCCCGATGAAAAAATAGTCAAAACGGAATTGCGCCGCCGCATCATGCAGGTGCTGGAAAAAGAAAAAAAACTCACTATCAAACAGTTGCAGCGACGTCTGGGTGCAAAGCACATCCGACTGGCACTGCGTGAGCTGGAGCGTGTTGGACTTATCGAAGTCAAAAAAACCTTTGTGCCGCACGCCAAACCAAAGTTGAAAGTGGCATATCGCTTAGCCCAGACCTGTGCAGACTCCCACGAGCTGATGCAAGCACTGGAGCGTTCAAAAAAACAGCAAGAAGCAGTTCGGAAATTTCTTGCACTGGCAAAGCCCTTCGCCTTCGCCGATGAATTGGGCACAAGCACCGCCACTCTGAATGCCTTGGTGCAGAAAGGCATTTTCGTCCGTGAGAAAATTCCAGTAGCACGCCAGTTTGTCGAATCGTTTTCAGAGACACGAAAAGAAATTCAGTTAAGCGAAGAACAGCAAGTTGCTGTGCAGCGGGTGCATCAAGCGCTGGAACGGCAAGAGTTCAAGACATTTTTGCTCTACGGCATTACGGGAAGTGGCAAAACATGGGTCTATATCGAAGCGATTCGAAAAGCACTGCAGATGGGCAAGTCGGTGATTGTATTGGTGCCTGAAATTTCTCTGACGCCGCAAACCGCTTCACGGTTTCGCAGCTACTTTGGCGATGAAGTGCGTGTGCTGCACAGTGCAATGTCTGACGGAGAAAAATTCGATGCGTGGCAAAGTCTCAAGCAGGGTCGTGCCAAAATTGCATTGGGACCGCGCTCGGCAGTTTTTGCGCCCATGCCAAACTTGGGGTTGATTGTTGTCGATGAAGAGCATGAAGCCTCTTACAAGCAGCATGACCAATCGCCGCGCTACCATGCCCGAGATGTTGCCGTCATGCGCGCACGCTTTGAACAAGCGGTCTGTTTGCTGGGGTCGGCAACGCCATCAATGGAATCGTTTCAAAATGCAATGACCGGCAAGTATGAGCTGCTAACCCTGACGAAGCGCGCCGATGCAGGCTCCATGCCAGAACTGAAACTCATTCACATTGCGCGTGCCCCAAAAGTGTCACCCTCCATTTCTGAGCCACTGTATCAAGAAATTTGCAAGCGCCTTGAAAGAAATGAACAAGTCATTTTGTTTCAAAATCGGCGAGGCTATGCAGGCAGTGTGCAGTGCGAAAGTTGTGGCTGGATTCAAATGTGTGGCTCGTGCAGTGTGCCGATGGTATATCATTTGCGAGAACATCATCTGCGCTGCCACTACTGCGGCAAAACCATGCCCATGCTGACTCACTGCCGGCGCTGTGGCTCTGAAAAACTCTCCTTCAAGTCGAGTGGCACCGAACGCATTGAGCAAGAGTTGCAAGAACTTTTCCCAAATGAACGCATCCTGCGCATGGATTTGGATACAACATCGCGCAAAGATGCTCACGCAAAAATTTTGCAGGAATTTGCTCAAGGCAAGGCACGCATTTTACTCGGCACACAAATGGTTGCCAAAGGCTTAGACTTCCCCAATGTGACGCTGGTCGGTGCCTTAGCCGCTGATATCGGGCTATCTCTGCCAGATTTTCGTGCAAGCGAAAGGCTCTACGCACTGCTCTTGCAAGTGGCAGGTCGAGCCGGTCGGGCAGAAAAAAAAGGCGAAGTGTATCTGCAAGTCTACAATTTGCAAAGCGATATTTTCCGTTTGCTTCTGTCGCAGGACTATCGCCGATTTTTCGGTTACGAAATTGCAGTGCGCCAGCAGGTGCAGTATCCGCCATTTTCGCGCTTGGTCAAAATTGAATTTTCAGGTAAAAACGAAAGCGAGGTGGCTAAAGCGGCATGTGAATTTTCCGAGTTGCTCTCGCCAGTGCTAAACGCTGCGCAGTTTGATGTGCTGGGTCCAGCCCCCGCCGTGATTGCAAAGCTCAAAGGCAATTTTCGCTATCATCTGTTGCTCAAACAAAAAAATGGTGCGCGTCTAACAAAACCAGTCTATCGCAGCCTTCAAATGCAGTTTCAAAAACGCTGGCGCAATAAAGTCAAGCTCGATATCGATGTCGATACGCAAAGCATCATGTAGCGCGAGAAATGTGGCGGCTGCCGGGCTTGATGGCAGGTAAGCGTGCCAGTTCAGGCGGCACTTCGTCGGGCTTATAGGTCTGCACATCGATTTGCAAAAGTGAAAACTGTCGGTCAGCAAGTTTCACCTTGCCATTGCTGCGATCGACAATGAAACCGACACCTGCAACCGTAGCGCCATTTGCGACAACAATATCCATCACCTCGCGCACCGAACCGCCCGTGGTAACCACATCTTCAACCACAAGACAGCGCTCGTTGGGGTGAAGTTCAAAGCCACGCCGAAGCGTCATCACGCCATTTTCTCGCTCGGCAAAAATGGTGCGCACGCCCAGCAATCGACCCACTTCCGTGCCAACCACAATGCCGCCAATCGCTGGCGAAATCACCACATCAAGCTGCGCATCGGCAAAATGCTCGGCAATCTCTTTGCAAAACAGCGTCAGATACTTCGGATACTGCAAGACTTTGGCACACTGGAAGTAGTATGCACTGTGTAGCCCAGATGAGAGCAAAAAGTGCCCTTCAAGCAGGGCGCCAGTCGATTTGAAAATCGAGAGAACTTCCTCACGAGAAAGTGCCATGCGGATTGTGCTTCAACGGTTAAGGATTCGGAAAAATAAGTTTGCCAAAGATACACAATGCGAAGAAGAGCGTTCGCAGATGTGCAAACAAAATTCTAATTTTGAGCATGTCTGTGTGGAAAGCTCATTTCATGGCGCTTGCACTCTGCGTGCAAACCTGCATGCTTTTAGCCCAGCCAGCCGATTCGCTTAAGTCCGTTGAAGTCAAAGAGCTTGAGGTTAAAGCTAAGCGACTCTTGCGCGCCGCAGAATCTGCCGTGCCGCTGGAAAGGTTACTGCGGCAAGACCTTGAACGAAGCGCCGCCAACACGCTGGCAGACGCCGTGCGCCAACTGCCCAGCGTCATGCTCAAAGACTACGGCGGCATCGGCGGACTAAAAACCATTTCTGTGCGTAGCCTCGGTGCAGAGCATACCGCCGTGCAACTCGACGGCATCAAAATTTCAGACACGCAAACCGGTCAAATCGATTTGGGCAAATTTTCTCTGGAGAACATTCAGAGCATTGAGCTCTCATATGGCAATCCAACTGACGACCTCAGTCCAGCTCGTGCTTATAGCAGTGCAAGTCTGCTTAGCCTCATCAGCCGCTCACAAAGCGAAAGTGAGAGCCGCGACCGACCGCTTCACCTAAGAACCATGGTGCAGCTGGGCTCATTTGATTGGGTTAGTGCAAGCCTAAGTGCAAGTGTGCCTGTCAGCAAGGCACTGGAAGTTGCCGTGAGCATGGAGCGTCAGACGGCAAGCGGGCGCTATCCTTACACATTCCGAGATGGCGCGCAGGTGATAAACTTGCAGCGTCAAAACAGCGATTTGCATGCCACACGCTTCGAAGCCGACCTCAATGCCAGACTGGCAAACCGCATGAGCGTGCGCACAAAAGTCTATCTCTATGATTCCGAACGCGGACTGCCAAATGCCGCCATTCTTGGCAATTTTGAAAACTCACAACAGCGACTCTGGGTCAGAGACGCATTTGTGCAAACCGCGCTTGAAACACCGCTATCTGCTGACCTGCAGATGGGCATCTATGCAAAAGCCGCACAAAATTACCTGCGCTTTCAAGACCCGATTGCACTGACCACTGGCGGCATTGATGACCGCTACACCCAGCGCGAAGGCTACCTCTCTGCAAGCCTAAGCTACAAGCCAATGCCGGGGCTCACGTTCAATGCGGCAACAGACTTTGTCCTCAACACCTTAGATGCCACACTGTGGCAATTTGCAACCCCTACACGGCTAAGCAATTACTCGGTAATCGGCGCAAAAGTGCGTTACGGCGCATGGGCATTAGACGCCAATCTCTTAGGCACATTCGTCAGTGAAACCACCGTACGAAATGAAGCGGCACCAGAGCGGCGTGTGCTCACACCAACCTTGGCGCTAACCTATAAGCCATTTGCAGACATCGGACTGCGTCTGCGCACATCCTACAAACAAAGTTTCCGAATGCCAACTTTCAACGACCTCTACTACACACGTGTCGGCAATGTCAATTTGCGTCCCGAGCGCGTCGAGCAGCTTAACTTGGGAATCGGCTACGAACTGCTTAGCGAAAGTATCATGGAATATGCCGCCGTGCGATTGGATGCGTTCCGAAACCGAACTGTAGATAAAATTCTGGCTATTCCACGCGATGCGTTCAATTGGTCTATGCAAAACATTGCGCTCGTTGAAGCCACAGGCGTAGATGTGCGGCTGGAAAGCGTACTCAAAAAATTTTATGAAGTGCAAGTCTCTTTGGCAGCAAACTATACCTATCAAACCGTGCTCGATATTACGCCCGAGTCGCTGACCTTTGGTAATCAAATTGCTTACACGCCATTTGAAAACGCTTCCGCTATGGTGGTTCTTGCATGGAAAAAGTGGAGCCTATCGTGGATGTGGAGCTTTGTGGGTTATCGTTATCAGTTAGGTGAAAATATCATGGCAAATCTCTTGCCTCCCTACATGGTGAGCGACATTTCGCTACGCTTGCAAGAGACGCTTTGGGGCGTGGATGTTACCGTGAAAGCCGATGCCAACAATGTGTTCAACGAGCAGTATGAAGTCATTCGCAGTTTTCCTATGCCCGGAAGAAATTTTCGCCTAAGCGTGAGCGTATCATACTGAGAAGTTTTTCAAAAACATTGAAGTTCAAAGCCAATGCACAAAATTCATCTCTACTACGGTTACGGAAAGGGCAAAACAACATGCGTGATGGGCTTGTCGATTCGTGCACTGGGAGCTGGACACCGTGTGGCAATCATCCAGTTTGACAAAGGATATGATGGACAGAATGAACATTACTCCGAGCGCATCATTTTGCGAAAGTTAAAAGATATGGGCTATCCTATTGAACTCGTGCCAACAGGATGCGAGCGCATGATGCCTGATGGCACATTCCGATTCAAAAATCAAGCGGAAGATTTTGCAGAAGCGCAGCGCGGGCTCAAGGCAGCAAAGGAGTTTATCGATAGCGCCGACTTAAACCTGCTCGTGCTCGATGAAGCACTGGCTGCCGTAGCCTACAACCTGCTCAGCCAATCGGACTTGATGAACCTTTTGGACTACTACGAAGCCAAAGGACGACCGTGTGAATTGGTCTTGTCGGGGCACAAAATCTGGGACGAGTTAGAAAAGCGTGCTGACCTCATCACAGAAATGCGCAAAGTCAAGCATTACTTTGATGAGGGCTTGCCAGCACGCTTAGGCATTGAGTTTTGAGCTTAGAGCAAGTGTCGCTCGTGTGTCCAGCGCAAAAATTCGGTTTTAAGTTGCTCAAACGAATCGAGCACAAACAGCACATCTTGCAAGTGCCAAACATCGTAATCTTGGTGAATCACGCGCTCGACTTCAAATGGATAGACAGTAACCTTGTCAGAGAGCGCATGCTCGACTTCTTCGCTCGAGGAAAGGGCGCCAGAGCCAAAAATCCTAAGCTGACCCTCTTCGTAAATGAGCCCGAACTCAACAGTAAACCAGTGCAATCGTTCTAAACTGACGCGGTCTTGTCCTTCGGCGTGAAGAGCGGCTTTGCCAAAGAGTTGATAGAAATCAGCAAAGTCAGGATGAGTAAGCATGGGCAAATGCCCAAAGACATCATGAAAGAGGTCAGGCGCAGGCGTGTAGTTCAGCTCATGGCGACCGCGAATGTAGTCTGTGGAGGGAAAGATTCTCTGCGCAAGTAGCGAAAAGAAATCGCGCTCATGCAAAAGTCCGGGAATGCGTGCCACACGCCAACCTGTGGCTTTCTCAAGCTGACGGCTCACTTGCGACAGGGCTGGAATTCGGTCCTCTCTCAAACCCAAAAGTGAGATGCCCGTGACAAAATCACGACAAGCACGACCGGGCAAAAGCCGGCGCTGACGCTGGTAAAGAAATTGCCAAATCTGATGTTCGTCTTCGCTGTATGCAGGGTAGGGAATGTCGTCGCCAATCGGAGGAGGAGCGTCCAAATGCTGTGGAATGCAGCGCGGGTCAAGTGCGCCGTCCTTTGCGGCTTTCTCGTATGCGGAAAGAGGTTCGAGTGCCGCATGAAAGTCCGATTCTCCGAGCATTGCAGGCATAGTTATCTCCAAAAAATTGGTTTGTAGCGCAGCATTAAAGTCATGCGCAAAAATAAAGTTAGAAGTTTCAAACGGATAATAAAAACCTGAGTGTGTTGAGAATGAGTGAATACACGCTCAAAAAGGGATACGAATTGAACCGATTATGCCCTGGTGCCTCGCAGATGTACCGTTATTCTGAACGGAGCACAGCGTAGCGAATTCCTTGCTATGCTCGGAATGACAAAAAAGAATGTTCGGAATGACCGCGCAGTTGTCATGCTGAACGAAGTGAAGCATCCATAATGGATTCTTCGCTGCGCTTGCAGCGACAAAAGATAGGTGCAGAACAGTGTCGCAAAACCTACACATGTCAACGCTATCTAAGCTCATGAAGGTTTAGAACTTTAGCTTGATACTGAAAATGGGCACAATCGGATAAGTGGCGGGCAGATGTTGCGAAAGGTCGTCGCTGATGTCAAAGTCAAACAAGTGTGCATCGACATACGCATCAACAATAGAGGCAAGATAGACAAGCAGGATGTAGATGACGGTCTCATCGCGCTGCTCGCGGTAGAATTCACGAAAGCGGCGATTGGCTTCAGCGCTGGCGGGTATAGGGGTCTTAGAGAGGTCTTCTTCGTAGCGTTGACGAAATTCCAAGTATTTCTGTTGCTGATTGATGTAGTTGTAGCCAAACCATGCAAATAAGCCATAGATAATTGGAAGTTTCCAATACGCGCGATTGTAGACTTGTCCAAATCCCGGCAGAATTGCGGCACCGAGTGCGACAAGTTCTGGCTTCAATCGCCATGCCAACGAATCTGGCTTAGTGGTATCAGGTGTAGTGGGGTCAGTTTTGGCGGTGGCGCGGCGCGCAGCGGTATCGGCTTGCAGAGTATCGGCGGTGCGCAGAGGAGCTTTTGCGGTATCGCAAGAAAAGTGTGGTGTGGGCAGAGAGAGGGGCGAGCAGAAGGAAGATGGGTAAAAGGAAGGGGCGGACACAGCAAGTGCCAGAGTCGTCTGAAAAGCTGATAGAAACGTCAAAATGAAAAGAAACGACAAGGACCGTGCAACCATGCTCCGGGTCTAAATCTCTGAATTGCCAATGGCGTCAACGATGCGCTCTAAATCATCAGGCGAGTAGTATTCTATGATGATTTCGCCAGAGCCTTTGCTGGTGTGGACGACTTTGACTTTTGTGGCTAATCGGCTGCGCAAAATGGATTCTACTTCGGAGACATTGACATCTTTTGTCTCGGGTGATGGCTTTGGCTTGGACTTGTTTTTCTTGGCGGTGCGTGTGGTGCGGCTGACCAAATCTTCGACTTTGCGCACCGACAAGCCTTTGCTCATAATCAGCTTCCAGATCTCGATTTGTGTCTCGGTATCCTCAAGTGAGATGAGAGCGCGAGCATGTCCCATGGTAATTTCACCGTTGCGCAAACTTTTTTGAATTGGCTGTGGCAGTTTAAGAAGGCGCAGAAAATTTGCCACGGTTGCGCGGTCTTTGCTGACCTTTTGGGCAACTTCTTCTTGCGTAAGATGACACTCTTCAATCAAGCGTTGGTAGCCTAAAGCAATTTCAATCGGGTTCAATTTCTCGCGCTGAATATTTTCAATGAGTGCAAGCTCGAGCATTTCTCGATCGCTCTTGATATCGAGCACATATGCAGGGATTTCTTTCAAGCCAGCTTCAATAGAGGCACGTAGGCGTCGTTCGCCGCTGATAAGCTCGTAGCCATCACCTTTGAGACGAACAGTAATTGGCTGAATTACTCCCTTTTCCTTGATAGAGGCTGTAAGTTCTGCAAGGGCACTTTGGTCAAAATCTATGCGTGGCTGGAAGGGGTTAGGTGCTATTTTCTCGATGGGAATGAGACCAATCATACCCACCTCACCAGTGCGCATGTCGCGAAACTGGTAGCCACGACCGCCAGGCAAGCGGTGTTCCTTCTTGGAAATAACCTCTATGGATTCATCTGGAATCAGTGCCTTTAGACCCTTACCAAGTACCAACTTTGCCATAAGATGTGCTGTTGATGTTGATGAGCAAATAAACACACAACTGCCATGAATTATGAATGTGGTGAATGAACTTTAGCCGCAGTTTCTGAAGGCGTACTTGCGTGAGTATCGCTCCCCGAGACATGTGAAGACTCTGCCTCAGAAGAAGTAGGTGAGCTGGTTACAGCACTATGAGTGGAGTGAGTTTTTTTCTTGCTGAATTTCTCAATGCCATCGCGCTCGAACATTTCATATGCAAGATCCATGTAGTCTTTCGTACCTATACTCTGTGCATCGTAAAGGATAATGGGTTTGCCGTGACTGGGAGCCTCCGATATTTTGACATTACGGCGTATGACCGTGTTAAACACTTTATCTTTGAAATACTTTCTGACTTCTTCAGCAACCTGATTTGAAAGTCGCAAGCGACTGTCGTACATAGTCAGCAAAACACCTTCAATTTCAAGCGAGGGGTTGAGATGTTTGCGGACAATGTTGATGGTGTTGAGAAGCTGACCAAGACCTTCCAGCGCGTAGTATTCGCACTGGACGGGGATAAGCACAGAATCCGCCGCTGTCAGAGAGTTAAGCGTAATGAGCCCAAGTGAAGGCGGACAGTCAATCAGAATGTAGTCATACTTTTTGCGCACGCGTTGCAACGCCTTGAGCATGACTTTCTCACGTTCAGGAACATCAATGAGCTCAATTTCTGTGCCAACTAAATTGATATGTGACGGCACAATATCCATGTACGGCATCACTGAAGGTTGAATCACATCCTCGATATCGACATGTTCAATCAGGACTTCGTAGATGGTCTTTGTCTCATCATTGACTTGTGTGCCAGAGCCAGAGGTGGCGTTGGCTTGAGGATCAATATCAATCAGTAGAGTAGTCATTTCAGCGGCAGCAATTGAGGAGGCAAGATTTATGGCTGTTGTAGTTTTGCCTACCCCACCTTTCTGATTCGCAATAGCAATAACTTTTCCCATTGATTTCGGATTTAGAATTCTGTTGAGGCGCTCAGTCTGCAAGCGAATATAGCAAAAAAACATGGGGGCCATCAAAGTTTATGCAAAAGGATATTGCAAAGCAAGTCGCAACATCATTTTCAGGAGGGCAAAAATCAGCAAGTTTGATTTTTATCATATCAGGGAATATATTAACATGACATCAGTGCTTTTTAGAAGAGACTTACTTAACCAACGCCTCACGGAAAATTAGCGTCCTGCTATGTCATTTGTAGGAAATATCAAGGGATGGACCATTACGGAGATGCTTCAGCTCATTCGCCAGATGAAGAAGACTGGCGCAATGATTGTAACATCAGAAGACGGAACACAAAGGAAAGTTTTTTTTAGAAACGGACTTGTCATTGCTGTCGATACAGGCTCAGAGGATCTTGGCGCTATCCTTTTGGAAGAAAACATGATTACGCGCGCCGACCTAGACCAGGCGATTGCATATCAGAAGCAGCATCGCGACAAGCGCATCGAACAAATTCTCTTGGCTATGAAGAAAGTCGATGCGCCCAAGCTGGTCAAGGCAATACGCATTCAAATCGAGCGCGTCATTACTTCGCTGCTGCAAGAAAAAAGTGCAAAAGTTTCCTTCGAACCCGATGCCCCACTAACTGTGCAAGGCTTAAGCAATGGTGTCGACATTCAAGGCATTATGCTTAGTGCGTCAGTCAAAGTAGACGAGCTGGGGCTGATGCGACAGCGCATTCCGAACATGGATGCTGTGCCACGCAGGACGAAGCGCGGCGATGAAGAAATGAATGAAATTGCCCTAAAGTTGGCTGAATGGAAAGTGTTCTTAGCAATCGACGGCAAAACAGATATCAAAACCCTAGCGCTCAAGCTGCGAATGGAAGAAGTAACCGTCCTAAAAGCCTTGGTAGTGCTACTCGACGGAAAGTGGATTGAGCTCGTAGAAGGTCAAAAAGATACCAGAAAGAAAATTCTTGCTGTCGATGATAGCAAAGTCATTCTCAAAACAATTCAGCTGGCGCTGTCAGACACTGGCTATAGTTTGATTACTGCTGAAAATGGAAAAACCGCCTTAGAATTAGCCCGAGAACACCGACCTGACCTCATTTTGCTCGATGTCATGTTGCCCGATACCACTGGACTCAAAATCTGCAAGACCATTCGCACCGATGCTGAATATGAAGCCATCAAAGATGCACCAATCATTATGCTCTCTGCCAAAGATGCTGAAATTGATAGAAACTTAGGATTACATGCTGGAGCAAACGATTATATCACCAAGCCATTCAAGGATGGAGAACTGCTCCAGGTGGTTGAACGGTTTTTGAAAAAAACGGAACCTGTTGCCAATTAAATAATCAAAAATTCTTTACTATATGCCAAAAGCTCTTATTGTCGATGACAGTGCCGTAGAGCGTACCATCATTGCCAAAGTAATGACGGCATTAGGCTACACTATCGTGGAGGCTAACGACGGCGAGGAAGGCGAAGCGAAAGCTATTGCACTTAAGCCCGATATCATTGTGCTCGATGTGGTGATGCCAAAGAAAGACGGGTTTCAAGTGTGCCGCAATCTCAAGAAAATGCCAGAGACAGCGAAAATCCCTGTCATCATGATTACCTCCAAAAATCAGGATAGCGATAAGTTTTGGGGAATGAAGCAGGGTGCAATCGCCTATCTGGTCAAGCCATTTAATGAAGAAGATTTGGTATCAGCAGTAAACAAAGCCAAAGCCATGGCAGCGTCGTAGCAGAAAAATGTGAAAGCCGCTGCGAAAAAGTCACTAACAATGCTAGCAAAGTCAAATGGATAACGAAAAGAATGAGATACACCTCGAAGACCTGAACACCCTAGATAGTGGTGCAGTCAAGTGGATAAGCGGTCTCGAAAAGCCAGATAAAGCATCACAAGAAATCGAGGAAGAAGAATATGAGCGATACATTGCAGTATTGCTTGGTGAAAAGGAAGTAGCTTTTCGTGTGATAGATATTGAAGCAATTCTTGATGTACCACGCATCACACCTGTGCCCGGCTTACCAGACTACATTCTTGGAATCTGCAATGTGCGCGGGGAAATCACGTCTGTGGTAGATGTGCGGAAGATTTTAGGTATCAATGTACAGCGGCAAAAAACACGCCGTGAGCGTGCTGCAGAGAAAATGATTATTTTGCGCGGCGAGCTCTATTCAGTAGGCTTCATAGTAGATTCCGTCTTAGACGTGCTGCGCGTTGCAGAACGCAGTATTGTCAAGATTAGTGCCGCAGATGGCGAACTGGCTCATATTTCACAGTTTGCAAGAGGTCTCTTTACAAGAGTAGGCGAAGAAGGACGAGATAACGACGTTATCCTAATCGATACAGAAAAGTTACTAAGTACCAGAGAACTGATGCAATTCCAGTAAATGTCAATTCCAAACCCAAATCTTACAAAACTCATATGAATACGAGAGAGAATGCAGCACTGCGAGCAAAGCTAGTGGAGAAGTTACTCTCTAACGTGGTTGATTTGGAACAAGCTCTAAAAGCAGATAGTAACAACAGCTTTCTCAGAACGCTGTACGAGGAACAGAAAAAGCTACTAGACTATGTGAAAAATAGCTCAATCAGTGACAGCACGCTCAAGGAGTATCTAGGAATTCTGGATGAAGTAGCTAAAGAGAGACAGAAACAAGAAGCAACTTCCACGACTCCAAAAACGATTGCTGCAAAAGCCACTGCTGCCACAACACCAGCACAATCATCTTCTTCCATCTTGGATGACAGTAGCGATGCGGGAGCCGACAATATACTGGGCTTAGACCTCGAAGGCGTACTGGGCGATATTTTGGCTGATGAAAAAGCAGTTGCTACGGTTTTTAACACTGACACGGAAGACCTCCTACGCATCGATGGCGATAGAATTGTCTTAGAAATCGACGAAGAGCTTGAGCAGGGCATAGACGAAGAAGCCAAGATGTTCGAAGTCGAGCAGCACTATCGCAATAAGGATTACTTCAAGGCACTGGCAGTAGCTCTGGCATTAAACATCCGCTTCAAACAAGGTGTAGGAAAACGCTCTGATGCAATCGTACGCCGTCAAGATGAAATTCTCTTCGAGTGTAACTACCGCATTGGTTATGACCATCTCGAAAAAGCCAAAATGACCAAGGGGGATGAGCAAGTTGAGCACAAATTAAGCGCCATAATGCACTTCTACAATGCACTCGACCAGCAAGTGCTTCCAGGACAGGAAAAGCTGCGCCAAGATATGAAAGCTGTGATTGATAAACTTATCGAGCGCGAAGGTGTTGGCGGACCAGCGTATATCAAAGCAGGATTGTTCAAAAAAATCAAAGTACCAGCACCAGAAGACAAAGCGCAAAAGAGCTTCTACTGGAAAGAAAAAGCATTGCAAGAAGTCGACCTCACGCGCAAGGAGTTCTACTGGCTCATGACCTTTGCCTCAGATATTAACTACTATCCGTACCAAATTGCGCTGGCAAACTTCTACCTTGAAGTTAATCGTCTCGACGAAGCCTGCCGCTACATCAAAGTGCCATTACCGCTGGTAGAAAATGATGGGGTAGATTTCCTGCTGACTCTTCGCAAAAAAGATGCAGCATATGCCGAGAAGTTTATGGAAAGACGCTTCAAGTCGGATACAGCTCAACTGCGCTCACGCTATCAGACGCCTGACAAGAAAGAACTAAGCGCAAAAGATGAAGCAGAACGAATCAAGCTGGAAAACCAGCGCTTCAAGAAATTTATTGACACTATTGACCTATGGCAAAAGCGGATGGATGCTATGAAAGCTGATGTGCCATTTAGAAATAGCACCCTCCGAATTGAATACACAAAAGCATTTGCCGAGATTTTGCAAGAAGCCAACAAAGTACGCCCCGACTTGATAGTGCGTGACTTCATCGAGCGCTATCGTTCTACTGACGTAAGAAGCACACAAAACCCCAACATCCTGAACTTTATTGACTTCAGTTTCCGCTACGCAATCACACCAGATGAGAAGAGTAGCACAGGCTTAGTGGTAGAAGGAGAAGCTGAAGCACAGCTCGATGTCCTAAGCAAAGCCGTACTGGATTACTTCAATGCAGAGATTGGTGTGTCGACAAAATCTATAGCTGAGACAAAACAGCGCCTAACACAAGAAACAGAAAAGATGGTAAAGGCGATGAAAGAGTTAGGCTATAAGTTTGAACGCATGCCAATTCTCACTAAAGTGTATGGTTAAAGATTATTGAGCACATACTAAGTGCTGCTGCTTCACTGTAGCCTGTGAATATCATTCAACGCCATGGAAGAAAAAAATAATCGCCTCGACAGGAGGTTGCTGACCATACTTGTAGTGACGGTGACTGTATTGCTCACTCTGGCTGCTGTAGTATTTCAAAATCGCCACGATGCAAGGGTGAAGAGTGAGTTCGAAAGCAAGCTCGTCCAAGCAGCAGAGATGCTTCAAGATATGTGGGCGTTCAATGCTGAGACATTTGTCAAGTCACATGTTCCCCTTAGCGACACAAATTCTGCGCTGCTGATGACAATACACTACAATCCGAGCATTATGCATCAGTCAGGCTCTGCTGGCTCTGCAGTAGAAACAATTCTACCCAAGGGCTACGAAGTGCGTCAAATTTCTCAAAACTTTCGCAATGCGCGCAATAAACCTGCTGACCTAGAAGAAGAAAAGCTACTAGCAAAGCTGCAGCAAAGCATAATTGAAAACCGTGCGCGCGGATTGTCAGAGTCAGAGTTGCGCAAAAAAGTGGCTATATGGAGCGAAGCTAAAATAAATGGGCAGGAAGGTATCCGTTATACACAACCAATCATAGTCAAGAAAGCATGCCTGACCTGCCATGGCGATAAAGCCAACGCGCCGGAGTATGTTCAAAATCATTACGAAACAGGATATGGCTACAAGGCAGGCGACCTGCGCGGTGCTGTGTCAATTATCGTGCCAGCACAAGAGTTCCAAAAAAGCCGTCTATATGATACACTGCTCATCATCGTAATTACACTACTTAGCGGAGCAGGAATTGTAGGAATGGTGTTTCTGACTGTAAAAAAGACTGTCGTCGAGCCAATAAGAGAAATGGCCAGCAAGGCCTCACGGGTTGCACAAGGAGACCTATCCGAGCGACTGCTGTACGACAAATCTGATGAGTTGGGTGAAATTACAACATACTTTAACACATTGGTGGATAGTGTAAAGGATACAGTGCGAGAGATTGTTGACCTAACCATGAAGCTTAACCAAGTGGCTTTAGATATTAGCAACACCGCTACAAGCATTTCCAAAAGCGCTGAAAATCAAAATCTGACCATTAAGGATATCACGCAGATTATCTCGAAGATGAACATGTCTCTCAATGCAATTGTAGAGAATGTTCAAGGGCTGACTATCAATGTGCGCGAGACAAGAACAACGATTGAAGATTTAATTAGCACCGTGCAAGAATCAGCACGCAGCATCCAAGATGCAAACCAAGTCTTTAGTCAAGTTATCAATGAAGTACAAGGAGGACGATTTGGTATTGAACAAATCAGTCAAGCCATCTTAGCTATCTCGGAGCGTTTGGAAGGGCTAATTAATCAGATTCAAGTGCTGGAGCGCAACACACGAGATGTGGCGGGAACAACAGACATTGCTGCTAGAACAGCTAAACAGACAAATCTACTGGCTGTCAATGCCTCGATTGAATCAGCTATTGCAGGTGAAGCAGGCAGAGGCTTTCGCGTAGTAGCCTCTGAGATACGCAATCTAGCAGAACAGTCAGCGGCAGCAGCGCAGCAAATTCAAAATATGATTCTAGAAATTCGTCAAAACGTGATGAAAATTGTCGACAGTGTAGTCGAAACCAATCAGGCAGCACTCGATAGCATAGCAATTGTTAGAGATGCGGAGAAAACTTTAGACAAAATTACCCAGTATTATTCACGCTCAAGTAGTATTATGAGCCGACTGTCGGGACTAATCGATGCACAGATGCGAAGTGGACAGCAAGTGACGATGAAAACGACCGACATGACCATTCGCACCTCGCAAATGATGGAGCAGACTGAACTGCAGCGTGCCACAGGACAGAAGATGATGAAAGCAATTGAAACGCTCTCTGAGACTACTGCCAAAAATAAAACCGCATCAGAAGAAATTAACCAGCTGTCTCAAGACCTCATCACTCAAGCTGAACAATTACAAAATGCTATCCGCCAGTTCAAGATGGCAGAAACTACGCAAGTGCTACGCTAAAAGACTTTTGCTGCGCAAGGATTTTAGGTTGCTATTGCTGTTTTGCCTCGGTTTGTTGGAGTTTGTGGTGAGATAGGGTTGAGGAGGCAGGATTCGAACCTGCGGTAGCCTGATCCAGAGTCAGGTGCCTTACCACTTGGCTACTCCTCAGCAAAACACTGACTTTTTTATCCTCACGCTGGTCAGCGTAACAAAAAAGTGTGCACCCGTGAGGACTCGAACCTCAGACCTTCTGATCCGTAGTCAGATGCTCTAATCCAACTGAGCTACGGGTGCAAGCGTACTTAGGTTAGCAATATACAGTACCTTTCAAAATTTTCCAAAAGTTTAATCTCGCACAGACAAAACGGCGCAACCTAATCATGCACAGTAGCAGAACCAAAGTTGGTAGAGTCCAAGACCGTACATCGAAATTCTTGGCGAATGCGGTCTAACATCCTGCGCGAGACATGCTGCATGCCCAAACTCATAGCTGTCTCAGACATAAGCTTAATGACTGGTTCAGGAAAAAACTTCAAGAGTATGGGAACTGCAAAGTTGACATGAATTTTCATGCTCACATCAACAAAGGTCTGATAAAGCGATAGCGGTTTTAAGAGCATTTCGCCATGTGCCTTTCCAATGAAAGTGTGGTCGTCAGGCATCTCTCCCTCAATGATAACGGGGTAATCCTTCCAAAAAATTTGCCCGCCAGAAAAATCAGGCCAAGGGTGCTCAATTTGCTCAACGAAAAAAATAAGGTGGATAGGGTGAGACTGAGGGTCCATAATCTCAAAATCCCAGCGATACACATTCTCGAGCTCTGTAGGTGAGACTTCTTTGCAGAAGGGATTGAAAGAGAGGAGCTTTTTAGGGTCAGCAAAAAATGGATAGACGCGGTCTAAGCTACTGTCAAGTATTACTTGACCGTGCGACTTGCCAATGACTTCCATAGTTATTCTCCTTTCTCGCTATGCTCTCAAAGATAGCACAGATAAATAGGTATCAGGAAAGAACTGTGCTGAGCCAAAGGTACGGTAAACTTAGAATCTTTCTTGAAAAAGACACATATGCACGTCGAGAAAAGACGTCGTATTTGTTTTTTTCAATAGAGTCGAGAATTCTACTATAGTTGACACTACTGATGCGCACGGCAAGGCGGCTATCTTTGGAGAGAAGAGGAATGCCCATATTGGCATCTGCATAGTAGTGGCGCGCGCGCTCAATTTGAAATTGCATCAGTGCAATGAAGCGCTCGTCCAGAATGTTGTTGAATAGGTCTTGCTCGGTGTACTTAAAGTGTTCCAAGTCTTCAAGTGGCAAGTAAATTCGACCGCGACGAGCATCTTCACCGACATCACGCAGAATATTGGTGAGCTGCATAGCAATGCCCAGCTTGGCGGCGTAGTCTAAAGCGTCGGTGCTAGAGTAGCCAAAAATTTCTGAGGTCATCAGGCCAACAACAGAAGCAACTTTGTAACAATAGACATACAGGTCGTCAAAGGTCTGGTAACGGTTTGTTTGCAAATCCATGCATACTCCATCAATCAATTCCATCGGCAAAGACTTGGGAATGGAATAGCGTTGAAGCATGTCGTACCATGCCATCATGATGGGGTGATCGACAATGAGACCGTTGTAGCACGACTCAAGGTCGGCGCGCCACTGATTGAGCAAGGCAAAAATTTTTTCTTTGGTAAGCGACTGGCGGGTTTCGTCAGAGCGGTCAACTAGGTCATCTACATAGCGGCAGAGGGCATAGACCGCATATACAGGAAAACGTTTATGTGCAGGCAGAAAATGAGTGGCAAAGTAGAAGGTTTTAGCATGCTTGGATGAGACTTTACTGCAGTACTGATAAGCTTGTGAGAGTTGTTTTGGGTCAAGCGTAGGTAAGAACTGCCGACATGGTGCAGTTGAATGCAAAGAGTCTTTATGTGCCCCCGTCTTGGTGATTCCGTTCTCCAAAGTCTTCTGCTCAAAGTCCATAAAGGGCTTCTTTTCCAGTTTCAAGATGTTTTGATTGAGGATGAAGGGATGTCGCTGAAACGAACGAGCTCCCCTGAAAATAATTCACTAATTTAAGACATTTTGGGATTGTAAAAAACCGTGGTGCACAGCACAGAGCTAGGGAGGCATAGAGAATTATTTCTGATGAAAAACGATTTATGCCCTTGAAAAATTACTCTACTAAAGTAAATTCAAGATAAAGTAAAAATGGACAAGACAAACTTTGTCGGGAGTAAACTGTTATGGACTTGAAAAGTCTCGTGATGACTATAGAGAGTTACTTCTTTTTCATTGTCATATTGCTCATGCCCCTATTTGCGTTAGTCTCCCTAATCAATCGCTTTCGTATCAAGCAAGTGAAGTTGGCTATCCGACATGGTGCGCTCTGGGGCTATCCGCTGATGCCCAGCATCTATGCGCTGGTGCAAGTAATTTGTGCAGTAATTGCATATGGCATTGGGGATGAAAACTCGGCAATCAAGTTTGGCTTTTACTTCTTAGCAAGCATTTTCTGGTTCTTGGGTGCATGGGCATCAGAGCAACGTGTGGTAACGAACGAAGGCATTTACTTGAGCGTCAACTTGCGTCGTAATGCCCTGCTGAAATGGGGAGCTATCGTAGACTACTTCTGCAAGGCTAAAAAAAACTTCGTGGAGTATCACTTCTTCTATAACAGTGTGGTGACGGTTAAGGGAAAGAAGACTATCCGACGCAATGTGGCAGTTATTCGCGTGCAAAACAGTCAGAAAGAAGCTTTTGAGAAGATTATCAAGTCAGAGTTAGAACCGCGCTTTGAAGTCGACCCAGCGAAGGTTTTCAGAGGGGAATTCAAGCCCTAAAGTTTGTAGGACTCGCCGCAAAAAGCTCCCCCAAACATCTCTTCTACCTTGTGGCGAGTTTCAGTGACCTATGCTATTTTGCGTCTCACACAAATAATCACTTGACCACAGCAACAGATGAAAGATAAAAAAAACGCCAAAGCAAAACACAAAAGCACAAAGCTTCATAAGTTCGTCAACGAACCCCCAACAGACTTCAATGAACCTGCAAATCGCCGAGCAATGGAACGGGCATTGGAAAAGATAAGGTCCCGACTCGGTGGTAACTACCCTGCCATGATTGCTGGCAAAGAAATCTGGCGCGATGAGAAAATTATTTCGGTCAACCCATGTAACTACCGACAAGTTGTGGGTACATTTGCAAAGAGCACGATTGAAGATGCTCATGCAGCAATTGAAGCAGCATCAGAAGCCTTCGAGTACTGGAAATACACCCCAGCAAAGTGGCGCGCCAAGTTGCTACTGAAAGCTGCAGATAAAATTCGCCGACGCAAGCATGAATTTTCAGCGGCGATGGTCTTCGAAGTGGGCAAAAATTGGGTAGAAGCTGACATGGACACTGCCGAAGCAATTGATTTTCTGGAATACTACGCCCGCAGTGCAATGCAACTTGCCGAGGGTCAAGTAGTGACACCGGCACCAAAGTGGTTAGGCAAAGAAAAAAACAAGATGGTCTACATCCCACTGGGCGTAGGAGTAGTGCTCCCGCCATGGAATTTCCCACTGGCGATTCTTTGCGGAATGACCAGTGCCGCCTTGGTTACGGGAAACAGCGTTGTGCTGAAGCCTTCACCTGATGCACCACTCATTGCACACATGTTTTATGAAGTGATGGAAGAAGTTGGGCTACCAAAGGGGGTGCTAAACTTGGTGTATGGTGGGGCAGATGTTGGTGAAGCACTGGTGGCGCATCCTAAAACCAGATTCATTGCATTTACGGGGTCAAAGGCGGTAGGGCTGCGTATCAACGAGGTTGCAGCGAAAATGCAAGAGGGTCAGAAATGGATAAAGCGTGTGATTGCCGAAATGGGTGGCAAGGATGCAATTATCATTGACCGAGAAGCCGACCTTGAAGCAGCTGTGGAAGGCGTAGTGGTATCAGCATTTGGATTTTCAGGACAAAAGTGTTCAGCCTGCTCGCGTGCAATTATCGATGCAAAAATCTATGACAAGTTCTTGGACCGACTGGTAAAGAAAGTGGAAAGCTTGGAAGTCGGTGATGCAGAAAGTAACGCCGCTGTGACAGCAGTTTCTAGTGAGCGCGCATTCGAGAAAATCCGAGCCTACATTGAAATTGGCAAAAAAGAAGGGCGGCTAATTGCAGGGGGAACCTGCGACAAGAGCAAAGGATACTTCATTGCACCAACAGTCTTTGCGGATGTCATGCCGCATGCTCGTATTGCACAGGAAGAAATTTTCGGTCCTGTGCTAGCGTGCATCAAAGCCAAAGATTTTGATGAGGCGCTAAAAATTGCTAACGACACGGAGTATGGACTGACGGGGAGCGTTTATAGTCGAAATGCGAAGAAATTAGAGCGTGCAGAGCGAGAGTTCTTTGTGGGCAATCTGTATCTTAACCGTAAATGCACGGGCGCATTGGTTGGCGTGCATCCGTTTGGTGGATTTAACCTTTCGGGAACGTGCAGTAAAACTGGCAGTGAAGATTACTTATTGCTATTTGTGCAGGGCAAAAGTATTGCAGAGCGAATTGCTTAGCGCGAAAGTTTCTCGGGAAGATGGTAGTGAAGCGGTAGCATGAAAGAGACGGTCGTGCCTTTACCAAGCTGGGATTCCGCCCATATCTTGCCGCCGTGTAGCTCAACGATTTGTTTGGCAATCGAAAGACCAAGTCCAGTGCCACGCGAGCCATGCTTGGAATTGGCCTGCCGATACGCATCAAAGATAAACTCAACTTCATCGGACGGGATACCTTCGCCATGGTCAATAACCATCACTCTGGCAAAAGGAGCAGAGTGCTCCAAGACCTTTTCTAAACGCACCTCAATCTGTGAATTGTGGTAAGAAAACTTGATGGCATTGCTGACGAGATTGTTGATAACGCGCGCTACCTTGTCAAAATCAAAGTAGAACAAGAAATCTTCAGGGGCAATAAATTTTTTGACTGTGATACCCTTGGCTTGCAAATCAAAATGATTTTGTTCTAACACCAAGTCAATACAGAGTTCAAGATTGCTCTTGGTGAGGTCTAACTTCACCATGCGCGATTCATACTTGGAGAAATCCAAAATTTCCTGCACCAAGCGAGTGATGTTAGAAGAAGAAAGGTAGATTTGGTCCATAATGTTGCGCAGTTTATCGAGCGGCATGGAGGCTAAATCTGTCTGCTTAAGCATTTCACTGTAGCCGAAGATGGCAGAGAGCGGTACTTTCATATCATGGACTATCATGGCAAAGAAGTTGTTACGAATGGTTTCCAGCTCTTTGCGCTGCCGCTCAAGTTCCAATTGCTTGCGCATATCGACAAGCACCGCAAAGGCACCAGTGATAGAGACTTCACCACTGGCACGAAGAATAAGCTGCGGTTCAGCAGAGATTCTGAAAGGGATGGCATCGCCAGTGCTGGTAACGAGTAAAATATTTTCTTCAGAAGACACACTGCCTGAGAAAAGCAAATGGAGTTGTCGCCTCACAGCTTCCACGGAACTGGGGTGAGCAATGTCTTCAAGTGAATAGCCAATCAGCAGGTCATTGCCACGGTTGAGCAGACGTTTGAGCGCCGCATTGACATACTCAATTTTCCCATTCTGGTCAAAAATGATAAAGCCATACTCGACATTTTCAACAATATTGCGAAACTTAGCTTCCGATACCGTCAGGCTCGTGTTGAGCTCCATGTTCTCAAGATGAGTGGCTAAGCTACTGGCAATAAGTTCAATGAGGCGCACATCATCCAAAACTTCTTGAACGGATTTTTTAACTCGAGAAAGCATTCTGCCAAGAGAAAGGAAGCCAAAGAGCTTGCCTTGAGAGCTAACAAGCGGAATGATGAAATTGATGAGGTGATCTTCACGCTCAATATGACCACAGAATACAGCAAAGGCTTCTTCAGGAGAAAGTGCTGGCAACGGCTCAAGTTCAGGGTCAGGGATATGAGCGCGCCGACGCATCTCGTTTTCAAGCCACCGCAAATCATAGCAGTAAGCATTGCCAGCGCTTTTTACGCGATTTTGTTCGCTCATAGAGAGCTCTAAGAACAATGGATTATAGATGGCTACACCTTGAGAGTAACTTTGAATAAGCGGAGCAATAGATTTACTGGGCTGGTCATCAGAGCATGCGATGAGCTCTGGATGTTCCATGTAATAAAAGTCGGTCAGTTGCTGTTTATTCTTATCAATCAGCGCACAAAGCACATAACGAAAACTTGACTGCTCAACGGAGCGCTCACAGACCATTTTGATTTTTTCATGCACCGAGATGGGCTGAGCAAGCTGCACATCAAGTTCCAAAAGCCGCTGAATGAACAGACTTTTTTGGAACAGGTCTTGAGATTCTTGAGCAAGGTTTTCTGTGAGCAAAAAGTTGGTTAAATCCGCTTCCACGACGCTGATAAAAAGGTCAATGGCAGTAAGGCGCGTCATGGCTTCGTTCAAGTCTTTGCAATCGATGAAGTTGCCAAGGGAGACGAAGCCAGAGATTTGCAGGTCTGTTTTTGCGCCAACATTGAGGGGAACAACCAATGTGTAGTAGTCAGCGTCAGGCGAATGAGCCTGCTTGAGTTGAAAATACTGGACAAAGTTATGGTGACCGTCAGTTGGTGATGCCTCATCTTTGATTTCAATCATCCCTCCATGTTCTGTGCCGGGAGCAGAAAGTGATGAGATATTCATCAGCGTCTTGACTTGTCGTAAATCGCAGCAATAGACTTTCAGCGGGGAGATTCGAAATGAGTCGTTCTGGAAAATGGCAGTATAGGCTTCAGGACGGAGTTTTGAGCCCGGACGAAAAGCATTTTGAATAAGGGTTTGCAACTGGCTGGGGACGCTACTGGAGACCGCACTTGAGCCATAGCGCACATTGCCAGCAGAGTCATACAGCACAGCACCAACAAAGTCGAAATCCGCGGCGCTGACGAGTGTATGAGTGAGCTGATGAAGCTTCTGGCTAAGCGAAGTGGCTTGTGAGATGAGGCTACTGCTTTCAAAGAGATGTGTTAAGGTTTTGCTGAGGCGCAGTTTGGCAGCCATTTCCTGCTCGCGCTGCGCTTCGAGTTGAATGAGAGAGCAATCTTGCGAGAGACGTTCGGCAAAAAGAGCAATAATTTTGGTGCGTTCAACAAACTCAGCAGTGAGCTGTTCATCGGCGGGCAGCATCCACTTGCCCAAGCGAATAAAGCCAGTTAGCTCTTTGTTTTCGGTCAGCAGTGGGAACATCAGTCCAACATGTTCATTGCCACTAAAATATTCTTGCAAGAGGCGGGTGCCTAAGTGCATCGCAGGATTGTAAGCGGCAGCGCGTATCTGCAAGCTATCGAAGGCATAGCAATATCCTGCAGAAAAGCTGGAAGAAAAAATGATACTTAAGGTGCGCAAGGGAACTGGAGCCCCTTTTCGGTAGCGCCGCTCAAACCGCATTTGTTCATGCCTGACATCGGCTTGTGGATGAACGAAACTGTGAGCGTGTGTAATATGCCCCGTGCGGTCATACAAAACAATAGAAGCAGAGGTAAAGCCTAGATCTAAGGCTATCGCTTCAGAAGCAATAGCAAACTTTTCGGAGATGTTTTTTGCAGACTGTATGCGCAAGCTAGTAGTGAAGAGTAAATCTAAAAGCTCATGCAGGGTTTTGTTTTGTATAGCATATTGTTTGCACTCCGATTGCGCTTGCAGGCGAGAAATATCGCGAGCAATAATATCGGTTAAAAGCGAAGCAATCCGCAATTGATGCTGTAAAAACGCCGTGCGGTGATGAACATCATCTGACGGCGCATCAAGCTCGAGCGTAATGTAGCCTAAGACCGTATTGCCAGAGAGCAAAAAGAGGAACAATCCAATATCACGGTCGTAAAAAAAGCGCTCTAATTGATGACGGCAAAGCGTAGAAGAGAGCCACTCATCTGGAACTTTGATGCCGTTTTCCAGTGCAGATTGAATGGCAGAAATTTGTGTACCACTAAGGCAGTAGATGTGCTCAACTTGCAGCGTGGGAGATGAGGCAATAAAATCACAAAGGTAGCGCGGCAAGACAAATTTCTCGGACAAAAAAGGACGCAGAGGCGGTGCGTTGGAAGCACTATAAAGCTGCATTTGCGGGAGCTCATCGGATTGCTGAAAAAGCATAACCGCGCAGTGAGAAAAGCCACATAGATTAACCAATGCGTAGCCAAAAACTTGGACTTTGGCTTCAATCGTCGTCTGTTCACTAATCTGTTGAGAAATGGTCAAGATGAGCTCCAAAAAATTTGTTGTGCCGCTCTCTGAATCAGAGATAAAGGGTGTATCAACGGCTGGCGCAGCGTTGGGTGGCACAGGTGCGTTATCTGCAACGGTGGAGAGCGCTGCAGAAGACGACGACGCAGCTGAAACTTGGCTTTCTAAATTACTTGAGAAAGCCTGTAGCGCCTGCTCTATAGTCAATCCAACAGAACGAATAAAGCTATCAATAACCTGCTGCAACTCTAAAACCTGCTCTTGAGAGAACGCTATATCGTGCAGGCTTTCGCCGATGAAGATAGTGCCGAAAAGTGAGCTATCGGATTTGCACAAAGGTAGCATCACAGCGTAGGCGCCGCTGGCTTTGAGGCGAGCGCTACTGTTGTAGAACATGAAAAGAATCTCGAGCGGAATTTTGCGCAAAGCAAGCCGTGTAGATGCAGAGTCAGGTATTTGACGAGTTGACTCAAGTAAAGAACGTGGTTTATGTGCAGACGCCGTGGTTACTGGATTTGCAACAGGAGTAAACACCACGAAAGGTAAAGGCAAACAGGGCGCACCAGGAATCGTCTCTATATCATGCTTTTCGAGGCAGTAAGTATTCTGAACCCGATACTTCTTCTGCCGAGGAAGGGCGTTGTAGAACTCTTGAAGACAGTGAGCTGGCTGGGAAAGATATTCAAGAAAAGCTGTACGCTGAACTTCACGAGGTTGCAGTGAATGAAAATGCGCATGATAAACTGAAAAGTCGGACCTAAACACAACCGCTGCCGCAAATGACACAGATAGCATTTGCGTAAGAGCAGAACAAACAAGGCGCAGCTGGTCTGGCACAGAATGTATGCGCTGCAAGGCTTGCAGTTCAGATTGCAAGTCATCAGATAGCAGCTTAGGGGAACGAGGATAAAACTGACGAGAAAGCTCACTGCATGCCTCTGAAAAAAAACTGGGAATAGCTGAGCTTAGTGCTGAAAAGCGTGGAGCTTGAGACGCATCAGATGAAGCAGAGCTCACACTGTGGGGCGATGTATTGGATTGACGTTCTGCCATGGTCTATGATTCTCTCCCATTTCAACAACTCCGACATAGCCTACCAACAAATCATGCTATGAAATGTTGAACAGTATAAAAGTAAGGATAACCATCAGCCCAAACATGATAGCAATCGCGTAGCTTTGTGCGACGCCCGACTGCAGGCGCCGCAGGACTTGTCCTAGCGCAAGCATAGCTGTTCCTAACCCATTAAATGTGTTATTCAAAAGCAGCCGTTCAACGGCATCAGTGCTGCGTGTAAGCACGCTTTGAAAGGGCTTTACGACGAGAATGTCATAGAGCTCATCAATATAGTATTTTTTGGCAAGCAGAAGACGCCACCCGCTTTCGGCTTCCAGCGGAGATTTCGAGTAAATTGAATAAGCAAAAAATAGCCCGCCGATTGCAATCACACTTGAGGCGCCAAGCAAAATCCACTCGGCAGCATGCGAGAGGGAATGCGTAATGTCAGGCAGCAGCAGCCAACGATGCAAAACACCGTGCTCAACCAAAACCGCTGGTAAATTGAGCAAGCCGCCCAATACAGAAAGTGCCGCCAAAATCCATAGTGGCAAAGTCATGGTAAAAGGCGATTCGTGAGGATGTTGGTGCGAGTCGTATCGAGCAGAGCCTAAAAAGGTCAGTGTATAGAGCCGCATGCTGTAAAATGCCGTCAAACCAGCGGTAAGAATGCCGATGGCATAAAGTAGTGTCTGACCAGAAGCAAAAGTATGCATGAGAATTTCATCCTTGCTGAAAAATCCGGCTGTAAGAGGAAAACCAGCCAGCGCCAATGAACCAACAAAGAATGTGGTCGCCGTTGCAGGCATGGCGGTGCGCAAGCCGCCCATTTTTCGAATGTCTTGTTCATCTTCTAAAGCATGGATAACCGAACCGCTGCCCAAAAACAAACAAGCTTTGAAGAAAGCATGTGTAACCAAATGGAACATCGCCGCCGAGAATGCACCAACGCCCAGTGCCAAAAACATATACCCTAACTGCGACACCGTCGAGTATGCCAAAACCTTCTTGATGTCGTTTTGCGCAAGGGCAATCGTAGCGGCGATGATAGCCGTCAGAGCGCCAATTATGGCGATGAGCGTCATGGTCGATGGAGCCAGCGTGTAGAGCGGTGCCAAGCGTGAAATCAGGTAGATGCCACTGGTAACCATCGTGGCAGCATGGATAAGCGCGGAAACCGGAGTTGGACCAGCCATGGCATCGGGCAACCATGTATAAAGCGGAATCTGTGCAGATTTGCCCGTGCAACCGATGAAAATCAGCAGAGTAATCCAGAAAAGATGTGTGTCGTCAAAAGCGGAGAGTTGCGCCAAAATTGCGTTGAAGTCAAGCGTGTGAATGCGCTGAAAGATAAGGAACATCGCCGCAAGCATGGCAAAATCGCCAATGCGATTCATCACGAAGGCTTTGTTGGCAGCATCAGTTGTCGTAGAAATGCCAACGCCATCGAAGCGCCGGTCATACCAAAATCCAATCAGCAGGTATGAGCAGAGTCCCACCCCTTCCCAGCCAAGGAACATCAGCGGCATATTGGCAGCCAGCACAAGATTGAGCATGGCAAAAATGAAAAGGTTGAGATAGCTGAAAAACCTTGCAAAACCTGCATCGCCGTGCATGTAGCCAATTGAGTAGAAGTGAATCAAGCTGCCGACGCCAGTTACCACCAGCATCATCGTCACAGAAAGCGTATCTATCTGGTAGGCAATGGCGACTTGCATGTTGCCAGCGGCGAACCATTCATAGACAGGCACAACGAAGAGACGCAAGTTTTCAGGAAGGGAAAGAAGCTCGAGCAAAAAGCCGATGCCAAACACAAATGGAATCACCACACTAAGCGTTGAAAGCATGCCCAACAAAAACTCACGCGAAGCCTGTTTTTCGCCGATGAAATTCAGGCGGTCAAGTAGCCCGCACAAAAGAAAGCCGACGAGCGGAGAGAGAACTGCAAACAAGATATGCTCGTGCATAAGAAGACGGATTAGGTGAATAATTAGTTATGCATGTAGTTATGCATGCAAACTTTTAGCCTTTTAGCAAATTGATTTCATCCATGTTAATCGTTTGCCGATTGCGAAAAAGTGAAATGACAATTGCAAGTCCAACAGCCACTTCGGCAGCGGCAACCGTCATCACAAAAAACACCATCATTTGACCTTGAATATCGGCAAGGAAATGTGAAAATGCCACAAACGAAAGATTGACCGCATTGAGCATCAGTTCAACACACATGAAAATCAAAATTGCGTTGCGCCGCACCAGCACCCCAACAACGCCGACTGTAAACATGAAGGCGGAAAGCCACAGGTAGTGATTAAGTGAAAGCTCCATGTTGAAACTCCGTTCTTGTGTGAGAAAACTTACTGCAATATACAAAACTCTTCAAGAGAGAGACGCCAAAGTTGGCATTACTTGAAAAAAGAGAAGGTTTGCCGGCAGGCAAACCTTCTGTGTGCAACCCACAAAGAGACGAAGAATCAATAAAATGCAGGTATCGTATAGCGCAATTCACCCAAAAAGAAGCGAGGAATTGCAGGCGAAGCGACCATCTCGCGCTGAACCGTGTTGAAGAGGTTTGTTACAGAAACTGAAAACAGCAGCTCTTTTGTGATGTTGATACCAGCGCTCAAATCCACTGTTACAAAGCCGCCAAGAGGTCCGCGGTTGAAAAGAAAGGTCGCTGCCGCAGGGTTATTTGGACCAAGTGGCTGACTGGGGTCACGAGGCACAATCGTGCGCGTGCCTTCGCCGAATCGACCCGCATAGTGCACGCCCGAGACAAAATCATAAGAGGAAACATAGCGCACAACAAGCGACCCGAAGAGCAGACCGTTGGCAATATCCGTGGCATTGATAAAGAGCGATGCCTTATGCTCTGGCGTGTTCACACTAATTTCGTTCGGCGTAACCACGCCATCGCGGTTGACATCAAAGACCAAACGGTTCCCATCTCGCTTGTTGGGGTCAAAGTCAGGGCGAAACCATGAGTAATTCAAGCCAATCGACCACTTGTTAGCGAAGTTGTAACTCAAGCCCAAGTCAATGCCAAAGGCAGTAACTTGACCGAAGTTCACGTATGTCTGAACAAACTGCGGTTGAACATCGGTGTTGCCGATGCGAACAACGCGTTGGTCAGGGGCAAAGCTGGAATAAAGTGGCACTGCTGGGCTGATGAAATCCGCTGAATTTTGGAAGTAGGCACTAAAGTCAAGAAAGAGATTGCCTACAAGTATGCCGCGGTAGCCCAGTTCGTAGGTGTCGACTCTCTCGGGACGAAGTTTATCGAACACGGTGCCATTTTGAAGCGTAAAGCCTTCGGAATTGCCCGTGATAGCAAGCGTAGATCCACCAACCACAGCCGCCGGAACAAAGATGAACATGTTGAGAACGGTCGGAGCAACATACCCGCGCCCATATGTTACGCGGAACGTGCCAGCTTCAATGCTGTAAGTGGCGCCAAGTTTCGGTGCAAGCATGCCCCCAAAAACATCATGGTTGTCGTAGCGCAGCGCACCAAGAAAACGTAGTTGGTCTGTAGCGTTAAACTCAACTTGCCCAGCGCCACCGATTTGTTTGATAGACGGAATACTGATAAAACTTTCGGGAAGAAGTCGCCCTGAGCCGAGTGTCGTAGAGCCATCGCCACGAAAAGCAACATTATCACCAAGGTAAGTGCCATCACTGCGGGGGTTATCGGCTTGATAGTTAAACGCTAACACAAAACGCAGTCTATCGCCAATTTGGTTGTTATACTGCACTTCTGCATTGAGGCGGGAGGAGAGCTCGCTAAAGCGCGCGGCTTCGATAGCTTCACGGGCGGTGATGGTGCCGCGCAGCACACGATTGACCCGATTGGTATCGCGCAAGGGACCAAAGAGCGTTGGCACAGGTACAATGTTACCGTTCATAATGTTGGTTACATTTTGAATCGGGAAAGTATTGCCAGAGTTGTTCCAAGTGTTGTAGAGCTGCGCAAAAAGTCGTGGTGAGACAAACTTCGCCTGCCAGTATGCAAACAGCCAGTTGTTGATGTAGTTGCGTCCAGCGTTGGTTGGTGCGGCGCCCCAGTTGTTGCTTTGTCCATATGAGAGCACAAGGTCAGGGCGGTCGCCAAGAAAGTTGAGCTCGAAAGGCAGGTTCCAAATGAGCGTACCTTCGCCACGGATGTGTTTTATGGAAAATAAATCTTCGTCTGTATCAATGCGTCCTGTGGCACGCGCATCAAAGCCAGGGCGGGTGATGATAGGATTGGCAGGATTGAAGTGCGGGATATTGCCGCCGTTGGCAGGCGTCTGATAAACTGTGTCGACAAAATCCCAGTCTCGTGCTGTCATGTATTCAAACGTGGCTTTCCATGCAAAATCTCCAACTGCGCCAGCATGTCGGAAACGACCTGAAAAGTAGGACTGCAAGCCGCCGTTTACAACAAGCATGGTGCCCTGCGATGTGCGCGGGTCTTTGCTGACCACATTGACCACACCATTGTGTGCATTCGGTCCATACAGTGCAGAGGAAGGACCTAAAATCATCTCAACGCTGGCAATATCTTCTTTGATGTTGGTGTTCAGGTTGCCAATTGGCAAGCCGTTGCCGGGCAAAATGGAAAATCGTCCGTCCGTGATAACAAGCATACGCGTATTGAACGCCGAGTTAAATCCACGTGCATTGATGCCTACCCCATCGACACCAGAGCGCACAAAATCTACACCTCTGAGTGTGGCTAAGGCTTGTCCATAGGCTGCATAAGCTGTGCGGTCAAGCTCAGCGGAACTGACAGCTTGTATCGAGGCAGGCGCATCGGTTACTTTCTCGGTGCGACGAGAAGCCCCAAACACGACCAGTTCCTGCGTTTGTGCCGTAATTTCTTCAAGAGCAATATCCAGCACATTATTGCCCTCTACGAGCTCAACGGTGCGTTCAACTGTCCTATAGCCCATGTAGGTGACCACAAGGGTAATGCGTCCGGGCTGAAGTCCGCTGAGGCTGTAGGTGCCGTTGGGTCTGGAAGTGGTGCCTTTGGTGGTGCCACGAATAAGGATGCTGGCACCGGGCAGTGGCGATTTAGTTGCCTTATCGGTTATGCTGCCGCTAAGTGAGCTAGTTTGTGCAAAGCTGGTAACGCCAAAGAAGAAAAGTGCGATGAAGACGCAAATAGCATAATGCAGGGCATTTTGCATGTTGTCCTCCTTTGTCAGTTAATTGGAAGAATGTTCAGGTACAGCGTGAGAATAAATAAGCGTTTGATGTTTTCCAAAAGTTTGGCTGATTAAAAACTCTTGCTCGAAAAAAATTATTTCTCACCTCGGAGATGGGCATGGAAATAGCGGTCAAAAAGTATGGGCTGCTCAATGTGTGGGGCGTGAGCACAGTCGTCGAGCAAGACCTCTTGCACAACACCCCCGTTTTGCTCATAAAGCCGCAAGACAGCACGAATTTGGTCAAGCATAGGTTGGGGCGGATAGATGTCGGCACCGGGATAGTTTGGCAAAAGACCGGCTTGACCTAAGACCGCCGCATCCGATGCTGCACGATTTGAGACCACTTTATCAAGCGCACCGTGAATCCACAAGATGGGAGGCTTAGGAGCAATTCGCATGAAATCTTGGAGAGAAAAGCGCACATACTTTGGTGAAATAGCATTGACGGCGCCATAAAGACCGGGTGAAAAGCCCGGAAAGTTAGGGCTGGGCACTTTATCGCCGGGCAGAGCACGCTCGCCAATATGCACGGTCATCATGGCACTGATGAAATCTTCTTCACGCGGTGCAATAAAGCCGGGCTTGAAGACGAAGTTGCGCAAAGCCGTACGCGGTGAAAACGCCGATAACCCACGGTCACCAGCCTTGATAGCTTGGAGCAAAAAGGAGTTTGCCAGTCCAGCGCCGCTCCCGGCGTAGTCAGGAAAACAGGGCGTGCCAAGTGTATCCTTCGTGCCGCCAAAGCCAAATGGTGAGCCTGTCGCTACCAGTGTTGCGCTTATCAAGCGCTCGGGACAAGCTGAAAGCAAGCCCCACACCACATTGCCGCCAAGCGAATGGCCAACAACATGAAAGCGTGAAATACCCAGCGCATCAACTAGCGCCAGAATATCTTCTACCCAATCGCGTGTGCCACGCTGAGCATCGACAAAAGCATTGGTGTCGGCAGCACCGAACCCACGTAAATCGGGAGCAATCGCATAGTATGAAGCAGGAAGGCGCTGCATTGTTTCTTCCCACCATGTTGCAGAAGAAAGATTGCCATGGATGAAGACAATTGGAGTACCAGTCTGCGACCCTGAAAAAAGCACACGGGTGCGCAACCGAGAAGTTTGAACCATGCGAGCCTGAATCCCCGGCAAGGTCGGAACGCGGCGCAGTTCAGGCGCATCATCCTCAATGCGCAAAGTGCGATGGCTTTGCATAACCTGTGAGCAGGATAGTTGTGTAAAGAAGAAAAACACAGTCAGTAGAGCTGGCAGGCGTACAGTGCAACGCATAGGCTAAACAGATAAAGTGTTTGCAGTAATAAAAACAACCTACTCAAAAATCTCGGTTAGCGCCGCAAGCAGACGATTGTTTTCTTCAGGCGAGCCAATGCTAATGCGCAGGCAATGTTCCATCATCGGATATTTTGAGACATCGCGCACCAAAACGCCTTTGGCTTTTAGCGCCTCAAAAATGCGCTTGGGATGCTCAACCCTCACAATCAGAAAATTGGCATCGCTGTCCAAAACCTGAATCTGCGAAATTGTGCGAAGCGCCTGCATAAGACGCTCGCGTTCAGACAAAATCTGCTCAATCGTTGCCCGAACCAAGTGATAATTCTCCAAAACCTTGATGACAGCAATTTCTGCCAGACGCGTGGAAGCAAAAGGAATTTTGGGCTTGAGCAGTTCAGCCGTGAGCATGGGATTGCTAATAGCAAAACCGATGCGCAATCCTGCCATGGAAAACGCCTTAGAGAGCGTGCGCAAAACAATCACATTGGAATAATTCTCCAAAAGTTCAAGTGCAGAGCGCTCGCGCGAAAATTCCGCATACGCCTCGTCGACCAATACCAGCGAGCGAGTCTGAGACACAATGCGTTCAATATCCTCAAACTTCATAGAACGGCTGGTAGGATTATTAGCTGTGGAGAGCACAATCAAATTCGGACGAGAGCGATGAGCTTCTTCAAGAATCTGCTCGGTGTCAAAATCTAAGGTCGGAGTCATTGCCACGTGAAGAATCTCGGCTTCCATCAAGGCGGCAACTTTATCGTAAAGCGAAAACGATGGTGCTGGAATCAGCACAGAAGCATGGCGATGCAACGTGGCTAAGAAAATTGTGTATATCAATTCGTTAGAACCATTGCCCATGATGACACACTCTTTCGGAACATTGATAAACTCGGCATAGCGCGCCACAGCAGCATCGGAAAATGTAGAGGGATATCGATTCCAAGACTCTTTCACGAAAGCTTCTACAATCTCGCGCTTGAGCCACTCTGGCAAGTCGTAGGGATTTTCATTTTGATTGAGCTTGACTTCAGCTTCTTGACCGCCTTCAACCGTGTAGGCGGACATGCGGCGGACCGTGGGCTTGATGTGGTCTAAAAAGTTGGTATCAATCTGAAATGATGTTGGCATAGCGATTTGAAGTTGTTAGCAATCATTCGACAAATCTAAACAAAAACATTGTAGCTAAGGCAGTAAATTGCGCACCGCACTGGGTGGCAATATAGGCGCCATCTCATAGCAAAGATTTTGTATTTTGCATCAAACAAATTTTTCAAGCTAACATTCAAAACGAAGCCATGTCAGTTAAAATCACTGTCATTAACAACGGACCGCTAAAAGTTGAAGGAGACGTGCAAATCAGCGATGCCAGCGGCGCGACATTTGACCTATCAGGTAAAACAACCGTGTTTCTCTGTCGGTGTGGATATAGTCAGAGAAAGCCGTTCTGCGACGGGGCGCACCGCGCGCACAACTTTGTCTCCGAGGTGAAAGCCGAAACTGCTAAGTAGCGCAAGCTGAAGATGTGAGAGTCGGGCAAGTGATAACAGGCAGTTTGGCACTAGTTTGTGTGTTATCGCTCCATGCACGGGCGCAGTTTAGTGATTCTCTGAGCAAAGGCAATGTCAGTCTGCCTGACTCACAGCGCGTAGAAGAACACTACACCAGCTCGGGCGCAAACGGTTTTGCCGACCTCTCATTTGAGCGATTTCTGACTACATACTTTTGGCGAGCAAAAATTACGCATAGTCAGCGCTTTGCCGATTGGCAAATTTCAGCAAGTGAGAACTTTACATCCAACCTTGCTGAATTTCTTGGCACGATTGGCGAAAAAGCCGCTCGAGATGAAAATCAGTTTCAGGCAGAGGCAAGGAAAGATTTGGGAAGAGGATGGGAGTTGAAGTTGCAGCTAACGAATTTTGCGCTTTCTGATAGCCGCAGTTTATTTCGCAACGATGCGCTGGCAAATTCACTGGTCACAGGTGTTTCCTACACGCCATCTATGGGGCTTCTCCTAAATGCTATGCTTGGCGCAAAAGCTGAGCAACAACTCGGGCAGCCATCAAGCGGCTGGACTTATGCTTTGGCAGGAGCACTCGATAGCCTGCGGTTTGGCAATTTTCTGGCAACGGCAAGTGCAAAAGTAAATGAGGAATTTTTATCGCCCCGGCATAATCAGGTACTGGCTTCAACGCTCTCACTGCGTCAGAATTATGGTCAGGCTGCCACAGTTTTTCTTTCGGGCGGGTTGGAGCGAGTGCAGCGCGATTTTTTCTCCAACATTTTTACAGCAAATGCCACCGAGAGCTTTACAGCAACAGTTGAGCGGCGAACCGACCAAAATCTTTACACGCTGGATTCGCTTGCTTACCGAATTGGGGAAACTCTCTATGGTGTGGCGCGTGTGGAATTGCGGTATCGCACGGTTACGCGTGAAAATAGTCAGCAATTTTTGGATGTAACGCGCAATCTCTATGACAATGAAATCACACAGCAGCGGTTGTTGGCACAGCTAGGAGCCGTCTATCAAAATGCCTCGCTGAATCTGGCACTCTCGCTCTTGTATCAACAGCAGTTAGAACGCTACCGACCGATTAATGCATCGCAAAATTTAGCCGAAGCCGTACGAATCGAGCGCCTAAGAGATAATGCATGGGAAGTCGCATCGATAGCGTTAGGCTTGCAGTGGCGCATAAAGGACCGTGATGAGCAGACGCTCAATCTGCTTAGTGTGCAGTATCAGATGCGAGGGTTTCGATTCGATACGCCATCGCCCGACAATAACGATGACCGTGATGAGGTTAGCTATTTTCTCGCAGTATCCGATAGCGTGCGCATCAGCGAATTTTTAGGCGTGAATCTGACCGTGTCAGGTGCCATAAGCCAAAATGTATTCATTTTTCGGCAACAGAGTGCAAACAGCACCAATAACTTCATCTTGCGTTTGTCGCCATCGGCGGCATGGAAGATTGGCGAAGGGTTTAGAAATTATGCAGAGTTTGGGGTGCTGGCAAACTACACGGTCTATCCGTTTGAGTCTGCGCTTCAGGTGCGCAGCTTTTCGTTTCGGCAATTTAGCATGACTGATTCTGCCGAGGTGTTTCTTTCCAAGCGCTTCTTTATTAAATTTCTCTACGACCAACGCATTTACGAACGGGCGGAACTGTTTTGGGGAGAGTTTGCTGAGCGACCGCTCAATGCGTTCAACGACCGACTGGCACTTGCAGAGCTTTGGCTCACCACAGAAACACTAACCGCTGCACTTGGCGTAAAACTATTTTGGCGTCAGCAATTTGGTTTCTTGGGTGCAGAGAGCCTATTGCAGCAGCAAGTGCTCTACATTGGACCAACAGCTCGAGTGCAGTACCATATTGATTATGCGGAGTTGGAAACCAGCGGCTGGTATCAAATTGAGCAGATAAATGGCACTGTGCAGCGTATCATTCCTAACTTAACCATAGCCGTGCGATTCTCATGGTAAATAGCCCAGATTGCAAAGTGATGAACAAGACATACGAGCTCAAACTTAAAAGTCACATTGGAGAGGTTCGTAGAGTAGAGCGGTTTGTCAAGAAGATGGCGGCAGAGCAAGGTTTTGCAGAATCGCGCTTGCATGACATTATGCTTGTCATTACTGAAGCAACTAACAATGCCATTTTGCATGGTAACAAGTTGGATGGTAGCAAACTGGCATGGCTACGCTGTCAGATATGTGGCGATGAGCTATGCGTAGAAGTACAAGACGAGGGCGAAGGCTTCGATCCCACAACGCTCCCCAATCCGCTCGATGAAGAAAACTTGCTAAAGCCTTCCGGACGAGGCGTGTTCTTGATTAAGCAACTGGCAGAAGATGTGCGCTATGAATTTTCTGACAAAGGCACAATAGTTCGATTTCGTATCCGATTCAAAACATAAATTCAACACTTGTGAAAAGCGTCATAAATCCACGAGAGTGCTCTCCAAAAGACTTCTATAAAATTTTAATTAGTTCAATTTTACCGCGCCCAATTGCATGGGTGTCGACCCAAAGTAAAGAGGGGGTCGATAACTTAGCCCCATTTTCATTTTTTACTGTGGCAAGTGTCAATCCGCCAGTGTTATGCTTTGCGCCAGCTATCAAAAGCAATAGAGAAGAAAATAAAACGGTGGGAGTGCCAAAAGATACGCTGGTCAATGTCAGGGAAACAGGCGAGTTTGTGGTCAATATTGTCAGTCGGCATTTGGTAGAGCCAATGAATCAAACCAGTTATGACTATGAGCCTAATGTCAGTGAGTTTGACGAAGCGGGATTGACACGCGAGCCATCAATTTTGGTCAAGCCTATGCGCGTTGCTGAAAGTTACATCAACTTTGAGTGTCGGCTCTACCAGCTCATCGAAATTGGCAAAGAGCCGATGGGCGGTACTCTGGTCATGGGCGAAATTCTGCTGGTACACCTGTCTGAAAAAGTCTTCAAAAACGGCAAAATTGATATGGATGCCCTAGACCCTATCGGTCGATTGGGCGGCTTATGGTATTCGGGTATCAAAGACCGCTTTGAGCTCCCGCGACCCAAGGCGCCTAAGAAAGCTGAAAAAGAATAATCCTGCGAAAGTTGTATTTTCGCCAAAACCTCTTCAGGTCGAGAAGGTGTGAACGAAGTGGTAGGTTCTCTTTTAGGGCACTTAGCCTTTGCGCTGATTGCACTATCGTATCTTGTGCGAGATATTTTTTGGCTACGCTCAATTTCAATTCTTTCTTCTTTAGCAGGAATCATCTATGGCTATAGTGCCTTATCTGAACCACTTTGGATTAATATCATCTGGAACATGGTGTTCATTGCTGTCAATATTGTATGGATTGCAGTAATCTTGAAGGAGCGGCGAAGCGTAGATTTTACTGACGAAGAAAAAGAACTCTATAGCACAGTGTTCCATACCTTCTCGCCAGTGGAGTTTATGAAACTCATGCGCATTGGAAAGTGGAAAGTCTGTCAGCCAAACGAGGTGCTCATTGTAGAACATCAGCCAACAGATGACATGATGCTCATCTACAATGGAGAAGTCGAAGTCTGGGTGAGAGACCGAAAAATCGCGACGCTAAAAGATGGGGCATTTGTTGGAGAAATGAGTTTCTTGACAGGTAACTTGCCAACAGCTACTGTGAAAGCTACCAAAGAGACACGCTGTGTGGTATGGTCTAAAGAAGAGCTGAGAAAATTGCTGAACCGAAACCCATCAATGTGGGCGACATTGCAAGGCGTGTTGAGCACTGACCTGACAAAAAAACTTGTAGTAAAAAACGAGACCATCAATTAGCAAAACAAAAAGACAACTAAAAACACACCAAAAATGATGCACAACCATCGTGGTTTCACAGTTGGACGAATCGTGTTACTGATTACCTTAGTGGTTGCAATTGCTGGGTGTGCTTCAAAGAAGGAAGAGCCTCAGAAGCCAGAAAGTTCAATTGAAAAGCCAGCTAAAAAGCCGGTAGTGATTGGCTTTGTTCAGCCTGTAGATGACGAGACGCTCGATGAGGCACGCCGAGGGTTTATTGACGCACTCAAAGCGCGAGGCTATTCCGACAGCGCCGGTACAGCAAAAATCATCTACCAAAATGCGCAGAACGATATTCCTACACTCAATCAAATTATTGACAAATTTATTGCAGATAAAGTTACTTGCATTGCTGCTAATGCTACATTGCCAATGATGACCGCACTTAAGAAAACAAAAGAAATTCCGATTTTTATGATGGTCGGACCAGCACCGACAATCAACGACTTGGTCATCAGGAAAGACGGCAATGTCAAAGCGCCTGCAAACCTTGTTGGCGTCTATGAAACCTTAGCTTACATAGATTCAAGCATTGCGCTGATTCGACGCGCCTTTCCAAATGCTAAATCCATTGGAGTCATTTTCAATAGTGCAGAGCCGAACTCTACAAACGCAATGGGGGAACTGCGTAAGAAGTGCAAGCAAAACAACCTCAAACTCATAGAACGCTCTATTACTTCAACAGCTGAAACCCAGCAGGCAGTGCAGGCAATTCTCAACAGAAAGCCCGATGTCTTCTTTGCGCTACCAGACAATCTTGTCTTTGCCAGCTTTGAAGTAATCTTGAAAGAAACCTCCGAAAAAAAAGTGCCTATTGTAACCTCTGAAATTGGATTGGTCAAACGCGGTGCCACCATTGCCTATGGTGCAGATTTTTACATGTGGGGCTATCAGGCTGGTGAAGCGGCAGCAGAATACTTCGACACGGGTGATTTAGTCGCTGTCGGGTTGCGCCCTGTGAAGGTGAGAAAGCTGGTGCATAACGAGAAGATGGCAAAAGAATTAGGCTTTACACCACCGCCAGAATCTCAACCCATGTAAGATATGTGCGCTTTGCCTGACTGAGCCGTGCCAAAACAGCACTTTCAGTCTAAGGTCTCAGTTGGCGTGATGTTCAAGGTCAGACGCTGCGATGATCGAAGGAGCTCTACTGTCGAGCTTACTCCAACTTTCTGTTCCGTAAGCAGACGATGTAAATCATCAATGCTTTTGATGACTTGACCATCAAATCCGATAATAATATCACCTTCTTGCAGTCCAGCTTGGTCAGCAGGACCGTTTTCTTGAATCGCATTGATAAGAACACCCGTGGTCTGCTCCAGACGGTATTGTTGGACAAGTGTCTGTGGGAGCGTTGCATTCTGACCAGCAATACCCAAAAGAGCGCGCCGGACTTTGCCATACTTCAAAATTTGAGCGGCAACTTGTTGTGCAGTATTGCTAGCAATAGCAAAACAAATGCCTTGTGCAGGGAAAATGATAGCTGTATTTACGCCGATAACGTTGCCGCAGGAGTCTACCAGCGGACCGCCACTGTTGCCCGGATTGAGCGCCGCATCAGTTTGGATAACATTGTCAATGAGCCGACCAGATGTGGCACGCATAGAGCGACCAAGAGCACTAATTACGCCAGCAGTAAGCGTGTAATCAAATCCAAAGGGATTGCCGATAGCAATAGCCAACTGCCCGACACGCAGTTTGGAAGAATCTCCAAAATTGGCATGCCGAAGTTGAGGCGCGTTGATACGAAGAATGGCAAGGTCGGTATGTGGGTCTCTGCCAATAACTTCAGCAGCAAAACGCCGACCATCCATCAAGGTAACAGAAAGTGACTTGCTGTTCTGGACTACATGGTTGTTGGTCATGATGTAGCCATCTGGCGTGAAGATAAATCCTGAACCTGCACCTGCGCTGTTCCACCATCGCCCTCGCCAACTGCGTCGCTCTGGACGTTCGACTTCAATTTTGACAACCGATGCACTTACCTTTTCAGCCGCAGCAGTAACGGCCTGAGAGTAGGCATCTAAAAGCATGCTATCTTGCAAGCGATGTTCAGTAGACCCAGAATCCATAGCTCCTCCTGAAAAGTGTCTGTACGATATTACACACAAGTTTAGGGTGTTGAAAAACAGCCAACTTGAACTTCGTCTTGCAGGGCAGTGAAGATTTCAAGTGAGGCTGGTAGCTCTATCCACAGCGGCAAAGGGTGTGCTCGGTGCATCTTCCGCAATGTAATGAGTCTGGTTCGAGCAGGCAAGAAAGCGGCGTGCTTCAGGCGGAGTACTACTTCTGACAAGAGCGTAGCAGAGCAGTTATTCTCCGCCTGGTAGCGCTGCACTAAGTTTTGTCGACAGTGCTAACATTAGCTTGTACATCCACACTGGATGCAACTTCAACAAAAATTAGTTTTTCATCCTGCTCGTTGAAGTCAATTTCAATAGTAGTGCCTGACTTGAAGCGCTGGCGAAGAAGTTCCTCTGCAAGTGGATCTTCAACATACTTTTGCAGAACTCGGCGCAAAGGACGCGCACCATACTTGGGGTCATAACCTTTTTCAATGAGAAAATGCTTTGCCTTATCTGTAAGACGTGCAGAGATGCCAAGCGCCTTGAATCTGGCAAAGACTTTTTCCAGCATCAGGTCGATAATCTTGGCAATATGTTCTTTTTCAAGCGGCTTGAAGACGACCACATCATCAATGCGGTTCAAAAATTCAGGTGAGAAGAACCGCCGCAAAGCGTCATCAACAGTAGATTTGATGGAAGTGTATTTATCGTCTTCACGCTCGATAGCAAAGCCAATTTTGCCTTTGGCGCGCATTTCAATTTCGCGTGCCGCAATGTTAGAGGTCATGATGACAATCGTATTCCTGAAATCAACGCGGCGACCTTGTGAATCAGTCAGTATCCCATCGTCAAGAAGTTGCAAGAGCAGGTTAAAGACGTCGGGATGCGCTTTTTCGATTTCGTCAAGCAAAATGATGCTATAAGGCTTACGACGCACTTTTTCTGTCAGTTCGCCACCTTGGTCATAGCCGACATATCCGGGCGGTGCACCAACTAAGCGACTGACGTTGAAGCGCTCCATGTACTCCGACATATCGATGCGGATGAGCGCATCGTCACTGCCGAAAAGATAACGGGCCAGTGCTTTGGCAAGTTCGGTTTTGCCAACGCCAGTCGGACCCAAGAAAATGAACGAGCCAATAGGACGATTGGGGTCTTTCAGACCTGCACGACTGCGCTGAATGGCACGCGACAACTTCTCAATAGCTTCATCTTGACCGATAACCTGTCGCTTGAGCTCGTCTGCCATACGCAGCAGTTTCTGCGACTCATTAACACTGACGCTCTCGACAGGTATGCCCGTCATGCTGGCAACAACAGCAGCGACAGCTTCAGGCGTGACTTCAAAAACCTCGTTAGACTCAGCCCAAGCCTTTTCCTTAGCCTTAAGCTCGGCATAGAGACGTTGATATTCATCTCGCAGCCGTGCCGCTTCTTCAAAGCGCTGCTGCTTGACCATTTCCATCTTTTCACGGCGCAAGGCTTCAAGTTTCGCCTCTAAGTCCACGATGTCTTGTGGCACTTTGATGTTAGACAGATGCACACGACTGCCTGCTTCGTCCAGCACATCAATAGCTTTGTCTGGGAAGTAGCGGTCTTGGATATATCGACCAGAGAGTTTCACAATAGCCTCAAGAGCCGCTTTGGTATAGCGCACATTGTGATGAGCCTCGTAGCGAGCTTTGATTTGCTCTAGAATTTGGAGTGTCTCTTCGGCAGTCGGTGGCTCAACTATCACTTTCTGGAAGCGCCGTTCTAAGGCACCGTCCTTTTCGATATACTCACGGTATTCGTCTAAGGTCGTTGCACCAATGCACTGCAGCTCGCCACGTGCCAGAGCAGGCTTGAAGATATTTGAGGCGTCAAGTGAGCCTTGTCCGCCACCAGCGCCCACAATGGTATGGAGCTCGTCAATGAAGAGAATGACATCGGGCGACTTGGCAAGTTCTTGCATCAGGGCTTGCATGCGCTCTTCAAACTGCCCGCGGAACTTTGTGCCCGCAACAACAGATGCCATATCGAGGGCGACTATGCGTTTGCCAAAGAGCACCGCAGGAACCTGACGCTTGACAATGCGTATGGCTAAGCCTTCCGCAATGGCAGTCTTACCAACACCCGGCTCGCCAATAAGGACAGGGTTATTCTTCTTGCGGCGAGACAGAATCAGGGCGACGCGCTCAATCTCTTTATCGCGTCCAATGACTGGGTCAAGTTTGTCTTCTTGAGCAAGTCGCGTAAGGTCGCGCCCAAATGTATCGAGTGCAGGAGTTTTGCTCCGACCTCTTGGCGCAGAGTAGGAATATGACTTCGGTGCTTCAGGCGCAGAAGATGGGGCACCAGCGCCAACTAGCTCGGGCTCATCTTGCTTGTCTGATGCACTAAATGTAGAGGCGCGATTGGATTGTTCGGAAACTTCGCGCTGCACATCGGAGTAAGTTACTCCAAACTGTGAAAGGATTTGTGTCACAATAGATTGCTCATCGTGCATCAGCGAAAGTAGAAGATGCTCGGTGCCAACGAAAGAGCATTTCATGGCTTGGGCCTCAAGCACCATGCGACGCAAAGCGGTTTCAGCTGATTTGGTCAGTGGGAGATTGCCAAAAAGCGGTGCCCGTGTCGAGGGACCGGCGGCAGCCTCAACCGATTGCTTCAACTCGTCGATATTTACGCCTAAGTTCTCTAAAGACCTAACAGCGACATTGTCTCTGTCGCGAAGAAGCCCTAACAAAAGATGCTCGGTGCCAATGTAATCATGCCCAAGCCTCAGGGCTTCTTCTCGGCTAAAGCGTAATGCCGATTGTACCCCACTTGAAAAGTTCTCCATACCTCTTGCCCCTCTGGTTGTGGTAGCTTTTTCTGTATAACTTCTCTCAGCGCTTACACCTACAAACGCTATGCCAACTTTTAAGTTTCGCGAAAAAATCAGTTAAGGGGTCAACACCAGCATGAAATTGGCAGCAAAACAAGTAGCTATGACAAAATTGATGTATGGAAAAGACAAATTTTAGGGTATGGGACAAATTGTGCAGCGATTTTGTCAGAGCGCAGAAAAGCCCGAAAGCTCTATGCGCCACAGACTCAATAGGTAGGACGAAAAATCGGCTGTATCGACTATAGAGAAGCAAGGATTTTTAAGAGATTGAATTGATGAAGCAGAAAGTAACCTCTAGATTACGCAAGGAAGTGAATAGAACATTTGTGTAGTAGCGGGGCAGAACTTTCAAACGCAGTAAACGAGAGGAGTATAAGCTATGGCAAACCGTAGCAATGTTAAATGGTTTGACGGCAAAAAAGGCTATGGATTCATTCTGAATCCAGACGGCGGCGAAGATATCTTCGTACATTATTCTGCAATCAATTCGGATCGCAAGTACAAGATGTTAGATGCCGGAGCACCCGTGGAGTATGAACTTGTCATGACCGCCAAAGGGTTGCAAGCGCAGAATGTACGGCAACTTACGCCGGTGTCATCGGGGACGAACCAAGGGAAAGGCGGTGGTAATGCAAACCAAAACCAAGGGGTGCAAGAGCCGAAAAATAGCTGAAAAGCTTTGTCCCGCTGTGACGCCTTTTTTGGGAGACCGCATATGCCTGTGGCATGCGGTCTCTTTTTTTTATGCCTACAAAGCAACTGTAAAAAGTGGCTTGTTGCAGCAGACTTTCTATGCATTGAACACTTGCATAAGTGCTCTCATTTTAAGGTGTAACTCTTGGGTATCTCTGCTTTTCTTGGATTTGTGGTGGAGAAAATAGGGGCGGAGAGGGTGGGATTCGAACCCACGGTAGTCTTGCGACTACATCGGTTTTCGAGACCGACCGATTAAACCACTCTCGCACCTCTCCGAAGTATAGCCGAGCAAGTAGTAGGGGCAAAGCTACGAAATACTCTGTGCACATTGAAAAAGCATCAGGGGGCTACAATACTGCGCCGTTTGCGGATGTTTTTTGTCTCTACGAAGAAAGAGATGAATCAAACAATAAGCCTCGCAGAAGCGAGGCAGAGTATTGAGCGAGAGACGAGACTCGAACTCGCGACCCTCACCTTGGCAAGGTGATGCTCTACCAGCTGAGCTACTCTCGCGTTTTGTTATTGCATCACTCCATGGACTTACCATATAAGTCAGCCGCAAATATGCAAAAAAAATTTCTTCGATGCAAGTGGTAAATCTCATGAATGATTAGCAATAGCAAAGTGATTTCACTATTTTTAACATTCGTGGCTTTGCAGTACAACAAGTGGAAAACAAACCGATAAACTTCAATGAATAGACCCATTCGTGTGCTCATTGCTAAAGCAGGATTAGACGGTCATGACCGAGGTGCGAAAGTGATTGCAGCTGCACTGCGCGATGCAGGCATGGAAGTCATTTACACGGGCTTGCGTCAAACTCCAGAGATGATTGTGCAAGCTGCATTGCAAGAAGATGTTGATGTCATCGGCATCAGTGTGTTGAGTGGTGCACACATGACGATTTTTCCACGGGTGCTAAAACTGATGCGTGAAAAAGGGTTGGATGATGTGCTGCTTACTGGCGGAGGGATTATTCCAGAACAGGATATTGCCAAGCTTCAAGAGATGGGCACGGGACGACTTTTTTTGCCCGGCGCATCGACGGCAGAGATTGTAGCCTACATTAAAGAATGGGTGGCAAAACGAGAAGCAAAGCAAGTGCTCTAAGTCAAATCGTATAAAGTGGAGTCGTGCAGTTTGCTTAAACCATATGCACAACTTAAACGAAGCAAGGATATGCTAAAATTTTTGCAGAAAATATTTGGCTCAAAGCATGAGAAAGATGTCAAGCGCTTGATGCCAATTGTCGAGGAAATCAACCGCTACTACGAGGAGTTTCAAAAACTAAGTGACGATGAGCTGCGAGCCAAGACCGAAGAGCTCAAGGCGCGCATCAAGGAAGGCATTCGTGAGATTGAAGAAGAGCTTGCCGCTGAAAGAGAGAAGCTGAACAACTTGGAAATCACATTAGAAGAGGCACAAGCAATCAAAGAAAGAATTGAGAAGCTCGAAGAAGAGTTGCACGAGACGACAGAAGAGATTCTCAATGAGATTCTGCCTGAAGCATTTGCAATTGTCAAGGATACATGTCGCAGGCTAGTCGGTAAAGAGTGGATGGCTGGTGGGACAAAAATCAAGTGGGATATGATTCCATACGATGTGCAACTCATTGGCGGAATTGTCTTGCATGAGGGCAAGATTGCAGAAATGGCAACAGGTGAAGGAAAGACATTGGTGGCCACACTGCCAGCCTTTCTCAATGCCTTGACAGGCAAGGGCGTCCATATCGTTACGGTCAATGACTACCTTGCAAAACGCGACCGTGAGTGGATGGGACCGATTTATGAGTTTCACAATCTCAAAGTGGGCGTGATTCTCTCAGAGATGAGTACTGCTGAGCGGCGCCAGAACTATGCAGCAGATATCACCTACGGTACAAACAACGAGTTTGGCTTCGATTACCTGCGCGATAATATGGCAACAGACAAAGAAGAAGTTGTACAGCGCGGGCACAACTATGCAATCATTGACGAAGTTGACTCGGTACTGATTGATGAGGCGCGAACGCCGCTCATCATTTCTGGACCTGTGCCTGAATCCGATACAAGCAAATTTTTGGAGCTCAAGCCAAAAGTTGAGCGGCTGGTCAGAGCCCAACAAAATCTTGTGGCAAAAATTCTAAGCCATGTCGAAAAACTGCTCACTGAGAAGGAGAAAGCAGACAAAAACTGGGAGTTCAATGCTGGGTTGGGGCTATTGCGTGCTAAGCGCGGTCAGCCGAAGAACAAAAAGTTTCTCAAACTCATCGGCGAAGGGGCTAATGCGCGCTTGATGCAGATGGTCGAAAATGAGTTCCTGCGCGATAATGCTCGGCGCATGCATGAGGTCGATGACGAACTCTACTACTCAATTGATGAGCGCTTTCATCAAATTGACTTAACTGACAAAGGTCGTGCACTCATTACCGATGACAATCAGGATCCAGACTTTTTTGTGCTGCCAGATGTGGGCACAGAGATAGCAAAAATTGAGAACGACCCGACGCTAACGCCAGCACAAAAGCAAGAAAAGAAAGATGAGCTCTACAGAGTGTTTGCCGAAAAATCAGAGCGCATTCATAATGTCTCACAGCTCCTGCGAGCCTACTCGCTTTACGAAAGAGATGATGAATATGTGGTCCAAGATGGCAAGGTGTTAATTGTCGATGAGTTTACGGGCAGAATTTTGACCGGTCGCCGATACAGTGACGGGTTGCATCAGGCTATAGAAGCTAAAGAGGGCGTCAAGATTGAGGGCGAGACACAAACTTTAGCAACCATTACACTGCAAAACTACTTTCGTCTCTACAAGAAGCTGGCAGGCATGACCGGCACAGCTGAAACCGAAGCTCAAGAATTTTATGAAATTTACAAGCTCGATGTGGTGGTCATTCCTACGCATAAGAAAGTCATACGAGAAGATAGAGAAGACCTTGTCTTCAAGACCAAAAGAGAGAAGTATAATGCAGTAATTGCCAAAATTGAGGAGTTGCGACAGAAAGGGCAACCTGTACTGGTAGGCACAACGAGTGTGGAAGTTTCCGAGACGCTGTCACGCTTTTTGAAGATGCGCAAAATTCCGCACAATGTACTGAATGCAAAGCAACATCAACGCGAGGCGGAAATTGTGGCGCAAGCTGGGCAGAAAGGTGCGGTTACGATTGCAACAAACATGGCTGGGCGTGGCACAGACATCAAACTCGGAGAAGGGGTCAAGGAACTGGGCGGATTGTTCATTCTTGGAACAGAGCGGCATGAATCACGCCGAATTGACCGACAACTGCGTGGACGTGCAGGCCGGCAAGGCGACCCGGGAGTTTCTCAGTTCTATGTCTCTCTCGAAGATGATTTGATGCGGCTCTTTGGGTCGGACCGCATTGCATCAATCATGGAAAAATTGGGATACCAGGAAGGTGAGGTTATCACGCACCCAATGATAACGAAGTCAATCGAGCGGGCACAGCGGCGGGTCGAAGAGCAAAATTTTAGCATCAGAAAACGGTTGCTGGAATATGACAATGTGATGAACCAACAGCGAGAGATTATCTATGCTCGGCGCCGTGATGCGCTATACAAAGACCGCCTGAGACTGGAGATTTTCGACTTGCTTGATTCCTACGCTGAACAAGTTGCTGAAAAGTATATCGCCGACTATGATGCTGATGGACTAAAAGAACAGGTGCTGCGTGAGTTAAGCGTCCCTATTGAACTGACGCGAGAGAAGTTTGCTGCGCTAGGCAAAGAGGGTGTCAAAGACTTAATCTATCACACGGCAAGTGAGTTTTACAAGCGCAAAGAAGAACACTTAGGCTCAGAAATGATGGGGCGCATTGAGCGCTTTGCCACACTAAGTGTCATTGACGAGAAATGGCGCGAGCACCTGCGCGATATCGATGACCTCAAGGAAGGCATCAATCTGCGTGCATACGGTCAGAAAGACCCACTGCTAGAGTACAAGAAAGAAGCCTTCGAGCTTTTTGTGCAGATGCTAGATGAGATTGCTGTGCAAACGCTTTCAATGGCATTTAAGATGTATCCAGCCACACAAACGCTGGCAGAGCCACGCCGTGTGCAACGCAGCCGACTAAGAGCGATTCATGCCGAAGCGCAAAGCGTGTACAGCACAGTGACAGCACAAGGTAGGACCGATACCGATGTAGCCGAGGAAGAACCACCCAAACCGCAGCCTATCCGCGTAGAGAAAACCCCAGGGCGCAATGACCCCTGTCCATGCGGTAGTGGTAAAAAGTATAAAAACTGCCATGGTAGAGCTGTGGTGAGCCGATAAAGCAAGCAAAAGAGACAAAATGAGAACTTGATAGATTGTGCAGAGACATCTATCTTGCAAAAGCAAAAAACACAACTGCCGCCTCATCACCGCAAAGAGTAGTATGCATCGATAACAAACTCAAACTTTTAATGGTACGCACTCGTCTTCAGCAGCTGCTAAGCCTAACCATAGTGATTTGCTTTTTAACGATATTCTTTTCCCAAAAGCTACCAGCGCAAACAGTAGTGCCCGAAATTGAAAATAAGCCACAGGTATCGACGAAAACATCTGTTGCATCAGTGGTCGGCACAGGTCGCGACAGGGTGCAACTGGTGCTGGAATTTGATATCCCCTTCGTGAAAGAAACAGGATATGCACAAGATAATGCGGGGCATGCAGAACCTGAAATTGCGTCACTAACTACCGACCATCTTTTGATGAATCGAGTCTATCGCATTCCATCATACCACTACATTGTGCAGGCACATGTGCAATCAGCAAGGGTGGTGGCGGAAGAAGGAGTGGGTGTGCTGCAGAATGTGTCGCTCAAGTTTCATCCTGAGGCATTAGAGGATGTGCCTATTGGAGCGTCTGAAGCACAGCGACGAGAGCTGAAAGCCAGCACAAAAGTAGATGAACAGGAAAATTTTCCAAAAGAAAAACTAAAGTGGTTCTATGCTGGCTCCATGCGTGGCACACCACTGACCAGCCTAACTGTCTCACCTTACATCTACTCGCCAAGGACTAAGACGCTACGCTATGTGCAAAAGATGGTAATTGAGTGCCAGCTCGATGCTCAAGAGTCTTCGCCAGAGACGTTCAAAATTGATATTGATGAAGCACAGCTGATGCAACAAACCCCACGCCATCGCAGTCCATACAAGCCCCTTGGAAAAATGTGGGGCGGAAGAGCGCTATCATTTTCGGAAGCCATGGGCGTACAGCAAAATGTGTGGGGAAGATTGCCTGTGGTGCCAAAGTATCGATTCATCGTCAATAAAGATGGGGTCTATCGCTTAGGCTTTTTTGAATTTCAGGATGCAGAGTTTCCAGCAGACTTTTTTACGGCAGACCCACGCACTTTTCGGCTCTTCAACAAAGGGCGTGAAGTACCAATCTATGTCAAGGGAGAACAAGACGGGCGCTTCAACCGCGATGACTACATTGAGTTTATTGGTGAGCCACACCGATTAGCTTTTTCAGACCCAGACCGACCTGATATGTATAATGACCCCTACACCGATGAAAATGTCTACTACTTCTACTGGGAACAGACATTAACCCCACAAAATCGTGGACTGCGCTTGGTAGAAATTCCAGCTGAACCGAGAAGAACAGTAGGAGTTATCAATCTGCGCAATCAATCTTTTCGTAGCACCGTGCATTTCGAAGTGGATGGCGTAACTGAACGCTTTGCCTTGCTTCACTATCAGTTTAACTCGCCGGGATATAGGCGCACAAGAAATCATAGCGATGCAGGAGACAAACGTTTTTGGTATCAAATTTTAACTGACCGTGGTGCAAGTGCACCGATAAGCATCCCAGCACCGCAAACAAACAACAGCACCGACTCTATCATCATCCGTGCAGCGTTTCATGGCATTAGTACAGGTGTGCCACGTTTTAGAGCCAATGTTTTCTTTAGCTTGCCAGTCGATTTCTTCCAAGTCATGCGCGCAGAGTGGGGCGATGGGCGACCGGAACAATTGGCGACTATTGCGCGCGCAGGGCTCTCGCCGCTTTTTCACCGTCTGCTGGGCGGTGTATCAGCAGTCCGTATTGGAAGTGGTGAGGTCAATCCAACGGTATCCTTCCCACTGTTTTACTTCAACTGGATAGAAGTAACCTATCGACGCTTGTATCGCGCTGTGGAAGATGAGATTGTCTTTACAACACCGCCCGATACAAGACCGGGACGATACCAGTTTACCATATCCGGATTTACTACGCCTGACATTGAAATTTACAAAAAAGGCGTCGGGCGCTTGGGTAACTTTACAGTCGAGCAGTATGAAGTGGTGGATGAGCGCGGCGAAAAAACAGGGCGTCAAGAATTTCGTGCCATTTTTCAAGACGAAGTGCTCACACCAAGGGATGTTGAGTACATTGCGCTAACAAATGCAAAAAAACTGTTACCGCTACGCATTGAAAAAGTAACCGCTGCCAACTTCTTTGATACCAGAATCAAGCTGCGTGACAAAAACAATGCTTACAACTTCATCATCATCACTTCACGAGCGTTCTTCACGGAAAGAGATGCTGAAAATCCCCTTAGTCCAATCAGGCAATACAAAGAAAACAGAGAAGCGCGCTTGCGTGCTCTCGGCGAGCCAAATCGAGTGCTTGTGACCACAGTCGATAATATCTACGACGAATTCAATGATGGGATAAAAAGTCCATATGCTATTCGTGAGTTTTTGTCTTATGCCTACCACGAGTGGCGAGAAGCGCCAACATATGTGCTCCTGATTGGCGATGCAGTCTTTGGGAAAATTGCGCCAACCGATGTGCCCACCATGCATGTACAAACCTACATTTTTGGTGCAACAGCTTCAGATGCATGGTTTGCAATGGTCGACGGTGTGGATGTATCTGGTCAGCTTGACCTGATTCCAGATTTGCAAATTGCGCGCATTCCTGCCCAGTCGCAAGATGATGTGCTGGCGTATTTGCAGAAGCTCATCGTCTATGAACAGCCTCAAACTTTGGGCGAGTGGCGAAACCGAGTGTTACTCATTGCGGGGGAAGCGGAACAAGGCAGAGGATCTATTGCAGAAGGCACACTGGTTGATAAAGTGGTGCAGACCGATGAACTCATCGATCGCTACATTGACCGTTCTGTGTTTGTTGACCGCTTGCACACTTCAACAGGACGAAACCGATTGGATTTTACAGCGCCGCCAGATAAGTATCGCGGTGGACAAGACCAGCTTATCAACACACTCAATCAAACTGGAGCAGTTGTGGTCAACTTCATGGGGCATGGCGGGGGCGGAATATGGGGCGATAGCCAAGTGCTGACACGCGAGGCGGTGGACCGACTGCGCAATGGTACACGCCTGCCATTCATTACTAGCATGACCTGTTTTGTCGGTGCGTTTGATGACCTTTCAAGCGTGCGTGGAACATTTGTCAACAGCCCGATTACGCTAACTGAAAAACTTTTGCTATCACCAGAGCGCGGCTGTATTGGCATGATTGCATCGGCAGGCTTGGGCTGGTTTATCAATGATTTTCTCATGGCGCAAGCGATATACGAGTTTCTACTCAATGAGCGCTTCCAAGACCTATCCATTGGTGACATGCTCTTTCGCGGCAAGATTCGCTACTACTTGCAGTATCGCGATTTCTACGTGCTGCAAGCCCCGACCATGATGTATCAATACGGTGTATTTGGCGACCCGGCACTCCGGTTGGCGCTGCCACGACGCACCACACCGACGGGCGCACCAGCCATCAACTGGAATTTGCCAACACACATGGTCGGCGTGGGCAATCGCTTGGTCATACGCGGGACAGTCAACGGCATCACAAATGGCACTGGATTTGGCAGAATCACTGACCAAAACAATCTGGAAGTAACCTCGACAACAATTCTCTTTCAGGTAAGGAACGGTCGTATTGGTCAGCTCATTGGCGGACAGTTTGTCGACAGTCTGGTACTCATAGTGCCACAGCCGCCAGCAATTACTTCGACGAACATTTTGAACTTTTCACGCGGCGGCGGTCAATTCAAAGCGCATATCATCTCTGATGATGGACGCACAGATGTAAGCGGGTTTGTGCGCTTTAGCAATCTGGCACCATTTATCCAGAGTGTGATACCATCAAGTGACATTCGCACCAGTGAAAACCGTGCTGTGAGCTTCACTGTGCGTGTCGAGGCACGTCAGCCGTTGCAAAGTGTGAGCGTGCGTGTCACAGTTACGCGAGCCAACAGCACCACACTGATAAATGAAACACTCTTCAATGCAAATCTGCCAGCAGTGCCGAGTGGAAGCAATACATTTGTAACAACCAGCGCGGTGCCAGCAACTGTTATGCAGCGTGGTAATAGAGTTACTTACTCGGCAATAGCACGCGCTGGCAATGAAGAAGGACGCTCTGAGAGTGTGGAGGTTGTCATCGGGCAGCAAACTGATGTAGCTGCAGTTGAACAAGCACGTGCAGGGCTCAACCAGTTCTACGATAACCCCACAATTGATTTTTATCCTGATAGCAATCGTGTGGTCATTGGAGCAGAGGTGTATAACTGGAGCAATGAGCCCAGTGTGGCACAAGTTATCTTTTATGAAAACTCTGTAAATAACTCACTTATTCAAAATATTCCACCAAGACTGCGAGCTACACGGCGCGTAATTGGTACAACAACTGTACGCATTCCTGCAAGAGGAAAGACACTTGCCACAGTGCCCGTACCAGCCAATTTCCAATTGCTACAAACTTACAACGTTGCAGTGCAAGTCGTGGCAGATTCCAGTCTGGCACCAGATGCCGATGCCAGAAATAATCTTTCCAATCAACGCCCGATTAGCTACAATCTTGTATTTGTGCAACGCAATACCGCGGCAAGTATCCAAATCGATAGCAATTGCACCTTGAGTTATGAACCAGCGGCGTTCTCAAGAAATGGCTTCATCCGAATAGAGCGTCTTGAAAACCCGCCAAAAATTGCACAGCCTGATAATGAATTTGTAAGGTTGGCATCACAGTCAGATACAGCTACTGCGCGCTTTGCCTATCGTGTAACGGCAGTAGATTCAGCACTAGCACTCTTGCGGCAGATTCGACTAACTATGCGGCTCAACCCAAGAGATTTTGCCACACGACGAGCCTTTGTCAATGGCTACTTCTTTGCAGAAGAACTGGAACGCTGGCTACGAATTCCCGCTCAGTCCAAGCCAGACATCAACACAGTTGTTATGAACAGCGAGCGTTTTGGCACATTTTCCGTCATGCATACAAACGACCAAACCCAGCCACAAATTACGCTGGGCATTGAAGGTCAAGAATATGTGCCCGGCGGATTTGCGCCACGCCGACCGCGAATTGTAGCCATTTTGCAAGACCAAAATGGCATTTACTTGGATAGGCGATTTATTCGCGTCATTCGCAACGGCGACAGCTCTGCAGCAGTACAAGAAAAACTCAATATTCCTACCGCCACAGCTAATGCAAACAGTGTTGGCATCACATACGACGATGAATTTCCAAGCGGGCGGCAAGAAGTGGCATTCATCTTCTATGATGCCAATCTTAACATGCGCCGCAGCGATACCTTGCGTTTCGTAGTAGAGGATAACTTCCGCTTGCGAGTCTATGGCGCGTATCCTAACCCATTTGCAGACCGCACCTTTATTGGCTATGAAATTATTGGTCAAGAGCCAGCTGATGAGTTTGAAATCAAAATCTACACGGCATCGGGACGATTAATTAACACATTCAGACAACCGGGAGTACCGCCACCGGGCTTTGAGAGCAATGCGAACCTAACTTTTACACAAGTAGGCGGTCGTGTCGTAGAGTGGACGGGCTTAGACGAGCGTGGCAATCCTGTGGCAAATGGCGTCTATTATGCAAAAGTGCGTCTTGTGCTACGCGGACGCGTGTTGGAAGACATCATCAAAATCGCACGCCTGCGATAAAGTTGTGTCTCTAAAATTAGCAATCCAATGAAGAAATACGCTCTGTTCATCAACTTTGTGTGTATTGCTGCCAGCCTAGCCATGGCGCAAGAAGAGCGCTATGCCGCAGCATTTTTGGATATTCCGCTGGGTGTGCGGGCATTAGGCGTCGGTGGGCAATTTACGCCAATCGACAACAAAGACGGGTCTGCCTTCTTTTGGAACCCCTCAGCCTTAGCCCTGATTAAGGGCAAGTATATCTCGACCATGTACTCAAATCAGTTTGGCTCAATTGGGAAGCCACTCTCAAACTATTTTCACATCGGCTACTCGCAAGATTTAGGTCCCGGCATTGGTGTATCCTTCAACTGGATTCGCAACAGCATCGCAAATATCCCGCTAACGGATGAGCCAACTGGTGCGCGTGGTGATTACTTCCGACAAATTCGCTCAGGAATTTTAGACAACAACGGCGCAACTTTTTCAAACAACGATGATGCACTCTTTCTCTCTATTGCAAAAACCATCATCAACATTGTCGACTTTGGCTGGCAGTATTTTCGCTTACCAATTGAAATTCCATTAGGCGTAAGTTTCAAGTATGTGTCTCAAAGTTTTGGTGGCGATCAACGCGTGAGTTTTTCAGGCAATGGCATTGGTGTCGATGTGGGCACGCTTGTCAAATTCAAGTTCGGTGACTTTGTGGGCAAGCAGCTCTTTGGTGATTTTGTATTTGGTGTAACAATCAAGGATCTTTTCAACACAACGATTGCTTGGAACACGGACTTGCGGTCGCGAGTGGCCATTCCGCGTTCATTAGTTATTCATGCCTCTTACAAGCAGCCTTTGGAGTTTCTCTCAAGTGCTATTATTGTGCTCATCACACGCGATACCAAATACGAGGGTCTCACTTCGTTAGGAGCAGAGTATCGCTTTCGGGATATTTTGGCACTGCGTATTGGCAGTTATGACCGTAACCTTACACTGGGCGCAGGGATTTTCCTCTTTCGCGCCTTCTACATCGATTACGCCTATCAATCTAGCGAATTAGGGGCACCGCATCGGATTGGACTAACAATAGATTTAGCAGAGCTTTTCCAACAATGACAAGACAAATTCTCCTTGGCCTGTGTAGTGCAATCGTATTAAGTGCTGGGCTACTGAGCTGCACGCCCGACCCTGAACCGCCTCGGCCACGTCGACCGCAATTTGTGCCAAAATCATCAGATACAGCAAGAGTAGAACATGGGATTCGTGCAGTGCCTGGGCAAAATGCTATTCGATTAGAATGGTTTAGAAATCCAGAGCGGGATATAGCAGGCTATCGCATTTTCAGAACAAGTGAAGTAGCCAGAGACACTGCAGTGCCAATCAACTTTCGTTTGCTGCGCGAAATCCCTTTGGGCTCGCAAGAAGCGATAGGCTTGCCTGACACAGTATTCATTGATGCCAATGTGGTCCCAGATGTGCAGTACTTCTATCAAGTTGAAGCCTATACGCGCAGGGGGGCAAGAAGTGAGCGGTCTTTGCCAGAGACATTTCGCTTGGCTACGCGTGTCAATCCAAAAGCACCGATTGGACAGTTGGTCTTCTCGCGCCAAGATACAACCATTCGCTTCGAGTGGAGCAAACCGCCTTTTGTCAGCGGTTTCTATGTGCTCAAGCTCTATGAGTTCAGAGGGTTTGATACCTTTCTCGAGGACGACTGTGTCGCAATCGTCTACGATGGCTCAAGTTTCCGAGATACTGACACGGTGAGAATCAATTTTGGTCAGGTCTTCCAAGCTCCAAGTCCAGTGCGGCGTCTCCCGAACGGGTTACGAGTCTTTAAGCGATTGGAAAATGGGGTGCAGTATCGATGGCAAGTCCAAGCATTTCCAGAAGATATTGACCGGCGCTACGGTGTAGCATCAGAATTTTTGGAATTTCGCGTACGTATCAACTAAAAGTCAAAACTTCAAGCAACATGCTGAAAAGAGTTTGCTTTATTGTGGCGGTTTGCGTAATTTGCGCACAAAACTTAAAAGCCCAAGTGTTTGGAGCACCGCAGCAAACTCCTCAGACCCAAAGCGACATACCGTCAGCATACTTTTTTAATCGAGGGGAAGGCATCTTAATTGATGTGAATCTTTGGGGACAAGTGGGCAAACCCGGAAAGTACTATGTACCCTACAACATAGACCTTGTATCCTTGCTCTCTATTGCTGGCGGACCAGCAGTGACGGCAAAGTTAGACGATATACGCATCGTACGGTATGCACGAGCAGATACAACTGTGATCGAAAAAGTGGTCAGAGTCGATATCGAAAAATTTATTGAAACAGGGGAACAAAACTTCCCCCTACTCATAAGGGGCGATACGGTAATTGTTCCCGGCGGTCCAATCAGTGTGCTAAACACGATTGTGACCGTAGCAAACGCAATTTTTAGCATCGTCAATGCTATATTCCTTATCATCATCCTCAACAGAGAACTTGGAAGGGGGTAAAACTGCATAGAAAACTTCGTTCAATTTGGAGGGCAAAACAATGAGAAAACAATTCTACATACTTCTGCTTACTGTTCTTTTGGCAGGCGTTGCAGCGGAGTTACCAGCTCAGTATGTCTTTACCGCAAGCGGGCGGCTCATTCGCGCCCAAGAAGCCCTGAACCCGAAACAAGGCAGCCTTACTTTCTTTACACACTTTGACTTTAATACTATCGGAGGCGCCTACGCTGGTCAGTTAGGAAATCTTGTGGCGCACTCTATTGTAACAAACTCTGTGCATTTGGATTACGCTTTTACAAACAACATCTTGGTGGCAATAAACCCTATTGTTTATACCGATATTCATCACCAAGATGCTGCTGGAAATGTGCTTGAGCGCATTTTTCTGACGGCAAAAGTGGCCTCGTTTGGTATCGCAAATGATTATGTCTATCTCGGCGGTATGGCGACGGTGATGCTTCCGCTAGCACAGCGCTGGAACACTTTCGGTAACCCGTATTCAGCTGGTGGACCAGAAGTCGGGTTGAATTTTCTGCTTTCTTACTATGCCGATAATCTCTTTCCAAATGAATCTTTTAACGCCAACCTTAACATCGGTCTCTACAACTACTTCGACTCAGGAAAGAATATCTCCAACACGCCCGATCAAACCTTTTTGGTGCCAAGCAATAGCTCGGCGATTACATACTCCGTTGGTCTGAAGTATCCAACCACATCAGTGGATTTGATGCTGGAAATTTGGGGATGGGCATTTTTCCTTGAACCGCCTGTTCAAGCCTACACCCGTGAAAGCATGACCTTCATTTCTGCTGGTGTGCGACTGAAACCCATAGAATTTCTCGCACTCACCTTAGGCTTTGATTATCAGCTTACTGGCAGAGAGGACAAAACGCTGTATGGTGCATTCGGAATTGTGCGTCGCCCACCAAACTCACCAACAAACTACACGGAATGGCGCGTGCTGTTTGGCGTCCAGTTCAATATCTTGCCAATTTTTGGCAAGACAGCAGACCCGAGTTTGATTGATTTTACCACAGGGTCGCAAGGGTCGGACATTATTCTGCGCAAACTCGAAGATATTGGTGACGACAAAGAATCTACGGCAAGAAAAATTGAAGAACTGCGTCGCCGCCGTCAAGATATCGAAAAGAACCTGGAGCTGCTGCGCTCTATCTTGAAAGAAACAGAGACACAAAAGAAAGAAGAAGAAAAGAAACCCGAAGAGAAAAAGCCTGACGGGAAATAAGAAAAACTTGATACGGCAAGAAAGCCTTTGTAGCACAGTTCTACAAAGGCTTTTTTATTTTCAGATGCTAAAAACTTTGCTGAACTCGGCATAGACCTTCTAAAAATGCACGAACCGACTGTAACACTTGAACTGGCTAAACGCCATGGACTGCTGGAGGAAGAGTATGAGGCGATTCTGCGTATTCTTGGTCGGACGCCCACTTACACAGAACTCGGTATTTTTTCAGTCATGTGGTCAGAGCACTGCAGTTACAAAAATTCCATTGCGGTGCTGAAAACATTACCGAGAAGTGGAAAGCAGCTGTTAGCGAGTGCTGGAGAAGAAAATGCAGGCTTAGTCGATATTGGCGATGGGCTTGCCGTGGCATTCAAAATTGAGTCGCATAATCATCCTTCAGCAATAGAGCCATATCAAGGTGCTGCAACTGGCGTAGGTGGAATCCATCGCGATATTTTCACGATGGGTGCGCGACCTATTGCGACGCTAAATTCCCTGCGTTTTGGAAATCCACATGATGCTCAAGTACAGTATCTATTGGATGGCGTTGTGCGTGGCATTGGCGACTATGGCAATTCCTTCGGAGTGGCCACGGTAGGTGGAGAAATCTATTTTGAAAGCTGTTACCAAAATAACCCTCTCGTCAATGCAATGTCAGTCGGGATTGTCGAAAAACAAAAAATCGCTCGAGCAATTGCTAGTGGGGAAGGCAATCCTGTCTTGATTGTCGGTTCAGCTACGGGGCGAGATGGCATTCACGGAGCGACTTTTGCATCAGAGGAACTCTCGGAAGAATCTGAAGATAAACGCCCAAATGTGCAGGTTGGCGACCCATTTGCTGAAAAATTGTTGCTGGAAGCTACACTGGAGGCAATTGAAAGCGGATATGTCGTAGGCATTCAAGATATGGGGGCGGCAGGACTGACATGCTCATCATCAGAAATGGCGGCACGCGCAATTCAGAAAACAGGTTCAGGTGGCATGGAACTTCATCTTGAGCTTGTTCCCACAAGAGAGAAAGATATGACGCCATATGAAATCATGCTCTCAGAATCGCAAGAACGAATGTTGCTGGTAGCAAAGAAAGGCTATGAACAACACATCATAGACATTTTTGCAAAGTGGGATTTGAGCGCCGTGGTGATTGGTCACGTAACAAGTGATGGCATGCTGCGCATCAAGTGGCATGGAAAAGTTGTGGCAGAAATTCCAGCGCTGGCGCTCGTCTTAGGCGGAGGAGCACCTGTCTATTACCGCGAAGCCATTGAGAAGAAGCCAAATACCAAATTTCCAGTGCTAAAACCTGATGCAAGCATAGATTTCCAAAAGGAAATTTTAGCAATGCTGGCACGACCAAACATTGCAAGCAAACGTTGGGTCTATGAACAGTATGATACGTCGGTACGCACAAACACAGTAGTCAGTGCAGGTGTAGCGGATGCCGCGGTCGTGCGCATCAAAGGCACAACAAAAGCACTGGCGATGAAAGTCGACGGCAATGCGCGCTATGTCTATCTCAATCCGCGCAAGGGGGCACAGATTGCCGTATCGGAATGTGCGCGTAACGTTGCCTGCACAGGAGCAAAGCCGCTTGCCATTACGAATTGTCTCAACTTTGGCAATCCGTATAAGCCTGAAGTCTATTTTCAGTTCAAAGAAGCGGTGGCAGGCATGGGCGAAGCGTGTTTGAAGTTTGATACCCCTGTAACTGGCGGAAATGTCAGTTTCTACAATGAATCAACGGTTGGTGGAGAAAATGTGGCTGTATATCCTACACCAACGATTGGCATGATTGGTCTCATTGAGCATACTGAGCATATTGTAACGGCAACCTTCAAGCAGGAAGGAGATGTCATTTACTTGCTGGGAAAACTTCATCAAGACCTCAATGGCTCTGAATTTCTCTCATACTTCTATGGTGAATTAGGCACAGATGCGCCGCCATGCGATTTGGATGAGGAAAAAGCTCTACAGACATTTCTGGTCGAGGCGGCAAAAGCAAAACTGCTGCAGTCAGCCCATGATGTCTCTGACGGTGGCTTGGCGATTGCGCTACTGGAAAGCGCTATCATGAATGAAAATTTGCAGGTCGGTTTTGCCGTTGAACTACATGTAGCATCGTCAGATACAGCCATTCAGTCGGTGCTATTTTCTGAAGCGCAAGGCAGAGTAGTAGTAGGTGTAGCGTGCGATAAGCAAGAGGCGGTCGAGTCGCTGGCGAAAACCTTCGGCATTGAGTGCCGAAAAATTGGCATAACAGGCGGGCAGCAGTGCAAAATCACCATCAATCATCAAAAAGTCTTTGAGGCTAACCTTAGCGAAATAAGCAAAGTGTATTTCTATGCACTTGAAGAGAGCATGTTTGGTCCCAAGCCAGAGGCGAAACTGATACAGCCGTTTTAGACGGAATCTAAACTTAAGCGAAAGCAAAATAATAACTTGACATTAAGACTATGCTGCACTA
>AFSR01000140.1_pt1 | contig 57581 bp, 58 predicted proteins | sample 296848 | NCBI WGS metagenome assembly AFSR01 (sample SAMN02954305, study PRJNA68063) | hot springs metagenome | biome: terrestrial; feature: Mushroom and Octopus hot springs; material: microbial mat core samples; isolation source: Yellowstone National Park Mushroom and Octopus hot springs ...
ACAGGCCATCGTGGCCTGTCCCCCTGCTGCTCCCGCCAGCTTGGCCGCTGAGGTTCATGCGCTGCTGGGGGGAGTACTGCGGCAGATGGGCGAGAAAAAGCAGGCGCAACGGCTCTTCGAGCAAGCCCTGGCCCGGGATCCAGCGCTGCTGATGGCGCGGGTGGGGCTGGCCGACCTGCTGCAGATGCGAGGAGAATACGAGGCGGCTCTGGCCCATTATTTGCAGGCCTGGCAGGGATCCCAGCAAGAGGCAGACATTCCTTAGCAGATCGGCATGGGCTTTTGGAAGCAGGGACAAGTGGAGGTGGCCAGCTCTTGGTTTCGGCGGGCGCTCGCCCTGCAGCCCGAACACAGCGATGCCCGCTACATGCTGGCCATTGTGGGGGAGCTGCCCCTGCCCGACAGGACTCCTCCGGAGTGGGTGCGACGTCTATTTGACGAATATGCGCCCCGCTTTGAGCAGCATTTGCTGGAAAAACTGAACTACCAGGGGCCACAGGCTGTGCGGCAAGGGATCCTGGCTGCCGCAGGGGGAGCGTCTCCTTGGTTTGAGCGGGCGCTGGATCTGGGCTGTGGCACCGGCCTGGCGGGATCCCAGGTGCGCTCCTACGTTGGATAGTTGCGGGGTGTGGATCTCTCCGCCCGCATGGTGGAGATTGCCCGGCAAAAGGGCATCTACGACCACCTGATTCAGGGGGACTTGCTGGAGCTGCTGCAGCAGACCTCAGAGCGCTACGACTTGCTCCTGGCGGCAGATGTGTTTATCTATCTGGGGGATCTGGCCCAGGTCTTGCCGGCCTGTGGGCGGGTGCTCAATCCCGGCGGGCTTTTGGCCTTCACCGTCGAGCAGGGATCCGCCCCCGGCTACGAGCTGGGATCCACCACGGGGCGCTCTGCCCACTCCGCCGCCTACGTGCTGCAGCAGGCAGAACGGGCAGGGCTGGATCCCGTCTATCACCAGAACTTTACCCTGCGGCGAGAGGGAGAAACCGACGTGCCCGGAGCCGTGTGGTGTTTACGTCGGCAGCCGTGATCGAAAGCGGCTGGCCCGAAATGGCTGTAGGCCCTCTATCCGCGCCCGGAAAGAATCGAGTAGAGTGGGGGCGCCCGCCTGGATTTGGATTGGGTTTTTATGAATCCGGACACCCCGCCTGCTGCGCCCTCGTCCCGCCGCTTCCCCGTTCGTCCTGTGGCAACGCTGGCCCTCGCCGCCGGCCTCCTGGCGGGGCCTACGCCCTTCTGCAGCGGCTACGGCTGCAGATGCACCGGGATCTGATCCTCTATCGGTACGCCGCTTTCTCCGGCTATGGAGATGTGACAGCGTTCGATCCCGGCCCAAGCGACCGCTGGTTTCCGCTCACCTACCCCGTATTGGCTCGCTGGGGAGGATCCGCCGACCCAAGCCGCCGCAGCTACGCCTTTGACACGCCGCTGCCCGACTACGTGGATCCCGGCGACCCTGGAGATCGCTACTTTCTGGAAGCCAAAGCCTTGCGGGACGGCTATGCCCGCCAGGCAATCTACGCCGGCAATGAGCTGCTGGCCCGCTTCCCGCAGAGCCGCTATGCCGGGGATGTGCTCATGAGTCTGGACGGCCTGACGGGAGAGGCTGCCTTCCTAGGGCGGCTGCTGGCGCAATTTCCCGACAGCGATCGCGCTCTGGAGGCAGCGCTGGGGCTGGGGCCTGTTGACCACTGAGTCTTCACCGTACTGCAGCTTCATGGCCTCTTCACAGAGCCTGCATGGAAGGCCAACAGCGGCATCCTCTGACGGGAGCTGTCTTGCGGGATCCGGGGATAAGGCTTTATCTCCCTTTTATCTCGCCGGATCTGGGTTAGCCTTGGGTTGAGTGTCCTTGGGCCCTGATGGATCCCGCGACCTTTTTGGAGCGCTACGGGTTTGAGCTAGAGGGGCAAGCCAGTCAGGCCTGGGTGGAGCGCTGGAGCAAACAGTTCCCAGCCTCTTGGATCCCGGCGGCCCTGCTGGAAGCCCTCTACCAGGGTCGCTACAAGGCCACCTCTGTGGAACAGATCCTCCGCCTCTGGCAGCGCCGTGGCGCTCCTCACCTCACCTTTCCCCCCGAAATCAGCCAATCCCTGTGGCGGGAACAACAGGAGCTGATCCGGTCTTTGGTCTCGACTGCCGCCAGCTCTTTTGCCCGCCCTCCCTCACCGCTCCCAGCCCCGCTCAGGAGAGGATCCCTCTTCTCCGGAGAATCGGCCATTTCTCTCGACTTGTTGTTGGATGAGCTGCAGGATCTCCCGCCCAAGCTGCGCCACCTGCTCGTTCATGTTCATCCTGCCCCGCCGACCTCCTCGGCGGCTCGCGCTGGTGGGACGGAGCTTTTGGTAACTTTGGAGCTGCAGCTTGCCGACCCTGTGGATCCTGACCAGCCATCCCAAGGGCAGCCTGGGTGAGTTTGCGATTTTGCCTCAGGGATCCTTGCCATCACAAACTCCGGCCTGCTCCCACCCCAGCAGAGCTTGGCGGGATGGGGGATAGGAGTGTCAGGTCTAGTCAAGACTGGCGTTGAAGGTCAAGCTCCCGCCATAGCCTATCAGGGCTGAGCGGGAGTTCTCGACGCCAGGCTCCACGGCGGCAGTGAACTGGCTGTGCACAGCCTATCCTGCCGGAGCTATCCCACTTGTCGAGCAACTGCACCAGGGCAGGCATTGAGCCCAGCCTGTCCCCCTTGATCCCCCTAGCCTAGGATGGCGGTCGCCCCGGCGAAAGCTTCCTCCCGCAGCAGGGCAGCCTTATCCGTGCGCTCCCAGGGCAGATCCAGATGGGTTTGCCCGAAGTGCCCGTAGACCGCCACGTTTTGATAGAAGCGCCCTCCCCTTTGGCGGGGCAACTCTCGCAGTTGGAACTGCGCCAGAATGGCCGCCGGCCTCAGGTCGAAGTGGCGCTGCACCAGCCGCAGCAGAGCTTCATCGGGGATGCGGCCGGTGCCAAAAGTTTCCACCAAAAGGTTGATGGGACGAGCCACCCCAATGGCGTAGCTGACCTGCACCTCGCATTTTTGCGCCAGGCCGGCGGCCACGATGTTCTTGGCCACATAGCGGGCGGCATAGGCGGCGCTGCGATCCACCTTGGTGGGATCCTTGCCGGAGAAGGCCCCGCCCCCGTGGCGGGAATAGCCGCCGTAGGTATCGACGATGATCTTGCGTCCGGTCAGGCCGGCATCCCCCTGGGGTCCGCCGATGACGAACTTGCCGGTGGGATTGGTGAGGAAGCGGGTGTTGCCATCGGGTTTGATGGGCAGCTCGGCAAACACCGGCTGCACCACCGCCTCCCAGAGATCGGCGCGGATCCGCTCCTGCACCGCTGCCTCTTCTGTAATGGCACCGATGGTCGGCGTGTGCTGGGTAGAGATCAGCAGGGTGTGAATGCCCACCGGCCGCCCCTCCTCATAGGCCACAGTCACCTGCGTTTTGCCATCCGGACGCAGGTAGGGCAGGGTGCCGTTTTTGCGAACCGCGGCCAACTGGCGGCTGAGGCGGTGGGCCAAGCTGATGGGCAGTGGCATCAACTCGGGGGTTTCGTCGCAGGCGAAGCCAAACATCAAGCCCTGATCCCCGGCCCCGATCAAGTCGAATTCATCTTCCTGAGATGTGCGACTTTCCAGAGCCAAGTTCACCCCCTGGGCGATGTCGGGGGATTGTTCATCGAAAGCCACCAACACCGCGCAGCTTTCTGCAGAGAAGCCGTTCTTGGCGTCGGTATAGCCAATTTCGGCCACCTTGTCCCGCACCAGTCGGGTGAAGTTGACATGCGCCTGCGAGGTGATCTCCCCGGTCAGGATCACCATGCCTGTATTCACCACCACCTCTGCCGCCACTCGACTTAAGGGATCCGCCGTCAAGAGGGCATCCACGATGGCGTCAGAGATCTGGTCGCAAATTTTGTCGGGGTGCCCTTCTGTCACCGACTCTGAGGAAAACAAAAACGACTTGGACAACGAACCTCTCCTTAAGACGAAACAGATACAACCAAGAACTGCCCAGAAAGCAGAGCCTGCTGCTGCCGTTCATCATCCGCCGGCCTGAGCAGGGATCCCTTCCACCTCAGCCGAGCAGAAGAACAGACCTAGGCCGTGGCCGACGCAGGAGCAAGAGCGCCGTATCGCACCGAGGACTTTGCCGCCGAAGCAATAGAGCCTCGCTCCGCTGCTGCAACCAGAGCTATTGGGAAGCGCTAAAGGGCGAAGTCGTCAGAAAAGTCCCCCTGGCAAGAGGACTGTCCTCTAGAGAAAGCTTTATTCCTTTATCTTTCGGTTACTGACTAACCGCAGGAGTTGGCACCGTAGCGGAGGCTTCCGCCGGTTGCCGCAGCTTCGTTGGGCCTGATCCCTCAGTCTGCTCTGGATAAAGAACGGAACTTGTCCTTATCGTACCCCTAACCTCGACGCATTTGTCAAAAAAATGGTTGCTGAGTGAGCCTCAGTCCAACAGCTTCTGCCACCAGTCGGTGGACTGGGCGGCCCTGAGAAAAAAGACGCTGGCCAAGCCCAAGGGAAAGAGGACGCCGAGAAAACCGACCGTCCCCAGCGCCCAAGCTAGGCGATGCAGGTGTCTTTTGCTGGCAGCGCCCGCGGCTGTTTCTGCCAAGACGGCCAACATCGATCCCAAAGCCGCCAACAGGGATCCACCCAGCCCAGCCAGATAGGCGGGCCCCAGCCACGGCTGCAACTGGGCAGCAGAGGCAATTTCCAGGCGTGGCAAGACTTGAAAACACCCTATCGCCAGCACGGCCCAGATGAAAGAGTACATCAGCAGGCTATCTCGAAAAGCGGCAGCCGGCTCTTTCATGATCCCAGCCCAATTGGGGATGAGTATGCAGCAAAACCCAACTTCTGGCTTGACAGGGATCCTAACCCATCTGCCCCAACTCTCCTGAAACCTGAAAACCTGAAAGCCAGATTAGGATGAAGAGCAGTCTGCTGAGCGAAAACTTCGGCCTGCCAGACCCCTCCTGCGGCTTCCCAACCCTCCATAGCCATGCCCCCCTCTCCCCTGCCGGAAACGCCCGGATCCCTGCCCACCTCGGCCCCCGAGCCGGAAGCCGAACAAAACCGGCGACACCGCCAAAGGATGCAACGCCGCCAGCAGATCCAGCGGCAGCGCCTGGCGAGCATGCGCGACGACAAGGGCTTGGTGATCATCTATACGGGGCAGGGCAAGGGCAAGAGCACAGCGGCCTTCGGCACCCTCTTCCGTGCCCTCGGCCAAGGGTTATCGGTGGGGGTGGTGCAATTTATCAAGGGGGCCTGGGATCCGGGCGAAGCCAAATTGTTGCGCAAGTTGGCCGCCCATCCCGAGCTGGAGCTGGGGAAAATTGCCTTTTACGCCATGGGGGAGGGCTTTACCTGGGAAACTCAGGATCGGGAGCGGGATATCGCCCACGCGCAGGCGGCCTGGGAAAAGGGGCGGGAGCTGTTCAGCAGCGGCGAGTACCACCTGGTGCTCCTCGATGAGATCAATGTTGCCCTCAAGCTGGGGTATCTCTCCCTGGAGCAGGTGTTGGCCGGCCTGGCCGAGAAACCGGAGCGAGTGCACGTGATCCTAACTGGGCGGGGCGCGCCGGCAGGCCTGATCGAGCGGGCCGACTTGGTTACCGAGATGACCTTGATCAAGCATCCCTTTCGCGACCAAGGGATCAAAGCGCAAATCGGCATCGAGTTCTAGTCCTTGGGTGGGGCAAGATGGCCATTCTGTTGGCGGCAGCCACAAGCGGCAGCGGCAAGACCACCGTCACGTTGGCTCTGTTGGCCGCCCTGCGGCGGCGGGGCCTGCGCATCCAGCCCTTCAAGGTGGGGCCTGACTACATCGATCCCCTGTTCCACACGGCGGTGAGCGGGATCCCCTGTCGTAACTTGGATCCCTTTTTAACCGATGAGAACTTTGTGCAGCGCTGCTTTCGCCACCACTGCCAGGGCAAAGATGGGGCAATTGTAGAGGGGGTGATGGGCCTCTTCGATGGGCGGGCGCCCGCATCCCCGCCAGATCCCACGAGCAGAACGGAGCCCTTTTTTGCCAGCAGCGCCCATGTGGCCCGCCTGCTGGGGATCCCCGTGGTGCTGGTCATCGACGGCAGCGGCATGGGAATGACAGTGGCCGCTTTGCTCTACGGCCTGAGCCGCTTCGATCCCGGCCTGGCCATCGCCGGCGTCATTTTCAACCAGGTGGCCTCGGAGCGGCACGGCCAGATTTTACAGCAAGCGGCGGCAGCGGTAGGGATCCCGGTTTTGGGCCAATTGCCCCGCCGTGAGGATCTGCGCCTGCCCAGCCGCCACCTGGGGCTGGTGCCCGTCTCAGAGCTGGATCACTTCCCCCACTGGCAGGAGGCCTGGGCCGACCTGGCCGAGCAGCACCTGAATTGGGACAAGCTGCTGCCGCTGATTCGAACGCTTCCCCCGGCAGCAGGAGAGCTATGGCCAGGGATCCCCTCTCTCGCGGAAAGGACTCCGTCCCGCCACCGTGAACGGGTTCGGGTAGGGGTGGCCCAAGACGCCGCCTTTAACTTCTACTACGCCGACAACTTGGACTTGCTGCGGGCCTGTGGCGCCGAGCTGCTGGCGTACTCTCCCCTGCAGGTGGGGCTGTGGCCGCCGGATCCCTGCGACGGCCTGCTCTTGGGGGGCGGGTTCCCAGAACTGTTTGCCGCCACCCTCTCTGAGAAAATAGCCCGACAGCCACCGCCGCCCGCCCACCCACCCCTGTATGCCGAATGCGGCGGACTGATGGTGCTGGGACGATCTCTCACCGATTTGCAGGGAAAGACCTACCCCATGGCCGGGCTGCTGCCCATCACGGTGGACATGGGCAGCCGGCTGTGTCTGGGCTACCGCGAGGCCACTGTTTTGCGCCCCACCCTGCTGGTCGAGGCCGGGGATCGCCTACGCGGGCACGAATTTCACCGCTCCCGCAGCACCCCCACCTCCCCCAGCCCAATCTACAGCTGGGGATCCCCGCCCCACCGGGAAGGCTGGGCCGGCCAGCGCCTGCACGCCTCCTATCTGCACCTTCACTGGGGATCCCGTCCCGATCTGGCAGTGCGGCTACTCCAGAATTTCTTAAGAATTGCTCAAGGCGCTCCTGATCCCGCTTAAAATAAAGCAGCGATGCAGCCCCAGTCTCCCGTTGCTGCGTCCGCCTTAGCCGCTTTCCGGCAATTGTCTAAAAAAGCTGCCGCCCTGCTCTGGAAGCAGATTCAAAGCAGATCAGTGAAAAGATCGCCATTCAGGGTTCAAAATCCGCTCCGATAGCAGGCTTCAGCGATCCCCAACTGCTTTGAGACTCTTTGAGCAATCAGTCTCCCTTCTTCCCAATCCCCAGGCCACAGCATCGAGTGTTTCCCTCTAGTTATCCGTGATATTCCTCAGCCTTTTCCCACCACAATTCCTCGGGAACCTACCCTACCTCCATCCGTCTGTAAGACCTAGCCCACTTGACCTCGCAAACGGGTCAACCCTTTCTAGACGTGCCACAATCGTCCTGGCCAAAGGGTGGGCAAAATCTTCACCGATAAAGCACTTCGGGATCAAGGCCCAAGCCCCGCCAAAGGAAAACTGACCGGTTCTCGGCAGGGATCGGATCCCAGCGGGCAAGAGTTTTGAATTAGGGTAAACTTTAATGTCTGTTCTGAGAGGAGTGTTAAATACAACATCCTCCTGCCTTAGACTTTGCCTAGCATGCTATTTGGCCTTCAGTAGTCTTGCTTAGTCTCTGGAGAGATGCTAAACGGATCCCTTTCTTGAGGATTTGTCGATCGTTATGCTAGATATGACTCTAAGTGACTAGGCATAAATTACTAGAACGCGCCCCGATGGGCCAACTCGCTATGGGAGGAGTGTGATGTTCGCACGGTTGGCGGAACAATACCGCAGCTACGTTCAAGACCTGGTGATGAGTTTGCAGGCTCTGGCCATTGTTTTGGAGAAGCGGGGCTACCCGGCTTCTTGCTACACCTGCGGCACCTCATTTGAGAGCGCCTCCTTCATGGTCAGCTTACGGGAGGGGCACTTGATTCGCTTTTTGGTTTCCGAATGCTCCATCAGTTGGACGGAGATGCGGGATGACCGGGAGCTAATGAAGTTAGAAGGGGCAGAAGCCATTCGCCAACTCCAGGATCTGGCAGAGCTGATCAAAGACGATCTGGTTGCTGCTGCCGCGCCGGCAGAAGCTCTAGCTGCCAGCAGTTGATTCCCATGCAGTTGGATGAGAAGCCTAGCCTACGGCCCTTTGGGCCTAGCCGAAGCTAAGCTAGACTCAAGGCGCCTCCCGAGCACCTTCCCCCTCCAACACTTGTCACCGGCCTTCATACCCCCAAGGGGATTCGAACCCCTGTCGCATCCGTGAAAGGGATGTGTCCTAGGCCTCTAGACGATGGGGGCATCCCAGAAGTGACGCGATCCTGATTGTAAAGAGAGAGGTGTAATTTTGTCAACTTAAACTTATGTCCTCTCCTAGTCGGCGTCTCCCGAGTCCCGTTCTGCCAAGTTCAGGATCAAAATCCCCAGCAGAGCCAGGCCCAGCAAGCCGGCAATCACGAGGGGTTCATCCGGGATCACATCCATGCTAGGCCTCAAGCTGTCAACTTTACAGGCTGCTGGCTCCGAGCAACGCAGCACAGCCTCAGGGCGGCAAACCGTCCTAGGCGGAGCAGCCGTCCAGTGGCTTACACTACACTAAAAAGTAACAACCCATCGCTTGGACTGGCATGATTCCCACCGTTATTGAGCAATCTGCACGCGGCGAGCGCGCCTTTGATATCTACTCGCGTCTATTGCGGGATCGGATCATCTTCTTGGGCACCCAGGTGGACGACGACATTGCCAACCTGATCGTGGCCCAGATGCTCTACCTGGAATCTGAAGACCCCGAGAAAGATATTTACCTCTACATCAACTCTCCCGGCGGCTCCGTCTATGCCGGTATGGCCATCTACGACACCATGCAGCACATTCAGCCGGATGTCTCCACCATCTGCATTGGCTTGGCCGCCAGCATGGGAGCCTTTTTGCTGGCAGGAGGTGCCAAAGGCAAACGCATTGCCCTTCCCCACGCCCGCATCATGATTCACCAACCCCTCGGTGGAGCCCAGGGGCCAGCCACCGATATCGAGATTCAGGCTAAAGAGATCCTCTTTATCAAAAACAGTCTCAACAGCCTGCTGGCCTACCACACTGGCCAGCCCCTGGAGCGCATCGAGCGCGATACCGACCGCGACAACTTTATGACTCCAGAGCAGGCCAAAGAATACGGCCTCATCGACCAGGTGATCACCAGGAGACCCCAACCATCCTTGGCCGCCGTTTCTTAGCCCCTCTGGCCGCTGCAGACAAACCCACCCAGCTCCCTTCTCAAGGGAGCTTTTGCCTTTTCCAGGGATCCCACCCAGGGATATTAAGAAAGCCAAAGAAATCTATATTTTCGGCGCCAACCAAGGGGGCTTACTTTAATCAAACTAATCGAACTCATAAAGAAAGTAACGATCAGCCTGTCTTTGCGGATGATAGCTTAGGATTAAACCAATGTAGGCTTGTGTTTGTCAAAGTTCTAGCCTAGACAGTGTATAGAAATCTCGCCACTGGATTTCCAAAATCCAGGCGGTTGAGGCTAGCGATTGGCAGCGCTTGAAAAGGAGGGTTTAGGACTTTACATCCGCTTGGATGAAGACTGTCTCGAAGCCCAAGTAGGGCCTCACAGTTGTGAGGCGAGTTCATTCACGAAAACTCGGTGGTCTGTGGTTTTGGCCCTGAGTTTTGCCTCTTGATTGCATCCGTGAATGGCATTTTCTGGTTTTGTGATTCGTTTAGAGGGAGATCAACGTGGCCTACTCAGCAACCCAAACCAAAAAGGGCTATCAAGCCGGCGTAAAGGATTACCGACTCACGTATTACACGCCCGATTACACGCCCAAGGATACCGACGTCTTGGCCTGTTTCCGGGTTACTCCTCAGCCGGGCGTTCCCCCCGAAGAGGCCGGGGCGGCTGTGGCGGCTGAATCTTCGACCGGCACCTGGACAACCGTGTGGACGGATCTGCTCACCGACTTGGATCGGTACAAGGGCCGCTGCTACGACATCGAGCCGGTCCCGGGCGAAGAGAATCAATACTTCTGCTTCGTCGCCTACCCGCTGGATCTGTTCGAGGAAGGCTCGGTCACCAACATGCTCACCTCGATTGTAGGCAACGTCTTTGGCTTCAAAGCCTTGAAAGCGTTGCGGCTGGAGGATGTGCGGATCCCGGTGGCCTACCTGAAGACCTTCCAGGGCCCTCCCCACGGCATTCAGGTGGAGCGGGACAAGTTGAACAAGTACGGCCGTCCGCTGCTGGGCTGCACCATCAAGCCCAAGCTGGGCCTTTCCGCCAAAAACTACGGACGGGCCGTGTACGAGGCGCTGCGGGGCGGGTTGGACTTCACCAAAGACGACGAAAACATCAACTCCCAGCCCTTCCAGCGCTGGCGGGATCGCTACCTCTTTGTGATGGAGGCTGTCCACAAGGCGCAGGCAGAGACTGGCGAGATCAAGGGGCACTACCTGAACGTGACGGCGCCCACCTGTGAGGAGATGTTCAAGCGGGCGGAGTTTGCCAAGGAGATCGGTGCCCCCATCATCATGCACGATTACCTGACTGCCGGATTTACCGCCAACACCAGCTTGGCCAAGTGGTGCCGCGACAACGGCATCCTGCTGCACATTCACCGCGCCATGCATGCCGTGATTGACCGCCAGAAAAACCACGGCATCCACTTCCGGGTGCTGGCCAAGTGCTTGCGCATGTCCGGCGGCGACCACCTGCATGCCGGTACGGTGGTGGGCAAGTTGGAGGGCGACCGCGCCATCACCATGGGCTTTGTGGATCTCATGCGGGAAAACTACGTGGAGGCCGACCGCTCCCGCGGCATTTTCTTCACCCAAGATTGGGCCTCCATGCCTGGGGTGATGCCGGTGGCCTCCGGTGGCATTCACGTCTGGCACATGCCGGCGCTGGTGGAGATCTTCGGCGACGACGCGGTGCTGCAGTTTGGTGGCGGAACCCTGGGACACCCCTGGGGGAACGCGCCAGGCGCCACTGCCAACCGGGTGGCCCTAGAAGCCTGTATCCAGGCCCGCAATGAGGGTCGGGATCTGGCCCGTGAGGGCAACGAGATCATCCGCGAAGCGGCCAAGTGGTCGCCGGAACTGGCGGCTGCCTGCGAGCTGTGGAAGGAGATCAAGTTCGAGTTCAAGCCCGTCGATACGCTCTAGAGATCTGCCGGGGGCAAGGGATCCCCAGAGTTCTCTTGCCCCGCTGCTTCGGCTTACCCCTGGACTGGCCATGGATCTGAAACAGATCGCCAAAGATACGGCCAAAACCTTGATCAGCTACCTGACCTATCAGGCAATGCGCACGGTGCTGGCCCAACTGAGCGAGACGGATCCTCCCAGGGCCCTGTGGCTGCAGCAGTTCTCGGCTCGGCAAAACCTTCAGGAGGGGGAAACCTACCTGCGGGCTTTGCTGGCAGAGCGTCCTGACCTGGCCTATCGCATCATGACCGTTCGCGAGCACATTGCGGCGGAGGTGGTGGACTACTTGCCGGAGATGGCCAAGACCGGCATCCAGCAAGCCAACATGGAACACCGCCGTAGCCACCTGGAACGGCTTACCTCAGCAGCGGGATCCCCGCTGGCCACGCACCCGGAAGCGGGATCCCCTCTTCAGAACCCTACACCTGAAACGGAGTAACTTCAGTCATGCAAACCTTGCCGAAAGAGCGCCGCTACGAAACTTTTTCCTACTTGCCTCCGATGACGGATCTGCAGATCCTCAAGCAGGTGCAGTACATCTTGGATCAAGGCTACATTCCTGCCATCGAATTCAACGAGTCTTCGCAGCCCACCGACCACTACTGGACGCTGTGGAAATTGCCCCTGTTCAGCGCCACTTCTCCCCAGGAGGTGCTGACCGAGGTACAGGCCTGCCGCAGCGCCTACCCCAATTGCTTCATCCGTGTGGTGGGTTTCGACAACATTAAGCAGTGCCAGGTGCTCAGCTTCTTGGTTTACAAGCCCAGCGGCCTGCGCTAGGAGAGGTCCAGAGCAATCGGTCTAGTTCCCAGCCAATCGGCGCAGAGGGAGAGCTTCTCCCTCTTTATTTATTTCTTGCTTTGCATAGCCATTCCCAATGGCAACGGCGCCATTCTCAATCTCAAAAATACAGTCATTTCAAACAGCAACGAAACGGTTCTTTGCCTCGTTATTGCTACGCAACGCTCTAACTCCCCTCTCCCAGAGGGAGAAGGGCTGGGGGTGAGGGCAGCGGCGCGGAGCGCTTGGGCATCTTTTTAGGATCCGATCCCCAAAAGCGCCCCCAGACCCACTGCTAAAAGAGCTGCTAGGGTCGTTTGAATGCCGTTCACCACTTCATTGCTCATCCAAGCCAAGCGAGGCTGCAACACCACCCCCATCCAGCTTTCTGCCAAAGTGGCCAGGATCCCGGCCAGCCAGCAGATTCCCAACCATAGGAGATTCCCTCCCACCCATTCTCCGCCAATGCCCCAGGCCAAGGCGGCCATCCCTCCTGCTGCCGCCACCCCCGCCAGGGATCCCTCCAGGCTGACGGCTCCCTCAGTGCCTGCTGGCACCGGCTGCAAGGTGGTGATCAAAAAGGTCTGACGTCCGTAGGCTTTTCCCACCTCGCTGCTGACGGTATCGGCCAACTTGGCGGCGAAGCTGGCGCTATACCCCAACCACCAGAGGGGATGGGCAAAAAGCGCATATCCCACCGCACAGGCAGCTCCCGTCAGGGCAGATCCCCAGACATTTTCCGGCCCTCGCGCCCCCTCTCGCTTTTCGGCGATCCCCTGGGCCTGCTTGCGGCGGATCCCCAGCTTGGTTACGGCGGTGCCGACTAAAAAATAGGCGGCTACGACCAGGTAACCCCGCCCTCCCAGGCCCCCCCACACCAACAGGCCCAGCAGGCCCGCGTGGAGAACCCCAGCTCGCGTCAGCGCCTTCTGGGGGCTCAGCAGGGCCAGCGCCACCAAGGCCAGATTGAGCCAGAGCGCCACCCCCCACTGACTCAGCAGCCACGCCTGACCCATGGGTGCCCTCCACCACCGGCAAGGGCGGCTAGGAACTGGCCACAACAACGGAGAGGGAGGGATTCGAACCCTCGACGGAGCTTTTGGGCCCCGTAACTTCTTAGCAGGAAGCCGCTTTCGACCACTCAGCCACCTCTCCAGAGCGGCAGAGACCTCAGCAAGCTGGGATCCAGCCGCCGGTTCACCTATTGTAGAAGATGGGATCCCACCCGGCAACTGTTCTCGAGCGGGATCCCTGCTGCAGCTCAGTTCACCACCTGCACATAGATATCGAAGCTGCCGCTGTTGTCGCCGTAGCTGCCCTTGGCGTCATTGACGTTGAAGGCGATATCCAAGTTGGGATCCAGATCCACCTCTTGCGGCTGCTCCGGCGAGGATTCCCAGACCTGCCGGGCCACCAACCGGGCGTTGGGCTGGAACAGCACCAGGCCGTAGCGGCAAAGACCGGGGTAGCGCCACTCCGAAGGCGTGGGGATCCCTTTGCCGAGAGGAGAGCGGATGCTGGTGGAGAAAGAAAAGCCATAGCGCCAAGCCACATTTTTCACAAAAAAGCGAATGCGGCTGGCCCGCAGCGGCTGCCCCTGCCAGTGCAGGATGTTGCCCGGTTCTTGGTTGACCCGCAGGCCGTAAAAGGCGATCCAGCCCTGCAAGTTCTCCTCTTGGGGTTGGGTGCCCTCGATCGCTGCGGCTTGGCTCCAGTCTAAGTCGCTGCCATCGCAGGTAATCTCTGGCGGGACTTGCGTCAAATCCATTTGTGGCAGCCCTGACGTAGCGGGTGTAGCCGATTGGGTAAACATCTATCTCTCCTTTTCTTCAAAATGACTCCAGAAGTGAGAAGCTGTAAAGAGCTTACAGGGATCCCAAAAATGAGCCGGGGAAAGGTTTTAAAGACAAACCTATTCCTCTCCCTGCTGCTGGATGGAGAATCTCAGATGAACTGTGACATCGGGGCTGAGAACCTCAGGCTCTTCCTCGATCGGGCAAGAGATTAAGGTCTCAAGCTCTTTGTAATAGGTCAACTTTACTTGATGGATGGCGGCTATTCCCAGAGAAATAGACCTTTGCAATACTTTTTTAGGGAACCATAGGAATCTGTTAATTCCCCAAGACTTGATTGCCAACCAAGGCCGAAACCCAGATCCTTACTCAGCGCAGATCTTCTGGGACCTCGTATTCCAAAACACATTAATTTGTGCAATGCCCCTGTTAAGCACTCTTGCGCTCGTTTGGTCTCTGCAGCAGCTTTCCGCAACCCGGAGCGCTTTGACAACCGTTTTTGATAAGATCACCATTGCAAGTCTCGCGGGGTGCCCGGCGCCCACGGCATGCACGACACTTCTGCCGCCACCGATCTGGAGATCATCTCTTTGTCAAGCCCTCGGCAGGCCATGTCCTTGGCGGGCATTCAGGAGGCCAACCTGAAGTGGATCAGTCGCTCCAGTGGTGCCTCTGTAACGCTGCGCGGACAAGACCTGTACCTGAAAGGCACCCCTCAGCAGCGGCAGCAGGTGCGGCAGTGGCTAGAATTGCTGAAGCCGCTTTGGCAAACTGGACACCCTGTCACGGTGATTGATGCGGAGCAAGCTTTTCGCGCCCTCTCCGGCCAGGAGGCTACGGCCTATCAGCAAGCGCAAGCAGGTGTGTTGGCCCGCACCCGTAAGGGAGAGTTGATCCGGCCCAAGACACCCCGCCAACAGGAGTACGTGCAAGCCATTCGCACCCACGATCTCTGCTTCGGCATCGGGCCGGCAGGCACCGGGAAAACCTATCTGGCTGCCGTTGTGGCCATCACAGCCCTGCAAAACCGCGAGTACGAGCGTTTGATCCTGACGCGACCAGCGGTAGAGGCAGGGGAGAAGCTGGGCTTCTTGCCAGGGGATCTGGTGGAAAAGGTAGATCCCTATCTGCGGCCTCTCTACGATGCCCTGTTCGAGTTTATCGACCCGGCCAAGCTGCCCCAGCTTATGGCCCAGGGAGTCATCGAGGTGGTGCCGCTGGCCTACATGCGGGGGCGTACCCTCAGCAACGCTTTCATCATCTTGGACGAGGCCCAAAACACCACCCCGGAGCAGATGAAGATGGCCCTCACGCGGCTGGGCTTCCGCTCCCGCATGGTGGTTACCGGGGATCTCACCCAAACGGATCTGGGCAAGCATCGCCTGTCGGGCCTGGCGGCTGCAGAGCGCATCCTGGCGGGGGTAGAGGGGGTTGCCTTTTGCTACTTTGACCAGCGGGATGTGGTACGCCACCCCCTGGTGCAGCGGATTGTGGATGCCTACGCCCGCTACGAGAGCCAGCAGTGAGACCGAGGGTAATCTTCTTCGATGCCGTGGGCACGCTGTTTCGGGTGCGGGGCAGCGTCGGCCAGGCCTACAGCCAGGTGGCAGCAGCGTATGGAGTGGCGGTGGATCCGCAGGCGTTGGATCGCGCCTTTGCCCAAGCTTTTGCCAGCGCTCCGCCGCCAGCCTGTGCCGGTCTTCTGGGATCCGCCCTCCAGGAATGGGAGCGGGCCTGGTGGCGCCAGGTGGTGCGCCAGACCTTTGCGGGGGTGGGATCCCTGGCTGCTTTTGGGGAGGAACGGTTTGAGGCGTTTTTTGCCCGCCTTTTCGAGTATTTTGCCACGTCGGATCCCTGGGAGCTCTATCCCGAGACGCTGCCGGTTCTGCAGGTTCTGCAACAGGAAGGGATCCAGCTAGGGGTAATCTCCAATTTCGACAGCCGTCTAGTGCGAGTGCTGCAGGCGCTGCAACTGGATGGCTATTTTTCTAGCCTTACTCTCTCTACCCAGGTGGGCTATGCCAAGCCCGATCCCCGCATCTTCCAAGCTGCCCTGGCGGCCCAGGGGATCCCGCCCGCCGCTGCCTGGCACATCGGCGACAGCCGCCGCGAAGACTATCAAGGGGCCAAGGCAGCAGGCTTGAGGGCCCTTTGGCTGGATCGAGAAGGACAAGATCCCTCCTGCCAAGAGCGAATCGAAAACTTGGGGGGATCCCTCTCCCTGCTCAATGCGCTGGAGCGGAATTAAGCAGTAGCGGGGCAAAAACCCCATCGGGCTTGAGCAAGTAGCGCCGCAGGTTCATCTGCCGCTCCAGAAGGCAGGCATGGCCGCTCAAAGGCGAGATCTCCACCTGGGCCTGGGGCAGTCGCTCCGCCAGACGCTGCACCTCCTGCACCGAGGGCAGGAGGCGATCCCGCCCCCCCGCCACCAGCAACGTCGGCAGGGTCATCGACTCCAGGGGCAGCTCCTCCACGACAAACGATCCCAGCAAGGCCAGGCGCTGGGCGGCCACCGTGGGCTCAACACTGTGAACGGCCTGGCGCAGCCGCTCCCGATCCGGCGGCTCCATTTGGCTTAGCTCCGCCAAAAATCCCAGCCCCCGCTCCGCCATCTGGTGGTAGAGCGCCGGCGGCAAAAAAGGCAGGAGAACATGACCTGCCCACCACCAGGGCCGGCGCCGCAGCGACGAGGCCGGATTAACCAGAATCAGGCCGCGACAGCGCTCCGGCTGCTGGGCAGCCACAGCCAGGGCTAGGCAAGCTCCGAAGGACTCGCCACACAGGTAGGCTCCCTCGTCCAGCTGGGATCCCACCCAATCGGCCAGGCTCTCCCAGCTCTGCCCCGCTGCGGGGTGGTTTAAGCTCAAAGGGCGGACGCGAAACTCGGCTTGCAGAGCCTGTGCCTGCCGGTAAAACAATTTGCCGGTGCCATCCATACCCGGCAAATAGAGCAGCAAGGGCCGCTTCTGGCGGCTTGGACTAGAGGCAATGGGCTTGCTTTTCAATCTTTCCATCTCCTTGCCAACCCCAAGCGCACCTGTTCGCGAGCGGCTGCCGTCAACTCCCGAATGAGCTGCAGCCGCTCCTGGCGGCAGGTAGAGCGCCCTGCTCCCCCTACCCAAAGAGGGGATCCCACTCGAACCACCACCTGACGGTAGATCACCACCGGATGCCCCCCCGGCCGCTGAAACCTGGGCTCCGTGGGATCAAACCAGCGGAAAAAAGCCATGGGAATATCCATCGCCCGCCACTCTTCCTGCGCCCACACGGCCACCGGCAGGATCGGCAGGGGATCCACGCCAGCAGCCAAGGCCAGATGGGCAAAGCCCGGCTGAAACCAGCCCAGCTCTTGGGGCGAGGTCTCGCGAGTAATCTGCTCCGCCCCTTCCGGGAAGATCCCCACCCCTCCGCCTGCCGCCAGAGTGGCCTGCGCCTGGCGAAAAAAGGCAAGCTGCGGCCCTGATCCCTGCTGGAGGGGGATACAACCCAGGGCCAAGGCAACCTCCCGCAAGAGGGGCACTTGCGATAGGTAGTAGTGGCAGGCAAAACGAATCGGTCGATCCAGCCCAGCAATCAGCACCGGCGCATCCAAAAAGCTGCGATGGTTGCTCACCACCAGCAGGGGGCCCTGGGGAACCCGCTCCTTGCCCTCCACCCACACCTCCGTCTGGAAAAGGCCAAGCAAGACCTGCGCCAGCGCCCTCGCGTCGGGGAACCCGCTTTGCTGCAGGAGTTGATCCAGCATCGCCACCCTGCTCAATAGTCCACCCCGCGCCGCAGATCGGCCCCCTGTTCGGCATAATGCTTGTGGCTCACCATTTCCGAATGGACAGAGGCCAGCTCAAAGTAGGGCAAAGGCGCATGGCAGCGCCCTGTGATGATGATCTCCGTATCGCGTGGCTTGCGCAGCAAAGCCTCAACAATCGGCTCCACATCCAATAGCTCCAGATCCACCGTTGGGTTGAGCTCGTCCAGAATAATGGTCTTGTAAAGCCCAGAGGCGATGGCCGCCCGTGCCAGCTCCCAGCCCCGCTCCGCCTCCACGTAGTCGATTTCCTGCTGCTTGCCCCGCCAAACGATGGCGTCGCGGCCGCAGCGCTGGTGATCTACTAGATCGGGATAGCTCTCTCGCAAAGCCCGAATGGCCGCATCTTCTGTGTAGCCCGTTCCCCCCTTTAGCCACTGCATAATCAGGACGCGGTGGGAGAGATCTTTGCTGATGCCGCGCCCAATGGCCTGCAGAGCCCGGCCCAGAGCGCTGGTGGACTTGCCCTTGCCGTTGCCGGTATAGATCTCGATGCCGCTGAGGAGGGGCTGGCCGTCCTGGGGATCCGCCGCCCGCCGCACGCTGCGCATTTCCGAGTGCAAATCTGCTAGGTCGATAATTTCCTTAGGGGCGCCCCGTCCGGTGATGATGACCTCCATTTCCTCTGGCTTTTGCTTGAGGGTGCTGACGACCTCGTCCACAGGCAGCAGGCCCAGATCCAGCACCGGGTTCAGCTCGTCCAGCACCACCACCGAGTAGAACCCCGACGCCAGCGCCCCCTTGGCCACATCCCAGCCGCGGCGGGCCTCTTGGCGGTCAAACTTAGTGATCTCGTCGGGGCCGAAGAACTCTCCTCGCCCCGTGCGCAGTTGATCGATAAGGTGGGGGAAGCCGCGCTGCAGAGCGGCAATCGCGGCATCCTCGGCATAGGTGCGGCCCGGCCCCTTGAGAAACCGCACCAGCAACACCCGGCTGGGGGCCGAGTTTTCAATCCCCAGCCCAATGGAACGCAGCACAACCCCTAGCGCCGCCTGCGACTTGCCCTTGCCCTCGCCGTCGTAAACATGGATCTGGCCTCGCCGGCGGTCAAATTGTTGCGCGGTTACAATGCCGATTTCTGCCATGCCCCTCCGCATCACGCCGCTGTCCAGAACTCGTGCTTCCCTACCCCCATCTTAGAGTCTAGCCAGAGGTTTTCGGGGAAGCGCGGAGAGGGCCAGAAAAAGCCGGCAAGAGCCGATAAACACCGGGATAAGATGAGCAATGGTTGTCCAGCCCAGTGCTTATCTAGCGAGGGATCCCCCTTGTATCCAACCGTGTTTTCTTCTCGCCCCTTGCCCCCTGCGGTCGATAGCCCCATCGAGCTGGTGGGACGGACGCCGCTCATTCGCCTGCGGCGGGTCACCGCCGACCTGCCGCCGTCGGTGCGAGTGTATGGCAAAGCAGAGTGGTACAACCCCGGCGGCTCGGTCAAGGATCGCCCGGCCCTGAATATGATCCGCGCTGGCGAACGCGAGGGCAAGCTTACGCCTGGCAAGATCATCCTGGATGCCACCAGCGGCAACACCGGCATCGCCTACGCCTGGATCGGGGCAGCTTTGGGGTACAAGGTGAAGCTGGCCCTGCCGGCCAACGCCAGCCCAGAGCGCAAGAAGATCCTCGCCGCCTACGGGGTGGAGGTAGTGCTCACGGATCCGGCCCTCGGCTCCGATGGGGCCATCGAGAAAGCCCGCGCCCTCTATGCCGAAAACCCGGATCTCTACTTCTATCCCGACCAGTACAGCAACCCCGCCAACTGGCAGGCCCACTACGAGACCACGGGGGTAGAAATCTGGGAGCAAACCCAGGGACAGGTCACCCACTTCGTAACCGGGTTAGGCACCAGCGGCACCTGCATGGGGGTGGGGCGGCGCTTGCGGGAGTACCGCTCCGATATCCAGATCATTGCCATGCAGCCGGACTCCCCCTTCCACGGCCTTGAAGGCCTCAAGCACATGGCCACTGCTCTCAAGCCCGAGATTTACGATCCCACCCTGCCCGACCAGCACATCGAGATCTCCACCGAAGCAGCCCAGAAAATGGTCAAGCGTTTGGCCTTGGAGGAAGGCTTGTTGGTGGGCATCTCTGCCGGAGCCAATGTGGTGGCGGCTCTACAGGTGGCCTGTCAGCTCTCCTCCGGCGTGGTGGTGACCATCTTGTGCGACGGGGCCGATAAGTATCTCTCAGAGCGGTTTTGGACAGAAGATTAAACTAGCCCGTACCGCAATGGCCCCTCCTCTTAACAGCCCCGCCCTTTTGCCGCTATGATGGTTAAACCTGGAATGCGGATGTGGCGGAACTGGTATACGCGCACGTTTGAGGGGCGTGTGGCTTTGCCATGCGAGTTCGAGTCTCGCCATCCGCACTGGGCCCTCACCCCCAGCCCCTCTCCCAAGGAGGAGAGGGGAAGCGGGCAGTGGTCAACCAGCCGATTGCACTATTCCCGAACGGCGCCCTGAAGGCGTGTGCCCCAGGTGCGGGCAAAGCTCAGGTCAGTCCCGGTCAGATTGGCATCGCGCAGATCGGCCCCCCGCAAGTCGGCGCCGTACAGGGAGGCAGAAGAGAGATCGGCACCCCGCAAATCAGCACCCCGCAAGTCCGCTCCCTCCAGGTAGGCACCGCTGAGATCGGCGCCACGCAACTGGGCGCGCCGCAGATTGGCTCCCACCAAGTAGGACTGGCTGAGATCGGCGCCAGTGAGGATGGTGCGCTCCAGGTTGGCCTCGATCAGGTCGGCACCCTGGAGGTTAGCCTCTGCCAGATCCAGGTTGCTCAGCTCAAGGGATCCCAGCCGGCAATTGGGACAGGTTCTGGAGGCCAGCAGGTAGCGCAGGAAGCAGGCGTTGGGGGTTGTGGCGGCGGCATTGGAAGCGACGGCTGTCGTGGCCAGCAGGGCCAAAATGGCGGAAGCTTTGAGATGAAAGTTCATGGTAACCGAGCCTCACAAAAAGTTGACTGAGACAATCCGGCAGAGCGGGGTTGTTTTGCGTTGGTCACATGATAGTGGCATCTGCCGGCTTCGGCCACTGCACAGATCTGCCTGGTTTTGTGGATCGACAGACGCTCCCAAGGTGTGATGACGTTGTGGCCTTATCGCCCCAGAGCTTGTGGGCTATCGCCGGGCGGGGGAGGATCTTTCAGCAGCGGATCCACCCAATGCCAAGACAGTTGCCCCAGTCCCAGCAAAACCGAAAGTATCGCCGAGGCAGCCAAGACGCAATCCTAGCGGGTTGCCAGCCGAGAAGGATGGCTCGGCTGGCGTTTCCTCCGGCCGGGCCGGGCAACGGGCAAGCTTTCCCAGGGGGGGAGAGGGCGACAACGCAGGAAGCAACCGCAGCGGCGACAGCGACGATCGGAGTCGAGGTTGAGCCAATGGCAAGCTGGACAGCGGAGCATGGGAAAGGCCAGGGATCCCATCCGGGGGCAGCGCGAGCAGTTGCGGCATCCGGCAACCGTATCTGAAGATCTTCCCAATTCCCATGCAGGTGGTCAATTCTGCTCGTCCCCCTCTAGATCAGGGGTCGAGTTCGGGGCAGCCTTGGGAGAGAAGCCTCTGTGGAACTAGCCCTCCAGAATCAGTCAGCATCGAACAGCAACCCTGTGCCGATCCTATGCAGATTCGACTGGAAAACATCTGTAAGCGTTATGGCCGCCGTGAGGTGGTGAGCGACGTCAGCTTGCACATTCAGCAGGGAGAAGTTGTGGGGCTGCTGGGGCCCAATGGGGCGGGGAAAACCACCACCTTCTACATCATGACCGGGCCTGATCCAGCCCAACCGAGGCCATGTCTGGCTGGATGACCAGGACATCACCCATCTGCCGATGCATCGCCGGGCCCGCTTGGGGATCGGCTACTTGGCTCAGGAGCCGAGCATCTTTCGTCGCCTCAGCATTCAAGACAACCTGCTGCTGATCATGGAGCAGACGGGGGTGCCTCGCCGCCTCTGGCAGCAGCGGCTCAACCACCTGCTGGAGGAGTTTCGCATTGCCCATGTGGCCCACAGTTTGGGTTTGCAGGTGTCGGGGGGAGAACGGCGCCGCGCCGAGATCGCCCGCGCCCTGGCAGCCGGGATCCACGGGCCAAAATTCCTGCTGCTGGATGAGCCCTTCGCGGGGGTGGATCCCATTGCGGTGGCGGATATTCAAGAGGTGGTGGCCAAGCTCAAGCAGCGGGGCATCGGTGTTTTGATTACCGACCACAACGTGCGGGAGACGCTGGAGATTACCGACCGGGCCTATATTCTCAACGACGGCGCCATCCTGGCCAAGGGCACACCAGCGGAGCTGGCGGCGGATCCCTTGGTGCGCAAGTATTACCTGGGGGAGAAGTTCCGTCTTTGATGCCGCTCCATCTCATCGCCAGGAGTACAAAGCTCGCAGGCGTTGGCTTTTTTTGTGCTGGTGGGCCTGCATGCGGGCCAGCAGCTCGTCCAGCAGGGCAACCGCCTCCAGGAGATAGGGGCCCTTATTGAGCATGACGCACTCGGCCCGGGCCGACATCACCGCATCGGAAAGCTCAGGCCGGGAGGGCAGGCCCTCCTTGGTGAGCTGATCCAGCACCTGGGTGGCCCAGACCACCGGCACATGGGCGGCCTCACAGATCCACAGCAGCTCCTCCTGGATCTCGCCCAGGCGCAGCCAGCCAATCTCCACGGCCAGATCTCCCCGGGCAATCATCACCCCCAGGGGCCGGCAGCCGTCGGCGGCCGCGATCAGAGTGGGCAGGTTTTGCACCGCTCGCTGCGTTTCAATCTTGAGGATCAAGCCCAGATCGGGCCGGGCCTGGCGCCGCTCCAGCTCAGAAAACAGCAACTGCAAATCCGCCGGCTGCTGGACAAAGGAATAGCCCACCAGGTCGGCATGCCGCACCACGAAGTCCAGGTCTTGGCGATCTTTCTCGGTGAGGGGCTGGATCGAGAGCTGGCTGTCGGGAAAGTTGAGGCCTTTTTCCTCCCGCAGCTTCTTGCCCTGCGGGGCGACTTTGTCCACCTCCAGCACCACCCCTGCCGGCTCGATCCCCACTACACGAGCGCCGATTTTGCCGTCGTCGATCCAAACAGTTGCCCCCACCTTGAGGTGGGCCAAGATCTCCGGCAGGGTGCAAGCCACCTGGCAGCAGATGTCAGAGTCGACCGGCGGAATGGCTGCCGTGAGCAGGATGCGATCCCCACCGTACACCTTGGCTTTGCCGGGTGGCATGGCCACCGGGCCAGTGCGGATCTTAGGGCCGGCCAGGTCGAACAAAATCTTGCAGCGCCGTTGGGTCTGGGCTTCGGCCCGGCGCAAGTGGGCCACCATTTTTTCCCACACCGAGGGATCGTCGTGGGCGCAGTTAATGCGGGCCACGTTCATGCCCCGTTGTAACAGTTGCAGCAGCAGCTCGGGCTGCTCGGCGGCTTCGCCGGGCAAGGTCACCATGATGCGGGCACGGCGGTGGGGAGAAGGAGGGCCAAAAAGAGCCTCGGTGTGCTGCTCTAGGGCCATATCCCCGGCGTAAAACGCTTCATAGCTAGGTCCCTTGTGGCTCAGCCCTTGAGCGGCGGCCAAAATGGCGATCACCGCATCCAAGCTTTCCAAAACCCGCGATTCACAGCGTCCCAGCGACGACAGCCCCAGGGCGGCCAATTCTAACTGCAGGTCGCGCAGATCGTGTTGGCGCAGCGCCAAATACCGAGCTAGGTTCTCGAGAGCGGGGGAGGGGTTGCAGGGGCTGCCCCAGGCGGTCAAGTACTTCTGGGATCCCTCCACAACTTGCTGTCGCAGCTCCAGGAGCTGCTCTAGCAAACGCTTAGGCGAAGAGGGGGAAGAGGAAGCCATGCTGAAAGCTATCTCAAGACAAACAAGCCCAACGCCCGGCCCAAGCCCGCCTTGGGTCGATCATAGGCAAGTTAGGGTGAAAAAGGGAGGCGATTAACCTTTTGTTGGCCAGCGTTCCGGTCTAGAGTCGTTAACAGCCTTCGGGTTGTCCTGACTGCTACTTCCCTTGGTTTTGTGAAACTTCATTCTCCCCCTACTCCTCCTTCAATCAAGCAGTCTTGCAACAGGCTCTCCATCGTTTGCGCGGTGGGCCTGATGGATCGCTACATCATCTCCGAGATGCTCCTGCCCTTTTTCTTTGGGGTGGGAGCGTTCACCACCCTGGTGATGGCAGTGGGATCCCTGTTTGAGCTGGTGCGGCTAGTGGTAGAGGCGGGGCTGTCCCTTTCAGCAGCGTTGCAAGTGTTTGTGTTGCGGGCGCCGGGGATCATCGTCCTGACGTTCCCCATGTCGATGTTGCTGGCGACGTTGCTGGCCTATGGGCGCCTGTCTGCTGATAACGAGATCACTGCCCTGCGCGGCTGCGGCGTGAGCCTCTATCGTCTGGTGGTGCCGGCCCTCCTTCTCAGCCTCTTGGTGACGACGTTAACGTTTCTCTTCAACGAGCTGGTGGTGCCGGTGAGCAACCGCCAGGCGGCCCTGACTCTAAACCGCGCTTTGAACCGAAGTCCAGAGTTCCGCCGCGAGAACATCCTCTACCAAGAGTTCGGCGAGATCCTCGCGCCCGAGCCAGACGGCACTTTTTCCCGCCGGCAAGGGCTAACCCGTCAGTTCTATGCCCGCAGCTTCGATGGCCAGCAGATGCGCGGCGTGATCGTGCTGGATCTTTCCAACGAGGCTCTCAGCCAGATCCTGCTGGCGCAGCAGGGGCGCTGGGATCCCCAGGAGAACCTCTGGGTGTTTGAGGAGGGCACCAACTACATCGTCTCCCCTGATGGCACCTACAGCAACATCGCCACCTTTGCCCGCCAGGAGTTGCGCCTGCCGCGCGCGCCGCTGGATTTGGCCCAGGAGGTCCGCAGCCCCGAGGAGATGAACATTCAAGAGCTGCGCCGCTACATCGAGGTCATCGCCAGCTCGGGGGATCTGCAGGGGGTACGCCGCCTTCAGGTCAACCTCAGCCAGAAGTACGCCATCCCCTTTGCCTGTCTGGCCTTCACCCTGATCGGGGCCCCGCTGGGCCTACGACCCCAGCGCACCAGTTCTTCTTTGGGCTTGGGCCTCAGCGTGCTGATTATCTTTGCCTACTATGTGCTCCTGTTTGTCAGCCAGGCGCTGGGGCAGATTGGGACGCTGGGGCCAGAGGTGGCAGCCTGGCTGCCCAACTTCGTCTGCCTAGGCATAGGGGGGGCCTTGCTGTACCGCGCCAACCGCTAGGCTGGCTAGCGCAGCGGGATGAACTCGGTGCGGCCAATGATCTGTTGGCCTTGATCCGAGAGGGCGTAGTTAATGAAGTCAGCCACCACGGGGCTGGTTTTTCGCGGTACCACCAAAAACACGTTGCGGGCCAGCGGGTAGCGGCCACTTTGGATGGCCTCGCGGGTGGGCATCTGGCCGTCGATGGGCACCATCCTCACCGTTTGCTGGTTTTGCACCTGATCCACGGTGCTGTAGGTGATGCCGTCTTCTCCCAAAGCCCGCAGGAGAGGGGTGGTGGCATCCTGGGTGGCAGTGGTGAAGTAGGGCGGGTTATCGGGGGCAAAGGGCAGCCCCAACAGCACCAGCTCCTGGAAAACGCTGTAGGTGCCGCTCTGAGGGGCGCGGTTGAGAACGCGAATCGGACGATCGGGGCCGCCTACCTGGCTCCAGTTGGTGATCCGGCCCTGGAAGATATCGGCCAACTGCTGCAGCGTCAGGCCGCCCTTGTAGGGGTTGTTTACCCCCACCGCCACCGCCAGGGCATCTTTGGCCACCGGGATGGCCTGCAAACCCGCCTGGACTTCGCTGGCATTGAGGGGGCGAGAGCTGGCAGCAAGCTGGATGCGACCTTCCATCAGGGCCTTGAGGCCGGCGTTGGATCCATTGGGCTTGCCGTCGGGGATCCCGTAGGTGATGGGGATGGCGGGGTTGCGCTGGCTGTAGCCTGACTTCAAGGCCAAGACGATGCGGATCATGGTGACGCTGCCGTCCATCTGCAGCACCGCCGGGTTGGGCAGGGAAGTATCCAGATTAACCGCGCTGGGTGGCTGGTTGGGGGCCTGGGCTGGAGGAAGATTGGGGGCCGTTGGCGCTTGCGGCTGGGCAGCCGGGATCTGGCCAGGGACAGAAGGCGCGTTCCCTCGCTTCAGGAAAGAGTCAAGCAGGCCGGAACGATAGGCATACCAGCCGCCTCCCCCCAGTATCGCCAGCAAAAGAATGTAGACAATCGGAGGTGGGCCGGAAGGTCGTACGGTCATGGGATCCCCCTCGAGAAATTCGCAGTCCAGACTTTGGCGGACTTTCCCCCTCTGTTGTATCAACTGTTTGCCCGGACTGGGCAAGCCGCAGGTTAAAGGGCATTCTGTCCCACCTCCCGCAGCTCAATGACATCGGCGCGGGGATCTGCCTGCAGAACCTCCAACTCGATCCAGGCCCCCAGCGGCACCTGCCGTTCCAAGCGCACCGGCACGCGAAAGGCAATCTCATCCAGCATGGCCATCACCAGGTTCTCCTGCTCGCGCAGGTAGCCCAAGACCAAGGCCTGCCAAATCTGCCCCGGTCGCTGACGCAGGTACTCGATGCTCCAGTAGCGCTTGGACTTGCGCTCCACCTGGTTGGCCTCGGCGGTGCCTGGCTCGATCCCCAGCAACAATTGCTGCACCTTGGCTTCTGTCAAGGGCAAGGGATCCCCGCGCAAAAAAGCCTTGATCTGGTAGTGGGCCACCAGATCCAGGTAGCGGCGAATGGGAGAGGTCACCTGACAGTAGGCATCGAGCCCTAGCCCCGTATGTCGCCCCGGTTGGGTGGCCACTTCCGCCCGCGAGAGACAGCGCATGATGGCAAACGACCGAACCGGACCCTGGGGGTACAGATCCAAAACCTCCGGCGGGGGCAGCTCAGGAGCCGGCTGCAGGCGATAGGGCACCGGGATCCCGTTTTGGCGGGCAAAGCGAGCGGCTACCTCACCGGCCAGCACCATCATCTCCGCCACCATCTGCCGCGCCGGCGTATCCTCGATCACCCGCAGGTGGGGGATCTCGTCGATGACCTTGATGTCCTGCTCCGGCAGGCCGATGGGGATCGCCCCTTGCGCCAGTCGCCAGGCGTAGCGCCAGCGCGCTGCCCGAGCAATGGCTGTCAATTGGGCCTCCGCCCCCAACTCCAGCATCTCGTCGGCATCGTCGTAGGTGAGGCGGTAGTTGACCCGGATCTGGCTGAGGCAAATTTCGTAGTCGCGCACGGCCCCGTCGGATCCCAGCCGGATGCCGAAGCTAAGGGCAGGCCGCACCTCCCCCTGCACCAAGCTCATCGGGCCGGTGGACAACTCCGATGGAAACATCGGGATCACCCGCTCCGGCAAATAGACGCTGGTGCCCCGCTTGCGGGCTTCTAAGTCGAGGGGATCCCCCCACCGCACCCAACAACTGGGATCGGCGATGTGGATCCAGAGCTTCACCTCGTCATCCGACTCAAACTCGACGCTGAGAGCATCGTCGATGTCGCGGGTGCTGGCATCGTCGATGGTGTAGGTGTGAAGATGGGTGAGATCCCGGCGCAGAGGCAGATCCAAGAAGGGGGGAGGCCCGCCAAGCAAAGTTTGGGCGTAGCGCTCCACCTCCTTGGGAAATTGGGTGGGGATCCCCGTAAGGCGCAGGGCCAGGTTCTCGTGGCGGCTCCACAGTCCCAAAGCCACCAACGCCTCAAAAGCTCCCTGGGGCGTGTCGGGGAATCCCAGGAGCCGCAGCAGGTGGGAAGCCCGCTCGCGATCCGAGGGGGTGAGGTTGTGGGAAAGATCCTCGTAGTTGCGAAGGCTATCGGGTGCTCCCTGCAAAGCTAAGCGCTCCAACAGCTCCAGACGAGCCCGTTCCGCCGGGGTCCAAGTGTACTTTTGCCCAGGCTGGGCCACCGCTGCCTTTAGGCGGGCCTCAAACTCGGCCTGTTCCTGCTGCCGCTGCTGGGCGACAGCAATTTGATGGAGAATTTCCTTCACCTGAGCCGGAGTACGCGGCTCGTAGCCTTCCCCCTTTGCCTTAAAGTAGACGTAATCCTCGCTCAAAAGACGGTAGGCAGCATAGGTGGAGACCGGGGAATCGTCGGAAAACAACAACTGGGCCATCTCCGACAGGCTCAGGGGCCGACGCTCCTCCTGAACCAATTCCCAGGCCAAAGCCAAACTTTCGGGATCCAACTTTGCCTGCACCGCCTGCCAAAAGCCCGGGATATCGGACACCGTAAAGCTGGAATTGCCGTTCAAGGCAAACGTAATTTGGCGAGGGTGAACGCTGTGCACCTGCCCCGAAGCCACGCCCAGCAGCAGGTTCTTTTTGCCCTCGGTGCCCTCAACTACTGCCAGTACCCGCTCGTTGTTGTGGCGAAACTCGACCAGCGTGCCCTTTTCCACCCTCTTTCCCCATGTAGGTTGCCGCCAGAATTGTATTTTCTCCTGGCTCTACTTCTCCTGCCCATGGGGAAAACCCGACAAGCCAAACCAGCCCCAGAGGGCGAGCGCTTGCCAGCGGGAGGATCCCAAGGCAGGGCGGAGGCAGTTGCCGAGCCGGCCAGAGGAGGTACCCGGCCTCTTCGTGTTTCTTTGGATATGCCGCCACCTCCGTCTGTATGTGATACCTTATTATCCAGGTTTAGGGGAAACTGACGAACCGGCTAGAGGTTGGCAGGTTTTTTCTTGGCGCCACCTCGGCTGTAGATTTGCCGATTTGTCCAGAGGTTTGCTAAGCGGGCTATCCTTTTTCCTTGGGCTTTCTTGCAGCAAAGGGATGAGCAGTGGACAACCCAAAGCGATTGTTGCTGATTGACGACGATCCAAACCTGATCCTTCTGGTGAAGGATTACCTGGAGTTTCGCGGCTACGAGGTGGTTGCGGCGAGCAATGGCCTGGAAGGGTTAGAGGCGATGCGCCACTTTACTCCGGATTTGATCATCTGCGATGTGATGATGCCGGAGATGGATGGCTACACGTTTGTCCAGACCATTCGCTCCAACAGCGCGACGGACTGGATTCCGGTGATCTTTTTGTCAGCCCGCGGGCAAACGGCAGATCGGGTGCGCGGCCTCAACACGGGGGCAGATGTTTACCTGGTCAAGCCCTTTGAGCCGGAAGAGCTGGTGGCTCAGGTGGAGTCCGTCCTCAAGCACACCGAGCGCCTGTTGCAAATGCAGAATGCGGGCATTCAGCCGGTCATCAAGTTAGATCGGGAAATCGAGCTCACCCCTACGGAAGCCAAGGTGATCCAGTATGTGGCCAGGGGCATGTCCAACCGCGAGATTGCCGAGGTGATGGGAGTGAGCCAGCGCACCGTCGAAAGCCATGTCAGCAACATGCTGAGCAAAACCGGCCTGCACAACCGCACCGAACTGGCCCGCTGGGCCCTCGAAAGTGGTTTGGGCAGAGGCTGAGGGGGCCTTTGTTGCATCGCCGCTTGCCGACAAAAGGGCAACTCAGGGGATCTGGCTTTTCCTCTCTGTCTGGGGGCAACTCTGGAGGGGCGGGCGAGCGTTGGGCAGGATCGGGGATCTTTCAACTCCTCTGCCCGCCGTCTGCGGTTTTGGCGGCAAACTGAAGAAGGTACCCCGCCACGGCTACGGTTTAGACCTTATGGGATCCCGTTTACCGCGTCCGGCCCGGCCCATCCGCTCCGGCCACTACCCGGCCAAGGAGCTGTGCAGCCAGTGCGGCCTCTGCGATACCCGCTACGTCGCCCACGTCAAGGAAGCCTGTGCCTTTTTGAACCAGCAGTTCACCCGCCTAGAAGAGCAAACCCACGGGCGATCGCGGGAATCGCTGCGCTCCAAATCGGATGCCGTCAGCGACAGCGACTACTTCGGCGTCTACGAGGCAATGTACACGGCCCGCCGGCGGGATCCGATCCCGGGTGCCCAGTGGACGGGCATCGTCAGCAGCATCGGCATGAAGGCCCTCAGCAGCGGCCTAGTAGAAGGGGTGGTGTGCGTGCAGGCGGATCCCCGGGATCGCTTTCAGCCACGGCCTGTCTTGGCGCGTACCCCAGAAGCGGTCTTGGCGGCGCGGGTCAACAAGCCAACGCTATCGCCCAATCTCTCCGTGCTGGAGCAGGTGGAGCAAAGCGGCCTCAAGCGCTTGCTGGTGATCGGGGTGGGCTGCCAGATCCAGGCTTTGCGGGCGGTGGAGAAAAACTTGGGCCTGGAGAAGCTCTATGTGTTGGGCACGCCCTGCGTAGACAACGTCAGCCGCGCCGGGCTGCAAAAGTTTCTTGAAACCACCAGCCGCTCCCCGCAAACGGTGGTGCACTACGAGTTCATGCAGGACTTCCACGTCCACTTCAAGCACGAAGACGGCTCGGTGGAAAAGGTGCCTTTTTTTGGCCTCAAAACCAAAGAACTAAAAGACGTGTTTGCCCCCTCTTGCCTTACCTGTTTTGACTACGTCAACAGCCTGGCCGATCTGGTGGTGGGCTATATGGGATCCCCCTTTGGCTGGCAATGGCTGCTGGTGCGCAATGCGCGCGGGCGGGAGCTCTTGGATCTGGTTTGGGAAGAGCTGGAAACCCAGCCGGTGATCTCGCGGGGCTCGCGGCGGGCGGCGGTGCAACAGGGGATCCAAGCCTACGAGCAGGCCCTGAGCTTGCCCATGTGGCTGGCCCAGCTCCTGGCGGTGGCCATCCAGCGCTTTGGGCCGCGCGGACTAGAATATGCCCGCTTTTCCATCGACTCCCACTTTGTCCGCAACTATCTCTACGTCCGCCGCCACTATCCCCACAAGCTGGAGCAGCATGTGCCTCCTTTTGCCCGGCGCATCGTGGAGCAATACCAACTCCCCTCTCCCTAGGGGAGAGGGCCAACCCTAGAGCTCAGCAATAGCGGATCCCGGCTTCTGTCCAGCGGTCGATGGCCTGGCCCAGGCGTTCGCAATCGGCAATCAGGCTGATCCGCACGTAGCCTTCTCCCCCTTCCCCAAAGGCGTTGCCGGGAGTCACCACCACCCCGGTGGACTCCAAAACCCGCAGGGCAAACTCCGTCGATCCCTCGGGCGTGCCGTCGGCGGTGCGGGGGGTCGGGATCCAGAGGTACATCGTCGCCCGCGGCGGCTCGATCTGCCAGCCCAACTCGGCCAGGCGGGCAATGAGGTAGTCGCGTCGGCGGCGGTAGCGCTCCTGCACCTGCTGTAGGTAGCTATCTGGCAAGGCCAAAGCGGTCTCGGCCGCCTTTTGCAGGGCGCCAAAAATGCCGTAGTCGAGGTTGGTTTTCAGGGTGCGCAGGCTCTGGATAATCTGGCGGTTGCCCACCACAAAGCCTACCCGCCAACCGGCCATGTTGTAGGTTTTGGAGAGGGTGTGGAACTCCACGGCCAAGTCCTTGGCGCCAGGGATCTGCAGCAGGCTGGTGGGCCGGTAGCCGTCAAAGGCCAGCTCGGCATAGCACAGGTCGTGCACCAGGAGGAGGTCGTAGCGGCAAGCAAACGCCACCACTGCTTCAAAAAAGGAGCGGGTCGCCACCGCTGTTGTCGGGTTGTTGGGGTAGTTGAAGTAGAGCAGCCGCGCCTGCTTGGCCACCTCCGGCGGGATCTCTTGCAGGTCGATGAGCCATCCTTTCTCCGGGCGCAGCAGCAGTGGGTAGATCTGCCCGCCGGCAATCAGGGGACCGCGAAAATGGGGCGGGTAGGCAGGGCTAGGCACCAGCACCAGATCCCCTGGATCCACGTAGGCCAGGGCCAGGTGGGTCAGGCCCTCTTTGGATCCCAATAGAGGCAGCACCTCGCCATTGGGATCCAGCTCCACCCCGTAGCGGCGCCAATACCACTCGGCAATTGCCTGGCGAAAGCTAGCCGTGCCCTCGAAGGGTGGGTAGCCGTGGTGAGCGGGATCGGCAATGGCGGCCTGGGCCGCCTCCACCACCGGCTGGGGGGTGGGGCCATCGGGGTTGCCCATGCCCAGATCGATCAAATCCAACCCCTGCTGGCGGGCGCGGGCCTTCAGCTCATCCAAGCGGGCAAAGACATAGGCAGGCAGTTTGTTCAGCCGCTGGGCAGGGGCGAGGGCACGGTTCATAGCAAGGAGGGGAAACGAGTGCAGCCGGTGTCTGATGGGAGGTTAGCTACCTAACTTACCGCCAGAGCTGCCTTCAGGGCAATGATTGAGATCAGCGGGTTTGGGCATCTGGGATCCCAAAGGCTAGGATAGAAGTCTGGGTTCGGCTTTTTGGCAAGCGGAGCAGTGGCTTTACCCCTTGTAGCCGTTGTGGGTCGCCCCAACGTGGGCAAATCCAGCCTCGTCAACCGCCTGGCGGGGGTGCGCTCGGCCATTGTCCACGACGAGCCGGGCATCACGCGGGATCGCCTCTACCAAGAGGTGGAGTGGAACGGGCGCCGCCTGCGGGTGGTGGATACCGGCGGCCTGGTCTTCGGCGACGACAGCGAGTTTTTGCCCCACATCCGTCAGCAGGCCATGGCGGCGATGGCCGAGGCCCACGCTGTAATCTTTGTGGTGGATGGCCGCGAGGGGCTGACCCCTGCTGACAAAGAATTGGCCGATTGGCTGCGCAGACAACCCCTGCCGGTGGTGGTGGCCGTCAACAAGTGCGAGTCGGGGCAACTGGGCCTGGCGCAGGCGGCGGCTTTTTGGGAGTTGGGGCTGGGGGAGCCGATCCCTTGTTCTGCCGTCCACGGCAATGGGGTAGCCGAGCTGTTGGAGGCGGTGCTGCCTCACTTGCCCGAAGTGGCCCAAGAAGCCGCAGATGAGCCGGATCCCATCGCCGTGGCCATTGTAGGGCGGCCCAACGTAGGCAAGTCCAGCCTGCTCAACCGCCTGGTGGGATCCGAGCGGGCCATTGTCAGCCCCATTGCTGGCACCACCCGCGATGCCGTTGACACCCTGGTGGAGTGGGAGGGGCAGAGCTATCGTCTCATCGACACGGCTGGGATCCGCAGAAAAAGCCGGGTGGAATATGGGGTGGAGTTTTTCAGCATTAACCGCGCCTTCAAAGCCATCCAGCGCTCGGACGTGGTGCTGCTGGTCATTGACGCCCTGGAGGGGGTAACCGAGCAGGATCAGCGGTTGGCTGGCCGCATCGAAGAAGAAGGCCGCGCCTGCATCATCGTTGTCAACAAGTGGGACGCGGTGGAAAACAAAGATACTCACACCATTAACGAGTACACCCGCGAGATCCGCGAGCGGCTTTATTTCATTGACTGGGCACCCCTGTTGTTTGTCAGCGCCCTCACGGGGCAGCGCACCCACAAGATCTTTGCCGAGGTCAACACAGCGGTAGCCGCCCATCGCAAGCGCATCGCCACCTCCGTGGTCAATGAAGTTCTCCAGGATGCCCTCGCCTGGCAGTCACCCCCCGCCAACCGCCAGGGCAAGCAGGGCAAAATCTACTACGGCACCCAGGTGGCGGAGCGGCCTCCCACCTTTCTCCTGTTTGTCAACGATCCCGATCTGTTCAAAGAGAACTACCGCCGCTACCTGGAAAAGCACTTCCGGCAAAACCTCGACTTCACCGGTACCCCCATTCGCTTTCGCTGGCGCAGCAAATCCGAGCGCCTGGTGGGACGGGCAGTGCAAAAATTGGAGGGTTCCCTGGCCTCTCGTTAGGCCCTCTGGTGGACGAAGCTCTCTTCTGAAAGCGTATGGCTGTGGATCCCAACGTCAAAACCCTGGTGGAGAATCGCCGCGCCCGCTTCGAGTACGAGATCTTGGAGACCTACGAAGCCGGGATCCAACTGACCGGCACAGAGGTAAAGTCCATCCGAGCGGGCAAAGCCAACTTGCAAGACGCTTTTGCCCTCTTTCGCGATGGCGAGGCCTGGCTGCACAACTTGCATGTTGCCCCCCACGGAACTGCCAGCAAGGTGTTTAACCACGACCCGACCCGCCGCCGCAAGCTGTTGTTGCACCGCCGCGAGATCGACCGGCTGCGGGGCCTGGTGGAGCAAAAAGGCCTGACTGTGGTTCCCCTGCGGCTGGTGCTCAACCGCGGCTGGATCAAGGCTCACCTGGGCGTGGCCCGCGGCAAAAAGCTCCACGACAAGCGACAAGCAATTAAGGAACGGGAGACGCGGCGGGAGATCCAGCGGGAGCTCAAGGGGCGCTAGGGCCCGACAAGCTCCTGGCAGCTCCTATTTTCCGAGGGGGGTGGCCCAAAGCCGCTGGAGCCCTTCGTGGCAACAATTTCCAGTTTTCCTCTCCCTCAGGGAGAGGGGCTGGGAGTGAGAAATCCTCCGCTAGGATTGGAAGCGAGATCCGACTCGGTCGGCTGCAAAGGCACCACTGGGAAATTCTAGGCGCCGGGGAGAGGAAAGAAGCGGTCGGTGGCCTTGACCCGCTCACACCAGGCGCGGATGTTGGGGAAGGGCTTGAGGTCAAACCCGCCCTGCTCGGCCACATGGGTATAGGTAAACAGGGCCAGATCGGCGATGGTGTAGCGGTTGCCCACGAAGAACTCCTTCTCCCGTAGGTGGCTTTCCATGATCTCCAGAGCCTCGGTACCGAGTTTCAGGTTCTGGGCAATTAGCTCGGCATTGGCCTCGGCCTGGCCGGCTCGCACCCAAAAGCGGGTGGTGGCAATGTAGCGGGCAATGCGGGTTTGTTCAAAAAGGAGCCATTTCAAGATCTCGGCCCGCTCCAGCCGCGTCTGGCCATAGAGGGGAGTGTCCTCTGCTAGGTAAACCAAGATTGCGGCTGACTCGGCCAAGACGGTGCCGTCTTCCAGCTCCAAAGCCGGGATCTGCCCCAGGGGGTTCTTGGCCAGGTACTCGGGGCGGCGATTTTCTCCGACCCTGGAGTTGACCTCAACCGTCTCGTAAGGGATCCCCAACTGTTTGAGAAGCAGCTCTACTTTGTAGCAATTCCCGGAGGTCGGGATCCCATACAGTCGCAGCATTGCCGTTAACCTCAACGTGCAGCATCCCCATCAATACCACCAGATAGCTCAACCTCAGCCACAAAACCCCTTCACGTTTCAACGCGGTAGCCGAAGTCGCGCAGCAGGTGCTCGGAGCGCCGCCAGTGGGGCCGCACCTTGACGAACAGCTCCAGGTACACCTTGCCGGCAATGAGCTTTTGAATCTGGAGGCGGGCGGCCTGGCCAATTTGCTTGAGCCTTTCCCCCCCTTTGCCGATGAGGATCCCTTTTTGCGAGTCCCGCTCCACGTAGAGGGTGGCCAGGACGCGGGTGACGGTGGGGGTTTCTTCCACCTGGTCGATGGTGACGGCCACCGAGTGGGGCACCTCCTCGCGGGTGTGCAAGAGAACTTGCTCGCGGATCAACTCCGCCATGATAAACCGCTCCGGCTGATCCGTCACCAGATCCGGGGGATAGTAGTAGGGCCCAGGGGGCAGCAGGTCGACGGTGGCCTGGATGAGGGGCGCCAAGCTGCCGGGATCCAACGCCGACACCCAGACGACGGGGGCACCGGGGCGCAGGGCTTGGTAGCTCTCTTGGTGGGCCTGGCGCGCGGCAGACTCTTTGGGCAGCAGATCGGCTTTGTTGCAGACGAGGATGCAGGGGGTCGCGCTGGGGATCCGCTCGGCGATAAAAGCATCCCCCCGCCCTGCCGGCACCGAGCCATCCACCACGAAGAGGACGACATCCACGCTCCCAATGGCAGCCTGGGCGTTGTGTACCAAGATCTCCCCCAGGCGGTGGTGGGGCTTGTGGATGCCAGGGGTGTCCACCCAGATGATCTGGGCTTGCGGCAAAGAGAGGATCCCCCGCAGGCGGTTGCGGGTGGTCTGGGCCACGGGAGAAGTGATGGCGATCTTCTGGCCCACCAGAGCGTTCATCAAGGTGGACTTGCCCACATTGGGCCGCCCGATGAGCGCCGCAAATCCCGACTTAAACCCCGGTGGGGCGACCGGGATCCCCGACAGCCCCGCCTCCCCCCGGCCACCCTCTTGTCCCCTCGTGTACGGGGGGATGTAGGGGGGGGCCAGCTCTGGCGGCGCTTGGGCCGCCCCTTCCTGCCACCCTTCCTCTGGAGCGGGATCCCGAAGAGGGGGATGGCCGCGTTCCCGTCGCTCTTCTTCCATCGTGCCCCCTATCTCTGGTAGCCGGACCAGGACTGCGCCTGGCTACTGTCAAAGGCCAGGGAAACCTCAGGCAACTGCAGGGAGAGGGATCCCAGCTCGGCCAGGGTGGTGCCGGGGTAGTAAAAGGCGAGGATTTGCGCCGCGTTCAACCCCCGCCGCGCCAGGGTGTAGGCGCCGTACTGGCTCAGCCCCACCCCGTGGCCAAAGCCGCCGCCGATAAAGCGGTAGCCTGTCAGCCGCCCGCTCTGTTTCAGGGGTTCCACGCGAAACAGAGTGCTGTACAGGCGGGGAAAAGCCAGGCGCACCTGATCCTTGCGCAAAAGAATCGAGTGGAGCCCTTGGGGCGTCTGCAAGTCCACGTGCAGCGCCTGCACCCGACCACTGACCGAGCGCTCCAGGACGTGCAGCCCCTGGATGGTCATCCACTCGGGGAGAGGGATCCCGAGGTACTCTTGAGCGGCCCGCAGTTGGGCGTTTAGCTCCTCCAGCGACTGAGAAAACTCCCAGCGGAAGAGGCGCGATACCCCTGCTTCGTTGAAACCCTCCCGCCGGGCCAGAAAGGCCTTGAAGTCGCTCTCCTGCCGCAAATCGAAGGGCTGATCGGGCTGGTGGGCGATATCCACCTGCGGGCGCAGGTAGGGGCGCGGCTCTCCGTCCCAAACCTCTTCAAAGCCTGCCGAGATGCCGCCGTTGGTGGAAGAATAAACGGCATCCACCAGCTCGCCCTTGTAGGTGAGCACCAGGCCGCTGGTCTGGCGAATCGCTTCGTCGGCCCGCGGATGGGTGCCGCTCAGCCCCTTGTAAACCTGGCAGTGGGTATTGGCACAGAGGTGGTAGTCGTCGATCTGAAAGCGGTGCAGGTTCTTGAGGGCGTAGGTGCGCGCCAAAATTGCCTGGGCGGCCATGGCGGCAAAGGGGGCCCCTGGCCCCACCTCATGGGGCACCACCCCCCGTAAATAGGTTTCCAGGGGCACGGCGTTGACCACCGTATAGCTGCCGTAGGCATTGGGCTGAATGGTAATGGATCCGGCATAGTAGCGGTCGTTCACCCGCAGATAGCCGGCATCGGAGGTTACCCTCAGGCGGGTGCGATGGTAGCGAAAATGCTCATGTACCCAGCTCAGCTCCGCCCGTTCGCGCCGCTCCTGCACCTCCAGCCGCACCTGAGGGATCCCTTCTTTCTGGGCATACTGCTGAATCTGGATTAGTTGTTGGGGAGTGTAGGCGCGGCTGGCCCACACCTGCCATTCCTGCGGTTGGGCGATCTCGGTGCGGATGCCCAGAGATTCCCAGGAGTTGGCGCTGGCCTCGGCGCTCTCGAAGCTTTTGTGGCTGCTGAGGATGAGGCGGTACACGGTTTCCGGGCTGGCCAGGGCGCGGTTGACGATCCCAACCGTAACTTGTGGGAGCCGCTGCCTCTGGGTGCTGCCGTCTGCCTGGGCAAATTCCAGGGTGAGGAAAGACCCCAGCGGCGCTGCCAGCTCCACCTGATCTTGCTCAGAACGGCCAAAGCGTTGCACAATGCCCACGTGCAGGATCGGGTTTTCGGGGGTGGCCGCTGCAGACAATTGCGCTGGCAAGACAGGATCTTCGGCCTCTTTGCGAACCCCGGTCGCGTCAGCGGCACGGAGCACCAAGGCTGTCAGCAACAGGCCCAAGCCGGAAATGAGGCTGCTCTGTTTGCGCCAGCGGAGCGGAGTCCTTAAAAACCGGCGAGGTTGGGCAGTAGGAGACTGACAACTGGCCATGGCCGCTTTATCCTGACAACACACCCTGTCGATTGTACCCGCATCTTTTCTGGCCTAGCCGCAGCGATGGATGCTCCTCTCCCCTCTACCTCCCTGCTTTTTACCGGAAACGACGGTGGATTCTCGAACCTGCCTCCTCCTGCTCTACGCAAGGGATCCGGCTGGCGGTTGGGCTGGGATCCTGGGCGCTCCCCTTTTGTGGCCCTAGTGGGAGGAGAGACTTGGGCGTTGGAGCTAACCCTAGAAGAATGGCAAGCATTTGTGCAGGGGGTGTATCGTCTGCAGCAGGATATGGAAGCTGTCGCCTCCCAACTGATGGCCGAGGAGAGCATTACGCTGGAGCAGACCTTTCCTGCCCTCACGTTGGTTGCCAGTGGCAGCGCCACTGCTTGGGGCCTCTATCTCCAGTTGCACCAGGGCCGGCGGGGTGAGGGTTTCTGGCCAGCAGAAGTTGTCCCGGAGCTGTGTCGTGCCCTCGACCAATTCCAGGAGTGCTGACCCGCCGCCGCTTGCAGGTTTTGGGGAGGAACCCAAGGCAACTCAGGTCAAACTCCAATCAATTGCTGAAGAAAAGATACTTGATAAACCCTGAGGCCACCCCAACGACTAGGGCCACGATCGCGCCGCGGCTGATGAACTCCTGTTGGTCAAGCCGCTTGCTGTAGCCATCCATTTTGCCGCTTAGCTCCGCGATTTTCACTTCCAGGCTGCTACGGCTGAGGTCGATCTTGGCTTCCAGCTCGTTGCGAGTGAGGTCGATCTTGGCTTCCAGCTCGTTGCGAGCGCCTTGGATCTTGCTCTCTAGGTCGTTGCGAGTGAGGTCGATCTTGGCTTCCAGGTCGGTTTTGACCAGCCGGATCTCGCTTTTGATCTCCGTCACCTGGATTTCCAACTTGCGGTCGATTCCCTCCAGCTTTTTGTCCAAAGCCAGGATGAGGTCTTTAATTTCTTGATTGGGATCCGACATCCGCAGTTCTGCCCAAGACCGCTGGCTCCTATTATCGCCTAAGGGATCCCTCCTCAAACTGGCGGCTCAACCGTTGCCACGATGTCGCGGATGACGGCCTCTGCCTCCTGCCGTCGGTTGCTCGTCATGTCCCCAGATCCGGCCAAAGAAATGCGATGGGCCAGCACCGGCACAAACAAAGCTTGCAGATCTTCCGGTAGGCAAAAGCTCCGCCCTCTCACCAACGCCTGCGCCCGTGCTGCCCTTGCCAAGGCCAACGCCCCGCGGGTGGACACGCCGGCCCGCAACAGCCTGGAGGCACGCGTCGCCTGCACCACCTGCAGCAGATAGTCGGCCAGGGATCCATCCAGGTACACCTGATCCACCGCCGCCTGGATCTCCCGCAGCTCCGCCAGGGAAAGCACCGGCTGGAGAGCCTCCACCGGCTCTGCCTGCTGTCGCTGCAGCAGCAAAGCCCGCTCCACCTCAGGGCTGGGGTAGCCGATGGACAGCCGCACCAGAAACCGATCCAACTGGCTTTCCGGGAGGGGATAGGTGCCGTGATACTCCAAGGGGTTTTGGGTGGCCAACACCATAAAGGGACTGGGCAGCGGGTAGGTGCGGTTGTCCAGCGAAACCTGCTTTTCCGCCATTGCCTCTAGCAGGGCACTCTGGGTGCGGGGAGAGGTGCGATTGATCTCGTCGGCCAGGATGACATGGGCAAAAATGGGGCCTGGGCGAAATTCAAACTCCCCTTTCTCTTTGTTGAAAAGGGTGAGGCCAAGAATGTCAGTCGGCAAGAGGTCGCTGGTAAATTGAATTCGCTGAAACTTGGCCCCCAAGCTGCGGGCAATGGCCCGCGCCAACGTGGTTTTGCCTACTCCCGGCACGTCCTCCAGGAGGACATGGCCTTCCGCCACCAGGGCCGTCACCACGGCCTGCACCACCCGTGGCTTGCCTTGAAACACCGACTCGACGTTGGCGATCAGCTTGCCGATCTGCTGCCGCAAAGTTTGCAATCGCTCCGCCGGGATCCGCGCTGAACCGGACAGGGTGCCAACACTTGCCATAAACCACTCCCAAAGGGGCCTATTCCACCATACAGGCCCAACCCACCGGCAACCCAAAGGGGATCCCACAAAACCCCGGTGGAAAACCGGAGTATCATAGACCTGATCCTTGCAGGAAGGATGGGTATTTTGGAACTGTCTTGTAAAAGTGAGTACGCTCTCCTGGCCCTTCTGGAGTTGGCCCAGCACTACCATGACGGCCGGGTATTGCAGATTAAGGAGATCGCAGCCCACCAGTCGATTCCCGACCGCTATCTGGAGCAGTTGCTGGCCACGCTGCGCAGGCAGGGCCTGGTACGCAGCCAGCGGGGCGCCAAAGGAGGTTACTCTCTGGCTCGACCGCCCTGGCAGATCTCCCTATTGGACATCATTCAGGCCATCGAGGGAGAAGATCTCACCCGCCCCCGCGACTTGCCCAGCGGCGATCTCTCGCCGGAGCGCCAGGTGCTCTGGCAGGCTTGGCAAGATGCCCAGGCGGCAGCGGTGGGCATTCTCCAAAAAACGACCTTGCAAGACCTCTGCGACCGGCAGGCGCAACAGCAACAGGCCAGGTTGATGTACTACATCTAGAGGAAGCTGCCGGTGTCGATGCCCTGGGCTTGGCCTCCTCTCAAGAGGGTGAGTACCTCTTCCCGCCGAGGCGGACGAGAGGGGCTGGGATCCCTGTCAAGTTTTGGGTTATCCTGAAGCCCATTGCCTCTTGAATTGCTTCCTTTGCATTCCATGACCTTTCGCTCCCCTCGCTCTCAGGCTGCCGATACGTTTTCTTCGGAAGATTTTGCCAAGGCTCTGGAGGCGCAAAGCCTTGACTTTCGACCGGGACAGGTGGTGCGAGGCCGCATCTTCCAGCACCAGAACGATGGGGCGCTGGTGGATATCGGCGGCAAGTCGCCGGCCTTTTTGCCCCTGAAAGAAGCCGGGATCCGCTCAGGAGAGGATTTGAGCGAGCTTTTTCCCCTCAAAAGCGAAGCCGATTTTCTCATCTTGCGAGAGGACTCGGAAGGGCAAATCGTACTCTCGGCGCGGCGGCTGCGGCTGAAGCGACTTTGGGAGGAGCTGGCCGAAAAACAGACCAACGGCCAGACGGTAACTGCCCTGGTGATCGGCACCAACAAGGGCGGGGTTCTGGTGGACGTGCAGGGGCTGCGGGGCTTTATTCCTCGCTCGCATCTCAACCAACGGGAAAATCTAGAAGAGCTGGTGGGCCAATCGCTGACCGCCAGTTTGTTGGAGGTCAACCCCGCTGCCAACAAGCTGGTGCTCTCCCAGCGAGTAGCGCGACAAGCTGAGAGCCTGGGAATCTACACCACCGGTCAGGTGGTGCGGGGCAAGGTCAGCGCCCTCAAGCCCTTCGGCGTTTTCGTGGAGCTGGAGGAGGGGGGCAGCGGGCTGTTGCCCATCAAGCAGGTCAGCCAAAGCTTTGTCGCCTCCTTATCCGACTTGTTCCAGCCCGGTCAGCCGCTCAAGGCCGTGGTCATCGATGTGGATGAGGCCAAAGGGCGGGTAGCGCTCTCTCTGCGGGTGTTGGAAAAATACCCCGGCGAGGTGTTAGAGCAACTGGCCCTCATTACCGAGGAAGCTGAAGAGCGGGCCGGCAAACTGAAGGGGAGAATCACGTCCGAGGGCAAGGTCATTTAACCCATACCGACTGCCAAGGCGCTCCTGGGCGAGCCTTCCGGATCCCTGGGCTGGGCCTCACCCAAGACTTGGCGCCGATCCCCCAATCCCGCCAGCAGCAGGGGACCTTTCGTAGCCACCGGCTGTGGAAACAGCACCCCTTATCCCTGATGCTCAGCTTCCCTCTCCTTCTGGGAGGGGGGCTGGATCCTATGTCCTGCCAGCATCAACTCCCTGGCACTGCGGAGCCCTGGGGGGCTGTTTCAAACTTGTACAGAGTGGCAATGCCGTGAACAGCAACTGAGGCTGGGGTGTTGTCTATACGCGATGCTGGCGCAACAGAGATGAAGAGATTTCCTTACCAATCCTCCGCTATTGCGTTTCCATGCAAATCTTAGGTTGGAAATGCTCAAATTAGGACACAGCAAGGGTTTTAGCTATTGCCGCCACTGAGGAAATAGCCAGAATAAGAGTAGCTATTGACCCAGCAATGGGCGCTACGACAACTTGGTGAATGCACGATGTTTCCCTCTCTGTTGACCCCACGCACAGCCGGCCTACTCCTATCGGGAGCCGCACTGGGCATCCACTGCCAGGTGGCCATGGCCGCTCCTTTTCGCGACACCTTTGGCCACTGGGCGCAAGCCTATATCGAGACCCTCTCCTCTCAAGGGGTGTTGAACGGCTTCCCGGATGGCACCTTCCGTCCCAACGAGCCGGTGACCCGCGCTCAGTTTGCCACCCTTGTCACCACTGCCTTTCGCCTTCGCAACACCTCTGGTACCTTCATCGGCTTTCGGGATGTGCCTCCCAGCCACTGGGCGGCCAATGCTATCTCCACGGCGGCAGCCAACAACTTGGTGGCCGGCTTCCCAGACGGCACCTTCCGACCCGAACAGCCCGTTACTCGCACCGAGGCGCTGGTGATCCTGACTAACGCCCTTGGCAACACGAGTGCCATCCCCGCGGCTCAGCCGAGCGAGCTGTTCAGCCGCTACCGCGACGCGGCAGCCATTCCCAACTGGGCCCTGGCACAACTTGCAGCCGCCAACCGTGCCGGCCTGATTGTCAATTACCCGGATCCTATGCTTTTGGAGCCGAACCGCCCTGCCACCCGTGCCGAGGTGGCCGCTTTTACCCACCAGGCCCTGCTCAATCGGGGATCCCTGGTGGCCCAGAACCCGAGCAGTTGGGTTTCCACCCCCCCGGCGGGCTTTGACCTGCGCCTTTCCACGCTGGCGGCGGGCACCCTGATGCAGACCACCACCCCCTTCAACGAGCGCCTCTTCATCGCCCCCAACGAAACTCGCCCCCTGTCCTTGATCGTCCGCACCCCGATTCGCAACGCCCAGGGGGACATCCTGGTGCCTTTCGGCTCGCGGGTGGATGGCCGCTTTGAGCCGGCACCGGGGGGCACGCGCTTTGTGGCAGAAAGCATCATCGCCAACAACCAACTGTTCCCCTTGGCTGCCCAATCGGATGTGATCCACGATGTTAAGGATCCTCGCTACACCACCACGGGCAAAATCATCCAAGATGCGGCCATCGGCGCGGCAGCGGGCGCCATTCTCGGCTTGGTGACCGGCGACAATGCCATTGCCACAGAAGAAGTGCTGGGGGCTGGGGTGGCCGGAGCGGTGATCGGCAACGTCACGGCGCCACAGGTGGTAGTTTTGGATCCCAACCAGGTGATCGAGCTGCGCCTCACCCAGGATCTGGCGCTGGTCCCTCAATCCCGCTAGCGGCGCGGGGGTGTCCGTTGCAACAAGACACAGGCGATACAACTTCGTCACCGTCTTTCCATCGGTGAAGCTGGGCGTTGCCTCGATCCCCAACTCCGTATCCCCCCGTACACGGGGGGATATAGGGGGGGCCGGGGTTGGGAGTGAGGGCAAAAGGCTATCTTCTCAGCCAATCCAACAGAGTCGTTCCCCCCAGCCACAGGCCCACCAAAATGGAAGTGGTCAGCAGCCCCGCCGCCACACAGATCAGGGATCCCAAGCTGCACAGGATCCCGTCCTCTTCGAGGAGGCCAAAGGCGGTGACGAAGACCCCCATCGCCGGCAGGGTGTTGGTGCCGGGCACGGGAATGATCATGGAAATACCCATCAAGCTGATCAAGGTGCTCAGCCAGACCTGGCCCAGGCGGCTGGTGCAGACTGGTTGCCAACGGGGGCAGGCAACTTTTTCAATGCGCTGCAACCACGGGATCCCGGCCTGCACCCACTTTTGAAATTGCTTCCGTTCAATGGATGTCTGCAGCACCCATGGCGGCAGCCAGGGGGTGGTTCGCCCCGCCAGCATTTGTAGGGCCAGCAGCAGAATAACCACGCCAAAGGGAGTGGAATAGCCAGGAGCTGGCAGAGGCAGAGCAGAAGGGAAGGAGAGCACCGCCAAAAACAAGCCAAAGCTGCGCTCGCCCGCCAGTTTGAGAATCTCTTCAAGGCGGATGGGTGGGGATCCCTCTGGGTAAGGCTCGGGCTGCTCTGGATGGGCGGGAAGGCAGGCAAATCGGGCCAGCTCTTGCGATAGACGAGCCATAGGGGGGGGGCTGCAAACGGTTTGGGAGCCAACGATAGCCTACTGCAAATCCAAGGTTTGTTGGATATCTTGAACAAAGGGGTGGTCTTGGAGGGGTAAGATGAGCGGCGAAGCGCTGGGCAAAAGGTTGGCTAGCGGTAGCCTTGGAGAAGGTCTGGGGAAGCGTGCTCCGCTCAGCAAGGGAATAGGCAGGTTGGGGGGGACGCTGTTGCTGGGATCCCTGTTGGTGGCAGGGCGCGGTGTGGCCCTGGCCGAAGCGCAGTTGGAGGTGGGTACCTCCACCACCTTGCCCCCGCAGGCGGCGCCGCCGGTGTTGCCTCCCCCGCCGGTGGGAGTTCGACAAATTAGAGAGGATACCGATCCTGAGCAAACCGCCGATATGCCCCTTTCCCTTCTGGCCGAGCAGGTGCTGGAGGCGGTGTGCGAAGCGCAAATCGATCCCCAACGGGCCCTGGCCCTCATGCCCGACCTGAGCGAGTCCCACATCCGCGCTGCCTGTCCCAAGCGGCTGGCCCCCCAGTCCCTCCGTAGACGGGGGGATATAGGGGGGGGAGTACAGGCCGGTCAAAGCTTGGCGAAATTGTAGGGAGCGGTGAAATTGTTGTAGCGAATGCGCAGCCGTCCCTGAAAGGCTCGATCCAGCTCCTCCACTTTTTGGGCAAAAGCCGGCTCATCTTCCCAGTTGATGAGAAACGAGCTGTTGTAGGCCATGTTTTCCGTAAGCAGCTCTCCCTCGACGCGATCGCTGGCCAGAGAGCCGAGGGCGGCTGTGAAGGTTTGGGCAATGTGTTGGCGCCGTTGCTCCAGCATTTGCTCCAGAGCCTGCCCAATTTCCACTACTGCATCTAGCCCCAAGGGGGTGCCAGCCATCTCGTCCCGCCGGGCTTTCAGGGCCGGGTTTTCCTCTAGCCCCAATTGGAGCTCTTGCTGGGGATCCCAGAAGACTTTTACCCCCACCTCCCGTTTGCCCTCCAGGCGCTGCAGCAGGGCCAGCAGATCGGCCAGGTGCGGTTTGATCAAATCCTGCTCTACCTGATCCCAGCCGCTCACCACCAGGCCAAATTGCAGCGGCAGCAGGGCGCGGTATCCCTCGCTCATCACGGTTTCTAGGACAGCTTCGTGGGCCAGCAGATTGGCCCGGCTGGCCAAGTAGCGCTCCTGGCGAGCCTGGGAATAGAGAAAGGCCAAAGATCCCAGCACGTGAATCCCCACCGGCTGCTTGTCCAGCCCCACCACATTCAGGTGGCGCGGGCCGGGGGCAGCGACGATCCCGTAGAGATAGAGGGTGCTATTGGGATTTGCCGTTGGCATGGCTGCGAGCATCTCCGATCAACCAGGTGAGGTTGGACTCTTCCGTGTCGATGGCATTGCCATCGGAGGAAATACAGTAGCGACCCATCACCATCTGGTGGCGCAGGGTAACTCCTGCAGCGATTTGGGTGTAGTTGAAGATGAGGCTGCCATCCAGCGTACACCCTTCGTTCAACACACAGCCGTAGCCAATGGCTGTGGGGCCGATGAGCTTCACCCCGTCTGCCAGGTAAGTGCTGGCCCCAATGTAGACCGGCGGCTCGATATGGATGCGATCCCAGTTGGCGCGGATGTTGATCCCCGTCCAGACGCCGGGCCGAATCTGGATCCCGGGCACCTTGACCCCCTTGATCTCGCCGCGCAGCACCTTCTGTACCGCCAGCCAGTAGTCAGGGGTACGGCCAATGTCCACCCACTGGAAGTCGGCCTTGAGGCCGTAGAAGGGGGCGCCGGCTTTCACCAAGGCGGGGAAGAGATCGCTGCCGATGTCATAGGGGCAGCCGGGGGGGATGTAGTCCAGGACTTCTGGCTCGAACACGTAGATGCCGGTGTTGATGGTGTTGCTGAGGGCCTCTTCCTGCCTGGGTTTTTCTTGGAAGGCGGTGACCCGGCCCGTCGCATCGGTTACCACCACGCCATAGCTGGAGACTTGGCTGGGATCCACCTCTCGCAACACCACCGTGGCCAATGCCCCCTTAGATTTGTGAAAGTTGACCACCTGGGTCAGGTTGAGGTCGATCAGGGCATCGCCGCAGAGCACCACGAAGGTGCTGTCGAAAAAACCGGAAAAATCCTGGATCTTGCGCATGCCACCGGCGGATCCCAGGGGTTCGGCCACCGGCTGGCCGTTCTCGAAGTGGCCCTCGAAGGAAAAGCCGATGTGTACTCCCCACTGCTGGCCATCGCGAAAGTAGTCTTCGATCTGGTGAGCGAGGTGGCTGGTGTTGATCATGATTTGGTCGAACCCATGTTCCCGCAGCAGCTCCACCAAGAACTCCATGACCGGCTTGTGCAAAATCGGGATCATCGGCTTGGGCATCATGTAGGTGATGGGCCGTACCCGCGTCCCTTTGCCGGCTGCCAGGATCATGGCTTTCATGCCGTCCTCTCTCCTCCGGGTCTATCGTCTCCTGACTTTATCATCCCAGGATCGGCAGTCTGGATAACAGAAGAGGGTTTTCGCTCTGGGCTGGCCCCCCAGTCCCCCCGTGTACGGGGGGATAGAGGGGGGAATCGCCGCCAAGAGGCCGATCCTCTACAATCGAGGGGAAGCAACGCCCGCAACTGCTCTGCCGCTGTCAAGGCTTTACTCTCTATCTAGCCCTGGCAAGAGCAGGGATCCCGGACATCCTTCTATGTCGATGGCTTTCGGCCTCAGCCCCGCCCCGCATCCCGATACCCCAGGTTGCCGTTCCGCCGGCCAGCCGATCACCATTGCCCTGGCCAAGGGAGCCTTGCTGGCCGACGCTATCCGCTGCTTGCAACAGGTGGGGATCGATTTCAGTCGCTTTTTGGATCCCGGCAACCGCCTGCTGCGGATTGAATCGCCCACCCAGCTCAACGGGCAACGCTACGAGGCGCTGCTGGTGCGCAACCACGACGTGCCGGTGTATGTGGAGTACGGCCAGGCCCAACTGGGCATCGTCGGCTACGACGTCTTGCGGGAGCGCTATGCCGGCAGCGAGGTGCGAGTGGCCCACCTGCTGGATCTGAAGTTCGGCCACTGTCGCATGTCGGTGGCTCTTCGCCAAGAAAGTCCCTACACCTCGGCGGCCCAGTTGCCTCCCCATGCCCGCGTGGCTTCCAAGTTTGTCGGCTGCGCCCGCGAGTATTTTGACCGGTTGGATTTGCCGGTGGAAATTATCTCCCTCTACGGCTCAGTGGAACTGGCTCCCATCACCGGCATGGCCGATGCGATTGTGGACTTGGTGGCCACCGGACGTACCCTGAGGGAAAACGGCCTGGTGGAACGGGACTGCCTTTTCGAGAGCACCGCCCGCTTGATCGCCCATCCCACCAGCTACCGCGTCAACCAACAGCCCATCGGCGAGCTGGTGAACCAGATTCGGGAGCGCTGGCTGGGATCCCTGGTGGCGAGTGGCCCGCTTTGAGGGGGCCGCGAGGTCTTTGTAGAAGGGCAGGGGTCGGCAATCCAAGAAGTAGGAAAACGCAGCTACCCGACAGCTCTGCCTGGCCAGGAAACTTCTGCAAGCCCGGCCAAAGAGGGGATCACTATTGCGTACAATAGGGGCATTCGGGCTTATTTTCCCCAGCAGCATTGAGATTAAAACAGGTTTTTCGAGGTTGATTATGCGGTACCGTCCACTACTCGCCATCCTGTTGGCGCTCTGTTTGAGCGTCTTCGCCCTGCCGGCGGAGGCGGCCAAGGCCCCCTTAACCTACGACCAGATCCGCAACACCGGCAAGGCGGCCATATGCCCTTCCGTCTCGGACGATGCCCGCGGCCGCATCGAGGTGCCCAAGGGGGGATCCCTAAAGTTGACAGACGTCTGCTTCCAGCCGGTGCAAATTGAGGTGGAAGAAGAGAAACGGAACGGGGAAAAAGAGTTTATCAAGGCCAAAAACATCATGATCTCGGCAGCCACGCTGGGGCCGATTAAGGCTGAGGTCACCCCCAAAGACGGCGGGTTGGAGCTCAAAGTGGTGGACGGGATCACCTTTCAGCCGACCACCGGTCAGTTGCCCCGCCGCGAGCTGGTGCCATTTTTGTTTAGCGTGAAAGATTTGGTGGCCACAGCTCAGGGCTCCGCCATTGACCCCTCGACCGACTTTGAAGGGGAGTTCTTGGTGCCCGGCTACCACACCAGCACCTTCCTCGACGCGCGCGGGCGCGGCTCTAACACCGGCTACGACACAGCCGTAGGGCTACAGGCGGCCAAGGACGACTTCGCCACCAACCGCAAGGTGGACGAGGTTTCGCGGGGGAAACTGTCGCTGCGCATTGCCCGCGTGGATCCCAGCACGGGAGAGATGGGCGGCTCCTTCGTTAGCATTCAGCAGTCCAGCACCGAGCAAGGGGCACTGGAACCCCGCACCGTCCGTGTCCAGGGCTTGTTCTATGCCCGCCTGGCGCCGGAGTCTTGAAGAGAGCAAATTTTGGGCTTGAGGGGGCAGGGATCCGGTCGATCCCTGCTCACTCCTGTTGATACTCTGTCTGTCTGGGTTTGCCTGTTGGGGAAGAGGGCGGCGATGGCAGGATCCCACAGCGTTTGTTTTGATCGGGCTGCCGACTTTTACGATGCTACCCGCAGCTTTTTCCCCGCTGTAGAGGAAGAGATCGCCGATGCCATCTTGGCGACAGGGGGAGCCACTCCTGAGACCTATTTTCTCGAGGTGGGCATTGGGACTGATTCGGCGTGGCTACTCCTATTGCGGCGTCGATATTTCTAAACGGACGTTAGCTGAGCAGGTGGAAGCCTTCTCAAGGGGCTCATGTGCAGCAGGTAGCGGCGGCAGGTAGGTGTCTGCGCATCCACCCAGAGCCAGGCAAGTCTTGTAGGAAGGGTTTTCTTGTGGACATTGCGGCTGGAGGGGTGACGCCGACCTGAACGGTGCAAAGGTTACCGCCCTTTTGGGGCGTTCTATAAACCAGCCCCCCTGCCCCGCGTATACGGGGGGGTTCGGGGCTTGCTTGCTCTCTAAGCGAGCATGCTTCAGGGCTACTGTTCGCGTCAGCCGGACGGAGTCCTTCAACCCCATCCGCTTACGCGGGGCCGCACTTCTCTGGCTCGGCCTGCCCTCAACTTCCCAGACCTTCAGGGTAACCTTGCTAAGATTTCCATGGCAGGGATCCCGGGCTATGCAAGGCGTACTGCTGATCCTTTACATGTTGTTTGTCAGTGGCCTGATTGCCGTTGTCGGGGATCGGGTCGGGTATCGGATTGGCAAAAAGCGCCTCACCTGGTTTAACCTGCGTCCCCGCCACACGGCCGTTTTGGTAGCCGTGATTACCGGCGTGAGCATCTCGGCGCTGACCTTGGGCACGCTGCTGCTCCTCAACCGCTCTCTTTCGGAAGCCCTGTTCAGCTACACCAACCAAATTGCCCAGGCAGAGCAGGAGCTGCGGGCCCTCAACCGCCAGAAAGCTCTGCTGGAAGCGGAGAATGCCACTCTCAGAGCCGAGCGAGACCGCCTCAAGCTGGATCTCGACCAATTTCGCAGTCAGCAATCGGCAGCCCAGACACGCCTGAGCGAAGTCCGGGATCAACTGGCTATGGCGCTACAAGAGCGGCAAGAGGCGGAGGCGAAGCTGGCGGCAGCCAACGAGCAACTGGCCCAAGTGCAGCCCGGCCTGGAGCGGGCCCAGGCGGAGTTGGAGGCGGTGAAGGCAGAGGTGGAGGCGGCCCGAAAGATGATTGCCGATCTGGAGTCGCAAAAGCAGGCTCTGCAACTGGATCGGGATCAACTGGAGCGCTCTCTGGATACGGCGCAGACGGCCCTGAGCCAACTGGAAACTCAAAAAAAGCAGCTTGAGCAGGAGATCGCGCAGCTCAACCAGTTAGCGGTGCGGCTGCGGCGGGGAGAGCTGGCCATTCTGGCGGGAGAAGTCCTGGCTACAGGAGTTGTGCAAACGCCAGCAGGGGCAGACCCGGCGGCAGTCCGGCGGCAGTTTGAGCGAGTTTTGGCCCAGGCAGAACAGCGGGCCCTTGCCCTCGGCTCCCGGCCCATCCCCCCTCTGGAGAACGCCATCCTCATCCGCCGCGAGGAGGCCGACCAAGCTCTGGAAAAGTTGAAGGAACCTGGTAGCTGGGCAGTGCGCATCCTCTCCCTCACCAATCGGCTTAAGGGAGAGCCTGTGCCTGTGCTGGTGGAGATTTACCCCAACCAGCGCATCTTCGCCAGGGGATCCGTGCTGGCGCAGGGTGTAATCCAGCCAGGCTTGAGCGAGAACGAAATCCAACAGCGGCTGCTGGAGCTCCTCAACCAGGCCAATCAGCGCTCCCAGGCAGAAGGCCTCCTCTCGGATCCCATCACCGGCACTGTCGGAGAATTCTCGCAGGTGAAGTTCTTGGAAGTTGTGCAGCATCTCCGCCAGAGCACTACCCCCCTGGATGTGAAGCTGGTTGCTGACACCGACATCTACACGGCGGGGCCGCTGCGGGTGAGTTTCCTGATGGCGGAGGCCTCTGGCCAGCAGGGCACCACCCCCGTTCAGCAGGCGGGGCAGATTGGGGGATGAGGGATCCACTCCATCTGGGCGGGCTGGAAGAGGGGCGAGTGCTGATGGGTTTTGACCCGGGGCGGGACAAGTGCGGCCTTGCCGTGGTGCAAGTTCAGCCGGCGTGGCAGGTCTTGCATCGGGAGGTGGTCTCAGCCGGGGAGGCCTTGGCCAGGTTGCAGGCCCTCTGGCAGCAGTTTGGGGCGGAGCGGCTCATCCTGGGAAATCAGACAACGGCGCGAGGCTGGAAACGGCAACTGGAGTCGCTCCTCCCACCCCAACAGATTGTTCTGGTGGACGAGAGGCACAGCTCAGAAGAAGCCCGGCGGCGCTACTGGGATTTTTACCCACCGCGGGGATGGGAGCGGCTGTTGCCCAAGGGGATGCGGGTGCCGGACAAGGCTTACGATGATCTGGTGGCCCTGATTCTGGTGGAGCGGTACTGGCGTGGGCAAGCAAGGGCTGAGCCGACGTGAATTTCTGTACGGGCTCCTGCTGGGGCTGGCGGTGGCCGGCTGTGGCGGGCCTAGGGGCTCTCTGCCCCTCATTCTCGCCCTTAAACAGGGGATCCCGGCCAGCTTGGTGAACGAGTTTCGCCGCCGCACCCAGGTTCGCTTTCGGCTGCAACTGTTGGACGAGCGGGCCCAGTTGCTGGCCTACCTGCAGCAGAGCGTCCAGCCGCCTGAGCCGGCCTGGTGGGAGCCGGGGAGATGGTTCCGGCGACAGCCGCCAGCAGCGGCCCTGAGCCTGTTGGGAGCTGACGCCTTGGATCGGGCCATTGCTGCCGGTTGGCTGGATCCCTTGCCACCTGACCTCTTGGGAGAACGGTGGCAGCACTTGGATCGCCGCTGGCAGGCTGCTGCCCGGCGAGAGGGGCAGATCTGGGGCGTGCCCTGGCGCTGGGGGGTAACGGCCATTGCCTACCGCCGCGACCGGGTGAGCGACCCCATCCGGGACTGGGCGGATCTGTGGCGGCCTGAGCTGGCCGGCAAACTCACCCTGCCAGATCACCCCCGGGAGGTGATCGGGCTCGTCCTCAAAAAGCTGGGCCGCTCCTACAACGATCCCCTCGATCCCGAAGAGGCCGAACTGCGGCGAGAGCTGGGATCCCTGCACCGCCAGGTTCTGGCCTATACTTCCGCCGACTACTTGCCCATGTTGCGCCTGGCCGATAGCTGGGTGGCTGTGGGCTGGTCGCAGGATCTCTATGCCACCCAGGCCAACTACCCCGAGCTGGAGGTGGCGATCCCGGCTTCGGGATCCGCCATCTGGTGGGATGTCTGGGTGCGGCCGCATAGAGCTCACAACGCTTCCCCAGAGCTGGAAGGATCCCTGCTGGCCGACTGGATTGACTTCGTCCTAACCCCAGAGTTCGCCCCCCGCCTGGTGAACTTGAGCGGGATCCCTTCGGTTTGGCCGCTGGATTTGGCCCAACTCTCTCCTCGGCTGCGTCGCAGGGCTGACTTTCAGCCTTCTACCTGGGAGCGCGCCGAGATTTGGCGGCCTCTGAGCCCCGCCGAAGCCGAGTCCTACCTCCGCCTCTGGGACCAGATGCGGCGCGGCCTCTTGTAGCCCGGCTTTTTCCGACCCCGGCGGCCAAGGTGTGAGAACCGGCAAGTCTAGGGAGGCAACCAGGACCCTCTACTTGTCCTTTTTGCTCTTTTTGCCCGCTTTGGGTGTCTCCGCGACGGCCTGTTCCAGTTGCAAGCCAGCAGGGTCTGTGGCCGCCTCTGCAGAAGGCTCAACCGCCTCAGGGATCCCAGACGCCTCTGCTTCTACAGAAGGGAGAGCTGCCTGCGGCTCTGTTGCAACCTCCCCCTCAGCTTTCGCATCGACAGGAGGCTCAACTGCCTCGGGGATCGCGGATCCCTCTGGCTTCTCGGCCTCAAACTCCGTCTCCGGCACCCCTGCCCTAGCCGACTCAGACCTCTCCTGCCGGTCTTCACCCTCAGAGCGGGGCGAGAGGGTGGGCGGTTCGGTGGGGTTGCCTTCGCTATCGACCCAGTTGACCGTGGTTTGGGACTTCAGCCAGGCCATCACCTTGTTGGCGAGCAGATCTTCGTGGACTGCTTGGCGGACTCGCTCCCGATCCAGCTTCTGCCCTTGCTGCGCATAGGCCGCCATCACCTCTTCCACCTCGACTTCCAATTCGTTGGGGCCTACGGCAATCTGCTCCTGCCGGACGATAGCGCTCAGAGCCAAGGTGCGCCGCAGCCGGTTGATGGCCTCGGGCCGGTGGCGCTCCATCAACTGGTTGAGAGTTTCCGGCGGCAGTTGGGACAAGAACTTGCGGATCTCTCCCGGCGTGACCCCTTGCTGCTGCTGCAGCGACTGAAGGCTTCGGGCCAGCAGTTGTGTCGTTTCTTGCTCGACTAGGGTCTCCGGCAGATCCACCTCGGTGGTTTCCAAGATGGCATTGAGGATGGCCGTCTCCAGGTTCTCCTCAGATTGCCGCAGGGCATCTTGCTCGAGGCGCTTTTGCAGGTGTTCCCGCAGTTCGGCCACCGTCTGAAACTCGCTGATCTCCTGCACAAAGGCGTCATCCAGCTCCGGCAGCTCTTTGGTCTTGATCTCTTTGAGGCAGACGGTGAACGTAACCGTTTTCCCGGCCAACTCTTTTCTGAAGTAATCGTCGGGGAAAGTAGCTGTGATCTCCTTGGTTTGGTCGAGCTGCATGCCGACCACGCCCGCCACAAAACCAGGGATGAAGTTCTCCTCTTTGAGCTCCAACTGAAAGTCCTGGGCGGCGATTTCCTCCAGAGGATTGCCCTCGGCATCGCGGGCTTGAAAATCGATCACCACCACATCCCCCAACTGGGCGGGCCGATCCTCCACCGGCAAGAGGGTGGCCCGCTGATCCCGCCACCGGTCGATGAGCTGGTCGATCTGTTCGGGCTTGACGGTGACGCGGGTGGCCGTGACGGTCAGGCCCTTGTATTGGCCGACACGGGCTTCGGGGTACACCTCCACATACCCCGAGAAGCTGAAGTCGGCCTCCGGGTTGAAGCGATCCAGAAGCTGCTCCACCTTGTCGTCCAGCTCGAAGCGGCTGATGGGATGCAGTTGGGTGTCCTTGAGCGCCTGTTGGATGGCCTCGTTGATCAGGTCATCGACGGCACTGGCCATGACGCGCTCGCGGCCCACCTGGCGTATCACCAGGTTGCGGGGAGCTTTGCCCTTGCGAAATCCGGGGATCTGGATATTCCGCTCCAGTTGGCGCAAGGTTTTTTCGTAGGAGCGCTTAACCTGGTCGGCTTCTACCACGATCTTGAGGCCAACCCGGCTGCCAGGACGTTTTTCTTGTGTGACCTGCATAGGAAGTGATGGGCTAGTGGAAGAGGCAAGCAGAATTTCAATTTTACCCCAACTGCTTGGAGATCGACGGGATCCATTCGGAACAGTTCTAGGCAGGGGATCCCTCTGTGGTGACTTCCTTAACGTCCTGAATGTCTTCCTGGGGCTCGGCACGCTTGCTGGGGGGCAGTTGCTTGACTTTGGCTTCCAGCTCCACCACCATTTCCTTCAGCTCGCTAATGGTGACTTCCTTTTCTTGCAACTGCCGATTTTTCTCGCGGGCTTCGATGCTGAATTGGAGACGCATCCAGAGGCTATAGAGCCAGGCAAGGGCGGCCCCGATCCCGGCAGAGGCCAACAGTTCGATCGCCAGCGGGCTTTCAACGCTGACGCCGGGGGCAAAGGTAATCGTGACCGGGCTGGCGTTTTGCATGGCGAAAAGAGCGATTCCCAGGAGGGCCGAGAACAGGATCAGGTAGTTGAACAGTCGCATGCTTTTCTCCTCAGAGGGATCCACGACGGCTTGCCAGCACCAGAATACCCACAAACGGGGGTTGATTTGTTGGCCCAAGAGATCTCAGAAGAACCAGCCATAGCTGTGTAAGCCTTTGCCCAGAAAGTTCACCCCCAGATAACACACCCAAACCACCCCAAAGCCCAAGCTGGCCAAGAGAGCGGGGCGCTTGCCCTGCCAGCCTTTGGTGATGCGGGCGTGCAAATAGGCGGCAAAGACCAACCAGGTGATCAAGGCCCAGGTTTCTTTGGGATCCCAGCTCCAGTAGGTGCCCCAGGCTTCGTTGGCCCAGACGGCGCCGGCAATGATGCCGATGGTCAGCAGCGGGAACCCCAGCCCGATTAGCCGGTAGCTGGTGTTGTCTAAGATTTCCGCCAGGCTCAGCCGTTGCAGCGGGATCCCTTCGGGTGCCGGTTGGGGAGGGGGTTCAGCCGGTCGGGGGGAGCGGATCCCGGCGTAGACCAGTTCTGCAGCGGGCGATGGCAGGGTGGCTTCTGTCCATTCGGGGTGGGTTGCAGGCTGGGAGGGTCCAAATTGCAGGCCGAGGGAGTTGCCCTTTAACTGAACTTCCTGGCCGCGGGTGACGATGAGAAAAGCGATGGCCAAAAGGGATCCCACCAAGAGGGCTGCATAGGCCAGAAGCATCACCGTTACATGCATCATCAGCCAGTTGGATTGCAAAGCCGGCACCAGTGGCTGGGCCTCCTGCATATCTGCCGGCAGGGCCAGGGCGGCAAAGGCCACAACGCCCGTCGCCAGCGGGGCGGTCGTCACCCCCACCCAACGGCTACGAGTCCAGTGGAGAGCCAGCAGATGCAAGGCGGTGATCCCCCAGGCCAAGAAAAACAAAGACTCGTACAAGTTACTCAAGGGGAAATAGCCGGCATCGATCCAGCGGGCCGTCAGCAGGGCGGCGATCGTCAAGTTCGCCCCGATCATCCCCGCCAAGCCCAGCTCCGACAGAAGCTGCACCTGGGGAAACGCTGCCCCGCCCCAATAAAACAGCATGGCCCCTAAGCAAACGGCAAAGGCCACGTTGTTGAGCAAAGCCTGCCACTGAGCTAGATCCAGGCCTGCAAGGGCCGTTATCGCCAACACAGCCATACCTGACCTCAGAAGTTCTCCTGACCTGGCTTGGGCCAGACCGCTGATCCCATTCTAGGGCGGGGGAGGGGATCTTCCCCAAAGGACACATGCTGGTAATGTGGGGATGGCTTATCTGCAGCTCGGCAGGATACCGAAAGTGTTGGGATGTGAGGCTCATGCAAAGACACGCGGGAAAGGCCAGAACCTGGAGATGGGGATGGTGGATGGCTCTGGTGGCGGCTCTTGTGCTGGTCGCTTGCGCTGGATCCCCGCTTGAACAGCCCCAGGAACAGCTACCTCAGCTCGAGCGGGTACCGGTGCCGCCGGAGATCGCCAAGCTGGATGCCTACTTGGAGCACTGCCGTCCGCGAGTACAGATCCTCAGCCCCCAACCCGGAGAGGTGTTGTCGGAGCGGCAAGTAACCGTTCGCTTTGCGGTGCAGGGGTACCCGCTCTTTAAAGATCCGCAACTGGGCCTTGGCCCCCATCTGCACGTGGTGCTGGACAACCGGCCCTACATCGCCCATTACGACGCCGATGCTCCCCTCGTTTTCGAAGATTTGGAGCCGGGATCCCATACTCTGCGGGTGTTTGCCGGCAAGCCCTGGCACGAGAGCTTTAAAAACTCCGAGGCCTACGCCCAGGTCAGCTTCCACGTGCTCGCCTCCACACCGGAATATGTGCCGCAACCGCAGTTGCCCCTGCTCACCTACAACCAGCCCAGCGGCAGCTACGGTGCCGAGCCGATCTTGGTGGATTTTTGGCTGGCCAACGCCCCGGTGCGCGAAAGTTTGCTGACCGACCTGCCGCGGGATTGGCGCATCCGCTACACCCTCAACGGCCAGTCCGGCCTGCTGGATCGCTGGGAGTCTTTTTACTTGAAGGGCTTGAGGCCCGGTCGCAACGTGATGGTGGTGGAGCTGGTGGACAGCAAAGGGGATCCCATCCGCAATGTGTTCAACAGCGCTGCCCGCGAGATCACCTACACCCCCGGGGGCCAAGACACGCTCTCCAAGCTGATCCGCGGCGAGCTGAAAGCGGAAGAGGCCCTGGCCATTGTGCAGCCTCAGCCCACGCCGACCCCAACACCCACCCCGACGCCGACACACACCCACCCCGACGCCGACACCCACCCCGACGCCGACACCCACCCCGACGCCGACGCCCAACCCGACACCCACTCCCGCGCCGCCTCGCCAGCCTCGCTTTCAGCTGGACCGTTCCCGTCCCACCGCAGAAGGGATCCCGGCTGTTCCCGCGCCACCGCCCGTAGGGCTCACTCCTGAACCTGAACCCAGCCCAGAGCCCTCTCCGCAGCCTGTCCCCACTTCAACTCCCCAGCCTGTGGCTACACCTTTGCCGCGCGTCACCCCCATCCCCTTCCAGGAGCGGCGAGTGCGACAGCAGGGGTTGCGGCTTTTCCCGCCTGGGCTCCATAGCCCCTACTCGACGGATAACCTGTAGTACGATGGCGGCTCGAAGACTTGACTCTATGGGTAGTGTCTGAGATCCAAAATTTATCTTGATTTACTCTAAACTTGGGGCAGCCAAGACGATGGCTTTTCCTTGGGATCTGCCTTGGCTGGTTTGGGGTTGAGGCTCATTGACAACTCTCTCTGAAATCAGCCTCAAAAGGTTTCAGAAATGGATTAGCAGGCTGTTTGATACCTTGCCGGGCCAGCCTCTCCGATAGATTTCTACAGACAAAATAGGCATCTGTAGCGATGTAGAGTGTATCAAAAAACATGTTTCTTATCTCAGTACAATCTGGTTAACGATTGAGAGAGCATGACCGATCTTGCTTGCTTTTTTCTGTCCTATTGATTTAAGTTTTGAGTAACGGAATCGCCTTATTTTAGTAACATCTACCCGTAAATCGGCGAGCTGACAGAGGCCGGAACTGAGGAACCGCTGGCGGTAGCTCAAGGACAAGACTCAATAAATTTAGTGAATCAAATAGCCGCTGAAAGTCTGGATTTTAGGTTGCCAAAACCTTTACGGAAAGGCTTTTCTACTGGTATGAATAAAGTGCTGTTTGCAGCAAGGTCGGCTTCGTACTGTGGGAAGCAAGCTTGATGCGACAGCAGAAGCGAAGATTCTGACAGGGCATCAACTTATGGTGTGGGGTTTGATATGGCGGAGAATCTTGAGCTGCAAGACGCAGTGGGGCGTTTTTTAAAAATCATTGGGCGCTACTCGTTGCTCACCGCTGAGGAAGAACTGCATCTGGCCCACCAAGTGCAGCGGATGATGGCCCTTCTGGAGCAGCGGCGGCAGCACGAGTCGCTGGAGGATTGGAGCCGACGGCTGGGGATCCCTTTAGAGGAGCTGCAGCAGATCCTGCGGCAGGGGGAAGCGGCCAAAAAGCGCATGGTGGAATGCAACCTGCGCCTGGTGGTGTCGATTGCCAAGCGCTACCGCAACCGCGGCTTGCCGTTCCTGGATCTGATTCAAGAGGGCACCATCGGCCTCACCCGCGCCGTGGAAAAATTTGATCCCACGCGGGGGTACAAGTTCTCCACCTACGCCACCTGGTGGATCCGGCAGAGCGTGAACCGCGGCATCCAAAACAAAGGGCGCCTGATCCGGCTGCCCGCCCACATGTACGAGAAGGTCTCCCAGG
>AFSR01001130.1_pt1 | contig 55188 bp, 38 predicted proteins | sample 296848 | NCBI WGS metagenome assembly AFSR01 (sample SAMN02954305, study PRJNA68063) | hot springs metagenome | biome: terrestrial; feature: Mushroom and Octopus hot springs; material: microbial mat core samples; isolation source: Yellowstone National Park Mushroom and Octopus hot springs ...
TGCTGAGCAGTGGCGTCTACTTGTTCAACGATCTGCTTGACATCGAAAGCGATCGCATCCATCCGCTCAAGCGCCACCGGCCGCTAGCCTCCGGGGCGCTGCCGGTCCCGGTTGGCATTGCGGCCTGTGTCAGTTTGTCAGTGGGCGCGCTGGCGGCGGCCTTCTGGCTTTCAACGCCCTTTGCCTGGACGGCCGTGGCGTACTTCCTGCTGCAAGTCGCCTACACGGTACGTCTCAAACACGTCGTCATCCTCGACGTGGGGTGCATTGCAGCCGGATTCGTACTGCGGGCTGTTGCCGGCGGACAGGTTATCGCCGCGACAATCTCTTCCTGGCTGCTCATCTGCGCCATGTTGCTGTCACTGTTTCTGGCGCTTGGCAAGCGGCGGCACGAACTGCTGCTCCTTGAAGACGGCGCAACAGCCCACCGGCGGATTCTCGGCGAGTACACCATTGACCTGCTCGACCAGATGATTTCCATTGTCACGGCTGCAACCGTCGTCTGCTACACCTTCTACACCGTTGCCCCTGAAACGGTCGCCAAGTTTGGAACGACGCGGCTGGTGTTTACCGTGCCGTTTGTTCTCTACGGCATCTTTCGCTACCTGTATCTCATCCACCGGCGGCAGATGGGCGGCAGCCCGGAAAAGGCGCTGCTCAACGACGGCGCATCGCTGGTCAATCTCGCCCTCTATGGGCTAGCAGTCATTGTTATCCTTTACTGGCTGCGTTGAGCTTCACTAGGTTTCCGGCGCACAATGGCGCATCCAATAGCCGGCCGGCACAGGACGTTGACCGGACGCCCGGACAGAACTGCTTCTAGCGCCTCTTGCAAGAGACGTGTCGTTACCCGCTCCGGGTGGTAGGTGTTGTCGTCTATGCGTCCGTGGTATTGAAGCCGCCCGGCGGCATCTATTAGAAAGCACTCCGTCATGCACGTAGCACCTAGCATGTCGGTCGCTTGACAGTTCTCATCTACGACAATTGGGAAGGCAAACGGCTTAGCCTTTTGCCGCTCGCGGATTTCTGTCAGGGATTCATTGGCGTTTGGGTTGAAACCGATGAAGACGACCTGACGCGGGGCATAAGTGCTGGCTAGGGCATTGAGGCGGGCGCGGTAGGCTTCAACACACGGGCAGCGGGTCCCAATCGCCACCAGAACAACGACGCGGCCGCGGTAATCGCTCAGGCGAACAGTCTGCCCGTCGAGACTTTTGAAAGCAACATCTGGAACCGGCGCGCCGATGGCGATTAGGCTGTCGTCGCCGGAGATGACGTGTCCAAGGTGGTCGAGATCATCGCCCAGGGCGCGTCCGGTGAACACATCGTAGCCTAAGCCGGCCGAAGCCAGCACCAAAGCAGCAACGGTCAGCCCCCCGGCTGCGCTAGAAGCGGCCAGCGGCTGAAGCTGTTCCCACCGGCGGCTGTTGGAAAACAGCGATTGCGCCACTTCCCCCGGCAGTGCGCCAAAGCCAAAGCATAGCATGGCTACGGCTGCCTGCCGCACTTCCCATGTTGTCATGGCAAGCAGGAAAGCTGCGAGCAGCAGCGAAGAAACCCGAATAACCCCGGCAAATGGATGTGCCAGCCGTGGTGCAGCCCAGGGACGGTAACCCAGCCGCCAACGCCAGCCCAGCCATCCCAACGCCAAGAGCAGCAATCCTAGCGCCGGAACAAAGAACACCTGCCGCCCAAACCCTACTAGGAAAGCTGCCTCAGCCACCCAGACCCCAAGCTGCCCGGCAAGTACACCCAGCGCCCCACACCATACCAGACGTGCCAGGGACTGTCCCACGACGACCTTGGTAGACCAAGCTCGTTCACGGGGTGGCGACCATACACCATCTAAGACTCCCAAAACGAAGGCAAAGACCAGGAAAAACATAGGTTATGTATTGTGGATCACTATTGGCAGGCAAAACAACCTGCCTACCCCTTTCCCTTCGGGCTTGCAGCAGACCGTCGCACTTCTCCTGCGGGTGGGATACCCTCTGGCGTTTGGCCATAGCGCCTCTGTACCCGTTTGGCTACCTTTTGCCGGTGTAGCCTTTGGGGAAGAAGACACCATGTATTCCCTGATTATCTACCTGCCCAATGCGCCCAGCCGCCGAGTATCCCTTGTCAAACCGCGCTACACCCTTGGGCGTAGTGTGCGCGCCGACATCATCGTGCCGGATCCCTTTGCCTCGCGTATTCACGCTGTACTTCGCCAAGATGGACAGGGCTGGGTTTTGGAAGACCTCCGTAGTGCCAACGGCACCTATTACCAGGGGAAGCGCCTTGTGCAGCCTACCCGGCTGTGCCCTGGGGAGCGCTTCCGCATCGGTGAGACTGAACTCGAAATGGCTTCCGAAACGCGCTTCACCCGGGTCGCGGTACCTTTGGTGACATACGCTCAGACTCCTTCGGCCACAGTTCCAGAAGCACAGATCGGGCTAGGGATGGTCAACACAGCCGAAGAAATCCTGCACCGTGCCTTTGAGCGCACTTCCGGGATACTTCCCAGAGTTTCCCAATCCGCGCCAGGGGAAACGCGCTTCCTATCCACTCCACCTGGAGAAGCCGGGTTGGGTAACCTTCTGGAAGCAAAGTCCAACTACCAGCGCCCGAACCTTCTAGCACTCGTCAGTAAGGTCGGCGTTACCTTACTTTCCCATGCCAGTTTGGACGAAACACTCAATGACATCATGGGGCTGGTGTTTGAGTCGTTACCGGTCGAGCGTGGTTTTCTGTTGACTTACAACCACGAGCAGCAACAACTCGAATGTCGTGTGCCCGCACTCGAACCAGACACATACCCTGTGAGGAAGTGGTGGTGTGCCGCAGCATTGCCGAACATGTTCTGACAACCAAATCGGCGATACTGACCTCCGATGCCCGCCACGATCCACGCTTTGCCGGCAGCCAGTCCATTCTCTTGGGTGATGTTCACTCGGTTATGTGCGTCCCTTTGCTGTTTCGGGATCAGACCTACGGACTGATCTATGTCGAAAATCCCTACCTGCATCGCTTTACACCGGACGACCTAGAGGTGCTGACCACAATTGCCGGCGTCGCAGCCATCAAGATGGAAAACCTGCGCCTTTTGGAGGAGGCAATAAAACGGGAACAGCTCCAAGCTGAGATTGCCTTAGCAGCACGCATCCAAGCCTCCATGCTGCCTCAGACAGAGCCTTTGGTCGAAGGTTTTGAGATAGCTGGGCTGTCACGCCCGGCCGAAGCAATCGGAGGCGACTACTACGACTACGTCAACGTTAGCGAGGAACGGCTGGCCGTAGTCATCGGGGATGCTTCCGGCCACGGCATTTCTTCGGGACTGCTCATGGCCCTGGCCAAAGGCGCGCTGTTCAACCAGCTTGGCATCTCGCCGGACCCGCTGCAGGTGATGCAGACCCTGAACAAGCTCATCTATGAAAATGGCACGCGCCGCGACCTGATGACGTTCTGTTATATTCTGCTTGATGTACCAACCAGCAGAATAACCATCGCCAACGCGGGACACCCCTACCCTATGCTGTATTGCGCCGCAACGAAAACCGTGCACAGCCTAGAGGCGGGTGCCTACCCGCTGGGCGTGCGGCCGATGCTGGGTAATCTTCCCGTCCTGACCCAATCGCTTAGCCCACAAGATATTCTCGTGTTGTACAGTGATGGCATCCCAGAACTCAAAAACCCGGCTGGAAGCCACTTTGGTTACGATGGGCTAGAGGCTGTCATCCAGCAGTATGCCCACCTGTCGGCGCGCGAGCTATGTGAGACGATTGTCGAAAAAGCCTTGGCCTTTGCTTCCGGGGCCATCCCGGCAGATGACATCACAGTTGTTGTTGTCAAGCGCACATGCTGAGAAGAAAGGGGACCCTAGGCTTGAGCCGGCAGGCCGGCAACCATCGTTGTTACTCGAAAATCATCTCAAAATCATACAGAAAGGAATGTTGTTCATGCTGTACATGAGTCGGGCGCTGCGCGCCAAACTGGCACTCGTCATCGCATGTTTACTTGTGGGAGCCGGGCTTCCTGCCCCGGTGCTTCCCAAGGCCCACGCTGAAGAAGTCGTTCGCCCCCAGAAACGGCGCACAGCCGGTCAGCGGCGTGCCCAGAGCCGTCGTGTCCGAATCGGCCGCCATCGCGGCGCTACGGCGCAAAGCCGCCGGGGCCGGATAACCCGCAGTCGCGGCCGGGTTAGCTGGACACGTGGGCGCAGCGCGCGGATGCGCAGCACGCGGGGACGGAGTTACCGCAGCCGGAGTTACCGCCTCCGCCGGGGGCGTGTCGTTCGAGGACGAAGTGGACGCGCCTACCGTGTCCGTAGTCGCCGCAGTAGACGCTCTGGACGCCGGATTCGGAGGTACATAGCTCCTGCCCCAACACTCCCTTACCGGCCACCTCGCAGTCTGGCCATTCCTGAAGCACGCACCCGCGAGATTCAGGAAAAACTCAAGGAAGCTGGCTTCTATCAGGGTGAGATTACAGGGCAATATGACGAAAGCACCCGTGAAGCCATGCGGAATTTCCAGCGCGCCCACGGGTTGAAGGAAACCGGCACGCCGACAGCGCCGGCCCTGCTGCGGCTTGGCCTGACCAAACATACGTCGGAAGCCGGCGACACCTCAGCTCCACCTGTCCAGCTTCCACCACCGACCGACCAACCGCCGCCGCAGTAAACAAATTGCCTAGCACCTAGCGGCCTACCTTTGCCAGCTAGCGCTCAGGGCAAGGGGGCCGCTTCTGCTTTGCTGGTTTCTTCGGTCACACTGTCGAGCAGAACAGAGGCAGCCCCTGCTGCGGAAAGCTTCTCCAACTGGTGTTCGAGCTCCAAAATAGCCAGACGACGGTTGAAGACCGCCCCGACCAGGAACACAAAGGTAATGACATACATCCAGACAAGCAGCACAATGACTGTGCCGATACTGCCATAAATGCGGCCGTAGGCGCTGAAGTTCGCCACATAGATGCCAAAACCCAGCGTGGACAGCCCCCACAGCGTCGTAGCAAAGATGGCTCCCGGCAGAATGTGCCGCCAGCGCGGTGGGCGGCTCGGTGCAAGGCGATACAGGAGCATTTGAATCAAAAACACGCTCAGCACGAGCAGAAACCACCGCCCGGCAGCCCACACGTAGCCAAACGTAATCTGCCCGCCGCTCCAACGGGTAATGAGATGTTCGAGATGAGAGCCCACCACGCCGGCCAGGGAAGCCAGCACCAGCGGCAACCCAACGACAAACACCAGTTCTAGACACAACAACTGCTCCCGCCAGAAAGGACGCCGGGGGGAAATCCCATAAATGCGGTCTAATGCCCGCGACAGGGTAGCGATGAGCCCCATGGCCGGCAGCAACGTCGCTACAAAAGACAACAAGGCCACGCGCCCGGGCCGTCCCTGCATCAGTTGCTGCAAGTAGCTTTCCACCACGCTGAACGTCCCCGGCGGCATGATGCGCCGCAAAGCATCCAAAATTGCCGCCGTCTGCTCGTTACCCAAGGCTGCAAACGCGGACACAAAAAAGAGCAAAAGCGGGAAAAACGTCAGGACGAAGGAATAGGCCGCTTCTTTAGCAAAACCGATACAGTCGTAATCGAGGGTATCTAGTACCGTTTTCCAAAGCAGGGTTCGCAGTTGCCGAAGTTGGCCCATGGCAGCCATGCTCTTCGTCCATGTCTATGCGGCATCTAGATGGTCGTGTTGTCTGGAATGACCGCATCTTTGGGAATGATGATGATGCCGTCACGGATATAGTAGTTTGGCCCATCAGCTTCCTTGACATTGCTTTCGTTTAGCAGGCGGACGTTGTTGCCAATCCGTACACCTTTGTCGAGGATAGCATTCCGAATGGTGCAGAACTTCCCGACGCCAATATCCGGTCGTCCGGCCAGACGGTTCTTCTGAAGGTCTTCCATGGTTTCGTACTCGTCGGCACCCATCATGAGCACGTGATCAAGGTAAGTGCCGCTTTCAATCCGGCTGCGGATACCGACAATCGAACGCCGAATGGTGGCTTCGTTGATGATGCACCCTTCGTTGATGATCGAGTTGATGATCTGGGCGTTACGCACCTTCGTGCCGGGCAGAAACCGAGCCCGGGTGTAGATAGGTGCAGACATGTCAAAGAAGTTGAAGCGAGGCACAACCTCCGTCAGCTCAATGTTAGCGCGGAAGAAAGCACTGATAGTGCCGATATCCTCCCAGTAGCCATTGAAGAGATAGGCTCCTACCTGGTGAGTTTCGATAGCATAGGGGATGACTTCTTTGCCAAAGTCCACCCGGCTGGTGTCGCGCAGCAGTGCTTCAAGCACATCCATCTTGAACACATAAATCCCCATCGAAGCCAAGTAGGGGCGCTGGGCAGCTTCTTCCGGCGTAAGGCCGAACCGGGTTGTGTCCACGCGCATGCTTTCAAGTGCTGCGCCGGTGGGTTTTTCCCGAAACTCAATCACCCGCCCCTGATCATCTACTTTGAGTAGCCCAAACTCCGAGGCCGCATCCGGGGGGATGGCGGTGACAGAAACTGTGATGTCATTGCCACATGACTCGTGGTAGGCAATGAACTTGGCATAATCCATACGGTAGAGATGGTCGCCCGACAAGATGAGGATCGTCGTCGCATGGGTGCTTTTCAGATGGCGGAAGTTCTGACGGACGGCATCGGCTGTGCCTTGAAACCAGTTTGGGTTCTCGAGGGTTTGTTCCGCCGCCAGAATTTCAACAAAGCCATTGGTGAACTGGCTGAACCGATAGGTGCGCGCAATGTGGCGATTCAAGGACGCCGAGTTAAACTGCGTCAACACCAGGATTCGTGAAATACCAGAGTTGATGCAGTTGCTAATGGGAATGTCAACGAGACGATACTTTCCGCCGAGGGGGACAGCCGGCTTTGAGCGCTCCCGGGTAAGCGGGTACAAGCGGGTACCTTTGCCGCCCCCCAGAATGACAGCCAAGACGTTTTCCATTGCCTTTGTGCCAATCATCGGGGTGCTCCCACAACTTGGGCTGATGCAGGTTTGTTTTGTGAGTACCCAGCCTGGTTTTCAATCCTTTGGCACGCGCAAACGTGGTGCCACAAGAAGCCGACGATGCCGATGCGTCCAAGCGCGGCGGCTGCGCGGCATTGGGGATGTCAGTTTGCCCTGGCGAAGCAAGGTCACCTCCGACGACAGACGTTCAATCTGCGCCCGCAGATACCGTTGCTCAGCTTCTAGTTTTTCCAGCGCCTCCACCAAACGGGCTTGAACATTCACCAGGCGTCCAAGCGTCTGCTGAAGGGAGCCTGAAAGGCGCGTCCCGATTTCAGCCAACAAACGCTCGACGCACTCCGCAAGGTAGGCTTCAAACCGTTGCTCGGCTTCAGACCGCGCTACCGTGTTACTAGACGGAGTGCCTGGCGTATCCGATCCGGCATCAGAAAAAGATTCCCTAGACATGAGATAGCAAGTAAAGACTCTTTTCCCAGAATTTTTTGCACTACAGGGATGGGCACCCTACACGCTGCTCATGCTAGCACTGTTTGGCTGACTATGACCAAGCCCTGATGTATGCTTCCCGCATATGCATCCCCAAGCTGTACAAATCCCTCTCTGATGCGCATTCCCCGCTACTGGGCCAAAGCCGAGCAAACCGTTTGCCGTGGTAAGGGTTTCACGAAGCTGGAGCGCCATCTGATCGTTTGGCGCGGCTCTGACCTCTCGCTGGAAGATGCACACCAGCAGGCCCAGCAGGAACTTGCGGCCCGTATCGCCCGCTTTCAGCGGGGTGAACCCCTTGGTCATTACCCACATAACATCCGACCGTTGCGCGAGCCGGTCATCGAGACCCTCACCAATCAGCAGGGCGAACGCATAGCTGTCGTCACCCGCAATGCCGCCGGTTGCCTCGTTCTCAACACAGCGCACGTGATGTTCATTGACCTTGACTTTGCTACGGCGCTGCGCCCCGACTGGCGTCAGTCCTTAGCTGCCGTCTGGAGATGGGTTACGGGCAGACGCGCAACTCAGCCCGATGCGGAGCAACGGTTGTTGGCGCAAGTACGGGACTGGCACGCCCGCGAAGCCGGAGACTGGCAGGTGCGGGTTTACCGTACGCACGCCGGATTGCGGCTGCTCGTCGGACACCAGCGATTTGACCCAGCGGCCGCCACAACCCAGGAACTCATGCGCCGACTTGGGTCGGACCGGCGTTACATACAGCTCTGTGCCGTCCAGGCATGTTTTCGTGCGCGACTGACTCCGAAGCCGCACCGCATTGGCTTCCACCGTCCACCCGACCGGTATCCGTGGACCACCGAGGACGAACTCAACCGGCAGCGCCAGTGGGAAACGACGTACGCCGCACGCAGCCAGGGCTTTGCCGTGTGCCGGTGGCTGTGCGACCTCGGCCCCCCAACCCTGCACCCTGATGCTTGGGACATCCAGCGTTTCCACGATGCCCAAACCCTGGCAACTTCCGGTAAACCGCTGGCCTGACCGGAACCCCTGCGGCTGTTCGCCCTTGTTCTTCCCGTAAGCTTACCGCGGCCATGCCGGAGACGTGGTGCGCCGGGATGAAGGCGGTGTGGCAGGGGGTTCTGGGCTTCCTCTGTGGCCTCCGTCACGTGCCACATCCGGCGACATGCCCGGCTTCTTTGGGCGCAGTGCAGTTTCCTTCATCCGTCGCAGTTCGGCAATCCCCTGCTCAAAACGGTTTTTTAGGTCGGCCTTCCCAAGGTCGGTCAGAAGCCGCGCGCCGGGTTTGACCAGCGGCGTAACCCGCGCATGGAGCACAAACGCCGGTTGTGCCGGAAAAGCCGTCAGCACCAAATAGATGACCGATAGCACAAGCCATGCGCGTCCGATACCAAGCGCGCTGCCACCTAGTCGGTCAAGCGTAGCCAGTGGCGTTTTGCGGAAGCGCCGGTGCAGGTGACGCACCAGCCACCAGCCGCCCAGCCATGCCAGCGCCACCGGCAGAAGAAAACCCAACCCATAAGCTAACGGCGCTGTGGCACCTAGGTGCTTCAGTCCGGCAGCCAAGTCGTCGTAAAACACCAGCGCTGCCACCAGTCCTGTAAGAAAAGCCGCACTGGAAATGACGGTTTTCACCAGTCCCCGGACGGCACCACTCACGGCCGAAAACACCACGACCACGAGCGCCAGCCAATCAAATGCCGTCACGCACAACCTCCATGTAGAAGCGCCTCCCTTCAAACATGCCACACCTTTGCTTTCACCTGCCGGCGCAGATCAAAACAGAACATCGAGCGCTTCCAGAACCGATCGGACGCCAATAACTTCCAACCCGTCCGGCCATTCCAGGCCTGGCACATTTCCTGCCGGCATCACAACTCGTTCAAACCCCATGGCGACCACTTCCCGAAGCCGTGCGGCAGGGTGGCTGGTGGCGCGAACTTCGCCTGCCAAACCGACTTCTCCAAAAACAACTGTGGCAGGATCAATCGCCTTGTTGCAAAAGCTCGACGCCAGCGCGGCCACAATGCCCAAGTCCACGGCCGGTTCAGCCAGCGTCAATCCGCCAGCTACGTTGACAAACACATCGTCACCTAGCATTTGCAGCCCAGCCCGTTTTTCAAGCATAGCAATGAGCAGGGCCACGCGATTGGGTTCGACGCCTTCGACCGTCCGGCGGCCTGCCCCGTATTTACTGCTACTGACCAGCGCCTGCAGCTCAACCAACATCGGGCGTGTGCCTTCCATGCAAGCCACGACAACCGAACCGGCTACGCCAATCGGACGCTGTTCGAGAAACAGCGCTGACGGATTGCTCACCGGCACGAGTCCTGCGCCGGTCATCTCAAACAGGCCAAGTTCGTTCGTGGCACCAAAGCGGTTTTTGGTGGCGCGAATAAGGCGATGGTTATGGTGGCGCTCCCCCTCGAAATAGATGACGGTATCCACGATGTGTTCGAGCGTCTTTGGCCCGGCCAGGACGCCATCCTTGGTGACGTGCCCGATGAGAAAAATGGGAATCCCGCGCTGCTTGGCGACAAGCAGGCATTGCCCGGCAGTTTCACGCACCTGGGAAACGCTGCCTGGCGCACTGTCCAACCGCTCGGAGTAGGCCGTTTGCACCGAATCTATCACGATAAGCGTCGGTTTGAGGTCAGTGACGACCTCCCACACGCGCTCTAGGCACGTTTCCGGCAACAGGTGCAGGTCGCCCGGACGCAAGCCCAGCCGGTTTCCTCGCAGCTTGATTTGCCGTTCGGATTCTTCCCCGCTGACATACAGTACCCGCTCCCCGGCAACGCTTAGACCGGCTGCAATCTGAAGCAGCAATGTGGATTTACCAATACCTGGATCGCCGCCGATAAGCAGCAGACTGCCCGGTACAATGCCGCCTCCTAAAACGCGGTCAAACTCGGCAATGCCGGAGGAAAGGCGTGCGTCATCTTGGCTTGGAACCTGCTCGTAGCGCGTCGGGGCAATCTTTGCCCTCACGCGCCCGCTTGACAAACTTGCTAGCTCCCGCACCAGTGCTGCCGCTGAAGGAGGACTAGCTTCCCGTTCTTCGACAAGGGAGTTCCAAGCACCGCAGTCCGGACAACGTCCCAGCCATTTCCGGCTTTGATAGCCACATTGTTGACATGTATAAACCGTTTTTTCTTTCGGCATCCTGGCTTGCTTTCTACTCCGACCTTGAGACCATTCAAGCTTCCCACGAATCTAGGGCGTTCGACAATGCGGTGAAGCCGATGCGCCTTTCCGATTTACACTACGATCTTCCACCAGAACGCATTGCCCAGTACCCATGTGAACCACGCGACCAAGCGCGCCTACTGGTTCTGGATCGGCGTACCGGCGCGCTTGAAGATGCACGCATCAAAGACCTTCCACAGTGGCTGCGTGCCGGCGATGTTCTGGTGCTCAACGATACGCGCGTCTTCCCAGCACGGCTTATTGGCCGGCGCGAACCGACTGGCGGACAGGTCGAGGTATTTCTCGTACGTGAAACAGCGCCGAAAACCTGGACGGCGCTTGTCAAACCCGGGCGCCGGGTGCGTGTTGGCGACCGGCTCACCTTCGGCCAAGGTGACTTGCATGGCATTGTGACTGGCCGGCTAGAAGACGGGCGCCGCACGATTGCCTTCACTTACGAGGGCGATTTCTTTGCCCTTCTCGATCGCATTGGACACACCCCGCTGCCACCCTACATTACCCGTGAAGCAGAGACGCCCTTTGACCGGGAGCGGTACCAAACCGTGTATGCCACTCCGCCCGGCTCGATTGCGGCGCCGACAGCCGGCCTGCACTTTACGCCGGAGTTGCTCTCTACTCTGGCTGCTCAGGGCGTGGAAATTGTCAAACTGACCCTGCACGTCGGTTATGGGACGTTTCAGCCGGTCCGCACGGAAAACCTGGCAGCACACCGCGTCGAACCGGAAGTCTATGTTGTGCCGGAAGCTACGGCGCAGCGCATCAATGCGGCCAAGCGCGAGGGGCGCCGGGTCATCGCCGTTGGGACAACCTCGACGCGCACGCTCGAAACCGTCGCCGAGGAGGGCGCGGACGGGAACTTTGTCCGCGCCGGTCAAGGGATGACAGATTTGACGATTGTGCCGGGTTTTCGCTTTCGGATTCTTGATGGCCTGCTCACCAACTTTCACCTACCACGGTCGTCCCTGCTGGCGCTGGTCGTTGCCTTTGGCGGCTATGAACCGGTTATGCGTGCCTACCGCCATGCTGTGGCGGCCGGCTACCGGTTTTACAGTTATGGTGATGCCATGCTGCTGATATGATTCAGCGTTACCACAATTTTTCCGAAACCCCTACGGTTTGACCACGTTGATAGCGTTGGCAATCCTCAAACCATCCTTCGGTCCGAGGTTCTCACCTTATGAAATTCGCGTTTTTGCGTGGGCTGGCCAGTGCTTGTCTGGTAGCCGCCCTGTGTCTGCCGAGTCCCCTGCTGCTTGTGGCCGCCAAGGCCGATACGCCGGCTAAAACCATCACCCTACCGCCCGGTGTTACGCGCGTCACGAGTGTGGAAGGCATCACCGAGTACCGTTTGGAAAACGGGCTGCGGGTACTACTCTTCCCTGACGAATCCAAGCAGACCATCACCGTCAACATCACCTATCTGGTCGGTTCGCGTCATGAAAACTATGGCGAAACCGGCATGGCACACCTACTAGAGCACCTTGTCTTCAAGGGCACGCCGCGCCACCCGGACATTCCCAAAGAACTGACCGAACGCGGCGCGCGCCCGAACGGGACAACCTGGCTTGACCGCACCAACTACTTCGAGACCTTTCAGGCGACAGAAGACAATCTCCGGTGGGCGCTCGATCTGGAAGCCGACCGCATGGTGAACAGCTTCATTGCCAAAAAAGACCTCGATTCAGAAATGACCGTCGTGCGCAACGAGTTTGAGGCCGGGGAAAACAGTCCCTACCGGGTGCTGCTGCAACGCACGCATGCCGTGGCCTATGACTGGCACAACTATGGCAAAGCGACAATTGGTGCGCGGTCGGATATTGAAAACGTCCCCATCGAGCGGTTGCAGGCGTTTTACCGGAAGTATTACCAGCCGGACAATGCCGTTTTGCTTGTGGCCGGGAAGTTCGATGAAGAAAAGGCCCTGAAGATGATCCACGAGTACTTTGGCCCGATCCCGAAACCCACCCGCGTGCTGGAGCCGACCTACACGCTCGAACCGACCCAGGATGGTGAACGCACTGTGACGATCCGGCGTGTGGGCGATACCAAAGTCGTCCTCGTCTGCTACCACGTGCCGGCCGCGGCGCATCCTGACAAACCGGCCGTACAACTACTTGCCGGCGTCATCGGCGATACCCCAAGTGGACGGCTTCACAAGGCACTGGTCGAAACCAAGAAAGCAGCTTTTGTGCAGGGCTTCAGCTTCGACACCAAAGAACCGGGACTAGTCAACTTCGCTGCCATTTTGCCAACCACCGCGGATATTGAAGAAGTCCGCCAGATTCTGCTGACAACCGTTGAGGAGACCGCCGGCAGCAAGCCCCCGACGGCCGAGGAAGTGGAACGCATCCGGCGACAGTACCTAAATGACATCGAACAGACCATTAACAACCCCGAACGGCTGGGGCTAGAACTCAGCGAGTGGATCGCTGCCGGTGACTGGCGGCTCTTTTTCCTCAACCGCGACCGGCTCAAAGCCGTCACGGTCGAAGATGTACAGCGGGTAGCCAAAGCCTATCTCAAACCCGACAACCGCACAGTCGGCATGTTCATTCCGACCGAAAAACCCAACCGGGCCGAAATCCCGCCGACGCCGGACATCACGGCGCTTCTGGCTGATTACAAAGGAAGTGCGGCTGTTGCTGCTGGTGAAGCCTTCGATCCCACCCCGGAAAACATCGAAGCGCGCTCGATTACGCCCAAAGCCCAGGGTGGCTTGCAGATGGTACTGCTGCCGAAAAAGACCCGTGGCAATACGGTGACATTGACGATGACTATCCGACTGGGTAATGAGCAGGCTCTGCGTAACCAGCGGGAAGCCGGCAACCTCGCCGCAGCCATGCTCGACCGTGGCACGAAGAAGAAAACCCGGCAGCAGATCAGCGATGAATTTGACCGCCTCAAGGCACAGGGGGGCGTCTTTGGCAACGCTAGACAAGTCAGTTTTAGTGTCACGACAACCCGCGAGCATCTGGCGGACGTCATGCGGCTGGGTGCGGAAATCCTGCGGGAGCCATCGTTCCCGGAAAGCGAGTTTGAGCAGCTCAAACAGCAGACCATTGCCAGCATCGAGCAAAGCCGGCGTGAACCCACTGACGTGGCCGCCCGCGCCTTTTCACGCCACATCAACCCTTATCCCAAAGAAGACGTACGCTATACCCCCCTGCCAGATGAGGAAATCGAACGCATCAAGGCTGTGACGCTGGACGATGTCAAACGCTTCTATGAAACGTTTTACGGCATCTCCAACGCCCAGATGGCCGTCGTCGGGGACTTCGATCCGGCCGAAGTTGAAAAACTGGCGACGGAACTCTTCGCCGGCTGGACCACCAAAACGCCCTTCGCACGTCTGGAAAACCCGTTTCGCCCCGTTCCGGCAGCTGACGAGACCTTTGAGACGCCAGACAAAGCCAATGCCTTCTTCATTGCCGGCATGCCGCTTGAAATGCGCGATGATGACCCGGACTACCCGGCGCTGGCACTGGCTACGTACATCTTCGGCGGTGGGTTCCTGAACTCCCGGCTGGCCGTCCGCATTCGCCAGAAAGAGGGCATCAGTTACGGCGTCGGCGCCGGGTTGCAGGTTGGTTCACTGGACCGACTGGGCACATTCACCGTCTCGGCCATTTACGCACCACAAAATCTGGCCCGCCTGGAAGCGGCTTTCAAAGAGGAAGTCGAGCGCGCGGTACGCGAGGGCTTTACGGCAGAAGAGGTTGAAACAGCCAAGGCAGGCTACCTGCAGAGTCGGCAGGTGTCACGGGCGCAGGACCGGGAGCTTGCACCACGGCTGGCGAGCTATCTCTACCTGGGACGGCGTCCCACGTGGGAGGCAGAATTTGAAGCCAAAATCAAGGCCCTGACCCCAGAACAGGTCTCGGCGGCTTTTGCCAAGTACGTCAGCTATGAGCGCATGAGCCGCTTCAAGGCCGGCGACTTTGCCAAGGTCAAGGAAACCAAAGCGACACAGCCGTAGGCCGCCGTCAAGCGCTTACGTACTGCGACCGGTAAACCGGGAGTGCTTGTTCTCGGGATGAGCACTTCTATGCTTTGCCGAAGCTTAGCTTTGTCCCTTACAGACAGGAGACTCTCTGGAACCTGCCCCGGGGGTCGTCGTTTGTAAGAGCAAGTTGTCTGAAGGTAGCACTGACACCCGCACCATTTCCGTTGTGCGTGTAAGTTTTTTCAAGGATCGGCCCTATGTTGACGATGTCGCTTGCTGCTGTTTCTGATGCCTTGTTGCGGTTACGGGTTCATGGCGCGTGCCGGATGCTGCTGACGCTGGCTCTTCCCCTGTCCTTCTCATCAACCTTGCTGGCAGATGAAACCCGGTTGGCAGATGACACCCCGATAGGTATCCACTCCCGAAGCTCCCAGGCACCTGGCATCCCACTGGCCGAGGTGCGAACACCTCGCGTTTACCTCGGTGTCTTTCCCCAAACAATTTCTGAACAGCAGGCAGAGGCTCTGGGGGTGTCTCCAGCCCAAGGGGTGTATCTAATGCAAGTTGTTCCCAACAGCCCGGCAGACAAAGCTGGACTTCAGCAGGGTGATGTCATCGTTTCTGTCAACGGCCAGCCCGTTGTCAACGTTGAGCATTTTCGCGACATGCTGCACAAGCAAACGCCAGGGCAAGCCATGACACTGGGCATCATCCGCAACAAACAGCTCAACACGGTCACGGTTATCCTTGAAAAACCAGAGGTTAGCGTCATGACGCTACCCGGTGGAACGTTTTCCATTACCGTCCATCCGCAAATAGACGCCGCACAGCTTCAGGAACTGCGGGAGATTGCCGAGCAGGTACGCAAGCAGGGTGAAAAATTGCGGGAAGAGCTCAAACTGCAACCGGGATTTTTCACTTTCTCAGTTAGCGACCGAGGGCGGCTTGGGATTCGGACACAACCTCTGTCCGAACAGCTTGCGCGCTACTTTGGTGCGCCCGGCGGCTTGTTGATTACGGAAGTCATGCCGGGCTCGCCAGCCGAAAAGGCAGGATTGCGTGCCGGAGACTGTCTGACCAAAGTTGGCGACCGGGAAGTGCGGGATGGGCGCGATTTGCTCCGGGAGCTGCGTCGGGCTGAAACCAACGACATCAAGCTGACGCTTATCCGCAACAAGCAAACAGTGGTCGTTACTGTGAACCTGGAGCCCTGCGCTCCGCAAGGCGCCCATCTGCGTTACGGCTCATGGGGCATCAGACTGCCGATTCTCGGTTTTCCCTTCCTGTACATCTATCTTGAGCCACTCTACCTGCTGTGAAAGCGAAGGGCCGTCGAGAACACCAATGTTGGGCCGGAGATGAAACTCTTCTCCGGCCCAACAGGTATGTGTAGGCAATCAGGCAGCCGGCTCGTTTAACGCCGCCTCAATAGCACTGACCAGCTCGGCCGACATCGGCTCCACACTCGATGGGAACACTGCCCGCAGCGTTCCATCCCGGCCGATAAGATACTTCTGGAAATTCCAGCGGACTTCACCGGCAAGTTTCTCGTTACCGCCCCCAGAAGTCAGGTACTGGTAGAGAGGATGCTTATTCGGCCCCTTGACGGTGATTTTCGAGAACATGTCGAACTGCACACCATAGTTCGAGGTGCAGAATTCCTTGATTTCCGCGTCCGTGCCCGGCTCCTGCCCCCCAAAGTCATTTGATGGGAAGCCCAGTATACGCAGTCCTTTGGCACGGTACTTCTGGTTGAGGGCTTCAAGACCCTTGTACTGTGGGGTGTACCCACAGCGGGAAGCAACATTGACAATGAGCAGGACGTTGCCCTTGTAGTCACAGAGGTTGATGTCCTTGCCGTCAATGCTTTTCACCGTGAAGTCGAGCGCCGGTGGGCAGCCAGGCGTGGGATTGGGATTCGTGTAAGCGGGGCTGGTCACAGGTGAGGAACCTCCTTCGGGTTGGGGTGTTTTGGATGACCGCGACGGGTCGGCCGCGGCTATGCAACCAGCGCCGAGCAGCGCTGTCAGTGTTAGTGAAAGCAACATATTTCGGTTCATGACGGAATGCCTTGGCAACTGAATCCTGAATTGTTAGGGGGATTCGACATGTTTGACGCCGGTGGGCCGGCCGAAATGTGCTCTGTGGAGACAAACTTGACCGTACGTTTGCCCCCACTTGGCTTCCCGAAAAAGCACCTGGTTAGGAAGCATGCAATCAGTCTGTCCCAGGTTCTGGGCCTATGCCTTCGGCAAAGGCTGATAGGAATCGTTGAGCCGTTGTGTTGTGTGCCCGGTAACACTGGGCGGCGTGGCAACGGCTGGCGGTGCCCAGGAAGGCCCCCGGTGAGGCAGCTCGCTGAAGGCACTGGCGACGAGGGTTAGGCTCAGGCCGCAGGCCCTGCAGAATTTTTGCTCTGGTAGTTGGGTCGGTGTGCCACAGGTCGGACAGAACATAGACGGGGCCAAAGCCCTGACTCGGATTATGCCTTGGTCACTGCTTAGAGGAGTTGGACTCTAGCTTGCCGTATAGTACGCGATAGTGGATAATAATGCTTGTGGAAAGCACTATAAGCACAGGCAAGGCGGCAAAACTCCTTGGTGTCTCGGTCAAGACGTTGCAGCGTTGGGAACGCGAAGGAAGGCTGATTCCGGTGGCCCGAACGGACAGCAACCGCTGTCTCGCGGCGCTGAACCTGAAGCTGAACCTGAAACGGCTGGCAACCGTAACTGCCCTACCCGTGGCGAGTCCGACCAGTAATGGCGGCGCTGCGGCGGGGATGGCCCCCGCCGTAGTCGGGGAAGTCACGCCTGTCAGATACGACGATGGTCAACAAAACACGTCGGGGCAGGAAGAGAACTGTGCGCACTTTTGCGCACATTCTTGATAGCAGAATGAAAGCATAATCTGTCACGGTCGGCGACGTTGACGATGCACCAAGGGTTTCACCATTTGCCCGTCCTGGATGGCAGACAGGTGAAAACGCGGGAAGCCGTCAGCCTCCCGCATTTTGCACCAAGCCTTGGCGTGCCCGTTCAAACCTCCAGCTTGCTTTCGATCTGGGCCAGTTTGTGCCGGGCGAGCGCAAGGTTGCCGACGTCTTTCTTGATGGCCACGTAGAGAAAAAGATTCGGCGCGCTTTTGAGCAGGCGGATGAGGTGATACTGGGTGTCGAGGGTGATGAGAATGTCCTCGATGGTTTCCTTGAGGTTGAGATTGGCCACGGCTTTCATTTTTGCCCGGACAACCTCGGTATTTGATGCCGCGGCAATTTCGAGATTGAAGGTGGGTGTGCCGCCAATCGTGCCAAGGCACATGCCGCTTTTCCAGTCGGCCAATGCCGCACCAATGGTGCCTTCAATTTCCATAACAGCGACGAGGGATTCCTTGATGTTGCCCATAGTGATGTTCTCCTGTGAAAGGTGTTCGGCCCGGGGGCCGGTGGGTTGAAAGGGTTCGACCGGAGGGCCGGATGTTTGGCCTTCCGGCGAAAGAAACTGTTCCCGAACCTGCTCATCCAGTATCTGGTGTGCATTCAGCAGCAGGTGGTCGAGGGGGATATGCACGTTTACCGGCTGCTTTTTGACAACGCCGGACATCTCGATTTCAGGCCGTGACCAACCGATGACCTCATAGACCGCCGCTTCACCTTCCCGGTGCTCAGTCCGGGCGTTCACCAGCTCGCCTTCCTGGAAAATAAGTGTCGCAAGCTGTTGCCCCTGGCGGATGTTGAGCGTGCAGGTTTTGCGTTCGATATTCAGCAGTTGCAGGAAACTTGACAGGTTGATGCCCCGCAAAAAACCTGCGCTGCGCTTGGCCAGCGTGCTCTCGACGAGGCTGGCCAGGGCATGCAGATCAATAGGCTTTTCGATGTAGCCAATGGCGCCAATTTCCCGGACGCGCTTCTCAATTTCGCTCGTTCCAAAGGCGGTCATCACAATTGCCGAAACCTGCGGCTGCTCCGACGCCACATAGGCCAGAAGCTGAAAGCCATCCATCACAGGCATCTTCAGGTCGGTCACAAGCAAGTCCACTCCCCCCTGACGGATGATCTCCAGCGCCTCTGCCCCCTGGCTCGCCGTCAGAATCGTGATGCCGTCCAGGAGATTGGCGATCCCTTCGGAAACACTGCTGAGGAACAGCTTTTCATCATCCACGATGAGCACGGTCGGCATTGGCTTTACCTGCACCACAGAACGGTCTGCCCAGTTGCAGTGCAAGCTCTGTGCCAGCACCGGAAAAATCCGTAAACCACTGAAAATCAAAGATGTATTGGGAAAACACCGGCTGACTTCGTGGCGCAGATGCCAGCCTGACGTGTCATTTTGAAAGGGGGGCTTCCAAATTGGCAGGGGATGCGGCAGCCGTGGGGCGCACCCCATATTCGGTCAGCTTGCGCCGGAGCGTGGACAGGGAGATGTCCAGCGCCTGGGCCGTCGCCGTCAGGTTGTGGCCGCAGCGTTCAAACACGGCGAGGATGTGCTGCCGTTCGACATCAGCCAACCGCTGAAGGGGCTCTGAAGGGTATGGTTGGGATGCTGCCGCCGGATTGAAAATCAATCGGGACGGGAAAATGTACTGCCCATCGTGCAGGATCAGGCTGCGTTCGATGAGGTTACGCAGCTCGCGGACGTTTCCGGGGAACGCATATTCAGCCAGGCGCGCAATTTCATCCTCCGGGATGTCCACAGCCCGTCCCGGCGCCAGGGTGGCGATGAAGTGCCGGCACAGGGCCGGCAAGTCGTCGAGCCGTTCCCGCAGCGGCGGCAGGTGGATGTGGATGACATTCAGCCGGTAGTAGAGATCACGCCGGAACGTGCCCGCCGCAACGGCCCTTTCCGGGTCAACGTTGGTGGCGGCCAGAACGCGGACAGACACCGTGCGCTGCACTTCGCTGCCCAGTCGGCGAATGGTTTGTTCTTCGAGCACGCCGAGCAGTTTAGCCTGTAAAGCCAACGGCATTTCGGCAACTTCATCGAGAAACAACGTCCCTCCATCGGCCAGCTCGAACAGTCCCTTGCGGGTGGCTGTGGCCCCGGTAAAGGCCCCCTTTTCGACGCCAAACAGCTCGGCTTCAATGAGCGATTCCGGCAGGGCCGCGCAGTTGACGCTGATGAACGGTTTTTCGGCCAGACGCGAGGCGTAGTGAATCGCCTTGGCGACGAGGCTTTTTCCCGTGCCCGTTTCACCGGTGATGAGCACCCGCACCTCGGTGGCCGCCGCCCGCTCGATGAGGCGATGAATCTCAGCAAAACGCGCCCCGGCGCCGACCAGCAGGGCCGTCCGGCTCTCCTGATGCGCCTGAAAACGGTGAACTTCCTCAACCTTTTCCAGCGCCGTCGTATGCAGCAGCCGCTCGACGGCCAGGATGACTTCCTCAATCTCAACGGGCTTGGAGAGATAGTCGTGAATGCCGGATTTGAGCGCCTGGACGGCATTTTCATAACTCGGAAACGCCGTCAGCAGCAGGATTTTTACGGCGTCATTTGACCGCAGAAGTTCCGGGACCAGCGCCAGTCCGCCGCCATCCGGCAGCTTGTTGTCGAGCAGTACGATGTCAAAGGGCATCCGGTGCAACAGTTGCCGCGCCGCCGCCAGGCTCGACGCCAGGGAAACCAAAAAACCCCGTCCGCTGAACACATCGGCCAGGGTTTCCCGAAACAAAGGCTCGTCATCAAGGATGAGCATCCGCCTGGACATCCGGCCTATTCCTTCGGAGCAACGGCTTCGAGTGTCACGATGGCTTCACATCCGCCAGTTGGTCCGGGACGGAGTTCGACCGTGCCGTTCATCTTCGTGATGAGCTTCCGGGTGATGACGAGTCCCAGCCCGGTGCCGTGCGGCTTCGAGGTGTAAAACGGCTTGAAGAGCTGGTCAAGCTGCTGGGGCGTCAACCCAACGCCGTTATCCGCAATGACAATACTCACCAGATGCTCGCGCCGAAAAACGCGCAGCGTAATGGTCGGATCATCGCAGCCCTCAAGGGCATCCGCCGCATTGGTGACGAGGTTGAGCAGGGCCTGATGCAGCGCCCGCTGGTCGGCGCGGACCGTACCGGCATCCTTTTCAAACCGGTATTCCAGCCGGATGCCGCGCTTGGCAAAGTCCTCTTCGATGAGTGAGCAGAAACGCTCCAGAAACGGCACAATCGGCAACGGCTCCAGCACCGGCGTTTCATACAGGCTGAAGGAACGCAGGGTTTTGAGCAGGTATTCCACCCGGCTGATTTCCGCCAGTGAACGGTCGAGATACTTTGCGATGGTGGCGCGCGAAGGATTCTCCATCTGCTTCAGTACTGTCAGTGCCGTTTTGACAGAGTTGATGGGATTGCCCATTTCGTGCCGGATGCCGGAGAAGATATATCCGGTCGTCTCCATGACATTGACGGCCTCGGCAATGGATTCGTAGCGGAGCTGTTCGGTGACATCCCGGCACACGGCGACAATGTTCTGGAGACGGCCGGCTTCGTCCCACACCGGAGACACCGAGGCTTCTTCCTGGTAGGTCGTACCGTCTTTGCGGCGGGCCATGTAAATGCCGTGCCACTCGCGCCCGGCTTGCAGCGCCCGGAAGATTTCGTCGCGGAGGCTGGCCTGAACGGGGCCCACCGGCAGCTCAAAGAACTGGCAGCCATAGACAGACTCACGCACCAGCCCCGTGGTCTTTTCAAACGCTGGATTGACGTACTGGACATAGCCAGCACTATCCAGAATGACCACGGCTTCGGGAATCTGCTCGATAGCCGTTGTCAGCCGCCGCATGGTGCTGTCGGCCTGACGGCGCGCGGTGATGTCTTTGATGACATGTACCCACCCCGTCCCAATCCCGCGTTCCTGTGGAATCCAGTAGCTGCTCATCTCAAACCACTGATCGCGGCCGGGAAACTGAAACTCCGGCTGGTCGCCGACGGCTTCGCGCAGGGTTTTGGCCGTGTCCGCCAGGTGCGGAAAGAAATGACGAACGGTCGGCTGGCCGATGAGTTCCTGATAGGTTGTGCCGAGAAACGTCACAACGGCCTGATTGCACCAGCGCAGCCGCCCTTGGGAGTCTTCCAGCAGAATGAGGTCCGAAATGGCGTCCACTGTAACCGACCATTCCTCATTACGGCGGCGGAGCACTTCCGCCATGGACTTCTGCTGCGTCAGGTCCTCAACAATGATCACGAGGGTCCTGTCGGTCCTGACCGGCACGAGGGAGAGCCGAACCGGCACAAAACAGCCGTCTTCCTGGCGCAGACTGGTTTCAGCATGTTCAATTCCGGTTTCTGAACGCAGCAGCCGGCGGATGCTTCCCGCAGGTCAGCGCGACGGTGACGGCTCAGAAAATCGCTCACCCGCCGACGGAGAAGTTCCGACGCCGAAGCACCCAGAATGTGGCTCAGCGCCCGATTGGCAAGCCGCAGGCGTCCGTGGGCATCTAGAACCCCGATGCCGTCGGGAATGGCCTAGATGACCCGGCTCATGAACTGGTTGGCCTGCCGGAGCTGCTCTCGCGCCAGGTGCTGCTCGGTCACATCTTCGTGCGCCACAACGATAGGCGCCCCTGATGCCTCAGCAAGCCTGGCAATGCGCGTTACAAACCACCGTCTGGCCGCTGGGCCGTGGTACGGATACTCCAGGGTGTAGGCCGTCTGTTCTCCTGAGATGACCCGCCGGATACCCTGAGCCAGTGCATGTGCAAACTCACTTTCAGGACCCGTTGCTTGCTCACACACGGCCAGATAGTTCATTCCGACGCCAAAGTTGCCGGATTGAAACCCGTTCTCCCGCGCAAACCGTTTCCATGCTTCATTGACCTCCATAATGACACCATTCCGGTCTAGAATGGCAATGTGGGCTGACATGGTATCGAGCGTGGACCGGAGCATCGCCTGCCACTCCTGAAGCTGGTTCTCGGCTTTCTTGCGCTCGGTGATGTCCCGGACAATGAGGGTATAAAACCGCTTGCCGCCGGAATGAAATTCCCCGGCCGTGACTTCGACCATCCGGCCCGGCGCGCCTGGAAAACAGCTTTCTGTCTCGACCGGAAGTGCGCCCAGATTTTCCGGCGCAATAGCGAGCAGTTCACCAATCGGTCGTCCCAAAAGGTGTTCAGCTGCCGGTGGCAAACAGGCGCGCGGCCGAAGGATTGGCGGAGACCACGGTCAGGGACTGATCGAGCGTCAGGATGGCATCCGACGCATGGCGAATGACGGATTGCAGCCGGGTTTCTGTTTCGCGCAGTTGACGGTTGCGGCGGTGGGCATTGATCAGTCCAGCAGCCCGGAACCGCAGCGCCAGTGGGCTGGGGGGTTTGGCCATATAGTCAGTGGCGCCGGCCGCAAAGGCTTGCCCAATGCTCTCCTCATCCACGTCTGCGGTCAGCATGAGAATGGGGATGTCGGCCGTTTCCGGACGCATGCGCAGCGCAGCACAGGTCTGGATGCCATCCAGGCGCGGCATGCGGATGTCAAGCAGAACCAGGTCGGGCGTAGTGGTTTCCACCAGCCGGAGGGCTTCCTCTCCATCCCAGGCTCTCAGGACTTCGAGGCCATCACTTTCGAGCAGGTCACCGAGCAACTCACAAAGCTGGAAGTCATCGTCAACCACCAGAACAACCGGTGTTCCGTCTGTTGCCGAGGTCGTCTCCACAACGGGATGCACCGTCGGGTTTGAAGGCGCGCAAGCTGAAACCATGGGTCAACGCGGCATCTTTCGATGAGATACGGCATCCCAGAACAGGGCCAAGGCCAGCGGGGGCGCTTCCCGGAGTGTATTCCACTTGCTGACACGTTTGCACGCTTTTTTGTGATGAAAAACACACTTGACCTGAACGGGCGAGGTATATCTGGAAAACACTACGACGCAGCGCATCCGGCAACGTGTATCATCTGCCTTTGCAACTGCGCCACGGCGGGAACGTCCTCCCCTGGCGACGCCTCCTGTCCCCTGACCCAAACCAACGATGCCGCACCCAACTCCACCACTTCCGCCTGAAAGCTCCACGCCCGACGACGGGATTCCCATCGAGCAGCTTTCCAACCTCGTGGATAAGCTGCCGCCCGCGCTGCAACCGCCTCAACCGTTGCCCAGCGTGGTTATCCTGGGGCGGCCGAACGTCGGCAAATCCACGCTTTTCAACAAGCTGATCGGCCGCCGACAGGCCATTGTCGGCGACGAGCCAGGCATTACTCGTGACCGTCACTACGGTGTGGTCGAATGGCTGGGCCGCAGTTTTGAAGTCGTGGATACCGGCGGTATCATACCCGACGAAGAAGCTATTATCCCGGCCAATATCTTCAAACAAGCTTCACGTGCCATCGAAGAAGCCGATTTACTGCTGTGGGTTGTAGATGCGCGCGAAGGCATTACACCGCTTGACGAAGAAATTGCACGGCATATCCACACCACAGGCAAGCCGGTGTTTGTTGTGGCTAACAAGGTGGAGTCAGCAGATGTCCGTGCCGCCGCCGGTGAGTTTTACCGATTTGGCTTTGACCAGCTCTTTCCGGTCTCAGCCGAGCATGGCACCGGCACGGCCGAACTGCTCGATGCCATTTTGGCTGTAACCAACGCCCCAGAAGCCGCACCGCCGCCACCTGCGCGCATCCGGGTCGCTGTCATTGGTCGTCCTAACGTCGGCAAGTCATCTCTGGTCAATGCCATCCTCGGTGAGGAGCGGGTCATCGTCAGTCCCATTCCCGGCACGACCCGCGATGCTATAGATACTGATCTGGTTCACAACGGCCGGCCCTTTACGCTCATTGACACAGCAGGTATTCGTCGCAAAGGACGGACAACCGCCATGACCGAGAAGCTTTCGGTCATCATGGCGCGCAAGGCCTTGGCGCGTACCGATGTGGCCATTCTGCTGCTCGACGCCGTGGAAGGCCCAACCCACATGGATGAGGTTATTGCCGGCTACGCCCTTGAAAGCGGGGCCTCCATCCTGATTGCACTCAACAAGTGGGACCTTGTCAAAAAAGATGCCCACACTGCCAAGCTCTACGAACGACAACTGCGCGAGCGGATGAAGTTTCTCGATTACGCTCCAGTAGTTTTTGTTTCAGCCTTGACTGGCCAGCGGGTGATGCGCCTGCTCGATCTTGCTGCGCGCGCCTATGACGCCCGTTACCGGCGGATACCGACAGCAGAACTCAACCGCTTCTTTGCCCAACATCTTGAAACACCGCGCGCGGCCCTACCTGCCCAAAACACACCGGTCAGATTTACTACGTGACGCAAGCGCGCACTGCCCCGCCGACGTTCGTGCTGTTTACGAACACGACCGAAAAACTCCATTTTTCCTATGTCCGCTATGTGGAAAATCGGCTGCGTGAGAGCTTTGATTTCTTCGCCACGCCGCTGCGCATCCTTTCACGTCCACGAAGAAAACATTGACGTGGTCAACTTCTGCTATGCAATTGCCAACTGATGTGTCTGCCTTTACTCGCCGTCTCAAGGCCCAAGCGCTGGCGCTTGGGTTCTCAAAAGTGGGCATTGCCCGCGCCGCGCCCCTTGAAGCCGAAGGCAAACGGCTTCATGAGTGGCTTGCTCGGGGTTACCACGCCACCATGCACTGGATGGCGCGTACGGCGGACAAGCGTACGGACCCGGCCCAACTGTTGCCCAACGTCAAGTCGGTCGTTGCGGTAGCGCTCAACTACGACACACCGCCGCGCCATGTCGAAAGCCCTGACGTTGGCAAAATCTCGCGCTACGCCTGGGGCGACGACTACCACGATGTCCTGGGCGAGAAGTTGAAGGCATTGCTGGCGTGGGTGACAGCCGAACGCCCGGAAGCCCACGGCTACATCGCCGTGGACGCCCAACCTGCCATGGACAAAGCCTGGGCTGTCCGCGCTGGACTCGGCTGGCTTGGCAAGCACGGCAACGTCATCACCCGTGAGTTTGGCTCGTGGGTCTTTCTCGGCGAACTGTTTCTCGACATTGACCTTGAGCCCGAAACGGAAATTGTCCCGGACCACTGTGGCACGTGTACGGCCTGCTTGGAAGCCTGCCCAACCCAGGCAATTGTTGCCCCGTATGTCGTAGATGCCCGGCGGTGCATTGCCTTTGCCACCATTGAGTCAAAGAGCGAAACCCCGGAGATGCCTACGCACGGGTGGGTCTTTGGGTGCGATGTGTGCCAGGACGTATGTCCATGGTCACGGTTTCGTCAGCCGACAACAGAAGCACGCTTCCTGCCTCGCCCTGGTATGGTTGCCCCGCGCCTGGATGAACTCGCTGCACTAACGCCGGAGGCCTTCCGGGAGCGTTTTGCCGGCACACCCGTTCTGCGCGCCAAACACCGCGGGTTACTTCGCAACGTCGAAGCCGCGCGCGCCAACCGCCCCGTCGAATTGCCTGGCGTGGAAAACAGGACCGAAAATTTAGCGAGCTAGTGCCGCCTCGAAGCCTTCAAGCGAGCCGTGCAGCCGCTTGTACACGGCTTCCAGCTTGGCGCGGCGCTCGGCAGCCGTCGGCGCCTGGGCATCGTAGCCAAGCCGGTACGCCTCGAAAGCTTCAGCGTCTTGCTTTGTCGCTTCAAGAACTGTCCCTAGCCGCCAGGCAGCTTCGCGGCGTGATGGTGCAGTAGGGTAGGCTTTGACGGCCTCACGCAGCCGGACAGTCGCTGCTGCTGCTTCACCCTGCTTGTAAAGTACCCATCCCAGCGTCATCTGCGCGCGCACGTAAAACTCCGCCAGGCGGTCTTCTGGGCTATCTACGCCCCCTCCGGCTACCCGCGCGGCATCCGACACAGCATCAATGGCCTGCCGGGCAAAGCGTTCGGCCATACCGAGTTCACCGGCTTCAGCCAGCACCTCAGCCGCATGCAGCAGGCGCCATCCACGTCCGGGGTCCTTGCCGGCCACAAACTCCTTAGCTGCAACTTCAAGCGGTGACTCGGCCAAACCGCTCCTTGGTGCGTTGCCGACACGCGCCTGTTTGGCCAGCAGCGCAAAGCGCGCGTAGCGCTCAATGGATGCCATTTCCTCGTCAGTAAGTAGTGAAGATGCTACCAGCAACGAGGCACGCCGTTCGAGTTCAAGCAACCGGGAAAGGCGCACGCTACGTACCGACAACGTCCCCCCCAAAACGGTCTCAAATTCGCCGTCGGGCGTGACCTTGAGAAAGGCTTCAAAGGCTTCCAACGCCTGTTCGTAGGCATTGGCTAAAACCAATGTCGCTCCGAGTTCAAACTGAAGCGTGGCAAACTGGGCCGTCTGCAGCGCTTCCCCAAGGACATTCTCTGCCTCGGCTAAATCGCCAGCTCGACGCAGCAAATGGGCTTCGACGATGCGCAGCCAAGGGTAGTTTGGCTGAAGGCGCTTGGCTTGCGTACCGGCGGCAATCGCAGCAGCCACGTTCCCGTTAGCAGCGTACGTGTAGGCCAGTTGGGTCAGAAAGCGCACATCACGGGGATTGATGGTGAGCATGCGTGCCATAGGGGCAACGGCTTCGCTTTCCTGCCCCCGGGCCAAGTAACACATCGCCAGTCCACCCCAGGCCGTTGGGTGCTCTGGATCAATGTCAAGCTGCCGGCGGTAGTTGGCTTCGGCTTTTTCGTAATCGCCGACAGCGCGTTGAAGATCGGCCAGCGCCGCCCAGGCCACCCGGCTTTTCGGATCGAGTTCAAGCGCCCGCTGAAAGGCGGCCGCTGCGTCATCTAAACGGAGACCCATCTGGTAGGCCACGCCTAGGCTGTGCCACAAGGTTGCTGAAGCCGGATCGATTTCGACGGCGCGCTTGAACACTTCTTGGGCATCGGCTGGAACCTCCAGGCTCAAGTAAAACAGTCCGATCTGTTCGAGCGCCTTGACTTCATTCCAGGCTCGCGGTTGAAACTCACGCATTAGCAAGACGGCTTCTTTGCGTCGTCCCTGGGTCGCCAGCAGCAACGGCATAGGCAGAATCAGCGCCTGGAAAGCGCGCGCCGCTTCGGCTTCGGGTAAGGTGTTGAACGCCTGGCGGAAGGCCCGTTGTGCTCCGTCAATGTCCCCGGCACGTAACTGCTGCTCGCCAAGCTGGGCTTGCACCCGCACGAGCGCCTGCCGGGCCGCACGCTGTAAAGGTGATGCCGGATGTGTCCGTAGAAAAGTTTCCAGTTGGCGCGCCTGATCTTCGAGAGTAGTCGCTGCAAGCGCCGCTTCAAGCTCCATCTGCTCGCGGAGCAGTTCCGCCGTTGTCGTAGGGGGTGTCAAAACCACCACAGATACCGGCGGATCATCACGGGTTGGTGCAGTTACAGCCGGCGGCTTAGGACGTGGATTCCCGACCGGCGTATTGACTTGGGTTGGCACAAACTGGGCGACGGCTACTAAAGCCAACCACCCTAGCCAACCGCACACAAAGCCACCCCAAATAGCACAACGCAGCACATAGGCAGGTACGGAAGGTAGCATAGTCAAACTTCAGACTTGGTCAGTCTGGCAAGGGCTGCGCGCACCGGGTATTCGCAAGCCACGCACAGGATGATGACCGCTTGTAAAACAATCGTCAGGTCCTTGGAAACGCGGTCGGTGAAAATCCCGATGAAGAGCTGGGAGCGAATCAGCGCGCCAAACAGCAGCGCCGCCAGCACGATGCCCACCGGATGGTTGCGTCCTAGCAGGGCAACGGCAATGCCGGTAAAGCCGTAGCCCGGCGAAAAGCCATCGTAGTACCGATGCCGATAACCTAGGACCTCACTGGTGGCCACCAGCCCGGCCAGCGCCCCACTAAGCGCCATGGCCAGCACCATGTTGCGTGGCACGCTGATGCCGCCATACTCCGCAGCCGTTGGGCTGCTCCCCACGGCGCGTAGTTCATAGCCCCATTTCGTTTTCCAGAGAAAGACATAAACGGCCGCACAGGCCAGCAGGGCGATGAGAAAGCCTAGGCTCAGCGGGATGCGTTCGGGAATGGCCGGAATGAACCGGTGCATGCGCGCCAGGTAGGCTGCTGGCGCAATTTCGTACGTTTGGAGAATTGGATCGCCTACTTCGCGGTAGTGATACTGCACTAAGTAACTAACCAGGCCGGCGGCGATGAAGTTCATCATAATGGTGTTGATGACCTCATGGGCGCCAAAGCGCGCTTTGAGCAGGCCCGGCACAGCCGCCCACAGGGCGCCGGCCAGCATGGCCGCCAGAATGCAGGTTGGCAGCAGCAGTGGCGAAGGAAGATTCGTCAGTGTAAACCCCACCCACGCGGCGGCAAAGGCTCCGACTGTAAGCTGGCCTTCGGCACCGATGTTGAGCAAACCACACTTGAAGGCTACCGAGACTGCCAAGCCCGTGAAAATCAGCGGTGTTGCATAAAAGAGCGTGTAACTGATGCCATCAATCGAACCAAAGGCGCTTGAAAAAAACAGTTCATACACTGCCAAAGGGCTGTCACCGATAACCCAAACAATGCCACCACCTAAGACAAAGGCAAAAACTATAGCGAGTGCCGGAAACAGTAGGTCGAGAAGAAACTTTTTCATCGGTGCCCACAAAAACATCAAAGCGAAATGCTTTCCGATACCATCAAATCCTGCACTTAATTTCCAGATGCAAAGCTCTTGGCAGCGGGTTACACTGCTTTCCACAACGTCTGGCGGGCGCGGCGTCAGCGGCTTTGCCCTGGTCACATGTACTTTTTTCCTCCCACGGGCGCACGGTCATGAATCTCCTGCGCTTGCTTTTCGATTGTAGCCCCTTGCTCATCGCCACAGCGCACGGTTACGGCGCAGCCTGGCTGGCGGTCAAGATGCTCTTTCGCCCGCTCAAGCCGGTTTATGTCTTTGGTTGGAAGCTACCGTTTACGCCGGGCCTGCTTCCGGCCGAGCGAGAGCGGTTTGTGGATGCCCTGGCGGGTGTCATTGCCGAAAAGCTCCTGACGGCCGACATCTTGGCAGCCGCCTTTCATGACCTCCGGCTTGATATGGACGTAGAACGGCTTGCCCGCTCGCGCTATGCCGAACGGTCGCAGCCCGATGCCCTGCTTCCGATTGTTGCCGGACGCATCACAGAGATGCTCACCACGTTCAAGAACTCTTCCGAAGCCAAGTGGCGCATTGCCCATGAGTTCCGTGCCGTGGTCATCCAGCGGCTTGAACGCGACTACCACCCGGCCGTCCGCCAGACGGCGGCCTTTCTGGTTGGCGATGCGCTGGTGTACCGCATTGTAGACCGCGCCATCAACAACCTAGCCGATCAACTCTCGGAAAGCATGGCTATCCGGGAAGTCCTGGATGAAGCTCTGCGCCGCCTGCCGGAAGCTATCTTTGCTAGCGAACGCCCTCTGCAAACACGCATTGCCCATGACCTCGTTCGCCAGCTCAGCGAACGCCTTGACATCAAGGGCATCATCAAGCGGCGCTTTGAGACCTTTTCAAACGACATCTTTGAGAGCCTTGTCTATGAAACGGCCGGACGGGAGTTGCGGGGAATTATGGTGTTTGGAACATACGTCGGCCTTGCGGTTGGCATTTTGCAAACCGGCGTCAACTTGTGGCGCACCCTAGCCGGCCACTAGCTTCGGCAAAAGCTCTGCCTACTTCTAGGTCTGACCGCAAGGCATGCTAGGCCAGGCAGATGCGCCCGGAGAGACTCGAACTCCCAACCCTCAGATCCGAAGTCTGATGCTCTATCCAGTTGAGCTACGGGCGCAGTGCTACTTGCGTATAGCGCGCCTTAGCCTGGCTTTTCAAGTACTTGGCTAGGCTGGCACAGTGGTTGCCAGTGCTGGCGTTGTCTCCACCGACCGTAATGACCGCCGCAACCCAAGCACCAGCACCAGGTTAGCGACTGTCATGGTTCCTTCGGCGATGCCGTGTAGCCAATCCACGTGGGTCAATGAAGGCGCATGGTAAACCGTCCGCGCCACAATGCTTAGGGCAATCGTGACCACGACAAACAGGATAAGCAACCCATAACCGACAATGGTCTGGACGTTGAAGGCCTCGCGGTCCCACCGGCGGTTGATAGCTAGAAAGATCACAAACAGCAGATAGGCCAGCCCGGCTGACTGAATCATTGCCCCTCGCGTGCCGCCGTAAGGCAGCCAGGCACGTGCCAGCAAAAAGCCGCCAACGGTTAGCGTCGCTACGGCCGTGGCTACCAGAACGAACCGGGGATAGCGCCGCAGCCATTCACGCAGATGCAAGGCGGCCGTGGCTAACCCTACGCTTCCAATCAGCGTGAGCAACTCGTGCGTGCGCGGAATCCACATCAAGCTGGTGTCGTCGTCGGTGGCATGCCAGGCTAGGACGCACATCCCAGCTCCCCAGTGTGGCAGCATTGCCACGGCCATGCGCCGAATGTCTGCTCGCCCCATAACCATTCCCAATCGCCACACCAAGGCAATTGCCAGCGTCCACTCTACTACACTGGCAATGTGAATAACCCATACCGGTGGTGACAGCAAACTCATAACATCCTACTTCCCGCAAGTGGAGTGGGTCAGGTTGAATCAACCTCTTGCTTTCACCATACTGTGTGCATTGCACAAAAAAGGCCAGCAATGTTGTCAAACTAGCGTGCGACCGGTCGTTGAAATCGAGCAGCTTTCTATGGAGTACGTCACCGGCTTCTGGCGCAACAAGCGTGTCCGCTCGCTGGTGGATTTGAGTCTTGAAGTCTATGCCGGCGAAATCTTTGGCTTTCTCGGCCACAACGGCGCCGGAAAAACAACGACGCTCAAAATCCTCATGCGGATTGTCTATCCGACGGGTGGCACAGCGCGGATTCTCGGCTGCCCGCTCGACGACATGAACATGCGACGGCGCATTGGCTACCTACCGGAATCGCCCTACTTCTATGACTACCTGACCGGGTGGGAGTTGCTGGACTACTTCGGCCGGCTCTGCGGGCTCGACGCCGCGCAGCGGGCGCGGCGCATTCCCGAAATGCTGGCGCTGGTCGGCATGCAGCACGCCGCCCACCGTCCACTGCGCAAGTATTCCAAGGGCATGCTCCAGCGGATTGGCATTGCCCAGGCCATTCTGCACGACCCGGAAGTTGTCTTTCTGGATGAACCGATGACAGGTCTTGATCCGATTGGACGGCGGGAAGTCCGTGACATCATGGTCAACCTGCGGGATCAAGGCAAAACGGTGTTCTTTTCGACGCACATCTTGTCGGATGTCGAAGCCATCTGTGACCGCGTGGCCATCCTCAAACAGGGTCGCCGCGTAGCCTATGGAACGTTGGCAGAAATTCAGGCCGGCCGCTCGGCTACGCTCGAAATCGTGGCCACAGAGACAACGCCTGAAGCCGTAGCGGCGCTAGAGCGTTTTGCGGCCCGCCTCCGCCAGACGGCTGCCGGCTTGCACTGTGAGTTGAAATCGGCCGACCAGGTAGGGGAAGCCGTTGCAGAGTTGCGTCGCCACGGCGGACGCCTGGTTTCCATCACACCGATCAAATCCGCGCTGGAAGAATTTTTCGTCCGAGATGAAACTGCCGGTGACACCTTCGATGCTTAGCCGGCCAAAAAGGACGGCAGCCCTGCCCTACGCGCAGCGTGAAAAAACCGCTGCGTGTTTGTCGTGCGAGTTGTCACATGCCACTAGGTTGTGCCTCACGGATGGCATCGGCACACACTGTGGCATAACGACACACCAAACAACGCGCACCAGGGTTTGCCCTAAAATCGGTACTGGCTAGTGTCCGAATACCAACCAACTCTTGGACAACCTTTGTTACGGCCTTTTCTGCTGCTTTTTTCCCAACCTGTTCTGGCGGCAGCTCAAACGTGTAATCGGGGGCTAGAAAATAGAGTGTGGCGCGCACGTCACGCACATCGCTCCGCAATGTCCACAGGGCAAGCGCATAGGCTTGTAGCTGCAAGCGGTACTGGGCGACTTTTTCTGCCAGTTCGGTCTCGAAAGCGTTTTCTCCCCGGCGGGCCTTGAAGAAATTCGTTTTGAAGTCCACTACACGCGCTGTCACCCCTTCTCCGCTTGGATGTGGAGTAATAAGTACCTTGTCTATAACACCGGTCACTAGTGCCGGGTCACACCGCACAATGAATTCCCGCTCGCTCCAAACCTCGTAGTGGTCTTGTTGCTGCTGTGCTCGGGCCTGAACTTCGTCCATTTGCACACGTATCTTACTTTTGGCATAGCGCCAAGCTAGCGGCCAGACCTCCTGAATAATGGTTTCCTCGGCGAGCGTGATTTCCTCCAGCTCCCCCTCAGCGCGTAGCATTGCTACAACCTGGCGTAAGGCAGCACGCACGGCCGTTTCGCTTTGGTCTTCATGTTTCAGCTCTTCGCACAGCCTATGGATGATCAATCCCCGCAGTGACGGTGAGAGCCGGTTCTCTACCTCTGGGCGTTCAGTGTCTCCTGCAAGCCGCCGCATCTGTCCACCCTCTTCACCTTCCAGCGGGTGCAGCAGACGTGCAAAGTAGTATTGCCGTGGGCAGTTGGCAAAACTGACCAACTGCGTCACCGAGTAGTAGTACCTTCCGGGGAAAGCCTGCGGATCAGGCAACACAGGCCTTAGTTGGGCTTGAAGCTTTTGGAGCAGTTGCCTTCGCTCCTGCTCCAGCCGTTGGGCATCGCGTACAGCTTCCTCCACGAAGGCTTCCGGGCTAGGCGGCTCTTCGCCAGGACCAGCAGAGACAGCGCGTGGGGTGGTCAGTGCGCCGTACGTGAAAACGTGAATCTCAGCCTGATCAAGACGCACGATTGTCTTTTTGCTGCTTTCTATCCATGGCCCGGCCTTTGGGTTATGGGTTTCCGACCAAACTTCCGAAGGCGTGTCTTCCGGCTTGGTTTCTGCGAGTCGGTCTTCTGCCCTCACCTCATCCGGCAACAGCAAAGGTGCAAGCCAATCAAGAAAGCTCTGTACCGAACCGGTTGCAGCCGTCTTTGCCCACGTGGCGGCGGAAAGAATAAGCGCATCTTGCGCGCGTGTCATAGCCACGTAAAGCTGGCGTATCCGCTCAAACTGCTCCCGGCGCTCCAGCCGCTCCAGCACCTTGGTCTTCAACACCGTTGGGCGCTGGCGACCTAGTGCATCTGGAATGTCAAAGCCCAAGCCACACGTACGCTCGAAAACAAACTTCCCGGAGCTTTGTCGCCAGCGGCGCTGCAAATCTGGAAGGGCAACAATCGGAAACTCCAGTCCTTTGGACTTGTGAATCGTCAGCAACGCTACGGCATCAAGACCGAGTTCGAGCTGGGCTTCGGCTTCGCGGGCGGCAAGCCGTCGAAATTCGCGGATGTAAGCAACAAAGTCCCGCAGCAGATGTGTGCCGCGACTGGCAAAGCTCCGGGCCAGCGCCACTAGCTTATCGAGATTGGACAACCGCTGCGGCCCATCTTCTGCTCCGGCGCAAACAATGTCATAACCTGTCCGACGAATGGCCTGCTCGATAAGCTCCGGCAACGGCAACCGGTTTCGTACAGCCAGCAGTTCTTCCAAAATGGTTACGGCTTCTTCCAGCAGCGCGCGCTGTCCGTCGGCAAGCTTGGCTTGCTTTTGTTCGGCTTCCCGACGCAGTTGGCTGTACAGTGAAACCCATTGGTCAGACTCCTCAGTAGCCGTCCACCGCAGCCATAGCAGGGTTTCATCTGACAGCCCAAACAGCGGCGAGCGCAGCACGCCGGCCAGGGCAATGTCATCCGCGCGATTGTCGAGAAACGCCAGCAGGTTCAGCAGATCGGAGACCTCCGGGCGTCCATAAAACCCGTGTCCGGCGACGACGTAGCACGGCACACCGGCCCGTCGCAGCGCCCGCTCGTAGGTCTTGACATCTGTCAGCGCCCCAAACAGGAAAGCCATGTCGCGGTAGGTCGGCGGCCGGGGCCTCCCCTGTGCGGTATTGACCAGCGGAATTTGCTGCTCGACCAACCCCCGCACGTATCTGGCTAGGCGCTCGGCTTCGATGTCACGCAATGACTCATCATAAGGCGATGGCTTCTCCTCGTCCCTGGGCATTTCTGTGTAGAGAAAGACCACGGCTGGCTGCCCTGTATCGAGCGCCGGGCGAAAGGCCACGCCCGGTTCGTGCGCTACAAATCCGCTTTGCCGTAGCTCGGCCAACTGGCTCCCGTCCGGCACGGACATCATGCGGCTGAACAGGGCGTTGAAGAAGTCCACCAAGCGCGGATCGCTACGGAAGTTGACCTCCAGCCGGAGATGCTGTCCCCCTTTTGCCGTCACCAATTCAATGGTTTCGTCAAAGACCTCAACTTCTGCCCCGCGAAAGGCATAGATGGATTGCTTACGGTCGCCGACGAAGAAAAACGTCCGGTTGCCTTTGGTAGCGCCGGTAGCAAGGGTGTCCAGCCCAAGAGCATTGAGAATGTCACGTTGAAGGTGATTGGTATCTTGGAACTCATCCACTAGGAAGTGCCGGTAACGGTCCCGAACACGCCGCCGGATGTCTTCTGACTCCGGCAATGTGAGCAGTTTGCGCACCCGCAGTTGCAGGTCCTCAAAGTCAAGCGCCGCCGATTTGTTTTTAGCCTCGGTGTAGAGAAACTCCATGCTTTGCAGCACTTTGAAAACAGCTTGCCGGTAAGCCTGGGCGCGCACATCGAGATAAACAGCTTCGAGCTTGCCCCCGCCTTTGCTACGTGTTCCCAGAAGGTCTTGAAGGGGCTTGATGGCCTGTCCTAGCTTTCCACGCGCAGCCGGCAGAGCTTCCCGCAACCGCGCCAGTGCCGCCAAAAATGTCGGCAACCCCTCTACGGATGGAGCTGCCTGCCGCAATCCATCGGCTTCCCTGTTCCAGACGGCCAGAAATGCCTCGGCGGCTTCCAGGGTCTGACCTGTTCTTTTGGCGCGTCTTTCCTCCTCAATGGCGGCTTTCAGCGCTACTGCTTGCTCCTCTAGGGACTGCAAGCCAGCCGTGTAATCATCCGGCTTTAGGGTGTTCTGCTCAGTGATGCACTCGGCCTCTTTCAAGGGAATACCCAAGCTGCGGAGTTGGTTGAACACCTGCTTGAGTTCAGCGACAAGCGTTGCCCGGCCGTAAGCGGCTACTAGTTCCGCCACTAGTTCATCACCCTGGTCAATCGCGTCGGTTACGGCCTGCTGCGCCGCCTGATCGAGCATGAGGGCGGCCGTGTATTCATCGAGTGTGGTAAAGGTCGGATCAACTCCGGCGGCAATTGGAAACTCGTGCAGCAGCCGCGAACAAAAGCTGTGAATCGTCCCGATGGCAGCAGTTTCAAGCTGGCGTTTTCGCTGCCGCCACAGAAGCTCGGTGTCCTTCCCCTGGTGCCTCCTTATCAGCTCATCCATGCGCTGCCGGATACGCTCGCGCATTTCGTTTGCGGCCTTGTTGGTAAAGGTAATGGCCACGATGTGTTCGACGCCGACACCCGGCTGCTCGAGTAGGCGCAGAAACCGCTCGGTCAGCACGCGTGTCTTGCCGGCGCCCGGGCCGGCCGTAACGACCAGCGGACAATCAAGCACCTCAATCGCTCGCCGCTGGTTCTCTGTAAGTCCTGTCACAGGATCGAGCGTAACAACCATATTTCACCAAAGAGCGCCAAAATCCGGTCGCGGCTGCGCGCTAAGAACAACCTAGCGCCGGGCTAAAGTTAGGCTATAGTCCGGCATCTAACTTTATCTTGCCCAAGTTTATCTGTTGCTATGTCGTCTGGAGTTGTAGAACCGCTATCGGCTACCGCACCACATCCCTCTCTTTCCAGGGAACAACAGCACGAGCTGTACTACTACCTCAAGCTTACTCGGTTGCTTGAAGAACGGCTCGTCAACTTGTACCGCCAGACAAAGGTCATCGGCGGGCTGTACCGTTCGCTCGGCCAGGAAGCCACGGCTGTCGGGAGCGCTTATGCCTTAGACAAGTCACATAACGACATGATCGCCCCGCTTATCCGTGACCTCGGGGCAATGTTGGTTATGGGCGCTACGCCACGGGAACTGTTTTTGCAGTATATGGCCAAACGCGACAGTCCAAGCCGTGGACGCGACTTGCAGATTCACTTTGCAGATTTACGGCGCGGCTTCATCGGTCCGATTTCACACTTGGGTGACATGCTGCCGGTGATGTGTGGCGTTGCGCTAGGCTCTCGTTTGCGGCGCGAATCGCGCGTCTGCTTGGTCTACATGGGGGACGGCGCTTCCTCGACCGGCGCATTTGCCGAAGGCATGAACTTCGCCGCCGTGCTGCGGCTGCCGGTAGTCGTCATTGTCGAAAACAACGGCTACGCCTACTCAACGCCAACCAGCCGTCAGATGGCCGTTGAGCGCATTGTGGACAAAGCCGTGGGCTTTGGCGTCCGGGGCGAGCGCGTTGACGGAAATGATGTCCTTGCCGTGTACGATGTCACGCGGCGTGCCGTCGAACATGCCCGTGCTGGCGGCGGTGTGACACTCATCGAGGCCGTCACTTTTCGGATGAAAGGCCACGCCGAGCACGACGACCAACGCTACGTGCCGAAAGAACTGCTGGAGATGTGGGCCGCCAGGGACCCGCTGCAACGCTATGAGCGGTACCTGCTTGAAACAGGTCTGGCGACGCCGGACGAATTGGAAGCCATCACGGCGCGGATTTCCCGGCAACTTGATGAAGACGTAGCCTTTGCTGAAGCCAACCCGATGCCTGACCCAGCTTCGGCGCTGCTCGATGTCTATGCGTCCTAACTACTCTTTGCCGTAAAAGGTTCAGTGATGGTCAACGTTGCCCTTCGCTCGCCTTCATTCCGCTCTGCGCCGCCGGTGGTCAACCTGACCAAAGCTTTCTCAACGCCTTTCAAAAACGTCGTTGCGACGGCGCGAACATGCTATTCGGCAGGTGGTATTGTTCGCGACGAAGACATCCATGACCGCTTCGAGCCGCTTGCACGTAGCATTTATGATGCTGGACACCACACCACCTACCAGCATGCTCACTTCCAGTTTGCCCTAGCCAATGTGTCCCGGCAGTTTATCTGGAGCTTTCTGCACGCTCACCCGTTTTACAACTCCGAGCAAGTAAGCCAGCGCTACGTGCCGGTCAAACCGGGGACGTACTTCATTCCGGCGCTGTCTGGTGAAGCGCTGGCCGTGTATGAAGCCGCCATTGCGCATCAGTTTGACGCTTACCGGATGCTGACCGAACGCTTGCAGCCGGTGGTCGCAGCCGAGTACCGCAAGCTGTTTTCCAAACACGACCCACAGCACCCCAAAGTACGCCGTAGGATAGAGAAGCGCGCTATGGAAGTTGCGCGGTACGTTCTGCCCGTGGCCACCTTTGCCTACCTGTACCACACGGTTTCGGGCATTACGCTGTTGCGCTACTGGCGGCTATGTGAACAGTACGACGCCCCTGAAGAAACGCGCGCCGTGGTAGGCGCGATGGTTGCAGCGCTGCTGGCGCACGATCCGTTGTACCAGACGGTGCTGGAAGAACCCCTGCCTCTGGAAGCCACGCTGGAATTCAATTTTGCTGGGTGGGGCGCCTCCGATGGCCAGCGGCAAATCTTTCGGCAGGAATTCGATGCCAGCTTGGGTGGGCGGATTTCGCGCCTCGTGGACTGGAAACCTCAGAATGAAGCCTTGCTGGCTGCTGCCGTCCGGGAAGTTCTAGGCCTGCCAGCAGCAGCGCTGTCTGACGACGACGCGGTGGCGCTCGTTCTCGATCCGGCACGCAACCGGCTGCTCGGTGAAAAACTCAACCTGACAACGCATGCAAAGCTGACGCGAGCATTGGTTCACCCACACTACACTTTCCGCAAGAAGCTGAGCCACACGGCGGATTCCCAAGACCAGCGCCACCGGATGACTCCTGCTTCGCGTCCTCTCCTGGTTGGACATCTTGACACCGAGCCGGATTACGAGACTCCGGCGCTCATTTACCTCGACGAGCGGCTTGAACGGCTTTACCGCGAGACCATGGCCCGTACTTGGGAAGCGATTGGGCGGCTGAAGGTGCTCGGCGTTTCTGCCGTTGATGCCGCCTACCTGCTCCCGAACGCGGTCTCTATCCGTTTCACAGAGTCATCCGATCTGCTTAACCTGCACCACAAGCACCGTATGCGGCTGTGTTACCTGGCACAGGAAGAAATCTGGCGGGCTTCGGTTGAAGAAGCCCAGCAGATTCGAGAAGTCAACCCCCGGATTGGACGCTGGCTGCTACCGCCGTGTAGCCAGCGTGCTGCTGCTGGCGTGCGTCCGATCTGCCCGGAAGGCGAGCGGTTCTGTGGTGTCCGTGTGTGGAAGCTGGACCTCACCGCCTACCGGCGCACGTTTTAGGCTTGCTCCAAAGGCCACAAAGCAGATGAGAGCAGAGTCTGATTTGACCGAAGCTTCTCGGGGCCGAGCCTGACAAAGCCAAGTTACTTGACAGGTTATAGCAAGGCATCTATGTTCGGCCACTTGAGTTTCACTTCAAAAGGACTAGTTTCATGGCGATTGGTGTCAAGCTCACGACCACGCGCAACAAAGAAAAAGCCAGAGCCAAAGCTGCCCAGGCAGCCGCTGCTGCGCCGCCAATGACCCCAGAGCGGGAAGAACTGCTCCGTCCGCCGGCTTTCGATCTCTTTCTGCATCGCATCCGTCAGGCGATTGAAGATACGGAGCTCCCACTGCGAAAGATTGGACTGGCGCTGCTCATCGTACTTGTGGTCTCCGGCGGCGCCTACTGGTTTTACAGTTACAACAAGGCTAAGGGCGAGCAGGCGTTTGCTGAGGCACTGGCGATCTACAATGCTGAAATCAAAGAGCCACCCAAAGAAGGGGAAGCAGCTAGCGAAGACGACCCCCCTGTTCCGGGCAAAAAGACCTACCCGGATGAAAAAACCAAGTACACTGAAGCGGCGGCTGCTTTTGACAAAGCTGCCGGCTATGCTTCGCAGAGCTTCATCAGTCGTTACTATGCGGCCTTGTGCCGACTCAAGCTTGACCCGGCGCAAGGTCTCCAAGCGCTGCGGGAGCTTTCTGTCACACCGGGCGCTGTTGGTCAGATGGCGACGCTTGCGCTGGCCGATGCTCTAGCCGCCGAAGGCAAAGTGGATGAAGCTATTGCGCAGTACCAACAACTGCGTGAAAAGTGCGCCCAGGCAAGTGGCAACGCAGTGGTCTCAAACGAAGCCATTGCTTTTGCCCTCGGCAAGCTTTACGAAGCTAAGCAGGACCACGCCGCAGCCATCAAGGAATACACCATCGCAGCTAAATCGCGGAGCATGGCGCTACTGGGGCAACAGGCCTATCAACGCCTAGCAGCACTTGACCCGGAAATGGCCCGTCAGATTCCCGAGCCTAAACTCGGCGAAGGCGACGCCTTCTAAAGGCGCTTACCTGGCACGTAGCGCCTTGCCCGATGTCCAATCTTGCCTGGCGCACCATTACAGCACTCGTCGCGCTCCCGCTGCTGTTTTGGAGCATTTGGCTTTCAACTCCTTTTCTCTTTGTCAGCTTTGTCATTCTGGCTACGCTACTTGGCCTGCTTGAATACTTTCGTCTGGCCGAAAGACTCGGCTTTGCTCCCTTCACAGGCGTCGGCATCTGTGGATTGTTTGGCGTTCACGTTCTGTTTTACACCCGCGCCATTGAGTTTTTACCGGCACTGCTGGGTTTGCTGTTGGGCGTGACAATGGTCCAGGGAGTACTGACGGAACGCGATTTCAAAAAGTCCCTCCCTTCTCACGCAGCTACCTTGCATGGCGTCGTCTATGTGGGGGTGTTGTGTGGTTTTCTCATCGGGCTCAAACGACTTGAACCGCCGGAACTAGGCAGCCGGTTTCTCACATTCTTCTTTGTGGTTATCATGGCCGGGGATGTCACGGCGTATTTTGTCGGCCGCGCCTTTGGGCGGCACAAGTTGGCGCCGTTGGTCAGCCCCGGAAAGACTGTTGAAGGGTCTATCGGCAACCTTGTAGGTAGCCTTGCTGCAGCAGTAGTGGTGCATTTCGGGTTATTCCCGGCGCTACCCCTTTCACATGCTCTTCTTCTGGCCGTCGTCATGAACATTATCGGACAACTTGGCGATCTGTACGAATCACTTCTCAAGCGGGGTGCGGGAGCAAAGGATGCTGCGGCAGTGCTGCCCGGTCATGGTGGGCTTCTCGACCGACTTGACAGTTTGCTCTTCAACGCACCCGTGCTTTATTACTACGCCCAGTATGGCCTGCGCTAACCCAGCAGGATATGGTTGGTACTCACCGCAGAACAGTTGCCATCTGTGCCCTACACGGCAGGATAAAGCATGAAGCTCCCTACGCTGGCCATTGCTGCAACATGCCTTGTTATCGGGTTCTTCATCGGATTTGCCTACACCAACAGCCGCAACCGAGCGTTTCTTCGCGAGCAGATTGAGAAGGCGCGAGCCGAAGCCTTTGCGGCCAGCAACCGAACGCCTACCGGTGCAGCGCCGGACGATGAAATTCACCGCAACCCAAATATCGAGACAGTGCTGGCCGAGGCAGCCAGCAAACGGGGCGACTTTGACACGCAAGTCCGGCTTGGAATCTTCTTAGCCGAACACGGGCGTATCACCGAAGCGCGTGAATGTTTTGAAGCTGCTGTCAAGCTCCGCCCCGACGACTGGCAAGCGCTGGCCATTCTGGGACGCCTGTTGGCGGCTGAGTCAAAGTATCCAGAAGCGATCGCCCGCTTTGAAGCTGCGTACAAACTGCAACCAAACAACGGACAGATTGTGGTTGGGCTAGCCAACGCGCTTTTTGACGCTAAACGCTACGAAGAAGCCCAGAAGTGGTATGAAAAGGCGCTTACGTTGACGCCTAAGGATGTCAATGTCATTACAGACCTGGGCTTGACTTACTACTTCCGCCGCCCGCAGCAGTTGGAAAAGGCAATGGAGTACTTTAGGCAGTCCCTGAGCATTGACCCAAACCACACGCTTACGCTTCAGAACTACGCCGTTGCCCTGCTTGACGCCAATCGTCCTGAAGAAGCTAAGCCAATTGTGGAGAAACTCGCACAACTGGCGCCCCAAAACGAGCTGTTGCCGGTACTCAGGCAGCGGCTGGCACAGGCAAACACCACGGGCAACATTCCACCCCACTAGCTTACCGGGGGACAGCAACGCGCTGCAGAATATCTGCAATGACTACGTCCGGCGTAAGACCGTCAATCTCGGCTTCCGAACGCAGCACAACTCGATGTCGTAAGACAGGCAAAGCCACGGCCTTGACATCATCTGGAGTAACAAATGTCCGTCCTTCTAAAGCGGCATGGACTTTTGCAGTAAGTAGCAATGCTACGGCTGCGCGGGGACTTGCCCCCCACGCCAGATTGAGCGCCGCCGGGGGGCGGGTTGCACGAACAATGTTGACAATATAGCGCTGGACGCTTTCCTCAACGACGATCCCCCGAACAGAGGCCTGGCACTGAAGCAGGATGCTTGAATCCGGCAGACATTCCAACGGAATACCTTCAAGCCGACGGGCATTGAAACCGCCGCTCCAGTTAGCAACAATCTGAATTTCCTCCTCTGGCGAAGGATACTCTACAAGGATTTTCAGCAGAAAACGGTCGAGCTGAGCTTCAGGTAGCGGATAAGTTCCTTCGTACTCAATCGGATTCTGCGTTGCTAAAACCATAAACAGCGGCGACATGCGGTGGGTTTCGCCATCTACCGTCACCTGCCGCTCTTCCATGGCTTCAAGCAAGGCCGCCTGGGTTTTGGGTGGTGTGCGGTTGATTTCATCCGCCAGCAGCAAATCGGTAAAAATCGGCCCCCGGCGAAACGTAAACAGACCGGTTGCTGTGTTGTAGACATTTGTTCCGGTTATGTCGGCCGGCATCATGTCGGGGGTAAACTGGATACGGTTGAAACCGGCTCCAATGATCCGCGCCAAGGTTCTGACCAGCAGGGTCTTGGCTGTACCTGGCGGCCCCTCCAGCAAAACATGCCCTTCCGCCAGCAGGGCAATAAGAACTTGGTCAATGACAGACTGTTGACCAACAATGACAAGACGCAGTTGGCGCCGGATGAACTCAGCAACCTCTTGCACCGACACGTCCATACTTCTGCACCGAGTCCCCTACACAGGTTTCCTTTGCACCGCGCGCTGCGCCAAACAGCCCTGGTAGGTCACTGCCCTTTTGCCTGCGGCGCAAGGTATTCCTAGGTTTTCTCGCGCTGTTCTCGGTGATGTCGAATCCATGCCAGCACACAGGTGGCAGTTAGGTATTTTCAACAGGCTATAAGCTTTTTCTGCGCGCCGATCTTTGGACTCATGCTTATTGGCTTACCGACGCTTGGGCGCCACATGTTGCCGCCTGGCCTCAACACGCTGCTCTGCCGCAGCTGGCTTTCCGGGCAGCTTGTCATCATTAGCTGTAGTTTTTCTACACGGTAGCTGTCCACGCGGGGGGTAGCAACTCTGCATTACACCGTATGCAGCAGCAGCGCATCATCGCGGTCGAAAGGTTGATTATGGGCGGCACAGACACAGAAATACCGTCCCATGCATCGGCTCATAACGTGCTGGGTCTTATCAAAGCGCATGTACTGAAGCTCCGGTACGCGACGGTCGGGGGCTGACAGTGTGCGTCACATTCTCCGCACAAGATACTCTCCACCCTGCTTTACGGTAAGGTTTGCCGGCTACAGACCCTCACTCACCACCTCGGCGAAATCTAGCTCACTGGTTGGCGTCAACCCAAACAAGTTCTTGCGCACGGGTTGCCGTTCGAGACGCTGGCGAACCTCGGCCAAAAGCTGCCTGGCTTCCTCTGTGGCAGTCGGCGAACTAGACAGCAAAGCCTCGGCAAATTGGACTGCGAGTTCTCTTTCTTGCTGCGCCAATGCAGCCATTGCCAGTTTTGACAGCAACTGCTGCCGGTCAGCAAGCCGCCGATCAGCCACCTCCCGGCTGGCAGACGTGTACGCTGTAGCCGGCCAGGAAACAATTGGCTGCTCGTAGACAAACCCGGCAGTTGGGGGTAACGTCGAATGCTCCTGTGAACCGAGCTGCACCTTGCGCGCCAGTGCCAGTGCCAGTGCGGTTTGGTTAGCAGCCAGAGCAACCCGAATGACCTCTTCTAGATTAGATGAGTATCCCTCACGAATAGCCTGCACATAGGCCAGAACAGCCTGTCCCGGACGGTTCATCCGCTCTAGAAACTGTCCGTAGGCAACTCGCGCGCCTATGGCATAGGGCATCTGTGTCGCTTGCTCAAAGGTCCTCTGCGCTTCGGCGACTTGTCCCAACGCCTCATGCAACCGAGCTAGACATGTCAAACCTTCTGCATCGGATGCCCCGCGTGCTTTGTTTAGCAGGGCTTCCCCTAACCCTGGCTGCTGACGCACCAAAGCAACCAGTTGTTCAAGTCCGCGCTGCCGTTCCTCGGCCTTCAGCCGGCGGTCTTGCACCAGTTCATAGAGTTGGGCGGCAGCGGTTTCCAGATTACCGGTGCGCGCCAGCAGACGTGCCAGTTCAATCCGGTTTTCAGCGTCGTCAGGAAATTGCCTGGCTAGCCGCCTACGCCACGCTACGGCCGGCTCAAAAGCGCCGTACTTTGCGGCTAGTGCTGCCGCCTCGGCCATAACTTGCGGTTCGGGGTGACGCTCGACAAGCCGGGTCAACTGTTGCAGCGCCATCTCTGTCTGTTGACGCATCAACTGGGCTTCAATGTAGCCCAGAGCTGTCCCCACGCTATCTTCCCGGACCACCTGCAAGCGGTAGTAAGTTTCTAGAAATGCGATGGCCTCGTCGGTTTTGCCTTCATTGAGCAAGAGATAACAAGCATGCTGCGCCCGCCGGACAGCTGCTGTGTCGTCCGGCTCATTCGTACCGACTGAAGTTGAAGTAGCAACAAAGGCTTGCAAGCGCTCAACGGCGGCTGCGGTGCGGCCGCTGCGCAAGGCAGTTACGGCCTGCGCCATCACCAACCACTCCGGCTCGACTGCAATGGCTTCTGGATCGGGAATGTAAAGGTCAGGGGGCGCTTCTTCCCGGAGTCGGCCAAACAGCATCTGCCGCGTGGTGGCTATCTCTTTCAGTTCTCGCTCGGCTTCGGCATAAGCTTTTGAAGCAATCAATGCTGCTGCCCACGCCTGCTGCAATTTTGACAAAGCAACCGCAAGATTTCCGCCGTTGGGAACTTCGTCGCTATAAAGCTCATAGTCACCACGCGTGTAGGCAGTGACAATCCGGCTCACCAGGTGCTCACTGGCAGGACGGTAAAACGGCAATCGCATCCGCTCTGGTAGGGTCTCAGTCAAGGTCAACTGCAGTCCAAGGCGGATGTCATCCGGAGTCGCGGCCAGAACCCGTACCAATGCTGGTACGATAAGCCTCTCGTGGGCAGGCTGGTTGCAGGCCAGTGTGCAGAGCAAGGTCACCAAAGGTTCGTACGCTTCTTTGGGAGCGCCCTCTCGCAACCGCTCCACAAGATAAGCCTCCACAACCGGCAGAGCCTCGCTTAGCAGGTTGTATGTTGCCAGCGCTGACAGAAATGCCACATGGGCGTTTAGCTTGTCGCGCCGGTTGTCAAGCATTTTCCGCCATGTCTCCAGTGCGGCTGTTCGGCTGCCCATTTCGTAAAGCGCGGCGCCTTCAATGGCCAGCGCTTCTGGGTCTTCCGGCGCCAGCTCACGTGCCAGCCGTGCGTGCTCAAGGGCTTCGGCATAACGTTTGCGTGCGTGCAAAAAATGCGCCAGGCTCTTTTGCGCTGCTGCCGAGCGGGGAGAAGCTTCTGTTTCGGCTACAAGAAAGCGCAGGGCATCGGCTGCCCGCGACTCATCCAAAGCAAGCCAGACGCCGTAGTTCCGCGCCGTGCGAAACCAATCCTCTCCAGTAAGCTCACGTGTAGTGTCGGGTTTTTGGTTTGCCCGCTCCCCTATCGGCCGGATACCCAACACCTGCCGATAGAGTGCTTCAACTTCTGGCGATTGGTTTCGGAAGTAAAGTTCAAGCTGCGCCAGCCGCGCCTGCCGCCAGGCAACCGGTTGTCCGGCATGCTCGATGGCTAGCCGCGCCAACTCCTTTTCACGTACATAAACCAGAAAGTTGATAAGCTGAAGCTGGTAAGGTGAAGTACCAGTAGCCAGCCTTCGCAAGCCTTCTCGATTACCCTGCTGGTAAAGCAACTGCAAAAGGCGCGCCACAAGCGGATTTTCTTCTGTGACAAGCGCACCGGTGTGTTGCCAGTAGTACTGCTCTAGCACCGCTTGCTCAGCAGCCACCTCCCCAACGTTGCGGCAGAATTCAGCTTTTGCAGCCGTGAAGTCAAATGCGCCGGGAAAGCGCGCACGGGCTTCTTCGGCCGTCAACAACGCAATCGCTGCTTTGGTGTCTAAGTGTGCTTCGTAGAAGGACAACAGTGCCCGCAGGGCGTCGCTATAGCTTTCGTCTTCTGCTGACTGTTGCGCGGCGTAGGCGGCGTCTTTGCGGCGCAGTAGGGCCTGTTCCGTCGCCCGGTAAAGGCCTAGCTCGGCGGCAAGGCTACTCATGCGCTCAAACTCAGCCGACCTGATACCGGCTAACTTCAGGCGCTGCGTCAGGGCTTCGTCGAGTTGGGCAAGCTGGGCTGCTGTGGCGTAGCTACGGATGATCTCCGGCAAACGAGATGGATAAACGACATCCTCAAGCAGGTTGCGTTGACGTTGGACGACTGCATTTTGTGGAGCCTTGGCCAGTGCCGCTTTCAGAGTTTCTAGCCGGCCAAGCGCTGCTACGGCCGACTCACGGTACAACACAGACCGCAACCACATGAGCACATCTTCTGCGTCGAAGGTCTCTGTTATCGGAGCCTTCATGACGCGCGCAAAGCCTTCGTCATAAAAGCTACCGCCCTCGGCAATGGCTCCGGCTTTCATCAAGGTTTCGCCGGCTGCAAAATACACCTTCGCAGACAACTGCTTCCGCTTGGCAAATGATTCCCGTAGGGCGCTCACAGCACGCTCGGTTTGTCCCTGTTCAAGATAAATTTGTGCTACTGCGGCTGCCCAATCTGGGTTCTGTGGCTCCAGCTCAGCAGCACGCTTCAGGGTAGCGAGCGCTTCGTCATAACGTCCGGCCTGGCGGTAAAGGCCTGCCAGCGTACTTCTGAAGTCACTCCGTTGCGGCTCGTTGACAATTGCTTTGCTATATTGCTGCACCGCGCCATCTAAGTTTCCCTGAAAGCGGTAGATTTCAGCGAGGACAACATTCCAGCGGTAGTTGCGGTCAGCCTTTGCAGCCAAGTCTGCATAATAGCGCGTTATTCGATCGAGCATGTTGTGCTGCTCGGCATAACGCAGCGCCACACGCAGCCTTGACATGTCCTCTGGCTTGCGGTTGATGAGCTCGATATGCTGGTCAACAGCTTCCTGATGGCGGCCCAGGCGCGTCAAAACCCCGATGTAACCTTTCCGCAGCTCGTACTCACTGGCTCCGGCGGCCAAGCTGGCCAGACCTTGGCGGTACAACGCTGCCAAATCGGCATCGCGCCTGGCCTCTCCTAAAAGCCGGGCCAGTTCAGTAAAAGCTTCTGTATCGGTTGGATTGGCAGCGTACCACTCGCGTAGGGTTGTTTCGGCGGCTGCCATCTGTCCGGCCGCACGTTGTTGCCGCGCCAACTGAAGGGTGAGTTTACGCCGGTAATCGCCGGTAGCGATTTGACGTGATTCCTGAGTGAGCGCCACTGCCTGGTCAATTGCACCGAGCCGTTCGTAAAAACGCCCCACTTCCTGTATAACACCCAGGTTGTTGGGAAATTCGCGGGCAAGGCTCTTGAGCGTCTGGAGCGCCGCTGGCTTCTGATTGTGTTGTTCAAAGAAAGCGGCCAGTTGGAGCCGATACTTGATATTCTCACGTTCGTCCCGTGCGACGGCCACAAGGCGCTCTAGGACTTTCTGTTCGTCGGCATGGCGCCCGGCAGCGCGAAACTCGTCCCGAACCGCTTCAAGAAATGGAATCTCCCGCCGCTGCCCTGCCTCGCGGGCCAACAGATTGAGACTAGCATTCCGTTGTTCGGCGCGCTTGAGATACTCGGCGTAGCCGAGAATCAGCTCAGGAGTGTTTTGTTTCGCCAATCGCGCCTGAAAGGCGGCTTCTATGGCGGCCGCCCCACCTTTGCGACGGGACAGAACAACCAGCCGTTCGGTTGCCTGCTCACGTCCCGGCCCATCACTAAGTAGCGCCGTCATATATTCTGCCAGCGCCTGATCATGCTGCTGCCGCTCTTCGTATAGGGCCCCAAGCTGATAGGCATAGAGCGTATCGTCGCCAAACCGTCGGCGCAGGGTTTGTAGCGTCCGAATGGCATCGTCGTAACGGTAGTAGTCCCAGTACAACGTTGCCAGTTCCAAGTAAGCTTCAGGATCACCCGGTGCGCGTCGGACAATGTTTTCCCACTGCGCAGCAGCGCCTTCCCAGTCTCCGGCTTCGGCCCGCAGTTCTCCTGCCAGGATTAGAAAGCGGTTTTCTGCTGGATAGACCCTGGCAAGCGCCGCCCAGTACTGTGCGGCTTCCTCGCGGGCGCCGGGTTCGGTTGCTGCCAGCGAGCGTAGCAGGGTGGCAAGTCGCTCGGTGTAGTACACGTCGCCTGGATACCGCGCTACGAGCTCGCGGTACACTTCAACGGCTTCTTCATGGCGCGAGAGCCAGCATGCTGCGTCAGCGGCAAACTGCCGGTGGCTGGCGTCACGGCGCGCCTTGGCTATGGTGTAACTTTCCTTTAGAAGGCCTTTTTCAGACAGGTATGCTAGATAGGCCTGGCGCAAACTAGGGTCGGCAAAGTAGTACTGTTTGGACAAGCGCTCCCATTCGGACATGCGATTTGTTGCCCGGTAGTAGGTTAGCAATCCACGAACAAAAAACAGGTTTGTGGGAAACCGCTCGTGTGCCATGCGGAAAAGCTGCAAGTATAACCGGGCGTCATTGTTGCCCTCTTCAAGCTGAACATCTTCAAAAAACGCCTGCAAATAGGCAGTCAGGTCTTCATCCTGGAGTGTTGCAGCAAGCTGTTTCGAGTACTGGGCAAAGGCTTCCTGGCGATTCTGGCGGATAAACCACCGCGCCAGACGATGCCGCCAAGTATTGTCCCCGAAGCGCCGGACTGCCTCCTGATAGGCGCGCAGTTGTTCATCTACCAAGCTCTGCTGCCCTAACCAGCGCAGCAATCGCTCGTATAGTCCTTCCTCGCGTGGGTGCTTTTTGATCTCGCCGTACAGAAAAGCCAGGGTTGGATTGAGAGTCGGCGTTCTCTCGGCTGTGTCGTTTGCCGCTTCGGTTGCAAAGCTGGCAATGACTCGCTCTAAGACGGAGGCGTAGGTGATCGTTTCTTTTGGTTCAACCGGCTGCCCTAGGTAGTTGGTTTGATAGTCATAGTCCTGAAAGCTTTCTGTGTCATCTGAATCATCTGGGTCGGCTAAATCGTGGATGCGATAGTCCAGGCGAGAAACATCACCCTCTGAGCCTGGCATATCGGTTGGGACAAACACCCATCGGCGCGAAGAAACCGGCATTAGTGGTTGCTGTTTGGGTTGTCGTGCGGCAAGCCAGTCCAGCAGGGCAATCAGCCGTTTCCGCTCGGCATCACGCCGGCCAAGCCGGGCTTCAGCTTCAGCGACCCGCAGGGTCACCTCGGCAAACGTCGGCGCTTCTGGAAAGGTGCGCAAGAAGTCTTCACCAAGCCGCACGACAGTTTCATGTTCTCCCAGGGCAGCAAAAGCCTCGAGGAGCTTGACGTAAAGCCGGGGCAACTGCTCAGACCGTGGATATTCGGCTTGGAGCGCTGCAAAGAACCGGTATGCCAGTGCCCGGTTGAAGTAGGCTGTTGCAGCGCGGTTTGCTTGCGCATATTCGCGTGGGATGTTGTTTCCGGCCAAAATCAGCGATAAGACGCCGTTGAGAAAGCCAGCCCCCTGGTCAATCTGGGCAATCTCAGCATATATGGACAAGTCGCCTGCGCTTAGGGTTGTTCCCACTTCGTTTGCGTCAAGCAAGGCAGCAACCAGCTTAGCAAGCGTGGCTTCGCGTTCCGGCGACCCAGGACGAGTACTACCCATGGCGTACAGGGAATAAAGAAAACGCGCTGCTAGGTCATACTGTCCAATGCTGAGACACATTGCTGCTGCCTGGTCGAGCTCTTCCCGTGACCAACCAACCTGGGCGCGTCGCTTTTCAAGATTGAGCAATGTCTGGGCGGCGGCGGCTATGTTGCCTTCGTAAGCCAGCACATTGAACAGCCGTGCCGCCGTCCCAAATTCGGTCGCCCCCTTGCGGAAGCGCTCCTGAAGCTGACGGCGGTAGGTGCGATAGCGCCCGTACCGGCGCAAGCGTTCATACCAGTCGCTGGCAATGGCCCGCGGCCAGAGCGGGTCAAATGCACGGTCATAAACGGCAATAGCCGCTTCTCGCTGACCGCGCTTCTCGTAAAGACGTGCGCGCGTGTCAAGGAAAAAGCGAAGCTCGTCAGGATAATTTGGCTGCCACCGATCAAGCGCACGTAAAGCTTCTTCCAGCTTGTTGTCTGCCACCAACCGCTCAAGATAGCGCTTTAAGAAGACCACCTCTTGGGGCCGCTGTTCGATCAGTTCGCGATACCAAGCCGCGATGTCAACATTGGTGAGCTCACGTTTTTGAACCAGCTTGGAGACGCGGTCAGCAACAGCCTGGCGCTCGGCAGCTGATGGTGTCAGTAGCGCCAAGCGCTGAAGTGCACGGACTTCTTCAGCATACATGCCACGTCCGTGGTAAAAGGCAGCCAGCCGCCGCAGGCTATCTGTACTGTCTGGTCGCAGATTGGCATACCGAGTCATGAGTTGAAGCGCTTTAGGAAAGTTGCCTAGCCGCTCGTTGAGGTAGGCGCCATAGCGCAGCAGCCGTATATCTGCCGGGTACTTCGCCTGCAGAGCAGCAATTGCGGCTTCCGCTTCGGCAAATGGGCGGGGCACAAGCGTCGGCACCCCTAAGAAGGTCTCTGTGATGTAGAGCGCATCCCGTAGCTCGGCAGGCGTAACCCGAGCGGCCGTAGTCGTTGCTGGGGCCGGGGAAGACGGTTTTACCGTTGGCTTCCTAGCCGGGGCTTTCGGACGTGGCTGGCTTTGTGCTTTGACTGCCCACCTGGCGACCGGGGTCAGGGCACAACCCACCAGGACGAGCAGAAACGCAAAAATCCGCCGCTGGGAAGCAGGCAAGCCGTCCATAACACACAAATCCCTTCTCGAAGTAAACTAATCGGCACACGGTACTTTTACCGGTACGAATAGGGCACAAAGCCTCCCAGCGCAACCATCTGGTTTTTTCCAGCAGTGTGCTCGTGCAGATGAGCAGAAAAGCAGCCTGCTTTGGCAGGCTGCTTTTGGTACAGGGTCTCTTTGCGCCGGGCCGTCAATACTTAGCAGCGCCGCTAGCCGTTGGCTGGGCTTCAACTTGCCGCTTGACAACGCTATTCGGCGCCGGCGTTAGAGTCATTTGCTGGTGGCGGAAATCAATCTCAATACGACAGTGACTCAGAAAGTCGCCCCCTAAGATGCCACTTTGTTCAAAGCCTGATGACTCATTCAGGCAGTGCATGTCTATGACGGGCAGCCGGAGGTCCTGGCGTGCCAGATCGTAAATCCGCAGGGTGTTGACCCGCAGAATTGGAACATTCTCAGCCGCTCCGGCAGCACCAACAACACGCACAAACTGGCCGGGAAGAATCTTGGATTGCCAGTTGTGCCGGGCAACAACCGACTGATCCACAACCGAGGCGCTGGCCCCGGAATCGAAGATAAAGTTGAGAATGTCGCCATCGTCAAGCTGAGCTTCAATACTAATCAGCCCACTTTCCGTCAGGCGGAACGGCAGCCGGGTAGCGCCATCGCTTGGAGGGGCCGGGGGTAAAGACTTCTGAGCACCATCACGTGGGACATAACGCAACCCTAAGGTGCGCTGGGGATAGTCTAGGGTCAGGGTAAAGTCGGCAAGTGTGGATAGCCCCAGAAAGCCATCCACCTTGTGTCCGCTCAGGCTTTGAATATCCCTGAGGTAGACAGGCACGGTTTCAATCTTGACCGGCCCGATTTCAAGCGACTTCAAAACGCCATAAACAATGGGAAACATTCCATTCCCCCCCACGGCACGGGCTTGTCCTCCGGCAGCAACCGGCCGGATACCGAGCTTGGCTGCAGCTTCGTTAGAAAGCACACATGAGCTGGCGCCGGTATCGAGGACAAAGCTGAACGGCCCCTTGCCGTTGATGCGCACACTGATGTGCGGCCGCCGCTCGTGGAGTTCAAAGGGAACAACAGCATCGGCGCGTTCATGAACAACATTGACCCGCGATGTTCCAAGGTAGGTGTAGAAACGAACAACCCCTTCGATTCGCTCACGGCGCTCGGTGTCTGTGCGTGGGGCAAGCCGCAGGAAATTCCGCAAAGCATCAGCGGCGAGGTGAAATTGCTCGAGTCGGGAAGCAATCCGTGCTGCCAGCAAGTAATAGTCCGGTTCTTCCGGATTTTCAGCGATGGCTTCGTTGATGAGTTGCGATGCCATGGGCAGTTGGTTTTCGTAGTAGGCCAACTCGGCAATTCCCGCCAAGGCGATGGCATTGCTGCGCTTGAGCGCCAGTGCCTGCTTGAGGGTTTCAAAACCATCCCGAAAATACCCGGCCCGGATTAGGGCAACTCCCGAGATGGCCAACCCTTCATCGTGTTTTGAAGGTGGTGTAGCCAATGGGCGTACAAGCTCATAGGCTTCCGCATGACGCCGGTTTTTGAGTAGTAACCAGGCAAGGCCACAGCGCGCCGAAGCCAACTCGGTATCAAGGGCAAGCGCTTGGCGATAAGCTGCTTCAGCCGCCTCAAACTCCCCGTTTCGCATCAGCTTTCGTCCCTGCTTCACGAGGTTGGTTGCCTGACGGTGGACTTCGGAAGTGTTATCCCCTCCCAAAGGTGCAGCCCAGACCGCTATCCCCCACCCTGTTACAATCAGCGTCAGCCATAGCAGCCGCGCCACTAACCCTTCACAAGTTGCTGACTGCTGTGACCGGGCAACGCCAAGCCAGCCCTCCATAGGAACTAACCTCCCTAAATGAGTAGATGAAGCGAAACTAGTCCAAGTAAGAGCAGTGAGCGCGGACCTCTCGTTTTCAACAAGTTGTTGAAAAAACCGAACCGCTGCCGGGATTGGAGTCCACTCCGTTCAAATGCCGTTTGTGAAAAGGAGTAAGCCGGATCTGCTACTTGTTTTGCGTAGACCCGATTATAGGCTAACCGACGCCAGTACGCAAAAAGGACGGCCTAGTACTTCCACCAAATGCGCCAGAAGCCACAACGCCCCCCGCCACCTTGCTCCAGTTGCCGGAATTTCGATTTACCCTCACCGCCACGGCGACTAGCATAAAGGCTTACTGCCCCTGTGATGGTTTTGATGATCACCTATCCACGTAAGCTATGAAGATCATCTGTCCTGAATGTCAGACCGAAGCAGCACCGGGGATGAAGTTTTGCCGCAACTGTGGCGAAAAGCTCCCTGAGGCTCTGCCTTCTGTGCCAATCGCCACTGGGACAACCTTGCCTCCGCCAAACCAGATAAGCACAGCTTCCAGTCCATCTGTTCCCTTCCAAAAACCACCGGAAGCATTCAAAACGGTTGCCAGGCAAGCCATCACTCCGCCAAAACCACCAGGAGTTTTCAGAACTGCGGTGGAGCAGCCCGTCCCTGGGCTGCAGAATAGTACTGCTGCATCCACAAAAGCGACCGAAGTATCTCTCCAACAAGGGTCATCTGCTAATGAGCTAAGTAAGCTCCCTGACGCCGGTAATCGCTTCATTTACCTGATGCTGGCGTTGGTCGCGCTTGGCTTTTTGGCCGGGGTAGGCCTTTTTCTTGCCGTCTACGTTTTCGGTGAGAAGCCCAAGCCGGCAGTTTCGGTGGCACGCACAGACACCGAGTTGCTTGACACGTCTATCACCCGGCTAGAATTGTGCAGCTTTCGGGTACTCCCCACCGATCCGGAGGCTTTTGACGGTCAGGCAACAACGGCCGCTTTTCCGGCTGGCATCCGGGCAGTGGCCATTCGCGTCAGCGGACGCACTCGTCCTGATGGGGACTATCGTCTCATTTGGAGGCGGTTAGAGACATCTTTACCGCTTCTGGCGCAATCTATTCAGTCTTTGTCGGAGACCCAACAGGTCGTCCGCCTGCTCTACCAACCAGATGGAACACCACTTCCTAACGGGGCTTATGTTGCTGAGGTGCAGGATGGCGAACGTCCTCTAGCCCGCGCTTACTTCACGATTGGTTTACCGGCTAACCCGTAAGACAGGGTTAGTCAGGGTAAGCTGACAGGCAGGTCATGGGTTTCAAAGGTGCGACTCGTTAGCACCTCTGCGCAGTTCCGCCAGTGCCGCAGACAGTACATGCGCCGAAGAAGCCAGCAGGAAAAGCACCAACTCAGTCGCAACAACGACATCCGGCCATGCTGTCCCTGTCAGCCAAACCAGCGCAGCCGCCACTAGAACTGCCACCTTCCCCGCCACATCATTCCGGGAACAGGCCCCAGACGCAGCTCATGTTGATGTCTTTCTCACAGTGCGACCACAGAAGCCGCAGGCAGGCGCCATTGGCAGCCAGGCCGAGCAGACCGAAGAAGCCCATAACCTCAAACAACGGCACGCCCGGATTCAGAAGCCGGTGGACAATTTGCGCCACAACCCCTACGGCAGCCGCAAAGATAAGACCGCCTTTGAACATGGCGACGCGCGCCTTGGCCATGCGGTTACGGGAAACCACGTAGAGGCTCAATCCATAGGTCAGCGCATCGCCCAGGTTGTCCAGGCTGTCCGCCAGCAGGGCCGTCGAACGGCCATACCACGCCGCACCGACCATCACGCCAAACATGAGCGCGTTGATGCCGAGCGTCAGCCACAGCGTACGCCGTTGCCGTGCAGCGCATGGACTGAACAAACTTTCGTGATGGCAGCAGCTTCCTATGGCAGCCTGTCTCCCGCACCGTCAGGCAAAGGTGATCGTCAGGGTGTCGCCGCTGTAGTCAGTGCTATACGATAGCAAAGTCTTTATCCGGTCTGCTCGAGCAAGTGGGAGGCGAGGTGCCACGGGTCAGCGGTAAGGCACCTACGATGCCAAAGCGGTTCACGCTCCGACCAGCACGCGGCAGTCCAAGGCGGCGATTTCCCTTGGGGAAGGTGCCATCCCATGGGGACTACCTCAACACCTTCCCCTATCTGGTACGCCTATCTAGTACGCCACAGTCCATCCAGGGAGGCGAAAGAGGGCAAATTGTGCCTGCTACGTGGATCAGGAGTGAGAAAAAGAGTAAGTCATGCCAAAATCATCAGGAATTAGCTGTTTGTGTATCAGTATTTCTAATCGTCCACCAATTCCGATTATGTACGCAAAGCTCTTCAGATTCTGGCAAACCATTGAAGCACTTTCGCCGCAGGGCGCCGATAAGCCTGATGCCTCAAACACGAGCTTCCCTATCTACCGGGTCGAGGACGGAAACCTGCCACCTTGGCTTGATTCATCGCATCTTCGTCGTTCCATTCCAGCCAATAAGGCCTGGCGCTATTCGTTGCAGTGTGGACTTTTCGACAGCCTAAAACTGGCCGAGTTGTTGACCACAAAGATCAGTCAGCCTGACGACGTCCTCAATGAGAAACTGAAAGGCGGTGAAAGCCGGCTGTTTGATCTTGGCTTTGATGACTCTGGCATCCCGATTCCAGAAACGTTTGTGCTTTCGATGGCCTGTTGGGCATCCGGTCAGATTCTTCAGTTCAATGTTGACA
>AFSR01000058.1_pt1 | contig 55143 bp, 48 predicted proteins | sample 296848 | NCBI WGS metagenome assembly AFSR01 (sample SAMN02954305, study PRJNA68063) | hot springs metagenome | biome: terrestrial; feature: Mushroom and Octopus hot springs; material: microbial mat core samples; isolation source: Yellowstone National Park Mushroom and Octopus hot springs ...
TTTGCGCGGGTTTGAAGCTCAACCCCAGAAGTGCGCGGGTTGGCGCTACCAAGGCAATGCCCTCTTCCACTGCCACGGCTGCGCTCGGCTGTCGAGTGTTACAAGCGCTCGCTGCGGCTGCGTCGCCGGGATCCCATAACCCTGCACAACTTGGGGGTGGCCCTGCTGCGCTTGGGGCAGTATCGGCTGGCCAGCAAGGCCCTAGAACGCGCCCTGCGCTACGATGCCGACAACTACAAAAGCTGGTACGCCCGCGGTGTGGCCTTCCAGAAATTGGGCTACCTGAAAGAAGCCTGTATCCACTTCGAGGAAGCCCTCAAGATCAAGCCGGAGCACTTTCCAGCCCGCTATGCCTTGGCGGTAGCTCAGCAGGAGCTGGGGCAATATGAGGCCAGCCTACGGCATTTCCAGCGCTTGGTGCAGCAGCGTCCCGGCAGTTCTGCCTGCTGGTTTGGCCAGATCACCGGCCTGCGGCGCCTGGGCCGGCTGGAAGAAGCCCGTGCCGCCTGCCAGCAGATGATCCACCTCAACGAACGGGATCCCTGGGGCTGGTTTGCCCTGGGGTTGATCTACAGCGAGCTGAGGGATCCCGAACAAGCTGTGCAAGCCTACTCGCGGGTTTTGCAGCTCACCCCAGAAGATGCTGTGGCCCTCAACAACCGCGCCTGGGAAGCCTTGAAACTGGGGAAGCTGGAACCTGCTCTGGCAGACGCCCAACAGGCCACGCACCTGGATCCGCAGCGGCCCGCCTTTTGGCATACCCTGGGGCTGATTCAACTGCGGGCCGGCCAGCGAGCAGCCGCCCAAGCCAGCTTGCAGCGCTGTCTGGAGCTGGATCCGCAATTTCAGCCGGCCCAAGCCGCCCTGCAGGACTTGGCCCAGGAAGACTCGGCCTCGCCGGCGGGAACAGCTCTGCCGGATTTGGAAACCCTCACTCCCCAGTCGGAGCCGCAGCCAGTTGACCCCAACCCCTAGCAGGATCCCCTGGGCTTTCAAACTCCCAAGGACAATGCCTGCAGCAGGCAGACGGGAGCAGAACATGCCACACTGGATCCCGCCCCCCAGGACCGACACGCATGGATCCCTATCTGATCCCTGTCAAGCTTCCCCACAGCTCCTACGATATTCTCCTCCAGTCTGCCGAAGGCCCCCCTGGCCACAGCCTCATCCAGCTGGGATCCCAAATGCGAGCTAGAGGGCTTTCCGGCAAGGCTCTGGTGGTGAGCCATCCCGGCATTGCCAAACACTTTGCCGAGAAGTTGCTGCAGGGGCTGCAACAAGCGGGGTTTGCCGCCCACCTCTGCCTATTGCCTGCCGGCGAACGCTACAAAACCCTGCGCTCGGTGGCCAAGATCTACGACGCCGCCCTAGCCTTTGGCCTGGAGCGCTCCTCCACCTTGGTGGCTCTAGGAGGGGGGGTCATTGGCGACATGGTGGGGTTTGCCGCCGCCACTTGGCTGCGCGGGATCCCTTTTGTGCAGGTGCCCACCTCACTTTTGGCCATGGTGGATGCGGCCATTGGCGGCAAGACCGGCGTCAACCATCCTGGCGGGAAAAACCTCATTGGGGCGTTTTATCAGCCGCGCCTGGTGTGGATTGATCCAACGCTATTGCAGACTCTGCCCCAGCGGGAGTTTACCTCAGCCCTAGCGGAAGTGATCAAATACGGCGTGATTCAGGCTGCCGACCTATTTGAGTTTTTGGAAGATCGACCCCAACTGAGCCGCTACACCGACTTTGCCCCCGCAGACCTGCACTACCTGCTGCGCCGCTGTGCCGAGTGCAAAGCCTGGGTAGTGCAGCAGGACGAAAAAGAAGCGGGCCTGCGGGCCATCTTCAACTACGGCCATACCCTCGGCCATGCCCTAGAAGCTGCCACCGGCTACCGCCGCTACCTGCACGGAGAAGCTGTCGCCATCGGCATGGTAGCTGCCGGGGAGATCGCCCGCCGCCTGGGGTGGTGGAGCGCTGCCGAAGCCGAACGGCAACGACGCCTGATCGAGAAAGCAGGACTGCCCAGCCGGTGGCCGGCCGGGATCCCTTGGGAGGCAGTGCTGCAGGCAATGCAGGCCGACAAGAAAGTCAAACAGGGGCGGATTCGCTTCGTTTTGCCCCGCCGGATTGGCCAGGCGGAGCTGACCGATCAAGTCGAGCTGGCAGAGGTGCAGGCTGCTTTGGCCTCGATTACAGCCACCTCTGGAACCCTAGAATTAGGAAAACCTAAGGACAAGAAAGCATGGCACGGCAACAACGGGTAGCCATCTTGGGAGCAACAGGGGCAGTAGGGGCAGAGCTGCTGACGCTGCTGGAAGAGCGCAACTTTCCTGTAGCCGACCTCAAGCTTTTGGCCTCGCCCCGTTCAGCGGGCACTTATTTGACCTTCAAGGGGGAGCGGATCCCGGTTGAGCCGGTTTCAGAAGCGGCCTTCCGGGGCCTGGATCTGGTGCTGGCCTCTGCCGGAGCCGGTGTCTCCAAAACCTGGGCCAGAACCATCGTCGAGGCGGGGGCGGTGCTGATTGACAACTCCAGCGCCTTTCGCCTGGATCCCAATGTTCCGCTGGTGGTGCCGGAGGTCAACCCCCAGGAAGCCTTCCGTCACCAAGGGATCATTGCCAATCCCAACTGCACCACCATCCTAATGTGCGTGGCCATCTACCCCCTGCATCGCCACATCCCCCTGCGCCGCGTGGTGGCCGCCACCTATCAATCGGCCAGTGGGGCCGGGGCCCGCGCCATGGTGGAGCTGCAAGAGCAAACCCGCGCCTACCTCCAGGGGCAGCCGTTGCAGCCCCAGGTGTTCCCTTACCCCATTGCCTTCAACCTCTTCCTCCACAACAGCCCCCTGCAAGAGAACGGCTACTGCCAGGAAGAGATGAAAATGGTCAACGAATCCCGCAAGATTATGGGATCCCCCAACCTGCGGCTGACAGCTACCTGTGTGCGGGTGCCGGTGCTACGTACCCACGCCGAGGCCCTCAACCTGGAGTTTGAACAGCCCTTCCCTGTGGAAAAAGCCCGGCAAATCCTGGCCCAGGCCCCTGGGGTGGTGCTCATTGAAGATTGGCAGCAGAACCGCTTTCCCATGCCCATCGACGTGGCCGGCAAGGATGAAGTGGCGGTGGGCCGCATCCGCCAGGACATCTCCGAGCCCAAGGCCCTGGAGCTGTGGCTGTGCGGGGATCAGATCCGCAAAGGTGCGGCCCTCAACGCCCTTCAAATTGCCGAGCTGCTTTTGAAGGACTAAGTACCCTGAGCCGTCCAGGTTACCGGCCCCGCTGTAACAGGGGCAGCCTGAGTGCTGAACAACGTCACCGGGGCGTTGGGGTAGGCGAAGTTGTTGCCTGCGGCCAAATTTGCCGCCGTTTGGACAGGGATGGTCACTACGCAAGTTTGTCCTGGGTTTACTTGTCCTCCGGCGAATTGAATGGTGGCCACACCCGTTGTGAGAGCGGCGGCGCCGCACGAAGGTGTAAAAGCCGCCCCAGCGACAACTTGCAAAGCAGGAGCACCAGCCGGCACTCCCGCCGGCAAGATGTGGTTAAAGGCCAAGTTCGTCAATGGAATGGATGCGTTGTTGGTGATGGTAAACGTCAAAGTTGCGTTGGCGGGGTTACCTGGCCGCTACGGTACGCGGGTTGGGAACAAAGGCCATGGTAAAGTTGGGAGCTGGCACCGTTACCGTTAAGTTGATAGCAGCAGCGGTGGCATTAGGCGCTTGGTTGCTGCTCAGGGTTACCGCGGGGCTGGTCAGGGATCCCGCTGTCGTGGCTGTAACCTGAAGATCCAGGCTGATGGTGCAGCTAGCGTTGGCTGCCAATGAGCCGTTGATCAGCAAGATGGAAGTTGCTCCTGGTGCAGCTGTCAGCGTCCCGCCACAGCCGTTGCTGAGGTTGTTGGGAGTGGCAACGATCAAGCCGGCAGGCAGGGGATCGGAAAAGGCTAGACCCGTCAGCGGCAGAGCGGCTGTGTTGGTGATCGTGTAGGTCAGAGTTGTTTTGGCAGTAGGGCCGGCAGCTACCGAGGTGGGGCTAAATGCCTTGGTAAAAGTCGGGGCACCCGGCGTAGGTGTCGGAGTCGGCGTAGGCGTTGGAGTCGGTGTAGGTGTCGGTGTAGGCACTATCGTCCCACCGCTTCCGCCTCCACCGCAGCCGGTCAGTCCTAGACAGGCCGCCCCTAGACTCAAAGCCAAAAGGTTTGTAACTGCTTTTTTCTGCATCGCTTTTTCACTCCTCATCATCAGACTTGACTTTAGTTTTCTTTAGTTTTTGTCGACCCGCCTTACTAAAGTATAGCCATAGCCTGGTCAAATTGCTGCTTAGGATGCTTCTGCGCCCACGCAATCTACCACTGTTGGGAATAAACCTTGCCTCAGATGGCAAGCTCCAACTGGGGAATAGAGCCTTCAGACTTGCTCTTGTGTACCTTGCTTGTAAGCACAAAATCTGGCAACAGAAGCTAATTTTTAGAACCTCGCGTATGCCGCTTGGGCCAGCAATGTTCACACAGTGTTCGTAGACGGGATCCCGATCACCGAGGCCGGTCAAAGTACCCGCATCTCAGAGGTCGAAGCGTTGGCAGCCATTCAGGCTCAAACGGAAGATCTACTGCGCTGTCGAGAGCCTTTCAAAGCAACCCTAACTCCGGTGGTGGGCTAGCCATAGCAGGGGATCTGCCATTCCGGTTGGCCACAAACCGCACACAATGTCGCAAAAGGAGGAGAATTGAGAAGCATTCGGCCTTTGTGGAGATTGGCTTGTGCATCCAATTGGGATGGGATCCCTGGCTAGCTTTATCGCCGGCTTGGCGACGGGGCTGGGGGCTTTGCCGGCCCTTTTTCTTCCCTCGCTCTCCGAAAGGGTACAAGGGATCCTGCTGGGGTTTGGGGGTGGGGTGATGTTGGCGGCCACCTCTTTTTCCCTGCTGGTGCCGGGCACCGAGGCAGCCATGGCGCTGGGGTATTCCCAGTTTGGAGCGGCGGTGGCGATGGCGGCGGGCCTGCTGCTAGGGGCAATCTTCCTGGAGAGTGCCCACCGCCTCTTTCCTCACGAGCACTTTTTCAAAGGGGTGGAAGGGGAGAACCGCGCCCATTTGAAACGGATTTGGCTGTTCATCATTGCCATCGCCCTGCACAATTTCCCGGAAGGACTGGCGGTGGGAGTGGGATTTGCCGCCGGCCAAGTCGGCGATGGGTTGGCGCTGGCGTTGGGGATCGGCTTGCAGAACATGCCAGAAGGGCTGGTGGTGGCTTTGTCACTGGTGGGCCAGGGGTACTCGCGGCTGTTCGCTTTTGGCATCGCCCTGCTGACCGGACTGGTGGAGCCCATCGGCGGGATCCTGGGAGCAACGGTGGTCTCTCTGGCGCAGCCCCTACTACCCTGGGGCATGGCTTTTGCGGCGGGGGCGATGTTGTTTGTCATTTCCGATGAGATCATCCCTGAGTCGCACCGGCAGGGGTTGGAGCGGGAGGGCACCTTTGGGGTCATCAGTGGGTTTGTGGTGATGATGTTGCTGGATATCACCTTGGGCTAGCAAGGGATCCCGTCGCGAAGTGGAACGGAGTTTTATTTTTTTATGTTGAGTAACGAACCCTTTTTGTGGCGAGGAGCAGGGGAACACGCCTGTCTGCTGCTACATGGATTGGGGGGCGGTGTTTACGAGTTGCAATGGCTGGCAGAGCGGCTGTTGGCGGCTGGCCTGACGGTGCAGGGATTTAACTATCCCGGCCATGACAGTGCTCCGCATCGCTTACACGACCGCCGGTCTGCCCACATGCCCCCTTCCCGCTGGACGGAGTGGTACGGGCGGGCTTTGGAGCATTACCTGGCTTTGCGGCAGGAGTACCCGCGCGTTTCCTTGGTGGGCTTTTCCACCGGCTGTCTGCTGGCTTTGCACCTGGCTTTTGCCCATCCTGTCCATAAATTGGTGCTGCTGGCGCCGTTTTTCGCCATTCGCCACCGCTGGTACTATCTTTTTCGCCCTGAGCAGTACCTGAACAGCCTGGGTTGGTTGTTGGAGGATGTCCCCCGCTTCCATCTGCCCATTCGGGACGGGGATGTCCGCGCTTTGGCGGAAAAGGTAGCCTATTTTCGCAGCTTCAATCTGTCGGCAGTGCGCAGCGCCCTCGAGCTCATCGAGCGGGTCAAGGGAGAAGTGGCCAGCATCCGGGTTCCCACTCTGATCCTGCAATCTCGCCAAGATATGGTGGTGGACCCCGACCAGGCAATGTGGCTCTATCAAGAGCTGGGATCCGAGGAGAAGATCTTGCATTGGCTGGAGCACTCCGACCACATCCTCACTTTGGACTGCGAGCGGGAAACGGTGTTTGCCCAGGTTTGCGCCTTTCTCAACCAGGATCCCTCTGCGCCCGGATCAGCGTAACCCGCTGCCAAGCACCGCGGGCATCGTAGTCCCGGATCAAACGCAAGAGACAATGGCAGTCTTCCGACTGCGGAAACCAGCTCAGGCTTACCGAAAAGCTGCGATCCCGGTGGGCGGTAGGGATGGGCAAGGGATCCGGCCCGCCAATCCACAGCCCTCCCGGCAAGGGATCCCAGTTGCTCAACCACTCTGCCCCCGAGCAGTCCACCTCGGTTTCGGCAAACCGGCCCTCGGCAACCGCAAAGCTCTGGGCGATCCCCCGCCATCTCCCCTGGAGGCAGGCTCTCAGCTGCTCTCTGCTCAGGGGTGCACAGTCTGCAACGGGATCCAAAGCTTGGCCGCGCCGCTCCAGGATCGCGGTTACCTCTACCAGACGACCTTGGGCATCCCACTGTTGCACCAGCCGCGCCTTGCGATCCCCCCAGAGAAAGCCCTGCTCGACGGCAAAATCACTAAACGGCGCCAGCTGCAGCCGCCCATTGGAAAAAGATCCATCGGGGAAAAAGCGCAATCCCGGCGAGAAATCCTGGTAGACCCAGCTCTGGGAGCTTTCGGGAGTGGGGGATCCCTGTAGGGGGTAGTAGGCGTTGGTTTGGCGGATCGCGCTCCCTGCCGCCGGACTTCCTGAAGAAGAGGATGGAGCCAAGGCCTCAAAGGTGATGAGGCTGCGCTTTTGGCCCCCCAGCTCCCAGCCGCCGGCGGTGGGTCGATAGTTGGAGAAGAGGCCGTGCCACACTCCCAGGTGGAGAGCCAGACATTGTTTTTGGGTTTTCATGAAGCAATGTGAAGCTAAGATTGTGAGGACGTAACGCTGGAGAGCAAGACCTATGGGGAAGAAGCTCCGAGGTGGCATTTTACTGATTTTGGGGTTTATGCTGTCTCCCCTTTCCTGGTGGAATGACTTGTTTTTCAACCTGCCGATTGCCTATGGGTTTGGCTACCTTTGTAGCCTGTGGCAGCCACAGTGGTTTTTGGGCGGAACCCTCGTGGGGTACTGGCTCTCCAACTTGATAGGCATTCTCATGATGCAGTTTGGCGCTACGGATGTCGTCGAGAAAGGCGAGAAACCCCGCAATATGAAACGCGATCTCTTGATTGGGCTGGCTTCTTCTACCGCCTATACTTCGGCAATTGTTGGGCTGCTTCAGTTTCACCTCGTCGATATCAGCGCCATCTTCCCCATTTCTTAACCCTATGCCGCTGGCAATTTTCTGGGCAACTTTAGTCGAAGGGATCCTCGCTTTTGTTGCCACCCATATCGACGACTTTTTCTTGCTGGTTCTGTTGTTTGCCCAGGCGCAGCTGCAACCCCTGTGGAAGGGCTGGCACATTTGGCTGGGAGGCTACTTGGGCTTGGCAGGGTTGATCCTGCTCAGCTCTCTGGGATACCTGGGGGGCCTGCTGTTGCCGCCACCTGCGATTGGGCTGCTGGGGTTGATCCCGATTGCGGTAGGCGGTTGGAAATTGTGGCAACCTGAGCTGGAAGAAGCCCTGGAAGAAGAGCTGGAAGAACTGCAAGAGCGCCCAACCCAAAAGGCTTGGTCAGTTTTTTTGCCCCCACCAGCCCTGATGTCCATGCTCCTCACCTTTGCCAATGGTGGAGATAATGTCAGCCTGTACGTTCCTCTGTTTGCCGGCAGCACCCCTCCTCAGTTGGCCCTTTTTTCCACGATCTTTTTTCTGATGAAGGGATTGTGGTTTGCAGTGGCTCAAAAACTGACAATGCAGCCTGCAGTGGCGAAGGTTTTAACGGAACGGACAGAACACTGGGTGCCCTGGATTCTGGTGGGTTTGGGGGTGTGGATCCTGTTCAAAAATGAGACTTGGAGATGGCTTTTGTCTTAGACTCTGGCCGGGATTTGTTCGTGATAGCGGGACGGGATTCTTTCGAGTTCTAGTCGTTGTGTCGGTCTAGAGAGGGATCCCAGTCCAGATCTTCGTGGCGGTGCTCCCGTTCCCAGCGATGCACCCAGTCCCAAATGCGATAGTGCTGCTCGGCGGTGAGTTGCTTGGGATCCTGGGCCAAAGCGGCAGCCTCTTCCGGGGTGAGCAAAGCAGCCAAGCTGCCGATCTCCACCAAATAGCGGCGTTCTTCCGCAGTGGTGTGGGACTGATTGAGCCGTCGAATTAAACGACGTAAAGTGGCTGCATCTTGACTCATAAGCCGATAGGAAAGAATCGACGAGCATCTAAGCTGGTAAGAACAGTTTAAGAGCAGAATCATCGAAATATCAAAGTCATCAAAAGAAAGCAGTCCAAATTGTCCAGCCGATGCTCCTCTAATCCTCAAAGGATCCCAGAATGCGCACTTCCGGCTCCAAAAGCACCGACCATTGTTGATAGACCTTTTCCTGGGCCAAGCGAATCAAGCGGTAAATGTCCTTGGCACTCGCCTGATGGCAATTGAGGATGAAGTTGGCATGGCGCTCTGAAATTTGGGCCCCACCGATGCGGTACCCCTTCAAGCCGACCTGCTCGATGAGCCAGCCGGCAGGGTGAGACTCTGGGTTGCGAAAGACGCTGCCACAACTGGGCAAATGATAGGGCTGAGAGCTTAGGCGTTGGTTGAGGTAGCGCTGGGTTTCCCACTGCACCTGGGACGGATCCCTGCTTGGGATCAACTGCAGCGTCGCTCCTGTCACCGTCCAGGGGGAGTCCTGTAGGCGAGAGCGGCGATAGCCAAATTGCAGATCGGCAGGTTCTAGGCGGCAGGGCTCTTGTTCCTCGTCCAAAATCTGCACTTCCACCAGCACATCCGCCATGGCGCGTCCGTGGGCACCCGCATTCATCACCACGGCTCCCCCCAGGGTGCCCGGGATCCCAATCGCCCACTCCAACCCACTCCAGCCTTGCCTGGCGGCTGCCCGCGCCAGATTGACCAAAGGCTCTCCGGCAGCGGCCCAAATTCTCCCCCCTTCCAGCAGTTGGATCCCCCGCAAACGGCGAGTGCCGATCACCAGCCCCTTCAACCCCGCATCGCTGATGAGCAGATTGCTGCCTGCCCCTAACAGCGTCGTGGGGATCCCTTCTGCTCGCGCCCAAGCCAAACACTGCTGCAGCTCCAGATGGCTACGGGGCTCACAATACCACTCCGCTTTGCCGCCCACGCGAAAGGTGGTCAGAGGAGCCAACGGGATCCCCGATTGAATTCGTCCAGATAGCAGAGCCGCCGGCCCGCGGGGGAGAAGCCTGTCTTCAGCGGTAAGACTTGCCGCCTCAGACTCACAGGAACCGTCCCGCTGAGGCACCACCGGAGCCGTCGTCATGATTCAATACCTCAGAAGCAGCTATCTTTTCAGCTGAAGTTTGGATTTTTGGCTTGCCCAGGCTGTTCCCTCACCTGAGCCGCATATGCCCGCATCGTAGCGATTATCTGCTGATTTAGGTCCCCTGCGCCCAAAAAAACGGCGAGATCTCCAGGCTGCAGGACGGACGGCAACACCTCCGGCAATCGCGGCAAAGACGACACATAGCGCACATGGGGATGGTGCTCCGCCACCGCCACGGCCAAGCGCAAGCTGTCGGAACCCTCAGGCGCCGGCTCTCCCGCTCCATACGTAGGCACGATCACCACCACGTCCGCCTCCCCAAAGCAGCGGGCAAAATCCTGGAACAAGGCAGCCAAACGGCTGTGGCGATGAGGCTGAAACACGGCCACCACCCGCCGCTGTTGTAGCCGTGCTGCCTGCAGGGTGGCTCGAATCTCGCTGGGATGATGGGCATAGTCGTCGATAAAGGTGACTCCACCCACTTCCCCCTTGTGCTCAAAGCGGCGATGCGCCCCCCGAAATTGCGCCAAAGCTGAGGCAATCACCGCAAACTCCAAGCCCAACTGCCGCCCAACGGCAACCGCCGCCAGGGCATTGCTGAGGTTATGGGATCCCAGCACCTGTAGGCGAAGCTGTCCGAGGAGGGATCCCCTTTCCCAAATCTCGGCGCAGGTGAAACTGGCAGTGTAGAGGATCTGGCGAGCTTGGTACTGGGCTTGGGGATGACCGGTCAGGCTGTAGCCCACATCCACCGCCAGGTGAGCCGCCACGTTGGGACAGTCCAGGCAGGCCACCAGGGTTTGGCTTTGCTGCCCATACTGTTGAAAAGCCCGGATCACCTGCCCCAAATCGGCGTAGTGATCGGGGTGATCCAGCTCAATGTTGGTGATCACCCCAATCTTGGGATAGAGGCGCACCAGGGATCCATCCGACTCATCCACCTCGGCCACCCAATACTCCCCCTTGCCCAGACGGGCATTGCCATCCCAGGCATCCACTTCCCCGCCGATAATCAAGGTGGGATCCCAGCCCGCCGAGAGCAACACATAGCCGATCATGCTGCTGGTGGTGGTTTTGCCGTGGGTGCCGGCCACCCCAATGCCAGAGCGACGGTTAAACAGAGCCGCCAACAAGTCTGCCCGGTGCCAAACCGTCAATCCTTTGCCCAGGGCAGCGGCCAATTCTGGATTGGTGGGGCGAATGGCGCTGGAATAGACCACCTGGGGATCCCCGACCAACCCCTCCAAGCTGTGGCCCTGAAAGAAGCGCACCCCCAAAGCTTCCAGGCGGCGGGTACGGCCATTGGCGACAATGTCGGATCCGGAAACGCGAAACCCTTGTTTAGCCAGGATATAGGCCAGGGCCGACATCCCCACTCCACCAATGCCCACAAAGTGATAGGTGGAAAGCAAGGGATCTAGGGGATCCAAATGCAGGGGCGGAGGCTGAGACCGAACCGGCAACGGCGGGATGGGATCCCCTCCTCCAACTGTTTCCACCATCGCAACTCCACCCCACTCCTAAAACCGCCACACTCCAAAAAAAGGACTGCGTTCTGCTGACTACAAACAGGTTCGAACAGGCCACATCATATCAGGAATCCCCAGAGCTAGGTAGGCTGCGCCCCACCGGTTGCCGTGATCTGCCGGCACCTTGGGGAACCCACAGGGGGTGAAAATACGGTGAGCACAAGCAACACAGAATACAACTGGACATTTTCATCCCAAAAACTTTACACTTATTTAAGAAAAAGAGGCGGCGTTTGTCGTCTGCAAAGCCACAGCGGGTAAAAGGCCATGAACCCACGAGCGCTTTGGTCGCTGGCAGGAGTCGGGCTGCTTGGTTGTGCCGGTCTGGCATGGCTGGGATTGAGCCAACAGGGAGCCACACAGTCGGTATCGGGAAGTGCAGAGGCAACGGTGGAAATGCGGCTGCCTCCGCAAGTTGGTGCTTTGGGTCGCCTGGAGCCGGAGGGGGAAGTGCTGCGCATTGCCGGTTCCCCCGGAGAACGGCTGGGAGAGCTGCTGGTGGCCGAGGGGGATCGCGTGGTGGCAGGCCAAGTGCTGGCCCGCTTGGAAAGCTACGCCGAGCGGTTGGCGGAGCGAGAGTACGCTGCCGCCCAACTTCAAGAGGCCCGCGCCCGGTTGCAGGCCGAGACCCGTTTCAGTCAGGCCCAAATCCAAGAGGCACGCACCCGCCTCAGCCGTCTGGACGAGCCGCAACAGATGCAAATCCGCTCCCAGGAAGCGGTGGTGGAACGTATCCGGGCAGAACTGGCCGATGCCGAGGCCAATCTGGCCCGCTTTCAGGAGCTCTGGCAGGAAGGAGCAATCTCGCAACAAGAGCTGGATCAACGCCGGCTGCTGGTGCGGCAACGACAGGAGGACTTGCGGGCTGCCGAAGCCACCCTGAGCCAACTGCGCCTGGCCCGTGAGCGGGATCTGCTCAATGCCCAAGCCCAAGTCCAAGCTGCCGAGGCGGGACTGAGTCTGGCCCAAGCCCAAGTCCAACTGGGATCCCTGGCCCGCAATCTGGAACTGGCAGAAGCTCGCCTAGAGCGCACCCTCATCCGCGCTCCCCGTGCTGGACAGGTGCTCAAGATCCACACCCGCCCTGGAGAGGTCATCCCCGCCGGCGAGGGCATTCTCGAGCTGGGCAACACTGACCAAATGATGGTGGTGGCCGAGGTCTACGAAACAGACATCTTGCGGGTTCGGCCAGGCCAGCAGGCCACCATTAGCAACCGCGCTCTGCCAGAAACCCTGCAGGGCCGAGTGGAGCGGGTAGGCCTGCAGATTGGCAAGAAAGATGTGCTCAACACCGATCCAGCTGCCGATGTGGATGCCCGCGTGGTAGAGGTGTATATCCGCCTGGATCCGGAGAGCAGCGCCCGCGTGGCTGGCCTGACCAACCTGCAGGTGAATGTGGCCATCGATGTCGAGGGGTAGGCTCAGCCCATGTACAGCCTGTTCAGTGTGGCTTTTATCGCGCATCGGATCCCGTTGGCCTGGCTGCAACTGACGCGGGAGAAGATCCGCCTGCTGGTGGCCCTGGCGGGCATTGCCTTTGCTTGCATCTTGATGTTCATGCAGTTGGGCTTCCAAGACAGTCTGCTGGAAAGTGCCATCCGCTTCCACGTGGCCCTGAAGGGAGAGATCTTCCTGGTCAGCCCTCAGTCCAACGCCCTGATTGCCATGAACACCTTCTCCCAGCGGCGACTCTATCAGGCTTTGGGCTTTGAGGGGGTGCGGGCCATCTCGCCTGTCTATGTGGGCTTTGCCCTCTGGAAAAACCCAGAGACCCGCCGTACCCGCAGCATTTTTGTGGTAGGAGTGGATCCCTCGGCTGATCTGTTGGACTTGCCGGAACTGACGCCGGACAAGCTGGAAGAGATCAAAAAGGCGGACGTGGTGCTGTTTGACCGCCGCTCCCGCAGCGAGTTTGGCCCCATCCCAGAGTGGTTTGAGTCCGGGCGAGAGGTGGTTACTGAGGTGGGAAACCGCCGCGTCCAGGTGGGGGGCCTGTTTGAGATGGGGGCCACCTTTGGAGCCGACGGCACCATTCTCACCAGCGATCTCAATTTCCTGCGCATTTTTCCGCAGCGGGGGCGCGGCCTAGTGGATATCGGCGTGGTGCAACTCCAGCCGGGTGTGGATCCGGATCCCTTGGTGCGGCAGATGCGGGCTTTGCTGCCGGAAGATGTGCGGGTGCTCTCACGGGCGGAGTTTATCGATATGGAGCAAACCTACTGGGAAGAGGGCACAGCCATCGGCTTTATTTTCGGCCTGGGGGTGGGCATGGGCTTTATTGTCGGCATTGTGATTGTCTATCAAATTCTCTACACCGATGTGTCGGATCACCTGGCGGAATATGCCACTCTCAAAGCCATGGGCTATACCGATACCTACCTGCTGGGGGTGGTATTTCAGGAGGCGCTCCTGCTGGCCGGCTTGGGGTACATTCCTGCCTTTGCCCTGTCGGTTTTGCTCTACGATTTGACGGCCAATGCCACGTTGCTGCCTATTGCCATGACCTTCAACCGGGCAGTGCTGGTGCTGGGGCTGGCGGTGAGCATGTGTTTCATCTCAGGAGCGATTGCCGTGCGACGGCTGCGGGCAGCCGATCCTGCCGACATTTTCTAGAGTTTTGGCTGTGGGCAGGGCGCCGGGGCGTTGGTAAGTCAATAGTCTGCCAAAGGGGATCGGATGGATGGTGAAGGGTTTGAGCTAGGCTGTCTAAAAACTTCTGGGATCCTCATCAACGCTCTCCGGCCAAAGGTTTCTAAATGGTCTCATCTCAACGCTCCAAATGACGGCCTAAGTGGTCAATGAGTTGTCAACGCAAAGTTTTGAGATTTTGAGTTTCCTATGCTGACTCCTCTTCTCGATCAAGCTGCCCTTGCTTCTGCCCAGAATGCCGTTGAGCCAGTGGTGAAAGCCGAAGGTGTAAACCACTATTTCGGCGAGGGATCCCTGCGCAAGCAGATTCTCTTCGACATTAGCTTTGCCCTGCAGCCAGGGGAGATCGTGCTGCTGACTGGCCCTTCCGGCTCCGGCAAAACCACCCTGCTGACGCTGCTGGGGGCCTTGCGCTCGGTGCAGGAGGGCAGCTTGCGGGTGTTGGGACAGGAGCTGCGGGGAGCTCAGCCCAGTACTCTCATTCAAATCCGCCGCCAGGTCGGGTACATTTTCCAGGCCCATAACCTGCTGCGATCCCTGACGGCAGCCCAAAACGTGCGCATGGCCCTGGAGCTGCACAACGGCCTCTCTCCTCAGGAAGCCCAGCAGCGAGCGGAAGCAATGCTGGCGGCGGTGGGCCTGGGGGATCGCGTCCACTACTACCCGGAACAGCTTTCCGGCGGACAAAAGCAGCGGGTGGCCATTGCCCGCGCCTTGGTTAGCCATCCCAAGCTGGTGCTGGCGGACGAGCCCACGGCAGCCCTAGATAGTAAGTCGGGCCGCGAGGTGGTGACCCTGATGGAGAAGCTGGCGCGGGAGCAGGGCTGCACCATCCTCATGGTGACCCACGACAACCGCATCCTGGACATCGCGGATCGGGTGCTGCACATGGAGGATGGCCGGCTGGAGAGCCAAGGGGTTGCCTAGCTTTGCCCAGAGCAGGCGTGGCGGCGGTACCAGTCGATGGTGCGCTGCAGCCCTTCCCGCAAGCCGACTTTGGCCACAAAACCCATCCTCTCTCGGGCCTTGGAGACATCCAGACAGCGGCGGGGTTGGCCATTGGGCTTGTCCGTTTGCCAGCGGATCTCTCCCCGGAACTCCATCAGCTCGCAGATGAGGGCAATCAGATCCCGGATGGAGATCTCTTCACCGGTGCCCAGGTTCAAGGGATCCGCCCCGTCGTAAAGCTGGGTGGCCATGACAATGCCGCGGGCCGCATCTTCAGCGTAGAAAAACTCGCGGGTGGGGCTGCCATCCCCCCACACTTCGACATAGTTTTGGCCCCGTTGCTGCGCTTCGTGCACTTTGCGGATCAAGGCTGGGATGACGTGGGAGCTTTCGGGGTCGAAGTTGTCCATGGGGCCGTAGAGGTTCACCGGCAGGAGGTAGATGCCGTTGAAGCCGTACTGCTGCCGGTAGGCCTGCAGCTGCACCAGCAGGGCTTTCTTGGCGATGCCGTAGGGGGCGTTGGTCTCCTCTGGGTAGCCGTTCCAGAGATCCTCTTCCTTGAAGGGAACGGGGGTGAACTTGGGATAGGCGCAGATGGTGCCCACGCAGACAAACTTCTCCACCCCGGCCAGGTAGGCGGCGTGGATGAGCTGGGATCCCATGATGAGGTTGTCGTAGAAGAGTTCTGCCGGCTTGGCTTGGTTGAGGCCGATGCCACCCACGTGGGCGGCCAAATGGATGACGATATCTTGCCCTTGCACCACCTCTTGGCAGACTTCCCAACGGCGCAGATCCTGGGTGCGGGAGCGCGGGATGCGCACCTGCTCCGGCTTTACCCCCAGCACCTGCAACTGTTGCAGCACATGTTTGCCCAAAAAGCCGCTGCCCCCTGTGAGCAAAATGCGCTTCTGGCTGAGATCGACGGAGCTGGGCAAGCTGTTGGGCATAGATCCGACGCAGAGAACTTCCGGCTTTCATTATGCTGCAGACGGGATAGCCGTATTCCAGACTTGTTGGCGATGGTCATCGAGAATAGGCAAGGCATCAACTCAAAACCTGGGCAAACCGCGCCGGCGACAGAGCAGGGATCCATTCATCCGCTTGTCCATAGGCTTGTTGGGCGAAGCGACGGGCCAAAGCGGGCACGATGGGCAGGGGATTGCTGAAGCCGGAAAACAGTTGTAAGCCTTCCCAACCGGGCAGGGATCCGACCAGAGGCTGGTGATCGGCGCTGAAGGCCACCAAGCAGTGATACCACCGTCCAGGCAGGTGGGCCAACTTGGGCAGGTAGCGACCGGCTTGTGCCCGGATCTGGGCTTCGCTGGCGGCTGCATCCACCTCGGCATGGGGATCCGTCAATACCCGGCTGATCTGGCCCATGCGAATGCTGCCATCTACAAATTGCAGGATCCCGGCATCCAGAATCGGCGGGCAAAGCTCGTGCCCTGGCTCGTCCCAAAGGGGATCCCGATCGGGATGGGCGGCTTGTCGTTCCAGTTCCAAGCGTTGCACGGGCACGCTCATCACCAACGCTTTCAATTGCAAATCCGAGGGCTCCAGCTCCAGGGATTCGGCATGGGTGTAGTAGATGGGCACCCGGATTCCCGCTTGGCGCAACAGAGCCCGTGTCCAGCCGCCGGCGCACACCACCACCTGGCCTGCTCCGTAGCAGTCGGCTCCGGACTCTACGCCCGTGATGCGCGCTCCCTGCCGCCGCAGGGCCGTTGCTGTTGCGATCAAGAGGGATCCCCCCAATCGTTGAAAGGCTTTTTGAAAGGCCAGCGCCGTCAACAAGGGGTTGATGTGGCCATGCCGAGCCCAGAGGACTACTTCCAGAGCGGCCGGATCCAGCAGCGGCTCCAGCTCGCAGGCTGCCGCCACCGAAATCCGCCGGGGTGGGATGCGACAGTCGGCCAGATCCGCCTCAACGGCCTCTGCATCGTAGCCGGGGGCAATGGGCATGAGCAGATCCAGCTCGCGAAATTGAATATCTGCCTCCAGCTCTTCTGACAGGGTGCGGTAGCGTTGGATCCCTTCTTCCCCCAGAGCTTTGAGCAGCGGCGTTTTGCCCGCCCAATGGGCCAAGCCCCCGTAGCTGTAGCGGGTTGCTCCGTTCAGCACTCCATCTTTCTCCATCAGCAGAACGGATCCCCCCTGGCGGGCCAGTTCATAGCTTAGGGCTGCCCCGGTAATCCCACCGCCGATCAGAATCCAGTCGTAGTTGGCCATCGCTTCCCTCGTTGCCCTGAACCTCATCTTGCGGCAAAGAGGCTCAGTTTGGGGTAGCGAGCGCAGCAGAACTCGGATCCGCACTGGTGGCGGTACTGGCTGAAGCGGAACTCACAAAGGGCTTCCTTGAGTCCAGATTGAGAGTCCCCTTGGGTCCAGAGTCAACATAAAAGGCAGGTTAGTGGCATCGACCATCTGCAAATGAACCTGTGGCGGCATCTGGCCCAGACTTTATCGCTGCACACTTCCCCAACGGGCAAACCCAGACAGACATAGTATCAACAGAAATAGGCAGGGATCGCCGGGATCTCTGCCCATCTCAAGCCCGAAATTGGATCTCTTCTCGGCTTTCCTCAAGCCTCTTCAAGACTCCTGCGCCAGGCGGGCGTAAAACAGGCCTTGAATGCGAACAGTGTGGGGTTCCATCGCCCCTTGCTCGGTGCTGGAAGGCTGAATGCTAACAAAGGATCCCGCCATTTCGCCAGTGCTGGCATCCACGCGAGCGATCCGCAGGGACATTTTCCCCTGGGAAACCTCGTCCACCTTGCGGTTGGTGGCAAAATCATCTTTGGCAGCCTGTAGACCTACCGCAGTGTCGTAGCCGGTGTTGGATCCCCGCCCGCGCGGGTCGAGGAAGGTGCTGCTGTGATAGCCGGGCACCAAGAACTCCCCTTCAAAATCGGTCGAAGGGTCAATGGCGGAGCCCTGGGCAGTGGCGACCAAGTCTTTCACGCTAAACAGAAACGGCACCAGCTCGCGGCGGGGCATTTGGCCGGTGGTCGGCTGAAAGGTGATCCCATCCACCACTTTGAGCTCCAGCGCACCGTCTTTGGGAGTCACCTCAGCTTTAATCGGCCCCAGAGTGGCCGCTGAGATCATGATGTTTTTGGCCTTGATGAACTCTTTCTCGCCGTTCCGCTTTTCCTCTTCCACCTCAATTTGCACCGGCTGGAAGCAGACATCCGTCAGCTTCAGGGATCCCCCCCTAGGCACTTCGATACGGCCCCGGGCGTTGTCCGAGACCGAAGGGCAAATGGCGGCCTTGCCGGTGTTGCGGATCTGGTCATAGGTCAGCGGCGCCTTGGCAGCCTTAGCCGGAACAGCAAAGACGCTCAAACAAAGCGCCAACAGGATGGCGAGCAGTGGACGGTACCGCATAATCAACCTCGAAAAACCTTTTTTGAATCTGAACGCTGCTGGGGGAAATAAGCCCGAATGCCCCCATTGTACGCAATCGTGATCCCCCTCAGAGGAAGTGCCTCAAAATTAGCCACCCACCAACAGGGATCCCAGCCAGCGTTCCCGAATCTGGGTGATCAACTCGCGGATAGGCTGTTGGTTGACACGGTAGCTGATGGGATGGGCAATCAGGCGAGCTGTACTCTCGAATAGGCAGTCTCGCTCAATCAGGCCGTTTTCCCTCAGGGTGCGCCCTGTGGCTACCAAGTCGACGATGGCATCGGCCATGCCGGTGAGGGGGGCCAACTCCACCGAACCATAGAGAGAGATAAGCTCCACCGGCAAATCCAGGCGGTCAAAATACTCCCGGGCGCAGCCGACAAACTTAGAAGCCACGCGGGCATGAGCAGGCAACTGAGCTGCCGAGTGGTAGGGGCTATCTTGGGGAAGGGCCACCGACATGCGACAGTGGCCAAATTGGAGATCCAACAGGTGGGCCACCCGCGCTTCGGTGCCGGCATAGCGCTCCCGCAAGACGTCGTAGCCGACAATGCCCAACTGCGCCTGCCCGTACTCCACGTACACCGGCACATCGTGAGTGCGCACCAGCAGCGCTTCGTAGCGTTGTCCGTTCAGCCGGGTGGGGGATTCAATCCGCAGCAGGCGATTGCCGGGATCCAAAAAACGGCTGAAATCGATCCCCACCTGCTGCAGGCATTGAATGGCCTCAGGCAGCAAGGCCCCCTTGGCCAGGGCAATCGTGATGGGTAGGCTGTCGGGACGGCCATCCAGCATCTTCCTCTGCCGATCTGAGTTCTGAACTTGAGCTGGGAGCAATCGATATAAGAATGCTGGGATCCCCGTCTGCCGGGTGGAACTCTCAGGAGAGACGGGGCAAAACGAGGGGCTCAGGGGAAACCCTTGGCGAAATGCCCAGAAGAGCAGACCCCCTTGATTGTAGGGGATCGGAATCCCAGCAGCGATTCCCCGGCCTCTTGAAAGCCCCGCCGGTTCTCTGGAATGCCGATCCTGGGATGATAAAGTCAGAGCACGGTTAGCCCGGAGGAGTGACGACGGCATGAAAGCCATGATCCTGGCAGCAGGCAAAGGCACGCGGGTACGGCCCATCACCTACATGATGCCGAAGCCGATGATCCCCATTTTGCACAAGCCTGTCATGGAATTTTTGGTGGAGCTGCTGCGGGAACACGGCTTCGACCAGATCATGGTCAACACCAGCCACTTGGCCCACCAAATCGAAGACTACTTTCGAGATGGGCAGCAATGGGGGGTTCACATCGGCTTTTCCTTCGAAGGCCATTTTGAGAACGGCCAGCCGGTGGCCGAACCTCTGGGCTCCGCTGGCGGTATGCGCAAGATCCAGGATTTCTCCGGATTTTTCGACAGTACCTTTGTGGTGCTCTGTGGGGATGCCCTGATCGACCTGAACCTCACGCAGATCGTCAACTTCCACAAATCCAAGGGAGCGCTGGCCACTGTGGTCCTGCGGCAGGTGGATCCCAGCCAGGTCTCCAGCTATGGGGTGGTAGTCACCGACGAGACGGGTCGCATCACTGCTTTCCAAGAAAAGCCTAGGCGGGAAGAGGCCCTCAGCCACACCATCAACACCGGCATCTACGTTTTCGAGCCGGAAGTGTTCGACTACATTCCCCCCGGCTGCCCCTACGACATCGGCAGCGATCTCTTCCCGGCCTTGGTGAAAGCGGGTGCCCCCTTTTATGGGATCACGGCTGACTTTCAGTGGGTGGACATTGGCCGCACCCACGACTACTGGCTGGCGGTGCAAAAAGTGCTGCGCGGCGAGATCAAGGGAGTCAAGGTGCCTGGGATCCAGATTCAACCCGGCGTATGGACGGGGATCAACATCCGCGCCAACTGGGATCGCATCCACATCGAGCCACCGGTCTACATCGGGGCCAGCAGCTATTTGGCGGACGGGGTCAAACTCATCGGCCCCACGGCAATTGGCTACGGATGTGTGTTGAATGAAGGGTGTACGCTGGATGGCAGCTTGATTTTTAACTACACCCAGATTGCGGCAGGCGTGACCCTACGCCACCAGATGGTGATGGGTCGCTACTGCATTTCCTCGGATGGCAATGCCATCGATACCGAAGAGTCCAACCTCACGTGGCTGATCGGAGATGCCCGCAGCAATGCCAACGGCAAATCCCCATAGCGCCCTCTACCTCTACGGGATCGTCGCTGCCCCCGGCCCGCGTCATCTGAGTGTGGTGGGGCTGGACAAGCAGCCGGTGCAGGTTCACGGGCTGGGATCCCTGGCCTTCTTGTACTCCCAGGCTCGACAGGAGCGCTACCTGGCCAGCCGGGCCAACTTGCTCGCCCATGAGGCCGTGCTGGAAAAAGTGATGAACGAGGGACACCGGGCTCTGCTGCCTCTGCAATTTGGCCTGGTGGTGAGCGGCTGGGAGCAGGTGGAACGGGACTTGGTGCAGCCCCGCTTGGCGGATCTGCTGGCTCTGCTGGAGCGCCTGGAGGGCAAGCGGGAGGTGGGAGTCAAAGTCTTCTGGGATCCCGAGCAGGAGCTCAAGCTGGGGCTAGAGGAAAACCCTGCCCTCAAAGCTCGGCGAGACGAAATGGCCGGCGCTCCTCTGGGGCTGGACGCGGTAGTCGAGATCGGACGGGCTCTGGAGCAGCTCTTAGAGCAGCGACGTCAGCGCATTGCCCAGACCTTTACAGCAGCCCTCAGCCCCTTGGCCAGCGACCGCGTAGAAGGAGATCTGCTCACCGAAAACATGGCCTACAACGGCTCGTTTTTGATCAATTGGGAAGATGAGCCGGTTTTTGCCCAAAAAGTAGAGGAGCTAGACCAGACCTTCCAGGGGCGGCTGCGCATTCGCTACAACAACTTCACCGCTCCCTACAATTTCGTCAAACTTTGACACACTCAGCTGTATTGGGTCACTTCTCTACAAAAGACAAGAGGAGACCGCTCGGCTGAATGGTCGAAGGCAGGGATCCTTTTGGAAATCTGCTCAGGTATTGTGGGGATGGGCGCTGCAGTCTGTAAGCCGAGGGAGACGGTATGGAGTGGCTTATTTTTATCCTGTTTTTAGCTCTGGCTGCCGGGATCTTGGCTCTAGCCCTTTACCACGAAAAGAAACGTCGAGAAGCTCTGGAGCGGGTAGCTGCACAGCTAGGAATGCGCTTTTCTGCCCAGTTGCCTGAAGAGATTCGATCTCGCTTGTTGCAAGCAGGCTTTGGACTGTTTGAACGAGGCCATGGGCGGCGTTTCTATAATTCGATGTCCAAGCGGCTGATCGATGGCACTGAGATTACCGTTTTTGATTACCAATACACCCGCGGCAGTGGCAAGAGTTCCAGCACTTATCGCCAGTCCGTCTTCTACGCCTATCACGAGGATCTTCATCTGCCGCGTTTTCGGCTGCACCCCGAAAATGCCTTTTTCCACGGCATCGCCAAAGCTTTTGGCATGCAAGATATCAATTTCGAGAGCCACCCTAAGTTTTCTCGGAGCTATCTCTTGCGAGGAGAGAATGAAGCCCAAGTTCGGCTACGTTTTCATCCTGGCGTCCTTAGTTTTTGGGAGCAGCATCCCAACTATTGCGCCGAAGGAGCTGGCGCCCACCTCATTCTCTGGCAGGATGACCGACAGGTGAGTCCCGAAGGGATGGCAGAATGGATGCGCTTGGGGGAAGAGTTGACTCAACGGCTGCGGCGTAGGTAGTAGCAGAGCCTACGGCCCCCCGCCGCGAACGGTCAACCTCGGCCTAAACCTCACCCCAAGAGGGTGCGCTGCAATCTCAAGAACCTCTCTACTGAGCGCCGAGGGCCGCCAACAAATCATCCGCCAACAACACCGCCGTATAGACCAAAGCCTGTCGTTGCTCAGGAGACAAATCGCCAACAGGAGTCTGGGGATTGCTCACGATACCTTGCAGTACTCTGCTGGCTATGTATTCCCGCTTGGAAACCCCTGGGCTGGAGATGGTGGGGTTATCCAGAGAGAACTTCTGATGGTGCTCGAAGGGGAAGGCGTATTCGGGGGCAACCGGCATCGCTCGACTCCAGATGGATCTCTACACTCTGCTTTGCCTATTTTCCCATCCTCTCTCGCTGGGGATTTTAAAAAAGCGGTGCCTCAAAAAAGACATAACGGGTTATCGTAATCAGAGAGATCCCTATGTGGGGGAAGGATCTGGGCTGCTCTCCCTTGGGAACAGTGGACATGCATTTGAGGGATTCTTTTCGACGCACCAAAATTGTTGCCACCATCGGCCCTGCCAGCTCAAATCCAGCCATTCTCAGGGAGATGATCCTGCAAGGGGCAACCACCCTTCGCCTGAACTTCTCCCATGGGGATCACGAGCTACACCGCCGCAGCATTCGCCTGATCCGCCAAACTTCGATGGATCTGGGCATCCAGGTCGCCATTTTGCAAGACCTGCAGGGGCCGAAAATCCGCCTGGGCAAGTTCGCCGAAGGCTCGATCACCCTCAAGGCAGGGGATCCCTTTGTGTTGACCAGCAAACCTGTCTTGGGATCCCAAGAGCGCAGCTGGGTCACCTACGACAAGCTGGCCCAAGAAGTGCCCGAAGGAGCGACGATCCTCATCGACGATGGTCGAGTGGAGATGCGGGTGGAAGCCGTGGATCCGGAAGCGGGCGAACTCTTCTGCCGCACCATTGTCGGGGGTACCCTCTCCAACAACAAGGGGGTCAATTTCCCCGGTGTGCGCCTGAGCATCCGCGCCGTGACCCCAAAGGATAAAGAAGATCTCTACTTCGGCCTCAACCAAGGGGTGGATTGGGTGGCCCTCAGCTTTGTGCGGGATCCCTCTGATGTGCTGGAGCTGCGGGAGCTCATTGCCTCAGCCAAACGGCCTTCTTCCGGCTCAGCCGACAAGCGGGTACCCATCATCGTCAAGATCGAGAAACACGAGGCCATTGAACAGCTGCCCCAGATTTTGGCCCTCAGCGACGGTGTGATGGTGGCGCGGGGAGATCTGGGGGTAGAGCTGCCTGCGGAAGAGGTGCCGATCCTGCAGAAGCGGGTGATCGCCCTGGCCAACTCCCTGGGGATCCCGGTAATTACGGCCACCCAAATGCTGGACAGCATGGTGCACAGCCCCCGACCCACCCGTGCCGAGATCTCCGATGTGGCCAACGCCATTTTGGATGGCACCGATGCCGTTATGCTCTCCAACGAGACGGCTGTGGGCAAATACCCTGTCGAGGCCGTTGCCACCATGGCCCGCATTGCCGTGCGCACCGAGCGCGATTACTTTGACCTGACCTCCGCCGACCGACGACAACGCCTTCGCACCCTTGCCATGCAGGAGCTGAGCCAAAACAACGGCAACAGTCCTGCCGGGATGCGGCCCAAAACCCTGATCACCGACTCGATTAGCCGCGCCGTGGGGGAGATCGCCCAGGAGTTGGATGCCGTAGCCGTGATGACCCTGACCAAAACGGGGGCTACCGCTCGCAATGTCTCCAAGTTTCGTCCCCGCACTCCCATCCTGGCCGTAACCCCCCATGTGGAGGTGGCACGGCGGCTGCAGTTGGTTTGGGGGGTACATCCGCTGTTGGTTATGGATTTGGCCACCACCCGCCAGACCTTTCAAGCGGCCATCAGCTTGGCTCAGGAAGATGGCTTGCTCAAGGATGGCGACTTGGTGGTGCTCAGTGCAGGAACCCTGCCAGGCGTTGCGGGATCCACCGATCTGATCAAGGTGGATGTGGTGAAAGCGGTGGTGGCTCAAGGCAAAGGGTTTGGCAAAGGCATTGTCAGCGGCCCGGCCCGCATCTTGAGATCCAGCCTCGATGCCAGCAAAATCACCGCCGGAGACATTTTGGTTGCCCAATCCACCGACGCCAACTATGTGGAGGCCATCAAACAGGCAGCCGGGGTGATTACCGAAGAAGAGGGAGCCTCCTCTCATGCAGCAGTCATTGGCCTGCGGCTGGGGGTGCCGGTGCTGGTGGGGGTCAAGGATGCCACCCGCTTAATCCGGGATGGGTCTATCGTCACTCTGAACCCAGAAAAAGGCATAGTGACTGCAGGAGCCGATGGCTTGGGCTTTTAACCGGGCCTTAAGGTTGCCTGCAATACAAACTTGTATCTCTTGCTACGAAACGAGACCCAGTTCTATGATGGGGGTGACGAGGCAAGATTTTCCCGACCCCTCGGTGCGTCCCATTCATTCCACGTGTAGGTTAAGCTATGCCCACTTTACAAGCCACCCACTATGCGGTTGAGGCCATCCAGGAGGAAGCTCGTCGCCTCATTCAGCAGGGGGTCTTACGCCGCTCTGCAGCCATTGCCCACCTGCAACCCTTTTTCCCGCAGCGGGAGTGGCAGGCGATTGCCCAAGAGCTGGAGCTGCAAGACTACTGCCCCTCGGATCCCCTCTGCGATTTGATCGGCAACTGCGAGGAGTGGGGCGAAGACTAAGCCTCGATCTGCCGAGGATGGCAAGCGGTCGGCGTTGGCAGACAGCCAATGCCTCTTTTTATTCCAGCCGTTTTTTCCTCCTCTAATCTGTCGGCGGCTAAGCTGGATGAACTATAGTCAGTAATCAAACATCCCTTTTCGCCGGGTTCGCATGGGTCAGACGGCTGTCATTGCCACCTCAGATGGAGGTCTCGACCTGAATAGCCTCGGTTTTGAGGTGCCAGGGTGGCTGCGTGCTCTGCTTTCCGGTGCCGAGGATCCCGGCGATGGGCTGCGGCCCTACACGGCTGAAGAAGCCGATCTGCTGCGCCGTGCCTTTGAGTTTTCTTACTGTTTGCATCAGGGCCAAAAACGCAAATCAGGGGATCCCTACATTGCCCATCCGGTAGCCGTGGCCACTCTCCTGCGGGAGCTGGGGGGGGATGCGGTGACAGTGGCAGCGGGCCTTTTGCACGATGTTATTGAGGATACAGAAGTTACCCCAGAAGCCCTGGAAGCTGAATTCGGCTCTGAAGTTCGCCTACTGGTAGAAGGGGTTACCAAACTCTCTAAGTTCAATTTCTCCAGCAAAACCGAGCAGCAAGCGGAAAATTTCCGCCGCATGTTCGTGGCCATGGCCAAAGACATTCGAGTCATCGTGGTCAAGCTGGCGGATCGCTTACACAACATGCGCACGCTGCAGTATCTCTCCCCCAGTAAGCAACGGCAGATTGCAGCCGAAACAATGGAAATTTTCGCCCCTTTGGCCAACCGGCTGGGGATCTGGCATTTCAAATGGGAACTGGAAGACCTGGCTTTTAAGTATCTGGACTACGAGGCTTACCGGAAGATTCAGGAATTGGTCAACGCCAAGCGCGCCGAGCGAGAGGCCGAGATCCAAGCTTTTATCGAAGAGCTGCGGCAGAACCTTCTTCAAGCGGGACTGGAACGCTTTGAGATCAGCGGGCGGCCCAAACATTTGTACAGCATCTATCGCAAGATGCAGCAGCAGCACAAAGAATTTCACGAGATTTACGATCTCTCGGCAGTGCGGGTGATCGTGCATACCAACAGCGAGTGCTATCGGGTGCTGGCAGTCGTTCACAACTGCTTTCGCCCCATCCCTGGGCGTTTCAAAGACTACATTGGTCTGCCCAAGGCCAATCGTTACCAATCTTTGCATACGGCGGTGATTGGCCCGCAGGGAAGACCGGTGGAGGTGCAGATCCGCACCGAAGAGATGCACCGCGTGGCTGAGTACGGGATCGCCGCCCACTGGAAGTACAAGGAGGCCGGCAGCACCACCGTCAAGCCCGACGAGGAGCGCTTCACCTGGCTGCGGCAGCTCTTGGAGTGGCAAAACGACCTCAAAGATGACAAAGAGTATCTGGACACCCTTCGCGAGAATCTGTTTGAGAGCGAGGTTTACGTCTTTACGCCCAAGGGGGACTTGCTGGCCCTGCCCCAGGGATCCTGTCCGGTGGACTTCGCCTATCGCATCCACTCCGAAATTGGGGATCACTGTGCAGGAGCGCGGGTAAACAACAAGATCGTGCCCCTGGATACCCGCCTGCGCAACGGCGACATTGTGCAGATCATCACGCACAAAAATGCCCATCCCAGCCTGGACTGGATCAATTTCGTTGCCACCAGCTCTGCCCGCAATCGCATTCGCCAATGGTTTAAGCGCTCCAATCGCGAGCAAAACATCGCGCGGGGCCGGCATTTGCTGGAGCGGGAGCTGGGCAAAACGGGCTTTGATGCCCTGCTCAAATCAGAGCGGATGCAGAAGGTAGCCGAAAAGCTCAACTACGCCAGTGTAGAGGATTTGTTAGCCGCTCTGGGTTATGGTGAGACAACCCCCACGCTGGTGATCCATCGGCTGCAGGAGGTCAGCAGGCCGGCAGTATCTGCTCCCACAGAGGAGGAATCGCTTGAGGGATCCAAGCTGTTGTTGCCGCGGGCTTCTGTGGCTTCCAGTTCCGTCAAATCCCAATCTCCCATTCTGGGGGTGGAGGGTCTGAAACACCAGTTGGCCAAGTGTTGTAACCCGCTGCCGGGGGATCCGATCTTGGGCGTGGTCACCCGCTTTAAGGGGATCAGTATCCACCATCAGGACTGTCCACGGGTGGCTCAGGTTTCGGGGGAACGGCTGGTGCCGGTACGCTGGAACGAAGAGCAACTGCGGCAGAGCACCCAGATCTACCCGGTAGAACTGCATCTGGAGGTTATCGACCGCGTCGGGGTGCTGCGGGACATCCTTTCCCGCCTATCGGATCAAGGCATTAATGTTCGCAATGCTAAGGTACAAACTTTTGCCAACCGCACCGCCCTGATCGATCTCTGTATCGATGTACGTGATAAGAAACAGCTCACCCAGGTTCAAAGTCAACTGCGCCAGCTTTCTGACGTGCTCGTGCTGCGCTCCCGCCATCACCAAAACGGATCCCGTTGACCTACGCCTGGCCCTTCGCGGGTACGGACTCTAGACCGCATCCCTATTGCGACTCGCTCCTGCAGCAGCCCAATTTTGGGTCAGGCGCTGTCCCATCCTCATCCTGACCTCCTTTGCCGCTTCTGGTGCGCAGAGCGCTTTCCCGCTCCTCTGGGGTCTTGCCAAAAATCCCGTGTCAGCTCACAGGTGGCCAGGCAAGGCCGACAAGCCCAGAGCAATATCCCAGGCTTTCTTCGACAGCCTGTGGAAAACCTGGGGAAATCCAGCGAAGCCCGCCCCAGCTCCGGTGGAATCCCCAGCCATATCTAGGGGGAAGGATTCACTACCTTAGGGGATCTCACACTGACTGTGCGTTAATTTTTATGAATTTGTCAGAAAACCATAACATTAGCCTGTGGAAAACCTGTGGAAAAACCTGGAAAATCTGTGGAAAACCTGTGGAAAAACCCCCCAAGTTATTAACAGGTATAAATACCCTGTGGAAAAGTGGCCAAGTTATCCACAGTTTTTCCACAGGTGGGGAATAGGCTCAAAAGCTCATGGCACAAGGTGTTGACGATCACTTTCCACAGTTTCCACAGCCCCTACTACTACTAGATCAAAAAATTAAATTAGGCAGGGATCGAAATTTCAGATCTGTCCTACGCGCGAGGCAAATTTTCCAAAACTCGACCGCAAGGGGAGGGATCCAACCGGGGCAGTCGGTGTAGGATCTGCGTGTGCAGCCCTCAAGTGCCCCCCATGGTGCAAGCTCAACGTCCTGTGGATCGAGAACTCGAGGCCGAGTCATTTGCGGCAGTGTTGCGCAGCAGCAAGACTGCAGCTCCTCAGCGTGGGGAGGGATACCTTGACGGGGCCGTGGACTCGTCTCCGGAGGGTTTCAGCTTCACCTGCGAGCAAGCCGATCTCAGCCACCACCTCACTTCCGTTGGACGGGCTGTGGCCAGCCGCCCCGCCCTGCCCGTTTTGGCCAATGTGTTGGTGGAGGCCGACGCGGAAACTCAGCGGGTTGCTTTGACCGCCTTTGACTTGAACTTGTGCATTCGCAGCGAGTTCGAGGCTCAGGTCAGGGGATCCGGTCGCACCACCCTGCCGGCCAAGCTGCTCAGCGACATCGTCAGCCGTCTGCCCAGCGGCCCAGTGACTCTTGACGCGAGCAGCCAAGCCCAGGAGAGTGCCCCTGTGATTCTCATGTCGGCAGCCGGCCAGTACCAAGTGCGCAGCATGTCGGCTGAAGAGTACCCCACCCTACCGGAAATATCGCTCCGCACCGCCGACGCAGATGGCGATTTTGTGGGGGAGGAAAGCCCAACAGCTCAGGCCCTGGAGCTGCCCATCGAGAGCCTGTTGCAAGGGATCGGCCAAACCCTTTTTGCGGCCTCTGGAGATGAGACCAAGCAGGTGCTCACAGGGGTGCATGTCAAGCTCTTGGCGGGGGATCCCCCTTGCCTGGAGTTTGCAGCCACCGATGGGCACCGTCTGGCGATGGTGCAGGTGGAGGCCGAAGGGATCCCGGTTGCTTCGGCCCATGGGGAAATAGGGTTGGATTTCACCATTCCCGCTCGCACTTTGCGAGAGGTGGAGCGCATCCTCGGCACCCAGACCGCGGCCTCTACGGTGGAATTGCGGTTTGACCGATCCCAGGTGCAGTTTGTGCTGCCTCCTCGCGCCAGCAAAACGCAGTGCCAACAGCGGATCACCAGCCGCCTTTTGGAGGGCCAATATCCCGACTACAACCGCCTGATTCCCAGGCAATTTGAGCGGCAGATAACCCTGGAGCGTCGGCCTTTGATTGAGTCGCTGGAACGGGTGGGAGTACTTGCTGCCCAAAGAAACGACATCGTCAAGTTCAATCTTTCTGCCGCAACCCAAACCCTGCGCATCAGCACCGAGGCGCCCGATGTGGGCAGTGGCGAGGAATCGTTGCCAGTGCAGATGTCTGGTCCTGACCTGGAGCTGGCCTTCAATGTGCGTTACCTGCTGGATGCCCTCAGGGTGTTTCATACGCAGCAGGTGAGCCTGGAGCTAAACGGCGCCACGCAGCCGGCCATCTGGAAGCCCCTTGGGGCAATGCGGCTCTGTTATTTGGTTATGCCGGTGCAGCTACGGGCTACCTAGTCTTAGGAGAGCTCCACCCAGCTCTAGTCCAAAACTCTCAAGGTCATCTCAGTACAAATCTACAGTTGTTTGCATTGCCCCCTCTCCCAGAGGGAAAGGAGCCAGGGATGGTCGCGGAAGCGGCGCCGAGCGTTCAGGGAGTGTCCTAATCTAGCTTGAAATGACCGTGTTTTAGGTGGGGCTACTGTGTTTGAGTCGATCCAGCTCAAACAAAGCGGTGGGTAAACTCCTGCACCAAGTCCACACGTCCTTTGCGCAAAACCGCTCCCACGAGAGCAAGACCATGGCGGCCCAGCACTGTGGCCTCAGAAAGAGGGTAGGGCATGTATGTTAGCTTGCGTCCCTGGCCCAGAGACAATAGCCCCACCATTTTCTGGCGCCGGCCTCGAGGCCGCAAGATCCTGCTAGGAAAGCGTATCCAAGTTAAGTAGAGGGGGCTTCCAAATCGTTGCTGCCAGCTGCAGAGCTGGAATTGCCTTCTAGGGCTGCTTGGGCGTTGCGTCGCAGGCGGTGGGCCTTGAGCCGGCGCAAGGCAGAGGCCGGAAACTTGTGGTCGAATTCCCGATCATCCATCTGGGCCAGTTCTTGGAGATCGGGGGCAACGTTCCAAGGGTAAGGCTGAAAATCCGGGATCCGGCTGGGTTGGGCAAAGCGTTGGTTCCAAGGGCAGACCTCCTGGCAGATGTCACAGCCGGCCACCCAGTTGTGCAGGTTCTGGGCAATCTTGGCAGGGATCCGCTCGGCGTGGCTTTCTAGAGTGTGGTAGGCAACGCAGCGGCGGGAATCCACCACCCCTGGGCTGACGATGGCCTGCGTGGGGCAAGCCTCTAGGCAGCGGGTACAGGTGCCGCAGTGAGCGGTGTGGGGCTGGTCAGGGAGCAACGGCAGGGTGGTCAGGATCACTCCCAGAAACACCCAGGAGCCGTACTCGCGGGTGAGCAACAGGCTGTTTTTGCCGATCCAACCCAAGCCCGCCTGCATGGCCCAGGGCTTTTCCGCCACCGGGCCGGTATCCACGTAGAATCGACCCGTATGATTTGGGAACTGGGCTTGCATCCAGAGGTGGAGTTGTTTGAGCCGCCGTCCCAACACGCGGTGATAATCTCGCCCCCAAGCGTAGCGGGAGATCTTGCCCTTGCCGGGATCCTGGCTGTGGCGGATGGGGGTGTAGTAATTCAAAGCCACACAGACCAACGACTGCACCCCCGGCAGCACCCGCTTTGGATCCATTCGCCTAGGATCCGCCATCCAGGTCATGTCGGCGGCCATGCCTGCAGCCAGCCAAGCTTGCAGGCCCCGCAAGTCGGGGGGATCCTCTATGCTGGCAATGCCGACTTTGTCAAAACCCAGGGCCAGGGCCTGTCGTTTCACCTGCGCTGTGATGCTGGCCCGGTCTGCTTCTTCTGGCCACACAGGGACATCCAACGCTACTTTGGCAAGCCCATCACCCGACGATAACGAGCTTCCAGATGCTCTGCCTGCTGGGATCGGCGGAAGGGATCCCAGGTGCTGTGGGCAAACAGATCCTGCCGCAGCTTGGCCACATCCACCGTCGTCACGGCTCCGTCGGACACCACCTGTTTTCCTCGCACCCAGACGCTATGCACTGCCTGGGTGGGCCGACCCAACACCAGCAGCCCAATGGGATCGGTACGGGGCAACAGCGACAGTTGGGTGAGATCGTACAGCACCAGATCCGCTTGCTTGCCCACTTCCAGGGATCCCATCTGATCCCCCAGGCCCAAGCCGATTGCCCCACCTCGGGCTGCCATCTCGATGCTCTCGCGGGGAGAAATCCAGTGGCGGTAGTCGGGATCCGTGATGTTGTGCAGGATGGTGCCGATTTTGATGGCCTCTAGCAAATCCTGCGAATCGTTGCTGGCGGCTCCATCGCAGCCAAAGGCCACGTTCACCCCTGCCCGGCGATATTTCAAGATGGGGGCAATGCCGCTGCCCAGGCGCAGGTTGCTCAGGGGGTTGTGAACAACGGTAGAGCCGGTGCGGGCCAAGATCTCGATATCGGCATCGCTGAGCCAGACGCAGTGGGCCAAGGAAGTTTTCCGGTCTAGGTAGCCCAAGCGCTCCAGATGCTCCACAGCGCTACAGCCGTACTTTTCCTGGGCCAACATCTGCTGGGCACGGGTTTCCAACAGGTGGGCGTGGCGGGGTAGGTCATACTTCTGGCTTAACTCCGCACAGCCCTTGAACAGCTCGTCTGAGCACAGTTGGATCCCTGTGGGAGCCACCATGAGGGTAATGCCCTCTTCTGGCCGGTGAAAGCGCTGCACCGCCTCTTCCACAATGGCCAGCACCTCTGCTGTGGAGAGGGGATAGGTTTCCGGCTCCCGATCCCAAGAGGAGCTGCTGGGCAACCCCCGAGAGAGAGCCTGATCCTGGATCAAGGGGCCCACGAAGGCGCGGATCCCGACTTCTCGGTAGGCCCGTACCGCCGCCTCAATGGTGGCCAACTCTTGGCCTGGGATCAACACCAGATGATCCACCACCGAGGTGCCCCCCGTCAGCAGGGTTTCCACCGCCGTCCCCAGCGCGCTGAGATAGATTTTTTCCGGATCCGGCGGCGCATACTCGTGCAGTTGTGCCAGCCACAGCTCCAGCGGATAGGGCGGTATGATCCCTCGTTGCCACATTTCGGAAGAATGGGTGTGGGCATTGACAAAGCCCGGCAGCAAGAGTTGGTTACTGGCATCCAGTTCCAGGCTGTCTGCGCCCGTTGCGGGTAACCCTCTGCCTATGGCAGCAATCCGTTCCCCCTCGATTCGCACATCTGCGGTTTCGTAGCCGGTGGCGGTGGGAATTAACGCATTGCGCAAGATAAAACTCATGCCCGGGATCCAAAAAGGCCGTCTGCTACCTTAGCGTGCTGGAGTTAACCCTGCCAAGGCGGGAGGATCAGAACATTTGCATGCATAACCTAGCCTTTCCCCCAAGGGATACCCAAGCGTAGTGGTTATAGAACTGCCGACATAGAGGTGCCCACACTCTCCATAACGCAGTTTCAACGCCTCTGCACCGCCGACATGGCCCTACAGCTCAGCCTTGACCGGCTATTTCTTTTTCTTGGCGGAGCCTTTTTTGGCCGGCTTGCTCTCGGCAGCAGGGGCCGGTTCTGGGGCAGGTTCTTCAGGAGGAGCGGGTGGAGTCTCTTCCACTTTGGGGGCCTCTGCCGGCTTGAGACCGGCTTGAGCGGCAACCTCAGCAGCAAAATCCACTTCTTCTTTCTCGATCCCCTCTCCCAGGACAAAGCGCACAAACCGCCGCACCCGAATGTTTTCCCCCAGTTTGGCAATGTGCTGCTTGACCAATTCCTCCACCGTGATCGAGGAATCTTTAATAAAGGGTTGATCCAACAGAGATAACTCTTTCAGGCGCTTTTCGATGCGACCTTGCACGATCTTCTCGCGTATGTTCTCCGGCTTATTGGCCAGATCTTCTTTGCCCATTTCAATGGCTTTTTCCCGCTCCACCACTTCGGCAGGGATCTGGTCAACGCTGACGTATTCTACGTTTTGGCAGGCGGCAATCTGCTTGGCGATGTCTTGCACCAGTTTCTTGAAATCTTCGTTGCGGGCCACGAAGTCCGTCTCGCAGTTCACTTCCACCAACACCCCAATTCGATTGCCGAAGTGGATGTAGCTGTCAACTGCCCCCTCTGCCGCGACGCGACTGGCCTTTTTGGCTGCCCCTGCCAACCCTTTCTGTCGCAGCCAGGTGATGGCTTTCTCCATATCGCCACCGGAATCTTCCAGGGCTTTTTTGCAGTCCATCATGCCTGCGCCCGTCTTTTCGCGCAGCTCTTTGACCAGTTTGGCATCAATGCTCATGAGGGCTCCTCGAATGAAAGAACGGGAAGAATGTGGCGGGATATGAGTGAGAATGAGCGGGCTTCGGTAGAATTGTAAACCTAGATTTCAAGAATACACGCCTCTGGATAGGGAACAGGCAGGGAAGTGCCCGGATTGCACGGGATCCCTGCCCTCGGTCTAGCCTTCCTCGGCTTCTCCTTCTTCTTCGTCCTCCATATCCTCCAGAATGTCGTCGTCCAGATCCATGGCCCCTTCGTAGTCGTACTCATCCTCTTCAACGGTGTCGAGCTGCCCATGCCGCCCTTCGTAGATGGCATCCGCCAACTTGCCTACAATCAGCTTAATCGCTCGAATGGCATCGTCGTTAGAGGGAATGAAGATATCGCTGAGATCGGGGTCGCAGTTGGTGTCCAGCAGTGAGATGATCGGGATGTTCAGCTTGATACATTCCTGAACGGCGTTGGCCTCCCGCCGCTGATCGACGATGATCACCGCATCGGGGAGCTTGCGCATCGTTTTAATGCCGCCTAAGTACTTTTCCAACCTGGCCAACTCTCGCCGCAGACGGCTGGCCTCTTGTTTGGGCAGGCGATCCAGAAGACCACTGCTCTCCATCTCCTCAATTTCTTTGAGGCGGTCGATGCGGGTTTTGATGGTGGCCCAGTTGGTGAGCATACCCCCCAACCAGCGCTGGTTGACATAGTAGCTGCCACAGCGACGAGCCTCTTGAGCGATGATCCCGGCAGCTTGCCGTTTGGTGCCCACAAACAGGAAGCGCCAACCCCTGTCAGCAGCATCCCGCACATACTCGTAGGCTTCGTTCAGATAGCGGGCCGTCTGCACCAAATCGATAATGTGGATGCCGTTCCGCTCGGTAAAGATGTAGGGCCGCATTTTCGGGTTCCAGCGGCTGGCCTTGTGGCCGAAGTGAACCCCTGCCTCCAACAGTTGAGGCAAACTGACTACGCTCATGAGTTTTTCCTCTCCTACGGGTTAGCCTCCGCCCGAACGGATCCCAGTTACGGCCTTCCCGCCGGTTACCTGCACAGAGCGCTCTACCCCCATTGGCAAGGAACTCAGGAGCTGTTGCAGCAAACCGCGAAAGGGCTGTAAGGACACCCGGTGGTTCAGGCGTGCGATTTCTTAACGGCTTAACTAAGCTAGCATGTTTTCCACGGGATCCCGCAGCTTGGGGTTAACTCTGGCCGCGATCCGATGCTAGACTAGCTAGGCGCTTCATGGGCTTCTACCCGTAAGTGCGTCGGGGCGTAGCGCAGCTTGGTAGCGCACCACTTTGGGGTAGTGGGGGTCGTGGGTTCAAATCCCGCCGCTCCGATACTGAGTAATCAGGGGAGGGCTTGGGCCGGACAAAGCCCACTATGCCGGAAACTTTGAGGTACTTTGGCTCCGCTGTCAATCCCTTGCCATTGGCTCCGTTGATCGGCAGCCTTAAGAATCAGGTCACAAGCTTGGCCGGACAATATGGGATCCCGGTTTTACGGTGCTGGATCCCGATGCGGAGCCGACCTTGAACAACATGGGGTTTCGACGGATCTGGAGCGCTTAATCACGGTCCAGGATCCAGGCAATAAGGGGGGGATCCCTGTGCTCAAGATAGTACCGAACGGCTGAGGTCAGGTCTAGCTCCAAGTCGCGGTTTTGGATGTCGGTGATCATCCTGTACATCAGCTCCAGGTGAATGCGATCCTCTTTGGTGAGCAGCTCATACTTGCCATTAGGGCTGTTGTTGAGGGCGGCCAAGGCCGCTTGGGTGGCGGTAGCCTTTTTGGAAGGAGGCTTAAGGCGGGCATCCCGTAGCAAAAGAAACTGAAGCTCAGGGTGAGCAATCACCAATTGGTTGAAGTTCTTGAGCTGTCCATACATGCTGCCGGGATCCACTTGGATAAAGGCGATCACCCGCTTCTGGCTGGGGAAATAGAGGTGATCTGGAAGTTTGCGTTTGCCCAGCTTCAGGGTGCTCATGGGGACAGGATGGATCCCTTGCAGGGCATTGACGATGGTGCGCAATTTGCCGATATCGGCTGTGCTGTCCATAATCGCCTCTTGGGGATAGCTGGCACGAAGCTGGGCCTCGGTATCACGGAGGTAGGGTTCCAAGAGTCTCGGCAAGATCCTCAGAGAGGCTGGGTGGCTGGAGAGGCGGAGCTACAGCAAGGAGACTCTGGGCAGGAAGAAGGGGGATGAGCAGTTGTTTGAGGGTTTGCAGCTCAGTTTCGAGCCGCTGGACACGGGCGGCTAGATTGCTGGCAGTGGGTACAACTTGCACCTGGGGAGGGAGAGGGATCCCGTTGATGTAGTGGCGATAGTAGGCTGAGGCCCGGTTGAGAATGGCCCGGATGGAGGGTTGACCAAGAATATCGCTTAGGTCATCGGCGGTAAAGAGAGCTTGGAGGTGGATCCCTGAAGGCAGGCGGCTCTGGAGAAGGGCTTGAAGCTGGGGAAGAGAGGGGAGATCTAGGGAGAGGACGGTTTGGGAGAGGCGATCGACGGTAGCCCGGTCAAATTGGGTTTGGAAATGTTGCCAACGGTCGGGGAACAGATTGAGGATAAACAGACTGTTGGGAATACGGGTAAAAAGCTCTTTTAGAGCATCGCCAAAGTTGAGGAGGATATCTCGATTTTCCTCTCGGCCCAAAGCCTCCAATTGGTCGAAGACAATGATCAGGGGCTGGTCGAGCAGCGAAAGCCTGCCGATGACTTTCATCCCTTCTAGGGCAAAGGTGTTGCGATCCAGATCTGCACTCCAAGGGGGCAACCCAATCAAGTTGGTTTCTTCAGGATCCAGGTCGGTACCGCTGAGCCAGCGGATGATCTGGTGACGGCGGTTGGGATCCCTGTAGCTGCAGTATTTGATGATGCCCTTGAGAATGTTTTCGGTGGAACCGGTAAGGAAGTTTTGCTCTGCCCACCAGCGCAGAACCAGTTTTTCAATGGCTTGCCATTGTTGACGACGACGCTCGGTGCCTTCTGCTCCCAGGCGATGAAAGAGGTTGAGGGGATCCGCCGTGAGAAGGGAGAGAAGCTCTTCAGTTTTTGAGGTTTGGGGGAAGGTTTTCAAGATTTCCACAAAGCTCTTGGCAATCAAGTAGTCGAGCTGGGTGTGGTGATGGGCATCTACCCGTTCGCGCAGGGATTCCAGGGTGTGGCTGTAGATGTGGTGGTAGATGTTGTCGGGATGGGTGGGCTGAGGGATAAACAGGAGACGGTTGTGGCGCAGGAGGTTTTGGGCCACCCGCATGATCAGGTGGGTCTTGCCGGATCCAGGTTCTCCCAGTAAGACAACCCCTCGGCTCTGGTGGTTGGGATCCCGTTGGATGTCCTGTAGGGTGGCAGTGAGCTGCTGGTACTGAGGCTGATAGATGGTGGTCTCGTCGGGATAATGCTGAAAGGGATTGTCAACTCTGCTGTTGGCGAAAGGATTGGGAACATTCTGGGCTTTGAGCTGAGCGTGGGTGAGGTGGCGATAAAGGTGATAGGTAAAGAGGGCATCGTAGCTGGCGTCGTGGGCCAGTTTGGAGTTGAAATAGCCGCTCTCCAGTTGGATACTAAGATGTTTGCTAAGATACTCTAGACTGTAGCTGGGGAGGTTGGGGAAACATTCCTTGGCAGCTAGCCAAGTGCAAAAAACGGGGTTAGAAAGCCACTCTTGGTTAGCTTGCTCAAAGGCTTGTTTAAGGATTTTTAGGTCTTGCTCTGCGTGGTGGAAAACAAGAGTCTTGCCTTGTGCCAAGCGCCGCAGGTCAGCAACGATTTGGGCCAAAGGTTTGGGCTGGGGGTGGTGGGGCGAGTATTCTTGGGTGTAGGCGTGGTAAATAAGCTTGCCGCTGCTGTCGATAAGGGCGATCTCTTTGAGGTTGGGGTTGCCCTCGGTGTCGATAACCAAGTAGCTCATGGAGGGGCGGGATCCCGTGATGCTAATGTGCTCAATATCTCAGTGTAACTCTGGGTAGGCGGGTTCACCCGACACCAAGGGAACTAGAGATGAGTGAGCAGTGGTATTTTGCATACGGAAGTAACCTAGATGCCCAGCAGATGGGACACCGTGCTGTTGATTTCAAGGAAGCTAGGCGTGCTCGTTTGCAGGGATACCGCCTGACGTTCAACAAGCGCGGCAACGATGGAACCGGCAAGGCCAACATTGTCCGGGATCCCTCTGGGGTTGTGTGGGGAGTTGCCTATCTGTGCAGCTCGGACAGGCTGGAGAGGATGGATCGGTATGAAGGAATTCCGGGAGGTCATTACCGTCGCCAGCAGGTTCAGGTTCGAAGCGATGAGGGTGAAGTGATCGAAGCAATGACTTACGTGGCGGGAGATTCATTCATTGATGATTCATTGATCCCAAGCGAGGGATATCTTCAAGGAATCTTGAAGGGGGCACGAGAGCATGGGCTTCCCCCCGACTACATTCATCAAATTGAAGCGATGGGGTTGGGTGGCTGAGAGCACTCTGTCCAAGGGGATTGAGGCTGCTGGCAAACAGGTTCCTGCCCCTGACCTTAAGATGGAGCCTCAAACCAGGTGGGTTGATCCCGAACGGTTTTGGCAGCGTCCAGATCCAAGAGAGTGCGGCCTATCCGATAAAAGTGACGGCACATCCGTTGGCAATCCGAAAGGTCGGCGACTGTTATCTCAATCACCTACAACCATGCCAAACAGGCCACAGTAAAAGGCTGGCCATCGCAATGGTACTCCTCTTGCGTCTACAGATGCGGTGGGGCTAGTGTTGCCAGACTCTCATCTAACTCAGTAACTGTTCTTGCAACACGGAGTTTCTCAATAAAACGATGTAGTCTTGAATCTCTTGCGGAAGCATTTTAATGTCGCTATCCATTTGTCGATGAACAGAGAGAACCTCAACTCCAACCAGTTGATTTTCCTTGTCGAAATCCAAAACAACCCCAGGGGCAATCTCCTCTGAGCTTTGGACTTGAGCTGTTGTCAAACGAATATATCCAGCATCCACATCAGGATCAAACTCGATGAAAGGTCTCATGGCAGCTTTTTCCCCATTGTTCGATCAAAAAAGATAGTCACCACTGTCCAAGGATCCGTTGATTCATCGTAAACAATCTTCAGGAGGCGATTGCCGTACTCCGGAATTCGACCATAGGCTTGCTTGAGCTGAGGATCTTTGGGATCCACTTGTACGTAGTCAGGGCAGCTCAGAACTCTCTCGATCCACTGGCTTGCGATCTCTTGTCGCTGCTGCAGCCGTCTCAACGCATGCTCAGATAGCCGAAAGTGCTCAGACTCTAACACGAGCTACCCAAATGAGATAAGGAGCCGCTGGCGGGAGCTGACAACTCTTTTTTTCCTGCGGTTAAAGAGTAAACCTTGCCATATCATCTTCTCCACCGGATCTCGACCGTCAAACGGGGGGATCCCTGAGCAAGCTAGCTCTGAGATAGGCGCTTCACCTCAGCTCCAGAGAGCAGGCGATGGGCTTCTTGCAACAAAGCCGGGATCCGGTCGCGGTGGGGGCTGTGGATAAGATAAGGTCGCAGGGCTTCGGCATCCACTTTGTCTGCCCGCTGGCCGGGGAGCCAACTGCCGGCATTGCCCAACAGGTTGTAACGGCTCTTGGCATAGTCCACCAAGTCATAGGCCAAGACCAAATTGCGCAGCAGCAGAATGAACGGGATATTCACTTGTCCGGGGGTTTGGTCGTAGCGAGGCAGGCCCTGGTGCCAAGTTTTGGCGTAGTGTTCCCCCACCTGCTCGATCAAAGCTTGCTCTAGGCGGGCCAGGATCGGCGGCAACAGCTCATCAGCCCGATCCAATAACTCCACCGCCCGCAGGTGCTCATCAAAATCGCTGGGTCGGGCCGCCCCAATGCTGAGGGTGTGAACCTGGGGATGGGACAGACAGAACAGGTCGTTGAAGACCATCGGGCTGAGGGGTTGGCACAACTGCACCAGCTTGGCGGGCGGATCGTAAAGCTTGCCCCCCTTATCCGAGGGACTGATGATGAATACCCCCATATCCTGCTGAGCGGCAGCCTCAATGGCAGGCCAGTTGGTCTGGTTGACAAAATACCAGTGCAGGTTGACGTAATCGAAGCCCCCTGACCGTATGGCTTCCACGATCAACTCCGTCGGCCCATGGGTGGAGAAGCCGACAAAACGCACCCGCCCCTGCCGTACCAGGCGCTGACACACCTCCAGGCACCCCCCTGGACGCAGGCTGTGCTCCAAGTCTTCCCAGGTATTCAACCCGTGGATGGCCAGCAGATCCACGTAATCGAGGTTCAAGTAGCTCATCGATTGCTCGAACTTGGCCAGGAACTGCTGCGGGTCGGCGCTGGGGCCAATTTTCGTCTGCACAATCAGATCTTGCCGGGGAAAGAGCGGCAAAATGCGGCCCAACTGCATTTCAGAAGTGCCATAGCCGCGGGCAGTTTCGATGTGGTTGATGCCCACCTCCAAGGCCCGGCGAATCGTCGCCTCCAGGTTCTGCTGGCTTGCCGCTGGGATCCCTGACCAAGGAGTATCTTGCCAGCTGTGTTGATAGCGCATGCCACCACAGCTCAGCACAGGCATAGGCAGCTCGGTACGCCCAAATCTGCGATACTGCATGGTTTTTCCCCTGGACTAAGCCCCATTTTAGAGTGGCCCCACCGCCGAAGCTTAAACCCCAGGCCGACCGCGTTGCGCAGCAGTCTCCATCAGAAATCAGATCAGTCTGGAGATATGAGGCTGCAGGAGAGCGACTAAGCTAGAGTGTTCTCAAGAGTACGGGGCTGACGGGGCTCGAACCCGCAACTTCCGCCGTGACAGGGCGGTGCTCTAACCAATTGAACTACAGCCCCAATCGCTGCGAATATCTATTCTGGATGTGAATGAGGATTGTTGTCAATCATGGTGGTTAGTTTGGCAGCACAGGCCGCAACCCTTGTGGATACCGCTCCCCAAAACGGGATCCCGACGGCGGCAATGCAACAGGTGGCGGATGTGCTCACTCAGGTGGCCCAACACCTGGATCACCTGCAATACACCACCTTGCGCTACCCCGATGGCGGCTGGCTGACGGTGCGGGTGGTCGAGGATCCTGCTGCTGGCGACTCATCCTCAGAGGGATCCCAGCCGACGACCCATCTGTGGATCCCGGCCTTCGGCCACCTGGAAGATGCCCACACCACGCTGGCAGAGCTTAAGGATCGAGCGCCGGAGCTGGAGACCGCTTCTTTTGGGGTCTTGGAGCTGTTGTTCTTGGCGTTGGGCCTTTCTCGGGCCGATGGTATTGTCTTTTACGACCAAGCTGGGGATCGGCAACAGGGCAAGACCGTAGCCTGCCGAGCTCTGACGGAACAGGTCAACCGGTCTCTTCGCAGATGGGCTTCCCCACCCCCTTCGATGGCTTGATCTCTTGTTTATAGTCATCTCGATTCAAACCAGGACACTGTGCCCACACTAAGACGTCGGTCGCGTCTTCGCGTCAGCGTTGCGGAGCAATGGCATTGCGGGGCAATAATGCGGAGGGACAGGAGGCTTTTCATAAGGACTCCGTCCCGCCGGCGCGAGCAGTAGCCCAGACGTCTCATCCTAACCTGAAACAACTATAAACTATTAAAGATCTATAAAGTTTAAAGATCGCAACGCAAAATCCCCAGATCCGCAATCCGCCCTGCGTCAACTCAAGATGGCTCCCTGCCGACGGGCAAACTTCCGCAGCTTCTCGTCCATCCGCGCCCCCCGTAGATCTGCTTTGCAAAAGTTGGTAAAGCGCTTGCTCTTTTCTTCTGGGTATCGAGCCAGACGAACCCTACCGGCCATAGACCAGAGCACTGAGCTGGCCACCACCAAGGCGAGCGTAGCCGCTCCCAACGCATAAACCAAATTGCCCGTGGTCAGGCGGACAAGCAAAAAGGCCAGGATCCCTGAGCCCAGCAGCCCCCCCAAGCCTGTCAGGATCCCTCCCAATGTCTTGGCCGATCCAGACAGTTGGATCAAAACCCGCAGCCAGTAGGGTTGAGGGGTGTTGAAGAGGATGCCGCGCAGATCCGCCCCCTGCAAGTTGGCCCCTGAGAAATCGGCCCCCCGCAGATCGGCCTGGCGCAAATCATAGCCGGCTAGGTTTTGGTTGGCAAAGGACTTTCCCCGCAGATCCGCTCCCGCCATGGAAGGGATCCGCGGTGGGGTAGCCGGCTTGATCCGTCCGCTGCCTGTGATGCTACTGGCTCGGCCCAGTTGGGTAAAACCGGTGGTGCTCCCCCACTCAGAGGGGATGGATAGCGGGCTGCTGGCTGTCATTCCCCCTGCAGTGAACTGAGGTAGGGGTGTGGGCGAGAAACCGCCTGAGCGGCGCTTGGCCCAGTAGCCGGAGATCACCGATGTGCTGGGATTGGCAGACAGGGGAGAGCTGGGCAACACAATCGGCTGAGAGATCGGGCCGCCTGCCTCTTCCACCGGGATCCCTTGCAACGCCCGCAAGACCTCGGTGGCGGTGGCAAAGCGCTGATTGATGGCCGGCTGCAACATGCGGTGCAGAATGGCGTCGAATTCCGGGCTGAGCTGCAGGCCATCCGACCAATCCCACTGTCCCGTTTCATGGTTATAAAACTTGGCCGGAGATTCCAACGTCATCAAGTTGATGCAGGTAGCAGCCAAGGCATAGAGATCGCTAGAGGGACCGACCGCCTGGCCGGCTACTTGCTCTGGGGGAGAAAAGCCCAGCGAGCGAATGGCCGTCGCCTCTTCTGCCGAATCCTGGCCCGGGCCGAGCTGCTTGACGGCCCCAAAGTCGATCAGCACCAATCGACCATCTTCTTTGCGACGAATCAGGTTGGCGGGTTTAATGTCTCGGTGAACCGTGTTGTGGCTGTGGACATAGCTGAGGATCAGCAGCACCTCCTGCATCACCTGCCGGGTTTGTTCTTCGGAAAAGGGCCCATTGCGACGCATTTCTTGGGAGAGGGTGGTGCCCTGGATAAATTCCTGCACCAAGTAGAACTTGCCGCCTTCCTGAAAGTGGGCGTAGAGCTTGGGGATCTGCGAATGTTCGCCCAGGCGCTCCAACACTTGGGCCTCGCGATTGAAGAGCTCCTCCGCCAGCTTGGCCAGTTGCGGGGATCCCTCGACCGGGCGCAACTGCTTGATCACCCGCCAAGGTTTGGAGGGCATGTCCTCATCCCGCGCCAAAAAGGTAGAGCCAAATCCCCCCTGGCCAATGCGCTTGAAGGCCCGGTAGCGATTGCGCAGCAGGAGGGGATGGCCACAAGAGGCACAGGTAGAGGCATCCGCCGGGTTTTCCGGGTGCAAACAGGCAGGGTTAAGGCAGTAGCAGTGGGCATACCAGTTTGGGGTTACCGGCTGGCGATCCGGACAACCGAGACGGAGCCAAGAAGTCGGCAGGCAAGTTGTGAGAGATACATACAGGTTAGACCAAGAAGAAACAAATCTTGCACAACTGCCTCAGATAGGCTGATCTTAGCGTCTGCCCGCCCTGAGGTTAATCGGACAAATCGCTTAGGTTTTCGGCGGATGGGGTTTGGTGGAACAGAGGAGAACAACAAGGGCTGGACTGCCCTGCAGAGGGAAAACTTAGAATTGATGAATACAGCCATCTTCGCCTGTCATGTTTCCAGCTCTTTCCGGTGCCGCCATTCGGCAAACTTTTCTGGACTTCTACGCTCAGCGGGGCCACCAGGTGTTGCCCAGCGCCTCCTTGGTGCCAGAAGATCCGACGGTGCTGCTGACCATTGCCGGCATGTTGCCCTTTAAGCCCATTTTCCTGGGGCAACGGGATCCGGAGTACCCACGGGTTACAACGGCCCAGAAATGTGTGCGCACCAACGACATCGAGAACGTGGGCCGAACGGCGCGCCACCACACCTTCTTCGAGATGCTGGGCAACTTCAGCTTTGGCGACTACTTCAAAAAAGAGGCCATCGCCTGGGCCTGGGAGCTGGTGACGGAGGTGTTCGGCCTGCCCCCGGAACGGCTGGTGGTGAGCGTCTTTCGCGAAGATGAGGAGGCTTTTGCCCTCTGGCGAGATGAGATAGGGATCCCGGCCCACCGCATCCAGCGCATGGGAGAGGCGGATAATTTCTGGGCTGCCGGCCCCACCGGCCCCTGTGGCCCTTGTTCTGAGATTTACTACGACTTCAAGCCGGAGCTGGGGGATGAGCGGATCAATTTGGAGGATGACTCCCGCTTTCTGGAGATCTACAACCTGGTGTTCATGGAGCTGAACCGGGATAGCGAAGGTCACCTGATGCCGCTGGCCAAGCAAAACATCGACACCGGCCTGGGGTTGGAGCGGTTGGCCCAGGTGTTGCAGGGGGTGCCCAACAACTACGAGACAGACTTGATCTTTCCCATCATTCAGACGGCGGCTGGGATCGCCGGGCTGAACTACTCCAAGGCCGACCCGGAGCAGCAGATCTCTCTGAAGGTGATCGGGGATCACGCGCGGGCAGTGATGCATTTGATTGCCGATGGGGTGCTTCCTTCCAATGTGGATCGGGGCTATGTGCTGCGGCGGCTGATCCGGCGAATGGTGCGCCACGGGCGGTTGCTGGGGATTGGCGAGCCCTTCACCATCCCGGTAATCGAGACCGCGATTCAGTTGGCCGAGGCTGCCTATCCTCAGGTGCGGGAGCGAGAAACCCTGATCAAGACCGAGCTGCAACGGGAGGAGGAGCAGTTTCTCAAAACCCTGGAGCGGGGGGAACGGCTGCTGCTGGATTTGTTTACTGCCGTCGAATCTTCCCGTCGTGACAGCAGCTCGCCAAAGCAGATCTCCGGCGCCGACGCCTTCAAGCTCTTCGATACCTACGGTTTTCCGCTGGAGCTGACCCAAGAAATCGCCCAAGAACACGGCTTCAGTGTGGATCTGGAGGGCTTTGAACAAGAAATGGAGAAACAGCGGCAGCGGGCCCGCGCCGCCCACCAAACCATCGATCTCACGGCCCAGGGATCCCTGGACGAGTTGGCGGATTTCCTCAGCCAAACGGAGTTTTTGGGATACAGCCAATCTTCCGCCCGCGGCGTGGTCGAGGCCCTGTTGGTCGAGGGGAAAATCGGTGCCCCAAGTGGAGGCAGGGCAAGCGGTGCAGGTCGTTTTGGATCGCACGCCCTTCTACGCCGAGTCCGGCGGGCAAATTGGCGACCGGGGCTACCTTTCTGGGGACGGCCTGCTGGTGCGGATTGAAGATGTGCAAAAGCAAGGGGATCTGTTCGTTCACTTTGGCCGTGTGGAACGCGGGATCCTGCGGGTGGGGGATCCCGTCCAAGCCCAGATTGACCTGGCCTGTCGGCGGCGCGCCCAAGCCCACCACACCGCCACCCACCTGCTGCAGGCGGCCCTGAAAAGAATTGTCGATCCCTCGATTGGTCAGGCGGGATCCCTGGTGGCTTTTGACCGGCTGCGCTTTGATTTCACCCTATCCCGGCCAGTCACCCCTGAGGAGCTGGAACAGATCGAGAACTTGGTGAACACCTGGATTGCCGAGGCCCATGCTGCTCAAGTGGCGATCATGCCCCTGGCCGAAGCCAAAGCCAGAGGTGCCGTGGCCATGTTCGGGGAAAAATACGGCGCCGAGGTGCGGGTAATCGACTTTCCGGGGGTGTCGATGGAGCTGTGTGGCGGCACCCACGTCAACAACACCGCTGAGATCGGCCTGTTCAAGATCATCGCCGAGACGGGAGTGGCTGCTGGGATCCGCCGCATCGAGGCCGTGGCCGGGCCGGCTGTGCTGGAATACCTGAACGAACGGGACAGGGTGGTGCGGGAGCTGAGCGCTCAATTTAAAGCCAAGCCCCAGGAACTGCCGGAGCGGGTTGCCGCCCTACAGGCGGAGCTGAAAGCTGCCCAGAAGGAACTGGAAGAGGTGCGCAGCCAGTTGGCCTTGCTACAGGCCGAAGGTCTGCTGGCCCAGGCGGTTGCCGTCGGAGATCTCAAGGTGCTGGTGGCCGAGCTGGGATCCACCACCCCTGAGGCCCTCAAAACCGCTGCCGAGCATCTGCTCTCCAAGCTGGGGGAAGGGGCAGTGGTGCTGGGATCGGTGCCGGAAGCCAGTAAGGTCAGCCTGGTGGCTGCCTTTAGCCCTGCGGTGCAGCAACTTGGCCTGAAGGCGGGATCCTTCATCGGCGAGATCGCCAAACTGACTGGGGGCGGTGGTGGCGGACGGCCCAACTTGGCCCAAGCTGGGGGCAAACAGCCGGAGAAATTGGCAGAGGCTTTGCAGGTGGCCCGGGAGCGGTTGCAAGCGGAGCTGATCTCGCGCTAGGGGAGCGAAGCCCTTTTGAGCACCAACAGGCCGTCCATCAGCCACTACAGTCGTTCAGTTTAGAGTGCTGTTCAGTTTAGGGTGAGACGCCTGGGCTATTGAGGGAAGCCTTCTGGCCCCGTATTGGGTTATGGGTTTAGGTTTAAATCGAAATGACTATAGATCTTCGGCCAGTGCAGTTTCCGACATGTCTTCCAGGCTCAGTTGCACCTGCCGCTGCAGCGCCTGAATCGCTTGGTATTCCTGCTGGATGCTGGCCTGGTACTGGGCGGCCAGGGCAGTGTTGCCTTCGGAAAAGGCTTGATCCCACAGTTGGGTCCAGTAGCGGTAGCGCTTCTGGCGAATTTCCAGCTCCATGTTGGCAATGGCGGCCCGCACCACCATCCGTGGACGCATCAGGGCTACGCGGGTATTTTCGTCCAACCAGAGCAGATGGCTGAGGCGCTCGTTGAGCTGCTCATCTTGGGCACAGAGGGTGCGCAAAGCCGTCAGCAAAGTCTCTCCCCGGTCTTCCAGCTCCGGCTGTGCCGAGATCAGTTCCAAGATCCGCTGCCACAGCTCCCGGTGGGGGCGAAAACTAAATTGCAGCTCTCGCTCCAGCAAAGTTTGCCGAATTTCGCGGCGATACTCGCCAAAATGCAGAAAGATCTGCAAAAGATGGGACTCAGATTGCAAGAGTTTGGATCCCTTATTGAGGGAAGGTTGCTGGGGTTTGGCCCAGCGGTACTGCCGCACGGCTCGGCGCAGGTCTTCTTCCAAATCTCGACTGAGGCGACCGTTGCCGCGGCTGAGCAATTCTGCCACTTTGTGCAAATACAAAGAGCGCCATTGTCCACCCAAACCGGCCAGCAGTTGCACAAGGGCTTGACGGGCCTGCTGAAAATCGGTGGCCCGGCTCAGATCCCGACCGGCCAACACCTGTTCAATTCGCCAATCCAGCCACAGGGGAGCTTGCTCGATCAGGGTTTGCAGTTCAGCAACCGCTCGCGTCGGCGGGGCGGAGCTCTTGTACTCCCGCAAAAACTCGTCGGCATCTTTGCCCTCAGGAAGGGTGAGAATGCGCAGCTCAATTTCTCCGCGCCGCGCTTGTTCTTCAATGGCTTCAATGGCCCGGCTGGCGGCGTTCAAACCGGCCCGATCCGCATCAAAATTGAGGATCAGCCGCTTCGATTGGGTGTAGCGCAGCAGGGTCTTCACCTGGTGGGGTGTCAAAGCGGTGCCCATAGCGGCTACGGCATAGGCAACCCCCGCCTGATGCAGGGCGATGACATCGAAATAGCCTTCCACCACCAAGACTTGATCGGCCTTGGCAATGGCATCGCGGGCAAAGTTGAGGCCATAGACCACCTGGCTTTTGTTGAAGAGCTCTGTTTCTGGAGAGTTGAGGTACTTGGGCTGTCCTGACTCCCCCAAGGCTCTGCCGGCAAACCCGATCACCCGCCCCTGCACATCGAAAATGGGCAGCATGATCCGGTTGCGAAAGCGGTCGTAGTGGCCGGATCCCTGCTGGCGGGGAACCAGTAATCCAGCCTCTTCTAAAAGTTTGACCGGTTGGCGCTTGTGGTTGACCAAGTATTCGTAGAGAGATTGCCAGCCGGGGGGAGCAAAGCCGATTTGAAATTTTTGCAAAGTTTCTTCGCTCAGGTGGCGGCTGTGCAGGTACTGGCGGGCGGCGGATCCTAGCTGGGATCGGAGGGCATGCCGATAAAAATCGGCAGCCATGGCCAAAATCTCCAGCAGCTTTTCCCGGTGGGAGAGCTCCCGCTCATCAAGGGATCCCAAGGGCTGCGCCTCGGGATTGCGGGTGGGCAGAGGGATGTGGTATCGCCGCGCCAAGTGGCGCACGGCCTCAGCAAAGGAGAGATGCTCGGTCTGCATGACAAAGCGCAGCACATCTCCCCCTGCCCCGCAGGAGAAGCACTTGTAGATCTGCTTGCTGGGGCTGACCTGAAAACTGGGTTTGTGGTCGTTGTGGAAAGGGCAAAGCCCAACGAAGTTCTTTCCCTGCTTGCGCAGCACCACTTTTTCGGCCACCACTTCCACGAGGTCGGCCTTTTGGCGCACCAACTGAATGAAATCGGGGGGCAGACCGCTCATGGCTTCGGGGGATCCTGACCTTATGGTAGCCGGGGGAAACTCGACAGGCTGTCTTTTGACCTGGCCCAACGGGCTTGGGATAATGGGCGGGCCTTAAAGGCTAGTTTTCGGTCAGTCCCTGAGATGAAAATGCGAATGATCAACCTTTTTATCGGGCTTTTGGTGGCAGTATTTGCCCTCTTTTTAGGCCCGCAAATGGCTTCTGCTGAGCCTGATTTGGCCTTGGGAGCCAAGGTCTTTCAGGCCAAATGTGTGGGTTGTCACTTGAACGGGCGCAACACTTTGGTGGCAGCGAAAAACCTTTCTCTGGCGGCTCTTCATGAGTACCACGTAGACACCCCTGAGCTGATCCAGGCCCAAGTGAGAAACGGCAAAGGGGCCATGCCGGCTTTTGCCAAGATTCTCAAGCCGGAGGAGATCGAGGCGGTGGCGGCCTACGTTTTGGATCGCGCTGAGCACAACTGGAGTAGAGGCTAGTGTCCAAAGAGAGGACTCAAGATCCAGCCCTGCTCCAGGGGAGACCAGTGGAGCGGCTGCCTCACGAGCAGGGATGTGAAGGGAAGGGATCCCGCCGCAAAATCTTGTCGGTTGGCGTGGGAGCCCATGGCTTGGTGGCGGTGGGCATTTCCGCCCATGGGGTGGTGGCCATCGGCGTGGTGACTCACGGCATCCTCTCTATCGGCCTGGTGGCTATGGGAGCGCTCTCCTTCGGGCTGGTGTCGATGGGCTTGGCCAGTGCCGGCCTGGTGTCGATGGGCCTCTCCAGTTGGGGACAGCACAGCATGAGCGTAACGGAATCCCACGGATCCCATCACCATCCCTAGGTTTTGACCAACAAACACTGCATTTTTCTCTTTCCCTACAGGTTTATAAGGAGCATCTGCGAATGTTCAGTCTGCAAAGTTACTTGACCCTGGCCAAGAAATCTCTGCTGGCCCTGGGAATGAGTTTTTTACCCCTTTCCTCTGCCTGGGCCCATGTTACCGTCCATCCCAAAGAGGCCCCGGCGGGCAGCTTTGCCAAGCTCACCTTTCGGGTGCCCCATGGCTGCGATGGATCCCCGACCGTGCGCCTGCGGGTGCAGATCCCGGAGGGATTCGTCTCTGTGAAGCCGATGGTGCATCCCCTGTGGAAAATCGAGACGGTCAAAAAGCCGCTGGAGACCCCCTATGAGTCGCATGGGAAGATGATTACCGAAACGGTTGCCGAGGTGATCTGGAGCGGCGGCTCGCTGCCCGATGAGTTCATGGATGAGTTCAGCATCCGCGCCAAGCTGCCGGATCGGCCCGGCGAGGTCATCCCCATCCCGGTGATCCAGGAGTGCGAAAAAGGCATGCACCGCTGGATCCAGGTGGCGCAGCCGGGCGAGGATCCTAAGAGCTTGCCGGAGCCGGCCCCGCTGCTGAAGCTGACAGGTGGAGACAGTGGACATGGGCAAGGCCACGGGCATGGACATGGGCATGGTCACGGTACCCGCTAAGCGGTCTGCTTAGGAGCATGTTTCATCCCAAAAGGGGTTTTGCTTGGATTTGGTCTGGGATCCTCTGCGCCTTGCTGTGGGTGGCCGGGATCCCGCCCGCTTTTGCCCATGCCAGCTTGCTCTCCACCTTCCCAGAGGATGGGGCGGTGCTGCAGGAAGCGCCGACACAGGTGCGGCTGGTCTTCAATGAGCCGGTGCGGATCACGCAACTCCAGGTTTTGGGTAGCAGCGGACGGGCGCTAGCTTTGGAAAACGTGGTGAGCACCGGCAACGCGCCGCAGGGGGATCTGCCCCAGGAGATCCCAGAGGGGGTTTACATTGTCAGCTGGCGGGCCATTTCTGCCGATTCTCATCCGGTAAGCGGTTCGTTTGTTTTCCTGGTGGGAGCGGATCCGGAGCGAGTTCAGACGGTGAGGGCGACCCAGCTTCAAGGAAGGGATCCCTTGTACTGGCCGCTGGTGGGGGTACGCTGGGGGATCTACTTGGGCAGCCTCTTTGTGGTGGGGGTGCTGGGCTGGTGGCGACTGTTGCGGGGGCAGCGGAGCAGTTTCGCCGATTCTGATCGCGTCAGCGGGGCGGAGCCCTTATCTTGGGCTTTTGCGACAGCTTGGATCACCCTCAGCTTGACCGTGGTGGCCTTCAGTCTGCATTTGGCCCAGCTTTACCCCCACTTCAATGGGCGAGAGCTGCTGCGTGTGATGCTTTCTCCCTACGGTTGGGGTACAGGGCTGCGGCTGGTGGGGCTAGGGATCCTGATCTGGGCTTGTGAGGGAGGTGCCGTCTGGGCCAGCGGTATGGGGTCGGTGTTGGTGCTCGGCTCCTTTTTGCCCATTGGCCATGCTCTCACCAGTGAGCATCCGATGGGGACAATGGCGCTGCTGGGGCTGCATCTGGCCGGTTCAGCTTTCTGGTTGGGAGGGTTGTGGGGGCTGGAGCGCCTGCTGGGCAAGGAATCTGCTCCCTACCCATCTGTAGGCATCATCCAACGGTTTTCTGACGTGGCCACCTGGGCGGTACCGGGGCTTATCCTGGCGGGGGTGGGGATGGGTGGGATCCACCGCGGCTGGGACTGGGATCATCCGTATGGGCAGTATCTCTGGGCCAAGCTGCTGCTGGTGCTGATGATGGTGGGGTTGGGCGCCCACAACAAGTTTCGGCTGGTGCCGGCATTGCAACAGGGTGGGCAGACGGTGGGCCGGTCGCTGCGCCGGATCGTCCGCCTGGAGTTGGTGGGGCTGATGCTGGTGCTGGCCTTGACCAGCTTCCTGGTGGCCCAGGCTCCTCCCAGTCATGGGAGGCACGGCATGGGAGCCCCACTGGAGTCGGGCTTGCAGACCAGTTGTGAAGAGCGCTTGAACTGGCCGGAAGGCAGCCTGCACCTGAGGATTCTGCCCTGTCGTCCTGGGGAAAACCAGATCCAAGTTGAAGTGAAAGGGATCCCGGCCCAGGAATTGACCCTTGGGTTTTCCCTGCCAGAACAGGGGATCCCCCCTCTACGCCGCACTGTAGCGCCGGATGGGCCTGGCCAATTTGTGGTGGAAAATGTGCCTCTGGCCCTGGCGGGGGAATGGCAGATCGAGGTGAGACTGCTGATCAGCGATTTTGAAGAGCGGCGAGGTCAGATTGCGGTTTCTCTCTGACTGAATTGTTACAGACATTGAAGATCGCGAAAAGAAAAAGCAGAAAAAGACCCTGGATAGGAGCTGTGGATTGCTCCGCCCAAGGGCGTCCGCCTGTGGCAGAATCGAGCCAGCTCGTAGTGGCAAAAGGCTGCGCCGCTCAGGCGACTGACTTGGCTATGGAAGACAAGATCAGAGCGGGAAGTGTGCTCAGGGGACGCTATCGCATTCTCCATCCCCTCGGGGAAGGAGGGTTTGGCGTAACCTACAAGGCGGTGGATCAAGACACCTTCGATAGCCCTTGCGTCGTCAAGCGCCTTCGCCCCCTCTCCACGGATCCTTATACACTGGCCACGGCTCGCAAGCTCTTTGAACGGGAAGCCAAGGTTCTCAACCGGCTCAACCACTTCGACCAGGTGCCCCGCCTTTTGGCCCACTTCGAGCAGGATCAGGATTTTTACTTGGTGCAAGAGTTTGTTGCCGGGCATGATCTCAGCCAGGAGCTGATCCCGGGCAAGCCGCTGAGCGAGGCCGAGGTTTTGAAACTGTTGTGGGATATTTTGGAGATCCTGCGCCATGTACACGCCCACCAGATCGTCCATCGGGATATCAAGCCGGCCAACCTGATGCGCCGCGATGCCGATGGCAAGTTGGTGTTGATCGACTTTGGGGCAGTCAAGGAAGTGGGGCGGTTGGTCAGCCATGCCCCCGGCCAAACCCAGTTGGCGACGGTGATTGGCTCGGTTGGCTACATGGCGCCCGAACAGCTCAACGGCAAGCCCCAGCCCTGCAGCGACCTGTACTCCGTAGGGGTGCTGGCCATCCAAGCCCTCACCGGTCGTCCTCCCCATAAGATCCGGGATGATCCCCGCACCGGCCAACTGCTCTGGCGGGATTTGGTTCAGGTCAGCGAGGAGCTGGCCGAGATTTTGGATCGCCTGATCTGCCCCCACTGGCAAGAGCGCTTCCAGTCCGCTGCTGAAGTGTTGGAGGCGCTGCGGCCCCTGTTGCCTTTTCCCCAAGAGGCGACGCTCGGCGATGTTTCGGTGGATCAGGTTTTGGTGACGCGCCTGTTGGCCCGCGCACAGGAGAAAGCCCGCCAAGGGGATTTCCAGGGGGCGATTGCCGACTGTACGTTGGCCATTCAATTGGATCCCCAAAATAGCCGCGCCTACAGCCAGCGGGGCAGCGCCCGCTACAAAAGTGGGGACTTGGCAGGGGCCATCGCAGATTACACCCAAGTCATTCAACTGGCAGGGGACGCCCGCGCCTATTTCAACCGCGGCATTGCCCGCTACCGGCTGGAGGACTACGAGGGAGCTGTTGCCGACTACACCCAGGCTCTCGGCCTCAACCCACAATGGGCGGTGGCCTACTACAACCGTGGCAATGCTTACCGGCAACTCAATCAGCAGCAGCAGGCCATCGAAGACTATTCGCGGGCCATTGAGCTCAACCCGGAAGATGTGCGGGCCTATTTCAACCGCGGCGTGGTGCGCGGCCATCTGGGAGATGCGCAGGGGGCAGCAGCCGATTTTTCCGAGGTGATCAAGCGGGACCCTCAGGACGGGGAAGCCTACTTCAACCGGGGAGTGGCGCGGGTCCAGTTGTCAGATTTGCAAGGGGCCGTCGAGGACTACACCCAAGCGCTGCAGTTGGATCCTCGCCACGGCAAAGCCTATTACCACCGGGGCCTGGCCCGGCAAGCGTTGGGGGATCCCCAAGGGGCCGTTGAAGATTTTTCTCAGGCCCTATCCCTACGGTCTGCTGAGGCCACTGAGCTACCTGAGGCAGAGGCGGCAGCCCAGGCGGATCTCTACTTGCAGCGGGCCATGGCCTACCTGAGCAGCAACACCCTGGAGCCGGCGCTGGCCGATTGTGAACAGGCTCTCCGCCTGGATCCCAACCTGTCGCGGGCCTATCTCTGCCGGGGCTTGGCCCGTCAGGGGCTGGGGGATCCCGGCGGCGCTCTGGCAGACTTCAACCGCGCCCTGGAGCTGGATCCCCAAATGGCCAAAGCCTACCTCAACCGGGGCATTGCCCACCTGGACTTGGGCAACATCGAAGCGGCTTTGTCCGACTTGAACCAGGCCATTGCTTTGGATCCCCAAGATGCCAGTGCCTACAGCAGCCGCGGGCGAATCCATTGGCTGTTGGGGGATCCCCTGGCGGCTCTGCAGGATTATACAGCTGCCCTGGAGCGGGATCCGCAGAACCCTCAGCTCTACCTCAACCGCGGCCAACTCCATGTTGAGCGGGAAGATTGGCCGGCAGCCTGTGAGGACTTCTCGCAGGTGTTGCAGTGGGCGGCGAGGCCTGGGATCCCACGCGGGCCGGAGCTGCTGTTGAATGCCCATCTATGCCGTGGCATGGCACGGCAACGGTTGGGGATTGGCAGGAGCGCTGCCGATTCGACAAGCTCTGCAAGGGGATCCTCAGTCGGGCTTGGCTTATTTCCATCGCGGCCCAAGTGCGGGCTGCTCTGGGAGATGGGCTGGGGGCCATCCAGGATTACCACCAGGCTTTGGCGCTGGGGGTGGCAGTGGCCGAGGCGGATATCCGCCGAGATCTGGCGCGGGCCCAAATCCAGACGGGAGATCTGCAGGCGGCCTTGGAGCAGTTGAACGAGGCGGTGCGCTTGCAGCCGGAACGGCGGGATCTGCGCCAAGAGCGAGCTGAGTTGTGCCGACAGCTGGGCCGGTGGCCAGAGGCCATTGCCGACTACGACGAGGTGTTGCGGCAGGATCCTCAGGACTGGACGGCTTGGCTGGGACGGGGCATGGCCCATGGACAGGTGGGCAACTGGGATTCCGCCATTCAGGATCTCAGCCGGGTTTTGCAGCAGGATCCTGACCACAGGGAAGCGCTGTGGCACCGAGGACAAGCCCTGCAGCAGTTGGGTCAGACCGAAGCGGCCTTGCAAGATCTCAACCGCTTGCTGCAGCGGGATCCCCAACACAGGATGGCCCGCTTGGCCCGCGGCTCTCTGTTGTTGACGTTGGCAGTGCGCGGCACCGATGGCCCTCCTGCAGCGGGCGTAGCCTTGGAGCAGGCAGGCGAATCCGACTTCGACCAAGTCATCCAGGAAGAGGCCCAAGACGGGGAACAGTCCCGGCAGCTCTATCTGGAGGCCCACCTGAAGCGGGCCCAAGTCCGCCGCCTGCGCCACAACCTGGAGGGGGCAATAGCCGATTGGGATCGGGTCTTGGAGCTGGCCAGCCCAGGGGATCCAGAAGTGCTGGTCACCGAAGCCCTGTTGTATCGGGGCTTGTGTCGCCAAGAGAGGGGGGATCTGGCTGGGGCGTTGGCCGATTTCACGGCGCTGATCCAGCAGCAACCGCAGGCTTCTCAGGCTTTTGCTTTGCGGGCAAGGGTGCATCTGGCTTTGGGGGATCAAGAGGCGGCATTGGCGGATCTCAACCAAGCTCTGAGCCTCGACCAGAACTGGGGGGTGGCCGATGCTGCCCTGGCCTACCGTCAACGGGGGGATCTACACCGGCAGGCCAATTGCCCTGAGCTGGCCATTGCCGACTACACGCAGGCCCTGGCCTTGAACCCCCAGGAGCACTCTGCTTTGCTCCACCGAGCTCTCCTGTGGGATGGCGAGGGACAGACGGACAAAGCGATAGAAGACTACACCCGACTGCTGCAACTGGAGCTGGATCCCCAGGAGCGGGTCTGGGTTTTGAACAACCGCGGCTGGGCCTACGCCCAACAGGGGGATTTTTCGGCGGCCATCCGCGACTACGACCAAGCCATAACACTCTGCACTGCTGACGCGAGCGATAGGGATCCCTGCCACCTCAAGGCCCACCTCAACCGCGCCCTGGCCCGGACTGCCCTTGGGGATTGGCAGAGAGCCTGCCAGGATTTCCAGGCTGCCCTCCAGATGCAAGGGTACGAAGGTCGGCTTTTGGAAGACGTTATCGCTAGTTATTTCAAAATAGGTTGAGACACTTCCCAAAGGCTCCGCGCCGTCGCCGCGGCCACCTCCAACCTCTCTTAGAAATCGATGGGATTTGAATGGACAGTTAGAGGGATCGGCTCAAGCCTCCTCCGCCACTTCTCCCGTCTCGGGCCGCAGCAGCGGAAAGGCAATGACATCGCGAATGCTGGGAGCGTCGCACAGCAGCATCACCAAGCGGTCGATCCCCACGCCCAGGCCGCCGGTGGGGGGCAGGCCATATTCCAAGGCCGTGAGGAAGTCTTCATCCAGAAAGTGGGCCTCCTCATCTCCGGCTGCCTTCAGGGCTGCCTGGGCCTCCAGCCGCTGCCGCTGATCCACCGGATCGGTGAGCTCGGAGTAGGCGTTGGCCGTCTCCCGCCCAACGATGAACAGCTCGAAGCGCTCGGCCAACCCCGGTTTGCTGCGGTGGGGCTTGGTGAGGGGACACACATCCAGGGGGTAGTCCAGAACAAAGGTGGGCTGGCGCAGCTGGCTCTCGCAGCAGTGCTCAAAGGCTTTGACCAGCAACTTGCCAGGGGAGTCCTGGGGTGAGAGATTGGGGATCCCCCGTTCTGCCAAGGCGGGCAACAGCTCGGCGGTGGATCCCGTTTCCACATCGATGAAAATGCCAGTGGCCTCCTCCACCAGCTCCTGCATCGTCACCCGTCGCCAGGGAGGGGTGAGGTCGATGGCTTCCCCTTGGTAGTGAGCTGCACGATCCCCGCACCGCCAGGG